>Ga0207657_10000220_pt1 | contig 59453 bp, 51 predicted proteins | sample KBSC33metaG_FD_184316 | JGI IMG/M metagenome (GOLD analysis project Ga0207657, IMG submission 184316) | Corn rhizosphere microbial communities from Kellogg Biological Station, Michigan, USA - KBS C3-3 metaG (SPAdes) (version 2) | ecosystem: Host-associated > Plants > Roots > Rhizosphere > Soil ... | reverse complement strand
GCCGAATGCGCCGTGCGTCGAGGTGTGGCTGTCGCCGCAGACGATCGTCATCCCCGGCTGGGTGAGGCCAAGCTCGGGGCCGATCACGTGCACGATCCCCTCGCGCCCGCTCCCGGTCGCGAGCAGGCGCACGCCGAACTCCTCGCAGTTCCGGCGGAGCGCGTCGAGTTGCGCCCGGGCAAGCTCGTCGGCGACCGGCCCGTCGACGGTCGGGACGTTGTGATCCATCGTCGCGATCGTCAGCTCCGGGCGGCGCACCGCCCGGCCGTTCGCGCGCAGGCCCTCGAACGCCTGCGGGCTCGTCACCTCGTGCACGAGGTGAAGATCGACGTAGAGCAGCGGCTGGTCGCCGGCCGGCGCGTCGACGACATGGTCGTCCCACACCTTCCGGAAGAGCGTGCGCGCGCTCACCGCGCGCGCTCCGCCGCGTAGGAGCCGAAGAGCCGCAGCTCGCGCGTCAGCTCGCGCAACTCCGCGAGCGCGGGGCCGACGGAGGGATCGAACACGTGACCGTCGAGGACGACGTCGAAGCGGTAGCGCCACGGCGAGTTGGGGAGCGGCCGCGAGACGAGCTGGACGAGGTTGACTCCGTTGCGCGAGAGCGGGCCGAGCGCGCGGTACAGAGCGCCGGGCCGGTGGTCCGTGACGAAGGAGAGCGCCGTACGCCAGCCTTCGCCTCGCCCGACATGCGTGTAGGGCGCAACGACGACGAAGCGCGTGAAGGCGCCGGGACGGTCGCCGACGTCGTCGAGCAGGACGTCGAGCCCGTACGCGACCGCCGCCTCCTCGCTCGCGAGCGCGACCTGCGCCGGGTCGCCCGAGGCGGCCACCTCGCGCGCGGCGTCGGCCGTCGTCGCCGACGGGACGAGCCGCACGTCGCGGCGCCCGAGCAGCGACCGGCACTGCTCGAACGCGGCGGGATGTGACCGCACGACCGAGGCGCCGTCGAGGGTGGCGCCGGCGACACCGAGCACGCAGTGGCGGATCGGGAGCGTCGCCTCCTTGACGATCGAGAGCGGCGCGCCGTAGAGGAGGTCGTGCGTCTCCGCGATCGGGCCGACGAGCGAGCTCTCGATCGGCAGCACCCCGAACGTGACCTCGGCCGCGACCGCTGCGTCGACGACCGCGGTGAAGCTCGGCAGGTCGACCGCAGCCGAGGCGTCGGGGCAGAGGACCGTCGCGGCGGCGTCGCTGTGGCTGCCGCGCGGACCGGGGTAGGCGACGGAGACGCTCACCGTGCGGCGAAGTCCAGGCGGATCGGCTTGCTGCAGACCACGCAGTACGTCCGCGCGGCTCCTTTGTGCGTTGCACGAACCTCCGGGACCGGAACCGCGCACCTGCAGAGCGCCGTCGGTTCCGAGACGATCAGGCCGGCGTTTTCCATGCGTCCTCCTGACGGGTGAGTTGGTCGTCGAGCATCATGAGCACCGCATCGCCGAACGCAGCGGTCGTGGCGCCGCCGCCGGCATCGGCGGTGGGATGGGATTCGAGCGCCGCGTCGACCGCGGCGCCGAGCGACGTCGCGAGGTCGCGACGCTCGAGCGCGTGGTCGAGCAGCAGCGCGAGCGAGCGGAGCATCGCAGCGGGATTCGCGAGCCCGCGGCCGGCGAGGTCGGGGGCCGACCCGTGCACCGGCTCGAAGATCCCCGGGCCGTCGTCGCCGAGGCTCGCCGAGGCGGCGAGGCCGAGCCCGCCGGTCACGGCCGCGGCGACGTCCGAGAGGATGTCCCCGAAGGTGTTCTCGGTCACGACCACGTCGATCTCCTCCGCGCCGGTGACGAGCTCCATCGCGAAGCTGTCGACGAGCGCATGCCGGACCCGCACGCCCGGATACTCGGGCGCGAGCGACTCGACGACGGCGCGCCAGAGGCGGGAGGTGTCGAGCACGTTCGCCTTGTCGACGGAGACGAGCGTGCCGCTCCGGCCGCGTGCGAGCTCGAACGCCCGCCGGACGACGCGCTCGATCTGCGCGGGGTGGTACTCGCACGTGTCGAAGACGGTGCCGTCGTCGAGCACACCGCGCCGGCCGTAGTACAGGCCGCCGACGAGCTCCCGCACGATCAGGAGATCGACGGCTCCCTGCCGCGCCGGGCGGAGGTTCGCGTACACGTCGAGCGCCTTCCTCAGGCCGATCAGGCCCTCTTCCGGGCGAACGGCGCCGCCGTCCCAGCGGGGCCCGCCGACGGCGCCGAGCAGGACAGCGTCCGCCTGCCGGCACGCGCGCAGCGTCTCGTCCGGCAGCGGCTCGCCGCTCTCGTCGATCGCGGCGCCGCCGAACGGCAGCTCGACGAGCTCGACGTCGACCGGGAGCGCGTCCAGGACGCGGATCGCCTGGGCGAGCACCTCGGGGCCGATGCCGTCGCCGCCCAGGCAGGCGATGCGGCGAGTCATGCGCGCACCTCGAGCTCGGCCAGCAGCTCGTCGACGTCGGCGTCGATCTCGACGCCGGGTCGCGCGTCGACCACGCCCGGGGTCTTGAGGCCCGTGCCCGTGACGAGGACGACGACGCGGTCGGCCGGCCCGACGTCTCCTGCCGCCGCCGCCGCGCGCAGGGCGCCGACCGTGACGCCCGCGGCGGTCTCGCCGAACACGCCGGCGTGCTCCGCGAGCCACTGCATGTCGGGGCCGATCTCGTCCTCCGCCACGGCGTAGAGCGAGCCCCCCGAGGCGCGCGCCGTCGCGACGGCGAGGTCGCCGTCGGCGGGCGCACCGATCGCGAGCGAATGGGCGATCGTCGCGGGACGGACGGGCGAGACGGCGCGGTCCGCGGCGTACGCGTGGGCGACCGGGGCGCAGCCGGCCGCCTGGCCGCCGTAGATCCTCGGGCTCGGGCCGTCGACGAGCCCGAGCTGCCGGAACTGCTCGAAGCCCTGCCAGAGCTTGGTGAGCAGCGAGCCGGAAGCCACCGGTGCGACGACCGCGTCGGGTGCCCGCCAGCCGAGCTGCTCGGCGATCTCGAACGCGAGCGTCTTCGAGCCTTCCGCGTAGTAGGCGCGGAGGTTGACGTTGACGAACGCCCAGTCGAGCTCGCCGGCGAGCTCGACGACAAGCCGCGAGCAGTCGTCGTAGCTGCCGCGAACGGCATACATCAGGCCGCCGTACACGGCGGTCGCGAGCAGCTTCTCCGGCTCCACCGTCGTCGGGTAGAGGACGACCGAGCGCAGGCCGCTCGCCGCGGCACGGGCGGCGACGGCGTTCCCGAGGTTCCCGGTCGACGCGCAGGCGAGCGTGTCGGTTCCGAGCTCGACCGCCTTCGCGGCCGCGACGGCGACGACGCGGTCCTTGAACGAATGGGTCGGGTTCGTGTGGTCGAGCTTCAGGTAGACCTCGCCGACCCCGGCGGCTTCGGCCAGCCTCGGGGCAGGGACGAGGGGCGTCCAGCCCGGGCCGGCATCGGCGTCGGCGGGAGCGGCGGTCGGCAGCAGCGCCTCGTACCGCCACAGCGAGCGCGGACCGGAGGAGATCCGCTCGCGGGTCGCCTCGCGCGCCACACGGTCCCAGTCGTAGACGGGCTCGAGCGGGCCGAAGCAGCGGAGGCAGACGCCGCTCGCGACGGCGGGATACTCGGACTCGCAGATCCGGCACCTGAGCGTGTCAACGGGCATTTGCGTCCCTACAATACTTTCCGAAATGAAGTTTTGCCGCGTCCACGATCTGCCGCCCTACGTCTTCGCGACCGTCGACCAGCTCAAGCGAGAGCTGCGGCAGGCCGGAGACGACGTCGTCGACCTCGGCTTCGGCAATCCCGACCTGCCCTCGCCGGCGATCGCTGTCTCGAAGCTGCAGGAGGCAGCCGCGAAGCCGTCCAATCATCGCTACTCGGCGAGCCGCGGCATCACGCAGCTGCGGCGCGCCGTCGCGGAGCTCTACCGGCAGCGCTTCGGCGTGGAGCTGGACGCCGAGACACAGGTCACCAGCACGATCGGCGCGAAGGAGGGCCTTGCGCACCTGATGTGGGCCGCCGCCGAGCCGGGCGACACGGTCGTCGTGCCGACGCCGGCATATCCGATCCATCGCGTCGCACCCGCGCTCGCGGGCGCCCGCGTCGTCACGACACCGGTCGAGGGTGGGGTCGACGCGATCGCGGACGCGGTGAACGCGCACCGGCCGACGGCGGTGATCGTCTCCTACCCCCACAACCCGACGACCACCGTCGCGACCGCGGAAGACCTGCAGCGTCTGGTCGACCTCGCGCGCGAGCACGGGTTCCTGCTCGTCCACGACTTCGCCTACGCCGACATCTCGTTCGACGGCCACCGTCCGCCGTCCGTCCTGGCCGCCGCCGGCGCGGCCGAGTGTGCCGTCGAGCTGTACAGCCTCACGAAGTCGTTCTCGATGGCGGGCTGGCGTGTGGGCTTCGCGGTCGGCAATGCCGACGCGGTCGCCGCGCTGACGAAGCTCAAGTCCTACCTCGACTACGGGACCTTCCAGCCGATTCAGATTGCCGCGACCGTCGCGCTGCGCGAGGCGCGGGCGTACCCGGCGGAGCTCTGCGCGACCTACCGCAGGCGACGGGACGCGCTCTGCGGCGGCCTCGCCCGCGCCGGCTGGGACGTCGCCCCGCCCCGCGGGACGATGTTCGTCTGGGCGCCGATTCCCGAGCGGTTCCGCGCCGAGGGATCGCTCGAGTTCGCGCTGCGGCTGGCGCGCGAGGCTCACGTGGCGGTGAGCCCGGGCGCGGGCTTCGGCGCGGGCGGCGACGGCCATGTTCGCTTCGCGCTGATCGAGAACGAGCACCGGATCGGCCAGGCGACGCGTTCGATCCGGCGGATGCTGCAGCACTGAGCTCACGCCGTCCGCGCCCCTTCCGACGCCGAGCCGACGCTTGCGGCGTACTTCGCGAAGACGCCGCTCTCGTAGCGCGGCGCGGGCCTGACCCAGGCGGCGGCGCGGCGCTCGAGCTCCTCGCCCGCGATCTCCACGTCGAGCGTGCGCCGCTCGACGTCGAGCACGATCGTGTCGCCGTCACGCACGTGGGCGATCGGCCCGCCGTGGAACGCCTCCGGAGCGATGTGGCCGACCATCAGACCGTGCGTCGCGCCCGAGAAGCGGCCGTCGGTGACGAGCGCCACGTCGTCGCCGAGGCCTGCGCCGACGAGCGCCGCCGTCACGTGCAGCATCTCGCGCATGCCGGGACCGCCCGCCGGTCCTTCGTAGCGGATCACGACGACGTCGCCCGCCTCGATCGCGTGCGCCTTGACCGCCGCGAAGCAGGCCTCTTCCGAGTCGAAGACGCGCGCGGGGCCGCGATGGTGCAGGCGCTCGTGCCCCGCCAGCTTGACGACGCAGCCGCCGGGCGCCAGGTTGCCGCGCAGGATCGCGAGCCCGCCCGTCGGCTTGAGGGGCCGCTCCCACGAGACGACGACGTCCTGGCCGGGACGCTCGTACGCCCCGTCCGCAACCTGTCGCAAGGAGCGCCCGTCGAGGCCGGCGACCGCCTCGTCGACGACGCCGGCGCGCACGAGCTCCCGTGCGACGAGCGCGACGCCGCCGGCATGGAAGAGATCGGTTGCGACGTAGCGTCCTCCGGGCTTGATGTCCGCGACGATCGGCGTCCGCGCGGCGATCGTGTCGAAGTCGTCGATCGTCAGGTCCACGCCGGCCTCCGCGGCGATTGCGAGCAGGTGCAGGACGCCGTTCGTCGAGCCGCCGGTCGCGGCGATCGCCGAGATCGCGTTCTCGAACGCGGGGCGGGTGAGGACGGACGACGGTCGACGGTCCTCCTCGACCAGCTTCACCGCCAGCTCGCCCGCCTTGAGCGCCGCCTGCGGCTTGCCGGGATGGTTCGCGGGCACCTCGTTCAGCCCCGGCACGCTGACGCCGAGGAAGTCGAGCACGGTCGCCATCGTGTTCGCGGTGAAGTGGCCGCCGCACGCGCCCGCGCCGGGGCAGGCGGCGCTCTCGAGCGCGTGCACCTCGCCGTCCGAGAGCTCGCCGGCGGCGTGCGCGCCGACGGCTTCGAAGACGTCCTGGATCGTCACGTCCCGGCCGCGGTACCGGCCGGCCGCGATCGAGCCGCTGTAGAGCACGAGCCCGGGCAGGTCGAGCCGTGCGAGCGCCATCACGGCGGCCGGGATCGTCTTGTCGCAGCCGACGATGCAGACGATGCCGTCGAAGAGGTGGCCGCGGGCGACGAGCTCGATCGAGTCGGCGATCACCTCGCGTGAGACGAGTGACGCGCGCATGCCCGCGGTGCCCATCGTCACCCCGTCCGAGATGGAGACGGTGTTGAACTCGACGGGCATGCCGCCGGCGTTGCGGATTCCCTGCTTGACGTAGCGCGCGAGCAGCCGATGGTTCAGGTTGCAGGGCATCGTCTCGATCCACATCGTCGCGACGCCGATCAGCGGCCGCGCGAGGTCGGCGTCGGTGAACCCGACTCCCTTCAACATCGCGCGCGCCGGGGCGCGCTCGACACCGTCGGTGAGCGCGGCGCTGTGGCGCTTCGCCGGGTTTGACGTCGTCGCATAGATGCTCATGCGGCGGTAGCTCCTTCCTGGGCCACCCGCAGGGGAAGCACCGTCGTGTCGGCTGGAACGGCCTGCCGGACCGCCGCGACCACCGCGTTCAGCCGGTCGCGCTTCGCCCAGACGACGACGGAGGGACCGGAGCCCGAGAGGGTGACGCCGCCTGCGCCGTGGGGAAGATCGTCCTGGAAGAGCTGGAGCAGCGGCGAGGACGAGATCCGGTATTGCTCGTGCAGTCGATCGTGGAAGGCGTCGGCGAGCAGCGTCGCGCTGCCCGAGGCGATCGCCGCGCCGAGCAGCGCCGCCGAGGCGACGGTCGTGGCCGCATCGGTGTGAGTGACCGTGAACGGCAGGCCGTTTCGCGAGTGTCGCGTGTTCGTCCTCGCCGCCGGCACGACGACCACAGGCGTGAGCGGCATGTCGCACGCGATGCGTGCGGCGGCGGGCCCTGCGTCTCGGGTCCAGGCGACACAGACGCCCCCGTTGAGCGCGGCCGCGAGGTTGTCGATGTGCCCCTCGAGCCGCGCGCCCGCCGCAAGCAGCTCCCCTGCTCCCGCGGCGTCTCCCGCGACTGCCGCGCCGGCGACCAGGCCGAGCGCGATCGCTGCGGCGCTCGAGCCGAGGCCGCGCTCGAGCGGGATCCGGTTGACGAAGCGAAAGCGGTAGCGATCGGCGCGGGCGAAGAGCTCGAACGCGCGCACCGCCAGGTGCGTGTGGTCCTGCGGCAGCTCGTCGGCGCCGACTCCCTCGATCTCGACCGTGCAGTCCGCCGCCGGCTCCAGCGTCACCTCGTTCCACAGGTCGAGTGCGGCGGCCGCCGAGTCGAATCCCGGGCCGAGGTTGGCGGTCGAGGCGGGTGCGAAGGCGCGGATCATGCGAGCGCCTCGAGCACCGCGTCGAGCGACGGCTCGACGGCCTGCGAGCCGGCTTCGTCGACCGCGGCTGCGTCCTTCAGCCCGTGCCCGGTGAGAATGCAGACCGACGTGCCGTCCCGCACACCGGCCTGCTCGAGCGCGGCCGGCCCCGCCGCCGAGGCGGGCTCGCAGAAGACGCCCTCCGCGGTCGCGATCCGACGCCACGCCGAGCGGAGCTGCTCCTCCGAGAGCGCCACCACCTCGACGCGCCCGGCCGCGACGAGCGCCGCGACATGCTCGCCGTGCGCGGGCTCCGCGATCCTGATCGCGGAGGCCCAGGTGGTGCCGCGCTCGGCCGCCTCCCCGACGATCACCCGCACCGAGACCCGCGCCTCGTCGAGCGCGGCGACGACCGCCGTGACGTTGCCCCCGCCGCCGAAGGGAAGCGCGATCGCATCCGGTGCGTCACCGAGCTGCTCGAGCACCTCCGCGACGACCGACTTCTGGCCCTCGATCCGGTCGGGGTTGAGCGAGTTGACGAGCACGTAGCCGGCCTCCTGCGCGAGCTCGCGGCACAACCGGAGCGCATCGTCGAACGTGCCGCGCACCTCGAGCACGCGCGCTCCCGCCGCGATCGCCTGGAGGCGCTTCGCGGTCGCAATCGCGCCCTTCGGCGTGAGCACGACGGCATCGAGCCCGGCGCGCGCCGCGTAGGCGGCCGCCGACGCAGCGGTGTTCCCGGTCGACGCGCAGACGACGGCCCGGGCACCCGCTTCGGCGGCGCGCCCGACCGCGACCACCATGCCGCGGTCCTTGAAGCTGCCGGTCGGATTGAGCCCGTCGCACTTCAGGTGCACGTCGCCGCCGAGCGTCCGGGAGAGGCGGCGGGCCTGCACGAGCGGCGTCGAGCCCTCGCCGAGCGAGAGCCGGGGGCGAACGGCGGTCACGCCCATCCGAGCCCCACCACGCCGCGGTCGGAGATCACGGGACGCGGGATCGAGCGCGCGTAGACGTCCGCCAGCTCGCCGACCGCCTGCAGGGCCTCGGCGAGCGAGCCGGCGCGCGCCTCGTGAGTGACGACGTGCAGCGCGGCACCGTGGCCGTTCTGGTGCTGCAGGAGCCGCGCGATCGAGATCTCGCGCTCGGCCAGCTCGTCGGCGACGCGCGCGAGCGCACCGGGCCGATCCTCGACGTGCAGGCGCACGTAGTAGGGCGAGCGGCTCTCGCCGTCGGGCAGCATCGGCAGCTCCCGCCACGCGGCGTCGTTCTGGAGGAAGCCCGTCCCCATCGTGCCGATCACGCTCGTGATGTCGGCGATCACCGCGGAGGCCGTCTCGATCCCTCCGGCGCCCGGCCCCTCGAGCGTGATCTCGCGGATCGCGTCGCCCTGCAGCATCACGGCGTTGAAGGCGCCGTCGACCTTGGCCAGCGGATGCTGCCGGTCGACGAACGCGGGCTGCACGGTCACGTCGACATGGCCGTCGACGAGCCGAGCGGCGCCGACCAGGCGAATCACCATGTCGAGCTGGCGCGCCGCCGCGACGTCGAGCGCGTCGATCGAGACGATCCCGGAGTAGTCGACGTCGGCGAGCTCGACGCGCGAGTTGAACGCGACCGTCGCGAGGATCGCCATCTTCGCGGCGGCATCCGCCCCGGAGACGTCGTCGCTCGGGTCGGCCTCGGCGAAGCCGCGCTCCTGTGCCTCTGCGAGCGCGGCGTCGTAGCTCTTGCCGCCTTCCATCTCGGTGAGCACGAAGTTCGTCGTGCCGTTGACGATCCCGAGCACGCGGTGGACGTTCGAGACCACGAGCGACTCCCGCAGCACCTTGATCACGGGGATCGCCGCGCACACGCTCGCCTCGAAGCGCAGCTGCACGCCGGCGGAGGACGCGGTCGCGAAGAGCTCTGCGCCGCGGCGTGCGATCAGCTGCTTGTTCGCCGAGACGACGTGCTTCCCCCGGCCGAGCAGATCGAGCACGTAGCCGCCGGTGGGTTCGACGCCGCCCATCACCTCCGCGACGACCGGAATCGAGGGGTCCTCGAGGATCTCGGCGAAGTCGGTCGTCAGCACCCCGTCGGCAGCCGGGTAGTCGCGCTCCTTCGCGGGGTCGCGGACGAGCGCCTTCACCACGCGCAGCCGGTGGCCCGTCGCGCGCTCGATGTCGTCGGCCGACTCGGTGAGCAGGCGGTTGACCGCGGCACCGACCGTGCCGTAGCCGAGGAGTGCGACGGGTACGTCAACCGACGCCATGGACCTCCGCGGCCTCTTCGCGCACGTTGAGTGCCCGCAGCCGCGCCCCGACCGTCTCGATCTGCGTGTCCGCGAGCTTGCGGCGGTAGTCGTCGAGCGACGGCTGACCGCGGTCCATCTCCGCGACCCAGTCGCGCGCGAAGGACCCGTTCCGGATGTTCTCGAGGACCGAGCGCATGTTCTCGCGCACGTGCTCGTCGACCACCTTCGGGCCGACCGCGTGGGACCCGTACTCGGCCGTGTCGGAGATCGAGTAGTGCATGCGCTCGATGCCCCCCTCCCAGATCAGGTCCGTGATCAGCTTCAGCTCGTGCAGGCACTCGTAGTAGGCGACCTCCGGCTGGTAGCCCGCTTCCACGAGCGTCTCGAAGCCGAGCTGGATCAGCTGCGTGACCCCGCCGCAGAGCACCGTCTGCTCGCCGAAGAGATCGGTCTCGGTCTCCTCGGCGAACGAGGTCACGACCATGCCGGCCCGCGCCGCGCCGAGCGCGGCGCCGTAGGCGAACGCGAGCTCCTGCGCCGACCCGCTCGCGTCCTGGGCGACCGCGACGACGGCAGGCGTGCCGTAGCCCTCGGTGTACAGCCGGCGCACGACGTGCCCGGGCCCCTTCGGCGCGACCATGATCACGTCGTGGCCCGGCGGCGGCGCGATGCGCTCGTAGTGGACGTTGAAGCCGTGCGCGAAGAGGAGTGCCGCGCCCGCCGCGAGATTCGGCGCGACCTCGTCCTCGTAGACCCGCGGCTGGGCGCCGTCCGGGACGAGGAACGCCACGAGCTGCGCGTCGCGGACCGCGTCGGGTACCGACCGCACGGCGAGCCCGGCCTCCTCGGCGGCCGCCGCGGACGGGCTGCCGGCGCGCAGTCCGACCTCCACCTCCACGCCCGAGTCGTGCAGGTTGAGCGCGTGGGCGTGGCCCTGGCTCCCGTATCCGAGGATCGCAACCTTCCCGTGCAGTAGCTCGACGTCGCCGCTCTTGAAGATCTCAGCCATCGTGGTTTCCTTTCGAGTCAGACCTGGACAAAGGGGGTCGGGCCGCGGCCGCCCGCACTCGGGCGGCGAAGCCCGACGCGGCCCGTGCGAACGAGCTCGCGCACCCCGTAGGGACGCACGAGCTCCTCGAACGCCTCCAGCTCGTCGGGGCGGCCGACGAACTCGAAGGTCATCGCGTCACGGCCGACGTCCGCGACGCGCGCGCCGGCAGCCTGGCTCAGCGCGACGAGGTTGGGCCGCTTGTCGGCGCTGACGGCGACCGTGATCAACGCAAGCTCGCGCTCGATCGACTCGTCGGCACGGAGCTCCGTGACCCGCAGGACGTTGACGAGCTTGTGCATCTGCTTCTCGATCTGCTCGAGCGAGTGCTCGTTGCAGTCGACGCGCAGCGTGAGCCGCGAGATGTCCGACCGCTCCGTCGGGCCGACGGCCAGGCTGTGGATGTTGTAGCCGCGGCGCGAGAAGAGCTGCGACACCCGCGCGAGCGCGCCCGCCTTGTTCTCGAGCCGCACGCTCAAGGTGTGTGTGCTCACGCCGGCACCGCCTCGCCGCCCGGCGCCTCGATCACGTCGACGGCGGCGGCACCGGCGGGCACCATCGGGAAGCACTTCTCCTCCGGATCGCAGCGCACGTCGACCACGGCGCTCCGGCCGGCGGAGAAGGCGCCGGCGAGCGCGTCCTCGAGCTCGTCCTCGCTCTCGACGGTGAAGCCCGCGCAGCCGTACGCCTCGGCGAGCTGTGCGTAGTCGGGGACGGCGTTCGTCAGGTGCGTCTGCGAGAAGCGCTCGTCGTAGAACATCTCCTGCCACTGCCGCACCATCCCGAGCCAGCCGTTGTTGAGGACGACGGCGACGATCGGGAGCCGCTCGAGCGCGGCCGTCGCGAGCTCCTGGCACGTCATCTGGAAGCAGCCGTCGCCGTCGATGCACACGACCGTCGCGTCGGGCCTCGCGGCCTTCGCACCGATCGCCGCCGGGATCCCGTAGCCCATCGTCCCGAGCCCGCCCGAGGTGATGAACGAGCGAGGCTTGTCGCAGACGAGGTACTGCATCGCCCACATCTGGTGCTGGCCGACCCCGGTCGTCCAGATCACGTCGTCGTCGCGCCGCGCGGCGAGGTCGCGGAGCGCCTCGACCGCGGCCTGCGGCTTCAGGATGTCGTCGGAGCGGTCATAGCGGAACGGAAATCGCTCCCGCCATTCCTCGAGCTGGCGCAGCCACGGACGGGTGTCGGCGGCCCCGTCTGCGGCCAGGACGCGCACCTCGTCCGCGAGCTGCGCCAGCGCGAGCTTGAGCGGCCCGACGACGGGGATCTCCGCCTCGCGGATCTTCCCGACCTCGGCCGCGTCGATGTCCAGGTGGATCACCCGCGCGCCGGGCGCGAAGGCCGAGAGCTTGCCGGTGACCCGGTCGTCGAAGCGCGTGCCCACGGCGATCACGAGATCCGCCTTGTTCAACGCCCAGTTGGCGAACTTCGAGCCGTGCATGCCGGGGGCGCCGTAGTTCAGCGGATGCGAGTCGGGCAGGCAGCCCTTCCCCATCAGCGTGACGACCGCCGGAAGCTGCGCCGAGTCCACCAGCCGGCGGAGCTCGGCGCAGGCGTCGGCGTTCAGCACGCCGCCGCCGGCATAGACGATCGGCCGCTGCGCCACGGCGATCGCCTTTGCCGCCTCCCGGAGCTGCCGGGGATGAACCTTGCGAGGCGGTTTCCATCCCGGCAGATCGACCTCGTCCGGATAGACGAAGTCGAAGCTCGCCTCCTGCACGTCCTTCGCGACGTCGACCAGGACGGGCCCCTGCCGCCCGGTTCGCGCGACGTGAAACGCGGAGCGGAGGGCGCCCGGTAGCTCCTCGACGTCCTGGACGAGCCACGAGTGCTTGACGATCGGCATCGTGATGCCGGTGGCGTCGATCTCCTGGAACGCATCGGTCCCGATCAGCGACGAGCGGACCTGCCCGGTGATGCAGACGAGCGGGGTCGAGTCCATCCACGCATCCGCGATCGGCGTCACCAGGTTCGTCGCGCCGGGGCCGGAGGTCGCGATCGCGACGCCGACCTTGCCGGACGCGCGCGCGTACCCCTCGGCCATGTGACCCGCGCCCTGTTCATGCCGCGCGAGCACGTGCCGCACCGAGGTGCCACGGGCGATCGCGTCGTAGGTCGGCAGGATGGCGCCACCGGGGATCCCGAACGCGACGTCGACTCCCTCGAGCTCGAGCGCCCGCAGGATCGCGTCCGATCCGAGCATCTGCGTCAACTCCACACCTCGTCGAAGTGCTCCATGTCGGTGCGCGCCTGCGGGAGCAGCTCGATCACGGCGTCGGTGAACGACCGCGTGTCGTGGGCGACCGAGCCGTTCAGCTTCGACGCCGCGCCCACGGCCCGTTCGAGCGTGCGCGACGCGGAGCGGCGCTCGAGCCCCTCGGCCAGCATCAGCGACGCGGTGAGCAGCATTCCCTTCGGATCGACGACGCCGAAGCCGGCGACGTCGTCCGGCTCCGACGAGCCGGGGTAGAAGACCCCGGGACCCTCGTCGGGCAGCCACGCCTGCGCGACCGACGTCCGAGAGCGGGAGAAGTGCGCCGCTGCGTCGATCACGGCGGCGACGAGCTGCGCCTCGGTCACGATCACGTCGAGCGACTCGGGCCGCTCGCGCAGGCTGACGAGCGCCTCGCCGAGCGAGGCCTCGCCGATCTCGAGCCCGTTCCAGCGCGCGCGCTCGGCGTCCACCGCGGCACGCCACTCCGGCGATGTGCCGACGCAGAGCACGCGGCCGCGCCGGGCTGCGGCACTCGAGAACGCTCTCGCGACAGCGATCGCGTTGGCCCACTCGCCGAGCGGGCCGGCGACGATCACCTCGCCCCGGTGGTCGAGGTCGATGCGGGCGACGCGCCACGCGAGGTGAAGATCCGCCTTCACGCCGTCGAAGGCGGGGTCGTCGGGATCGGCGACGAGGATCGCGTCCGCGCCCCGATAGCCGGCCCTCGTCTCGGCGGGAAGCGGGTGGCCGGAGCGCGTCACGGCCTCCCCCGCGAACGGCAGGTGGAGATCGTCGAGCTGCAGCGAGTGCAGCTCGGCGACCCGGTCGATGGCCCTCGTCGCGGCCGCCATCAGCTCCGGGCCGACTCCGTCGCCGGCGAGACAGGCGAACGTCTTGACCGTCATGCGCGAACCTCCTGGAAGACGTCGTCGATCGAGACCGGAGCGCCGAGGTCGGCGAGGCGCTTGAAGCGCCTGAACGCGGCGTCGACCTCGTCCCGGCCGAGGGAACGACCCGCCTCGGCACACGCCCGGGCGAACGCGTGCCGCCCCGAGTGCTTTCCGAGCGGCAGCGTCATCCGGGTGCCGAGCTCGGCCGGGTCGATGATCTGGTAGGTGCCGGCGTCCTTGAGCATCCCGTCCTGGTGGATGCCGGCCTCGTGCGCGAAGGCGTTCGAGCCGACGATCGGCTTACACGGCCCGACCGGGTAGCCCGTCAGCTCGCTGACGAGCGACGACGCCTCGCGGATGACGAACGGGTCGACGCCGGTCTCGGCGCGATGGACGTCCGGACGGACGCGAATCGCCATCACGACCTCTTCCAGCGAGGCGTTGCCGGCCCGCTCGCCGATCCCGTTGACGGTGCATTCGACCTGCGTTGCGCCGGCGGCGACGCCCGCGAGCGAGTTCGCGACCGCGAGCCCGAGGTCGTTGTGGCAATGGACGGAGAGCTCGACGCGCGCAAGCTCCGCGCACCGCGCACGGACGTCCTCGAACATGCGCGCGTACTCGATCGGAGCCGCGAAGCCCACGGTGTCGGGCAGATTGACGACCGCGGCGCCTGCCTCGACGGCAGCGCTGCACGCCTCCGCGAGGAACCCCCGGTCGGAGCGGGTCGCATCCTCCGCCGAGAACTCGACCTCGCTCGCGAGTGTGACGGCGTAGGCGACGGACGAGCGGATCTGCTCCAGCACCTGATCCGGCGTGAGCCCGAGCTTGCGCTCCATGTGGAGCGCGCTCGTCGCGATGAAGACGTGGATGCGGGCGTGCTCGGCGGCGTCGAGCGCGGCAGCTGCAGCGTCGATGTCCGCTTCGCTCGTTCGCGCGAGCGAGGCCACCGTGGCCGACGTCACGGCCGCGGCCGCGGCCGAGACCCCGTCGAAGTCGCCGGGCGACGCGGCGGCGAAGCCTGCCTCGATCACGTCGACGCCGAGGCGCTCGAGGAGCGATGCGACCTCCGCCTTCTCGTCCGGCCGCAAGGCGATGCCCGGCGACTGCTCGCCGTCTCTCAATGTCGTGTCGAAGATCTTGATCCTGCGCACTCTCTGCTCCTCGGTCAGGCCCGCGTGCGGGCGCACTACTTCCGTTTGACGTCGGTGTGTGCGGCGTCGAACGGCCGCGTGAGTGCGTTCTCCCCCTAGAGGGGGAGAATCGAGATGACCGTGAGAAGGACGAGGCCGCGCAACGACGGCGCCGGGTGCGGCGACGGAGTGCGAAGGTGGCCCGAGCGGTTCATCTACGACCCAGTGTGCATACACGTGGTCGCGTTGTCAAGCTTCAGAACTTGAAGCGACTATCCGATTCGAAGCTACCGAGCTCAGGCTTGCCGTGCGAGCTCGCGCGACCGCTCGGTCGCGGCGCTGATCGCGTTCAGGAACGCGGCGCGGACGCCCGACCGCTCGAGCTCCTGGATCGCCCGCGTCGTCGTCCCTCCCGGCGAGGTGACCGTCTCGCGGAGCTGCACGGGATGGATGGCCTCGTCGCGCAGAAGAAGCGCGCTCCCGAACATCGTCTGCACGACGAGCTTCGTCGACACGTCGCGACTCAAACCGAGCAGCAGCCCCGCCTCGATCATCGCCTCCGCGAGGAGCGCGAAGTACGCGGGGCCGGAGCCCGAGAGCGCGGTGACCGCGTCGAGGTCGTACTCCGAGACGCGGACAACTGCGCCGAGATGCCCGAGCGCCTCCTCGGCGAGCTCGAGATCCGCGGCGGAAGCCGAGCTGCCGCCGGCGACGCCCGCGATCCCCTCGTGCACGAGCGCCGGGGCGTTCGGCATTGCCCGCACGACCCGCGCCTCTGGTGAGAGATGCCGCTCGATGAAGGACGTGGTCACGCCGGCGGCGACGGAGAGCACGACCTGGTCGGCCTCGAGGGCCGGCGCGACCTCGGCGAGCACCTCGCTCATGTCCTGCGGCTTGACGGCGACGATCACGAGCGACGCCCCCGCGACGGCGGCCGCGTTCGACGTCGTCGCCGCCACGCCGTACGCGTCGCGCAGCGCCTCGACGCGCTCGGCCCCGCGGGCCGTGACGGCAAGCTCCTCGGGCTTCCGCCAGCCCGAGCTGAGAAAGCCGCGGACGAGGGACTCGCCGAGCCGCCCGGCGCCGAGGATCGCGATCCGCCCCGACACGGCCGTTCTAGCGCCGTGCGGCGGCGGTGCGACGCCGTTTCGCGGGCTCGGGGATCATCCACGAGCGCCCGAACTTGCGCATCTCGCGGATGATCGGCAGGAGCGCGCGGCCCTTCGCGGTCAGCTCGTACTCGACGCGCGGCGGAGACTCCGGGTAGCTGCGCCGGATCACGACGTCCTGGCGCGCGAGCATGTCGAGCCGCTCGGAGAGGGTCCGGGGGCTGATGCCGGGACAGGCGTGCTCGAGCTCCATGAACCGCCGTGGGCCCTCGGACAGGTCGTGGACGATCAGCGGCGTCCATTTGGTGGCGACGATCTCCGCCGTGGCAGCGACCGCGCAGCTCTCGTTGTGAACCTCGTTCATCGTTCGTTTCATGGGGCGAAGTCTACTCCGTCCGCCGCGTCGAAGCTATCGAAACGAAAGTGTGGTCGGCGCCGTTCTCCAGGCCCTCGTCGAGCCAGGACCGGACAGCCTGAGCGCACCGCCTGCCCTCGTCGATCGCCCAGACGACGAGCGACTGTCCCCGCCGGGCATCGCCGGCGGCGAACACGCCCTCGACGGAGGTGAGGTGCCGCTCGGCGGCGATGTTGCCCCGTCCGTCTCGATCGACTCCGAACTGGTCGAGCGCCTGCGGGTCCGGGCCGAGGAAGCCCATCGCGAGCAGCACGAGGCCGGCCGGCCGCGACTCCTCGGTGCCCGCGACGAGCTCGAACGGGGGAACGCCGCTGTTGCGCTGCCAGTGAATCGCCTCGACCCGGCCGGCCCGGCCCGAGAAGCGCGTCGTCGAGATCGCGAACCGCCGGTCGCCACCTTCCTTCAGCGCGTACGAGGCCCGGAGCTTCATCGGCCACAGCGGCCACGGCGTGAGATCGTCGCGGCGGGCAGGCGGCGGCTCGCCGAGCAGCTCGAGCTGCGTGATCGAGGCCGCACGCTCGCGGTTTGCGTGCGCGACGCAGTCGGCGCCCGTGTCGCCGCCGCCGATCACGACGACGTGCTTCCCCGCCGCCGTGATCGCCGCGTCCGCGCTCCCGGCGATCGCCCGCGCGCGGTCGTAGAGGTAGTCCATCGCGAAATGGACGCCGGCGAGGTCGCGCCCCGGTATGGGAAGGTCGCGCGGCACCCGCGAACCGGTTGCGAGGACGACCGCGTCGTAGCGGTCACGCAACTCTGCCGCTGTCAGGTCGACGCCGATCTCGACACCGAACCGAAAGCGAACGCCCTCGGCGGCGAGCTGCTCGACCCGGCGCTCGACGAGGCGCTTCTCGAGCTTGAACTCCGGCACGCCGAACCGGATCAGGCCGCCGGCGGCTTCGTCGCGCTCGAAGACGACGACGTCCTCGCCGGCGCGCGCCAGCTGCTGCGCGCAGGCGAGGCCCGCGGGCCCCGCGCCCACGACCGCGACCCGGCGTCCGGTGCGCCGCGCAGGCGGCTGCGGGACGATCCAGCCCTCGTCCCACGCCCGGTCGGCGATCGCCCGCTCGACCTGCTTGATCGAGACCGCGTCTCCCTCGTTGATCTCGAGGACGCAGGCCGCCTCGCACGGCGCGGGGCAGAGCCTGCCGGTGAACTCCGGGAAGTTGTTCGTGCGATGGAGCTCGACGCTCGCCTCGCGCCAGCGATCGCGGTAGACGAGGTCGTTCCAGTCCGGAACGAGGTTGCCGAGCGGGCAGGCGTTGTGGCAGAAGGGGACGCCGCACTCCATGCAGCGGCCCGCCTGCTCTCGCAACTCGGTCAGCGGCAGCGTCCCGACGAACTCGCGGACGTCCGCGACGCGGAGCTCCGGCGCCCGCTCGGGCGCCTCGAGGCGCCCGGCCTTCAGGAAGCCGCCGATCCGCCCCATCAGGCCGCCTCCTCCGTCTCGGTGGTGAGGAAGCCGACGCCGCCCGTCGAGACCGGCTCCGCCAGCGCGCGCTTGTAGTCGTGCGGGATCACCTTCACGAAGCGGCGCGGATCCCAGTCGTCGAGATGGCGGCGCGCGACGGTCGAGCCGGTGCGGTCGAGGTGCTCGGCGAGGAGCGCGCGCACATCGTCCTCGTCGGCTTCAGCGAGCGTCTCCAGGCCGACGAGCTGCAGGTTGCAGCGGCCGGACAGATCGCCGTCGGGATCGACGACGTAGGCGATGCCGCCGCTCATGCCGGCGGCGAAGTTGCGGCCGGTCGCGCCGAGCACGACGACGCGCCCGCCGGTCATGTACTCGCACCCATGGTCGCCGACCCCCTCGACGACGGCCGACGCGCCCGAGTTCCGCACCGCGAACCGCTCGCCCGCGATCCCGCGGAAGAACGCCCGTCCGGCGGTCGCGCCGTACAGCACGGTGTTCCCGACGATCACGTTCTCCTCGGCGCGGAACGCCGCGTTCCGGGGCGGGCGGACGGCGATCACGCCGCCGGACAGCCCCTTGCCGACGTAATCGTTCGCCTCTCCGGCGAGGGTCAGCTCGATCCCCGGTGCGAGCCACGCGCCGAAGGACTGGCCCGCCGAGCCGCGCAGCTCGAGCCGGATCGTCCCCGGCGGGAGACCCGCGCGCCCCGCCTTGCGCGTGACGCGGTGCGAGAGCAGTCCACCGACCGTTCGGTCGACGTTGCGCACGTCGAATGCCGCGTGAACCGGCGTGCCGTCGTGCAGGGCGGGCGCCGCCGCGTCGATCAGCCGCCAGTCGAGCGCGCCCGCGAGCGGCGACCGTTGCGCCTCGGTGCGGCGCAACGGTGTCCCGGCAGGGACGTCCGGCACCCGCAACACGTTCGAGAGGTCGATCCCGCGAGCGCGCCAGTGCGCGATCGCCTCGTCCGGCTCGAGCAGGTCGACGCGGCCGACGAGGTCGTCGAAGCGCGCGATCCCGAGCGCGGCCATGATCCGGCGCGCGTCCTCGGCGACGTGGAACATGAACTCGATCACGTGCTCGGGCTTGCCCCGGAACCTGCGGCGGAGCTCCGGGTCCTGCGTCGCGATCCCGACCGGACAGGTGTTCAGGTGGCAGGCGCGCATCATCACGCAGCCGGTCGCGACGAGCGGCGCCGTCGCGAAGCCCATCTCGTCGGCGCCGAGGAGTGCCGCGACGACGACGTCGCGGCCCGTCTTCAGCTGCCCGTCGGTCTGCACCCAGACGCGCGAGCGAAGATCGTTGAGCACGAGCGTCTGCTGCGTCTCGGCGAGCCCGATCTCCCACGGGATCCCGGCGTGGAAGATCGACGAGACCGGAGAGGCGCCGGTGCCGCCGTCGTGGCCGGAGACGAGGATGTGGTCGGCGTTGCACTTGGCGACCCCCGCGGCCACCGTCCCGACGCCGACCTCGGCCACGAGCTTCACCGAGATTCGCGCCGACGGGTTCGCGCAGCGCAGGTCGTAGATCAGCTGCTTGAGATCCTCGATCGAGTAGATGTCGTGGTGCGGCGGGGGCGAGATCAGCCCCACGCCCGGCGTCGTCAGCCGCACGCCGGCGATGTACGGGTCGACCTTGTAGCCAGGCAGCTGCCCGCCCTCGCCGGGCTTCGCCCCCTGCGCCATCTTGATCTGGAGCTCGTCCGCGTTGCAGAGGTAGTCGATGTTCACGCCGAAGCGTCCGGACGCCACCTGCTTGATCTTCGACCGGCGGTCGTCGCCGAACCGCTCCGGGTCCTCCCCGCCTTCGCCCGTGTTCGAGCGCGCGCCGATCCGGTTCATCGCGACCGCGAGCGTCTCGTGCGCCTCGCGCGAGAGCGATCCGAGCGACATCGCTCCGGTGGAGAATCGCTTCACGATCTCCGCGGCGGGCTCGACCTGCTCGAGCGGGATCGCACCGCCGTCGGGCTCGCGGAATCGCAGCAGCCCGCGCAGCGTCGAGCGGCGCACCGCGTCGTCGTTCACCGCGGCCGCGAACTGCTCGTAGGTCGCCCGGCCGCCGCCGCGAACGGCGTGCTGGAGCAGGGAGATCGTCTCCGGGTTCCACTGGTGGTGCTCGCCCTCGCGCCGCCAGGCATACAGGCCGAGCACCGGCAGCAGCTCGTCGCCGGCGGCCGGATACGCGAGGGCGTGACGGTGGAGCGCGCCTTCCGCGAGCTCGCGGGTGCCGATCCCGCCGATCCGGGACGGCGTGCCGGTGAAGTGCTCGTCGACGAGCTCCGTCGAGAGGCCGACCGCCTCGAACACCTGCGCGCCGCAGTAGGAGGCGAGTGTCGAGATGCCCATCTTGGAGATCGTCTTGCGCAGTCCCTTCCCGATCGCCTTCAGCGCGCGCTCCTCGGCCTCCTCGCGCGGGAGATCGAGTCGCCCCTCCTCGACGAGCCGGCCGATCGTCGCAAGCATCAGGTACGGATTGACCGCGGCGGCGCCGTAGCCGATCAGGACCGCGACGCTCTGCACGCTGCGCGGCTCGCCCGACTCGACGACGAGCCCCGCCTGGAGGCGCGTGCCCGAGCGGACGAGGTGATGGTGAATCGCAGCGACCGCAAGGAGCGACGGCACCGCGACACGCTCCGGCCCGACCGCGCGGTCGGAGACGATCAGGATGTTCGCGCCCGACTCGAGCGCTGTGTCCGCGGCGCCGCACATCCGCCCGATCGCGTCGTCGAGCCCGTCGACGCCGTCCACGACCGGCCACGTGCTGTCGATCGTGTGCGCCTTGAAGACGTCGGAGTCGACCTGACGCAGTCGCTCCAGCTCGTCGTCGCGAAGAATCGGGTTGTCGATGACGAGTTGCCGTGCGTGCTCGGGGCTCTCGTCGAGCAGGTTCCGCTCCGAGCCGACGAGCGACTGGACGCTCATCACGACCGCCTCGCGGATCGGGTCGATCGGCGGGTTCGTGACCTGCGCGAAGAGCTGCTTGAAGTACGAGTAGAGGAGCGGGCGACGATTGGAGAGCACGGCGAGCGGCGTGTCGTTCCCCATCGAGCCGATCGCCTCCTCCGCGTTCGCGGCGAGCGGCGCCAGCATCACCTTCATGTCCTCCTGCGTGTAGCCGAAGGCGAGCTGCAGGCGCTGAACCGGCTCGCGCACTCCCTGCACCGTGGCGGGCTCCGGGAGATCGGCGAGCCGCACGTGCTCGCGGTCGAACCAGTCCCCGTAGGGCCTACGGGCGGCGACGCGCTGCTTCACCTCCGCGTCGTCGACGATCCGTCCCTGCTCGAGGTCGACCAGGAAGAGCTTGCCGGGCTGCAGGCGCCCTTTGCGGCGGATCCGGTCGGCCGGGATGTCGAGCACCCCCGCCTCCGAGGCCATCACCACGACGCCGTCGGTCGTCTCGAAGAAGCGGCCGGGGCGGAGGCCGTTGCGGTCGAGGGTCGCTCCGATCACCGTCCCGTCCGTGAAGGCGACCGCCGCCGGCCCGTCCCATGCCTCCGTCAGGCACTCGTGGAACCGGTAGAAGCCGCGCACCTCGTCGGTGACGTCGGCGCGCCCGGCGTATGCCTCGGGGACCAGCATCATCAGCGCGTGCGGGAGCGAGCGCCCGGCGAGGACGAGCAGCTCGAGGACGTTGTCGAGGACCGCGGTGTCCGAGCCGCCGGGCCTGATCACCGGTATCAGCTTCGCGACGTCGTCGCCGAAGAGCTCCGACGCGAGCTGCGACTCGCGGGCCCGGATCCAGTTCAGGTTCCCGCGCAGGGTGTTGATCTCGCCGTTGTGCGCGATCAGCCGGTAGGGATGGGCGAGCGCCCAGCTCGGGAACGTGTTCGTCGAGAACCGGGAGTGCACGAGCGCGAGCGCGCTCTCGAACCGGTCGTCGGCCAGGTCGGGGAAGTAGCGGCCGAGCTGCGGCGAGGTCAGCATTCCCTTGTACACGAGCGTCCGCGCGGAGAAGCTCGGGATCACGAGCGCCTCGCCCCCGGCGCGCTCGGCAACTCGCCTGATCACGTAGAGCTTCCGCTCGAACCCGAGCACGTCGCCGGCGAGCTCGTCGGAGGCGCCGACGAAGAGCTGGCGGATCACGGGCGCGAAGAGGCGCGCCTGGGCGCCGGCCTGCGCACGATTCACGGGAACGTCACGCCAGCCGAGCACCGTCTGGCCCTCCGCACGGACGGTCTCCTCGAGCAGCCGTTCGAGCTCCGCCCGGCGGGCCGGGTCGTTCTGCGGCAGGAAGCACATCGCGACGCCGTACGAACCGCGCGGAGGCAGCGGGAACCGGACCGCCGCCCGCAGGAACGTGTCCGGGAGCTGGACGAGGATGCCCGCGCCGTCGCCCGTATCCGCGTCGGCACCCGCCGCGCCCCGGTGCTCGAGGTTCTCGAGCGCCTGAAGCGCCTGCGACACGGTCGCGTGGGTGCGCGCGCCGTCGAGTCGAGCGACGAACGCGATGCCGCAGGCGTCGTGCTCGAACGCGGGGTCGTAGAGGCCCTGCCTCCGCATCAGCTCCGCGCCCCGCCTGACTGTTGGCTAGTCCGGCGGGGCGGGGGAGGTGCGGAGCCGGCTAGCGCTGTTGCGGGCGCGAGAACTTGACCGAGATCTTGCGGTGGAGGGCCGCGGCGCGCATCGCTTCAAAGAGTAAAGCATTGCACGGACGGTGGCAAGCAGGGTCGGTCAGCCGGCGACTGCGGTGAGGCCGCCGTCGACCACGAGACAGTGCCCCGTGATGTAGCGCGCCTCGTCGCCCGCGAGGAAGAGCGACGCCTGCGCGACGTCCCAGGCATCCCCCATCGCGCCGGTCGGGCAGCGGGCGTTCCGTTCGGCACGGGCCGCGTCGAGATCGCCCCCGTAGGCGTCGACCAGGCTCCGCTCGACGAGCGGCGTGTCCATCAGCCCCGGCAGCACGGCGTTGCAGCGAACGCCTTTGGCCGCGTACTCGATCGCGATCGATTGCGTGAGCTGGTTGACGGCGGCCTTCGACGTCGCATAGGCGGTGTACGGCAGCCCCGTCCAGCGAATCGAGGCGATCGACGACACGTTGACGATCGCGCCGCTCCCCTGCGCCTCCATCAGCGGCAGGACTGCGCGGCAGGTGAGGAAGAAGCTCTTCAGGTTCACCGCGTGGACACGGTCCCATTGCTCCTCGGTCAGCTCGGCGATGCCGCCGAGCACGACGACCCCGACGTTGTTCTGCAGCACGTCGACGCGCCCGAACCGCTCGACGCAGGCCCGGACGAGCTCGTCGACCTGTGCAGCGTCGCTCGCATCGGCGGCGAACGCCGCCGCCTCCCCACCCTCCGCCTCGATCAGCGCGACCGTCTCGCGCGCAGCCTCGGCGTCGAGATCGGCGGCGAGCACCCGCGCGCCCTCACGGGCGAAGAGGACGGCCGTCGCCTTGCCGATCCCGAATCCCGGCCCGCTCGAGCCGGCGCCGACGACGAGGGCGACCCGGCCGTCGAGCCGGCCCCCGGAACGCGAATCCGCCACTGGGGACCTACTTCGGCGAGCCTGCTACGAGGCCTGCCCGCGAACGCGCACGGATGCCGCCGGGCCGGGTCGCCGCCACGCGCGCGGCCTCCCGGCCCGGACCGTACTCTGTGCGCTCGATGTGGGACCCGAACCCCGACCAGGAAGCAGCGGCAGCGCTCGGCGACGCGCTCCGGAGCGCCGGCTACAGCACCGAGACGATCGAGGAGCTGCTCGGCGACGACGGGCCGTCGGCCGATCTCGCCGAGTCGGTCGTCCTCGAGCGGAGGCTCCCCGCCGCGCCGATCGCGACCGTGCTCCGCCTGTTCCTGCTCGAGCGGCCGGTCGCGGCGGACGACGCGGTCGCGGCGCTCGGACGCGACGGCGCCCGCGCGGTGCTGACGCTCGGGCTCGCGACCGAGGACGGCGCGCGGCTCGTCCCGCGCTCGAGGATCGTGCCGACGGAGGGCCTCCTCCTGGCCTTCGACGGGTTCTCGCGCGGGGAGGACGATCCCGAAGGCTGGGTCTCGAGCTTCTCGCCCACGGCGTACTGGCTCGCCGCACTCACGCCGCGCCGGCGGGTGGAGCGCGCCCTCGACGTCGGCACCGGCAACGGCGCTCACGCGCTCCTCGCCGCGGAGCATGCCGACCACGTGATCGCGACCGACGTCAACCCGCGCGCCCTCGCCTTCACCGAGATCAGCGCCGCCATGAACGGAATCGCGAACGTCGAGACGCGTCTGGGCAGCCTCTTCGACCCGGTCGCCGGCGAGCGGTTCGACCTGATCACCTGCAACGCGCCGTACGTCGTCTCACCGGTCCGCCGCTGGCAGTACCGCGACGGCGGCCTGCCCGGCGACCAGCTCTCCGAGCAGCTCGTCCGGGCGGCGCCGGACCACCTGACCGAGGACGGGCATGCCTCGGTCCTCGTCAGCTGGCTCGCCGAGTCCGAGGACGATCCGGACGTGCGCCTGCACGGGTGGCTCGCGGGAAACGGCTGCGACGCGTGGGTGCTCGGACTCAGCGGCGCCGACCCGCTCGACCATGCGGCCGGCTGGAACGACCACCTCGCGGACGATCCTGCCGCGATGGGCGAGGCGCTCGACGAATGGGCCGCCTACTTCGACGCGCTCGACGCGGGCTGGATCACCGAGGGCGCCGTCCTGATGCGCCGGCGCGGAGGCGGCCGGAACATCGTGCGCGCGGACGCCGTCGACGAGGAGGAGCTCGAGTTCGCAGGCGACCAGATCGAGCGGGTCTTCACCGCGCTGGCGCTGGTCGCGGAGTCCGGCGCGGCCGCGATCCTCGAGGCCGAGCTGCTCCTCGCCGACGAGGTCCGGTTCGACCAGGAGCTCGACCGCCGCGGCGACGTTCAGGAGACCCGGATCCTCCTCGACGAGGGGACCTGCCCCGAGCTCGAGCTGCCGCTCGAGACCGCAGAGCTCCTGATCGCACTCGACGGGTCGACGACCCTCGACCGCGCGATCGAGCGCACCGCACGCCGGCTCGACCTGAGCAAGCGGGAAGCATCACAACTGCGGCACGACGCACTCGCGACCGTGCGCGAGCTCTTCGAGCTCGGCTTCTTCGAGCTCGCACGGGTGCACGCGTGACCTCGACGTCCGACCTGTACGACGAGCACCGCGGTCGCGCGATCGTCTGCGAGCTGCAGCTCCGGCAGTTCGGCGGCGTCCGTGCGTTCTCGGGCGAGATCGCCACCGTTCGCTGCAGCGAGGACAACGTCCTCGTCAAGCGGCGCGTGGCCGAGCCTGGGAACGGGCGCGTGCTCGTCGTCGACGGCGGCGGGTCGCTCCGCTGCGCGCTGGCAGGTGACAGCGTCGCCGGGACGGCGCTTGCGAGCGGCTGGGCGGGGCTCGTGATCAACGGCTGCGTGCGTGACGTGGACGCGCTCGGCCGGCTCGAGATCGGGATCAAGGCGCTCGGCACCTGCCCGCGCCCGAGCGGCAAGGAGGGCCACGGCGCGCTCGACGTACCGGTCGTCTTCGGCGCGGCGACGTTCACGCCGGGGGCGAGGCTGTGGAGCGACGAGGACGGGATCATCGTCCTCGACCGGGCGTAGATCAGCCGTCGGGCGCCGTCTGCGCCTCGTGCGCGAGGAGCGCGGCACCGACGACGACCGACACGAAGGCGCCGACGCGGAGGACGGAGAAGATCCCTCCCGGCAGGTGCTCGTGGAACACGACGAGGCCGGCGCCGATCGGCAGGGCATTCGTGAGCAAGCTCGACGTCCCGGCGGTTGCGAGCGCCCGACCGCGCTGGAACCCGAGCTGCAGGACCGCGAACGCGGCCCCGTGCGCGGCGAGGACGACCGCGATCAGGAGGATCCAGGCGCCGCCGGCGAAGAGCGACTTGGTGGCGACGTCTCCGGCCGCGTAGAGAGCCCCGGCCGCAAGTCCCAGCCCGGCACCGGGCGCAAAGAGGCGCGAGCCCGCGACGGCCGCCGCCGCGACGATCGCCGAGACGACGATCCAGGCGATGACCGCCCGTGGCGTCGCGTGGCGACCGGCAGTTGCTCCGCCGACGAGCGACAGCGCAAGCAGGCCGAGCCCGGCCGTGGAGACGACGACGCCGTTCCGCTCGCGTGCGGTCACGCGCGCCCCGCTTCGATGCGCGAGCAGAGCGAGCGTCCCGATCCCACCGGCGGACGTCGCCTGCACGAGCGAGAGCGGAGCCACCGCGAGGGCGGCGATGTAGAGGCCCCAGCCCGCGAGACCCGCGCCGAACCCGCGAACCCAGCGCGCGTCGCGGAAGAGGGCGGCAAGCGACCACATCGGGCGGCGCACGCTCAACGCCGGCAGGGACGACGCCGCCGCGTGTTGGGCGATCCAGCCCCAGTTGAGCCCGAAGGCCGAGCCGAGTGCCAGCACCAGGCCGGCGACCACGGTCATCGCTTCTGGAACGGCAGGTAGGCCTCGGCGGCGAGCGCGGCGACCCCGACGCGCGGCAGATCGCGGCGGCGCTCGTAGATCACGAAACGCCGCTCCCAGCGCGACGCGAACTTCCGGTTGAAGAGCAGGAGATTGTCGAGCTGGAAGTGGCCCTTGAGGGTCAGAAGAGCACGGCGCTGGATCTCCTGGAGCCCGGTGAGCTCCGCCTCCGGCGCGAGGAGCGCGGCGAACGGTGCGAAGTTGAGCGAGACACTCCGATAGCCCGTCGACCGCGCCCACTCGACCGTCTCGCAGATCAGCCACTCGTTGAAGCCGTTCGGCGTGTGCCGGAGGCGAGGCATCGACGACAGGGAGAGCGAACACCCGGCGGCGGAGACGGCGAAGTGCAGGAACCCCGCCACACGGCCGTGGGGATCGAGCCCGACCACGAACACGGCCTCTCCGTCGCCCAGTCGGAACAGGCGATCGAGCGCCATCACGAAGCCTCGCTCCGGCTGGCTTCCCCGCCACTCTCGCGCGACGTCCTCGAGCTCGTCGCGCCGAGCGTCGTCGACCTCGCTCGGCGCGAGCACGTGCGCGGTGTAGCCCTCACGCTCGAGACGATGGACCGATTGCCGCACCTTGCGGATCGCTCGGCCCTCGAGCGAGAAGGAATCGACGTCGACGAGCGCTTCGTCGCCGTGGTAGAGCGCATGCAGACCGTGACCTGCGTAGAGCGGCAGCCACCGCTCCGAGGCGCCGAGAATTGCGACCCGCCAGTCGCGATCGTGCGCGTAGGAGACGAAGCGAGCGAGCAGCCCCTCGAACGCCTCGTCCGCTCCGATCGGGTCGCCCGAGACGATCGCCACACCGCCGACGACGCGATAGGCGAGAAAAGCGGCATCGTTCTCGGCGAAGAAGTACGACTTGTCCGATCGCAGCACGAAGGGGGCAAGCGTGTCTGCGCCGAAGCTGTGCACGAGCGCACGGGCGACTTCGCGCTCGCGTTGCTCCTGCAGCACGCGGTGTCTCCACGGTGCGAGCCATCCCGCCACGACCCAGACCGACGCGACGCTGCCGAGCAGCACGAGGGACAGGGGGAACCAGTCGCCGAATTGCCCGTTCAGATGCGGCGAACCGTGCACGTGCAAGCCGAGAACGCCCCTCGCGATCTCGTCGGCGGCGAACCTGGCCGTGAACGGCTGGTCGGCATCGAGACGGTTGATCCAGAGCGCCGCCACCCCGTACACGCCGATCGACGTCAGCGAGAGGCCGAGCCGCGACAGCGTGAGGCGACGCGTCCCGACATCGCCCGGCCCGTCGAAATCGTGTCGCCGGGCCAGCAGGAGGGTCAGGATCACCGCGGATGCAAGCGTGCCGTGGTTGAAGCCGCCGACCACGTGCAGCGTGACCGACAGCGAAGCCACGGTCACCGCGACCTGCCAGGCACGCCGGCGCCGGCGCGCGAGCCCGCGCGCGGAGACGAGGAGCGCGACGGAGAAGACGACGCCGACAGCACGTGCAAGCGGCCCAACCGCATCGGGTGTGAGGTTGCGGAGGAGGCTCGAGTCGTGGCCCGGCAGAACGGCGTGGATGAGATTCAACGAACCGCCGACGGCGACGAGCGTCGCGACGACGACGGGCGTGCGACGCCGGCGGTGCGCAACCGCAAGACAAGCCGTCGCCAACGCGACGAGCGCGCCGGGGAGATACACCGCCTCGAGGCGCGCGGCGATGTCGAACGCATCCTGGGCGGAGACCTGCCGGACGACCGCGATCGAGACACCGGTCTCCAGGTAGGTCCAGGTCGAGACCGCGACCGCCAGGAGGAGTGCTGCGGCGAGGCGCTCGATCCGCGCCCAGCGTGCGTAGAGACCGAGGACCACGGCCGCGGCGCCCCAGACGGCGACGTACCAGCCGAGGGATGCGGCGGAGTGCCGCGCGAGCTCGTCGAGGGGCAACGCCTCTCCGACCCTCGGTCCGGGCAGCGCCGGGTTGACCGTGTAGAGCCAGCCGGTGGCCGCCATCGCCACGACGAGCGCGACCGGAAGGGCGCCCAACCTACGTGCCATCGAGCCTCCAGCGAAGCGCCGTCAGGGCACGCCAGGCGGTTCCGCGCCAGATCGCCCAGTTGTGGCCGCCGCGCACGACGAAGAAGCGATGCCGGATGTGCAGCCGTGTGAGCTGCGCCGAGAAGGCGGCGTTCTGCCGCAGGAAATGATCGTCGCTCCCGCTGTAGAACCAGATGTAGGTGTGGTCGCGGCGGAGCGCGCCCGCGACGGCGCCGACGGTCGCACTCGGGCTGTTCTCCCGCAGCACCGCCTGCCCGGTGCCGAAGATGGCCCGGATCGGATCGGCACGCTCGTAGCCGGACCAGCTTTCGAGCACGTCGAACTCGCCGGGATGGTGCAGACCGATGTTGAGCGCTCCGTAGCCGCCTTCCGACAGGCCGGCGAGCGCGCGGGCGCTGCCCCGCTCGATCGTTCGAAAGCGCGCGTCGACGGCGTGCACCAGGTCTCGCGCGACGAACGTCTCCCAGCCGGAGTTCGGCCGGACGCCGTTCGCCCACTCCTCGTCGGTGAACGAGCCCGTCGAACCGAACGGCATCACGAGGATGGGAGGCGCGAGCCGGTGCAACGCCGCGAGCTCGTCCTCGACGACCCCCAGCCGGACCGTGTCGAGGAACGCGCCGGGCCGGCCGGGAACGCCGTGGAGGAGGTAGACGACGGGGTAGCGCCTCTGCGGATGACTCGCGTAGCCGGGCGGCAGGTACACGTCGACCGGCTGCCGGCGCCCTCCGAGCGCGGGGCTCTCGAGGTAGAAGCGCTCCGCCGTTCCGTGGACGCGGACGAACGCCGGGTCGCGGGGCGGGGCGAAGCCGCGGAACACCCAGTAGTTCTCGACGTATCGGTAGGTGCCGAGCAGGCCGACCACGACCACTCCTGCGAGCGACAGCGCGAGCAGGCGTGTCCTCGCAGCCGGCGGAAGGGTGACCGTGATCACGGCAACGTTCTACGCCGACGAATCTGAACGGCTCGTTAAGGGGCGATTATGCCTTCGGCTTCGAGAGGTGGTCGAGCGCCAGCCGCAACCAGACCACGGCGTGCCGTTGCCAGAGGCCCGTCGTGTGCGCACCCGCGTAGACGGCGAAGCGGTGCGGCACTCCGGCCGCGTCGAGCTCACGGTCGAGCTGCTCGTTCTCGTCGCGGAAGCGACTGTCGCCTCGCCCGACGTAGAAGCCGACGAACGTCGGTCGCACGCGCTCGTCGGCGCGCAGCACCGCGATCTGGCGATGGACGTTCGTCCGCGGGCCGAGTGCGAGCGGCCGTGTTCCCGTCGGGTCGGTGGGATGGAAGTATCCGGACCACGACTCGAGCACCGAGAACGTGCCGAGATGCTGGAGGCCAACGAGCGCCGCGCCGAAGCCGCCCGCGGACAGGCCGACGAGCGCGCGCCCGTCTCGCGCGGCGATCGTCCGGAAGCGACGGTCGATCGCCCTCGGCAGCTCTTCGGAGACGAACGTCTCCCAGTTGCGGCCGGCGCCCCAGTTCAGATACTCGGGGTCGGTGTCCGTGTCGCGGGCACCCTGCGGCATGACGAGAATCGCGGGACCTGCGTTCGCGAGCGCCCGTGCGAGCCAGCGGCTACCCCGGTAGGCAGACGACCCGGCCGGCAGACCGTGCAGGAAGTAGACGACCGGGTACCGCTTCGACGAGCCTGCATAGCCCGCCGGGAGGACGACGAGTGCGTGAACCCGGCCGCGGAGCGCGACGGACTGGACGCTCTCGTCGAGGTCGCGACTCTGCCGCTCCAGGGTGGCGGCACCCGCCGCCGCGAGCGCCGCAGCCAGCACGAGCCCGGCGAGGCAGGCCACGATTCTTCTCACCCGGCCGTTGTAGCCGTCTCGGCTCGTCCGTAACGAAGACTTCACACAGAGGCCGCTAGGTTGACCGATCGGAATCCTCGCCGCACTGGCCGCAGCCGCCGCCCTGCTCCCCGGCTTCACGCCGTTCGCAGCCGGCCCGCAGGGCGGCACCGTCCTCACCGGGATCTTTCCGGGGGAGCTACGGCCCGGGTACGTCTACCTGCCGCCCGGCTTCAGCCGAGGGCGTCGCTATCCGGTCGTCTACCTCCTGCACGGCATGCCCGGATCGCCCTCCGAGTACCTCTCGGGCACCGACCTCGCGGCCTGGGCGGACGGCGCGATCACGGGCGGGTCGGTGCGCCCGTTCATCGCCGCCCTGCCGGCGGCGGGGCCGGACCGCGGGTACAACGGCGAGTGGGCCGGCCCGCTCGAGCGGTCACTCGTCGGCGAGCTCGTCCCGTGGCTCGACAGCCACCTGCCGACGCTGCCCACCGCCCGCGGCAGGGTGATCGCCGGCTTGTCAGCCGGGGGGTACGGCGCGGTCGACATCGGCCTGCGGCATCCGGGGCTGTTCGGGACGATCGAGTCGTGGTCGGGGTACTTCCGACCGTTGCACGACGGCCCGTTCAAGCATGCGTCGCGCCGGGTGCTGGCCGCGAACGACCCGACGAGGCTTGCCGCACTCGAGCGCTCGACACTGCGCCGGGCCGGAACGCGCTTCTTCCTCTCGAGCGGCCCGGCTCACAGCCACTGGTTCAAGCCCGCCGACACGCTCTCGTTCACCCGGGAGCTGCGCGCGCTCCAGGTGCCGGTGCAGTACCACGAGTACTCGAATCCCAGGGGCGAGTGGCGCTCGCAGCTCGACACGGGACTGGCGTGGGCGTTCGCGCGGTGAGGGGAATCCTTCGCAACGAGCGCGGATTTCGCCCACGTGCCGCTTGCGCGACGACGCAGGCTGCCGTACGTTCTCGTTCCCGCCGGGTGCGGAGCGCGAGTAGGTCGAAGCCTCGCCGAGTGGTTGCGAGGGACGCAAGTCCCGAGCGGTCAGTCGGAGAGGTGGACGAAAGCGCCACCGACCCGGTGGGATTTTTCGTTTCCGGGCCTCGCGCGACCGTCGTTCGCCGGGTTGAGGAAGTTCTTAGGCAGGAGATCGGCGCTCGTCCTGGCATCGGGGGTCATGCTGGCACTGGCCCACGCCGCCGTCGGTCTCGCGCTCCTTGCCGGCGGGCCGACGAGCGCCACCCGCCCGCTCGTCACCGGGACACTCGAGCAGGGGATGAGGCTCACGGGTACGCCCGGAAGCTGGGTCGGGAACGGCACGATCGCCTACGCCTACCAGTGGTACCGCTGCGACCCGGCGGGCGCCAAGTGCAGCTCGATCCACGGCGCGACGAACGCGACCTACACGCTCGTGGCGAAGGACGTCGGGCACACGCTCGGCCTGACCGTGCGCGCGACCGATGCGACGGGCACGACGGCGGCGTACAGCGCGCTTGCGGGGCTCATCGCCGCCGCAGCGAGCCGGAACGTCGTCAGCGCGCAGCCCGCGGTGACGGGGGACGCGATCGTCGGTAGCCCCGTCAAGGTCGAAGGCGGGACGTGGACGACCACCCCCACCGCGCCCGGGTACGCCTGGAAGCGATGCAACGCGAACGGACGGCTCTGCACGCCGATCGCAGGCGCGACGACCGACACCTACTCGCTCACCGCTGCGGACGCCGGGCACGTCCTGCTCGCAGTGGTGAACGCCGGCGGGCAGACCGCGCTCAGCCTCGTCACCGGGCTCGGCCGCACCTCTCCCGGCCCGGTCGCCGCCGACCGGCCGACAGTCACCGGGCCGCTCCAGCAGGGGAAGAGACTGAGCGCGGCCGCCGGATCGTGGGCGGGCACCGGCACGATCAGGTTCGCGTACCAGTGGTACCGCTGCAGCGCGAGCGGCGCCCGCTGCAGCTCGATTCGCGGATCGACCCGGGCGACGTACACGGAGGTCGCCGCAGACGTCGGCCGGGCGCTCGGCGTGACCGTGCGCGCGACGGACTCGACCGGGACGACGAGCGCCTACTCGGCGCTGGCCGGCCCGGTCGCCGCAGCGAGCGCGACACTCGCAGCGACGGCACAGCCGACGCTCGCGGGCGCCGCGTCCGTCGGCCGGACCCTGACCGTTCGGCCCGGCGCCTGGTCGGTCGCGGCACCCGCCCTCCGCTACGCGTGGTTGCGCTGCAACGCGAACGGTCGTCTGTGCACCACGATCGCCGGCGCGGCGGCGAGCACCTACGCGCTCGTCGCCGCCGACGCCGGCAAGGCGATCGTCGCGAGCGTGACGGCCACCGCCGGCACGGCCGACCAGGCCGTGCTGACGGTGGCCTCAGCCCCCGTCGCTCCGTAGCGAGCCTCTACGTCTTCGCTCCGAGCGTTGCCGTCAGGGTCTTCTCCGAGCCCGACCGAAGCAGCTTCAGCGTGAGCTTGTCCCCCGGCTCGTGACCGGCGATGATCGCGCGCAGCTGCTCTGCCGTCGTGACGCTCTTCCCGTCCGCTGCGGTGATCACGTCACCCGCCTTGATGCCCGCGTCGGCGGCAGCGCTGCCCGACTCGACGTCGGCGACCGCGACACCGTTCGCTGCGGTCTTGACGTTGACGCCGAGCAGGGCGTGCTGGGCTTTGCCGGTCGCGATCAGCTGGTCGGCGACGTTCTGCACGAGGTTCGAGGGGATCGCGAAGCCGACGCCGTCGCTGCCGCCCGATTCGCTCTGGATCTGCGAGGTGATGCCGATCACGTTGCCCGCGAGGTTCAGCAGCGGCCCGCCGGAGTTGCCGTGGTTGATCGCAGCGTCGGTCTGGATCGCACCCTCGATCGGCGTCGAGTCCGGCGAGCTGATCTCGCGGTCGACCGCGCTGACGATGCCGGTCGTGACCGTGCCGTCGAGCCCGAACGGGTTCCCGATCGCGACGACGCCGTCGCCGACGGCCGCCTTGCTGGAGTCGCCGAGGACGAGTGGCACGAGCTTCGAGGCGGGCGCGTCGACGTGCACGACGGCGACGTCCGTCGAGATGTCCGTGCCGACGACCGTCGCCTTGAAGGTCGAGCCGTCCGAGAACTTCACCGAGACGGTCGATGCACCGTCGACGACGTGCTCGTTCGTCACGATGTCGCCCTTCGAGTCGTAGACGAAACCGGTCCCCTCGGCCGACTGCGTCCCGCTACTGCCACCGTTCCCACCGAAGGGGTAGGGGCTCGACGAAGCGGCGCTCCTTGCGTCGATCTCGACCACGCTCGGCGTCGCGGCCCTTGCGATCTGCCCGACGCTCAGCGTCGTGCTTGCGACGTTCGCTGCGGACGGCGTCGCCGCGGCGCCCGCGACGGACGGCGTGCTTGCGCCGGAATGCGTCAGCGCGACCACACCGGCACCGGCACCCCCGCCGGCGAGCGCGGCCGCCGCGACGGCGGCTGCGATTCGATTCCTGCTCCTGGCCATGTCTGCCTCTCTCCTCCTGGGTCGTGTTCTGCCGCCAGGAAAGCAGCGGCCGTTGTGGCAAAGCTGAACGGGACCTAAAAGGAACCGAAGAAGGCAGAGTGTGAGCCGTGTTCGCACCGCCCCCCGCACTGCTGCACCGCAACTTCCGGCGCCTCTGGTCGTCGATGCTGGCAGCGAGCTTCGGGACGCAGATGATCTCGGTCGCGGTCGGCTGGCAGGTGTATTCGATCCACCATCGCGCGTTCGACCTCGGGCTGATCGGACTGGCGGAATTCGTGCCGGTGCTCTTCGTGGCGCTGCCGGCCGGGCAGCTCGCCGACCGCGTGCCGCGCACGCTCCTCTCGGCGTGGTCGACACTCGCGGAGGCGCTCGTCGCTGCACTGCTCCTGCTCGTGACGCTCGACGGGGCGCGCCAGCTCTGGCAGTACGTCGCCCTCGCGGCGCTCACGGGGCTCGCCTCGGGAGTCGGCTCGCCCGCGCAACGGTCGCTCACCCCCGAGATCGTCCCCACCACGCTCCTCGAGAGCGCACTCGCGCTGCGCTCGATCGCGGGCCAGGCAGCAAGCATCGCCGCACCTGCCCTCGGCGGGCTGCTGTTCGCGATTCGGCCGGAGGTCGTCTACTCGGCCGGGATCGCGCTCTTTCTCTGGTCCGCGGCGTTGATGCTCTCGGTCGAGCGTCCCGACGCGATCGTGCGCGCAGGCGATCCGCCGCCGAGGCTCGAGAGCCTGCTGCGCGGGATCCGCTTCATCCGCTCCACCCCGATCATCCTCGGTGCGATCACGCTCGATCTCTTCGCCGTGCTCTTCGGCGGCGCCGTCGCTCTGCTGCCGCTCTTTGCGAAGTCGGTGCTCCACACCGGGCCGTTCGGCCTCGGCATCCTGCGGAGCGCGATCGCGGTCGGCGCACTCGTCGCCGGTATCCGGCTCGCCCGCAAGCCACTCGGCAGGCGCGCGGGTCGCACGCTGCTCGTCGTCGTCGCGACGTTCGGCGCGAGCATGATCGTGTTCGGGCTCTCACACTGGTTCCTCGTCTCGGCGATCGCGCTCGCGGTCGGAGGCTTCGCCGACATGATCTCGATGAACATCCGCGCGACGATCGTTGCGCTCGCAACGCCGAACCCGCTGCGCGGACGCGTGAACGCGGTCGAGAACGTCTTCATCGGCGCGTCGAACGAGCTCGGCGCGTTCGAGTCGGGCGCCGCGGCGGCGCTGCTCGGCGCGGTGCCGGCCGTGGTCGCGGGCGGCGTGCTGACGATCGGCCTTGCGGCGATCTGGCCCTGGGTCTTTCCCGCGCTCGCGCGCGTCGACCGGATGGAGGAGGTGTCACCCGCCGGTGCGGGAGAAGTGCTGCCAGTCGGGCGAGGCGCTCCAGCGTCCTCCCCAGAGCCAGCCGACTGAGGCGAATGCGCGCACGAGGACGCCGCCGGCGACCGCCATGCCGCGGCGGACACGCGTGCGGTCGACGTACGCCCGCCCCGCCGGCGGCAGGACGCGGCCGCCCTCGAGGTAGGGGTTCTCGACCGTGTCGACGTCGATCGCCTCGCCGTAGGCGTGCACGGACCACCGGCTCGGCCCCGGCGCCACCGCGTAGCGGCAGTTGAACGCCGAGGTGTTGTCGGCCGCCATCGAGCGCATGTCGCTGCCGCCGTAGGCCGCGATCGGCGTCATCCGCCGGATCGGGAAACGGGCGGCATAGAGACGCCGAAAGACGGCGGCGACCTCCTGCGTGACGGTCTGGTTGACGACGAGCGCGCCGGTACGGGCGCGTCCGTCGAAGCCGACGTAGGAGACGTGGACGGTGCGCAGCCGTGCAGGCCCGACCGGGCAGCCGGGGTGCCATGAGCCGCCGAGCTGCGCGGCGGTCACGGGCGCCGTCGAGACGTGAAACGGCGGCAAGGCGGCCATCGCGACGCAGAGCGTACTCTGCCTGCGCGATGCTGACGCTCGCCCTGGCACTCGCCGTCGCGTGCCCGCAACGGATCCACGTGACGGCGCCGAGCGCCCGCTCGACGGTGGCCGCGCTGACGGTCACCGAGTGCGGCAGCCGGACTTTCGGCCCGTGGCGGGCGCGGGTCGGCTCCCGCGGCCTCTCCGCGCGGCATCGCGAGGGCGACCGGACGACGCCCACGGGGACGTTCCCCATCGGATCGACGGTCTACGGCCTCGACCCGAATCCGGGCCTGCGGCTTCGCTACCACCGGCTGCGCTGCGGGGACTGGTGGGACGAGGATGCGGCCTCGCCGACCTACAACCGCTTCCGCCACCTTCCGTGCGGCGTGACGCCGCCGTTTCGGGGCGGCAGCGAGCCGCTCTGGCGCTCGAGGGTCGCCTATCGCGAGCTCGCGGTGATCCGCTACAACGACGCGCCGGCCGTGCCCGGCCGCGGCTCGGCGATCTTCCTGCACGACGACACGGGCCGCGCGACGAACGGCTGCATCTCGCTGCCGCGAGCCGAGCTCGTCGCCCTCCTGCGCCGGCTCCGTCCCGGCGCCACGATCTCGATCGGCGTCCACTGAGCGCCCCCGCCCGACCCAAGCCGGCTCGCCGAGCCACATAGCCGCCGAGCCACGCACCCGCGAGCCAAGTAACAGTCTGTTACAAGGCCGGTTCGACGGCCCGCACCCTGCTCGACCGCACGGACGCGCGGCCCTCCTGCAGGAGCACCCGACTCGATGCTGCTCCGACCGGCCGCTAAAACCAGATCTTGTAACAGACTGTTACTTGCCTGGTTCGGCTTGGGTCGCCGCGGCTCCGAGCCAGGGGCGCGGCCAGGGCGCGCAGCGGGGATGCGCCAAGTAGTGCTACTGCATAGTTTCCATCGATCTGTATACTTTGCAGTGTGTCCACCGCTGCCATCCTCGGCTGCGCCGGCTACACCGGCCAGGAGACGCTCGACCGGGTGCTCGCACACCCCGGGCTCGATGTGCTGGCGCTCGGGTCCGACTCGCTCGCGGGCCGGCCGCCGCTCGCCCTCGACCCGCGGCTCGACCCGTCGCTGCCCGCCTTCGTCCCGAACACCGAGGCGTCCGCGGCCGGGGCGGACGTCCTCTTCCTCTGCCTCGACGGTGCCGAAGCCGCGACGTTCGCACCGCCCGCCGACACGATCGTCGTCGACCTGACCGGCGCGCACCGCCTCGTCGATCCCGCCGTCGCCGAGGCGTGGTACGGCACCGCGCCCGGTGCGTGGAGCTACGGGCTGCCGGAGCTCTTCCCGGCGACCGGGCCGCTGATCGCGAACCCGGGCTGCTACGCGACCGCGGCGCTGCTCGCGCTCGCGCCGCTCGCGGGCTCGATCACGGGCGCCGTCGTCGATGCGAAGTCCGGCGTCTCCGGCGCGGGGCGCTCGCCGAAGGCGTCGTCGCACGCCGGTGCGGTGCTCGAGAACCTCTCGCCCTACGCGGTCGGCGCCCACCGGCACGCGCCCGAGATCGCACAGCAACTCGGCTTCCCCGTCTGCTTCGTCCCACACCTCCTGCCCGTGCGGCGCGGCCTGCTCGCGACGTGTTACGTCCAGACGGACGCGGACGTACGCGCGCTGCTCGAGGACACGTACGCGTCGAGCGCCGTCGTGCGCGTCCTACCGGCCGGTGTCGCACCCGAGCTCGCGCGGGTGCAGGGAACGGATGCGGCCGAGCTCGGCGTCTTCGCCGACGTGTCCACCGGCACGACGATCGTCATCTGCGCACTCGACAACCTCGGCAAGGGCGCGGCCGGCCAGGCCGTGCAGAACGCGAACCTCGCGCTCGGCCTCGACGAGACGTCGGGACTGCGGCTGCACGGAGTCCTGGTATGAGGCGTCGGCTCGACGGAGCCGATCAACGAGCGAAGGCACGGGCTTTGCCGGTGCTGGAGCGGGAATGAGCGTCACCGCCGCGCAGGGCTTCGCAGCCTCGGGCGTGCACGCCGGCATCCGCCGCGAGCAGCGCGACCTCGCGCTCGTGCGCACGCTCGGCACCGGCACCGGCGCCGCGATGTGGACACAGAACCGCGTGCTCGCCGCGCCGGTCGTCGTCTCGCAGGAGCACCTCGGCGCCGCGGAGCCGCAGGCCGTGGTGATCAACTCCGGCGTCGCGAACGCGGCCACCGGCGAGCAGGGGATCGCCGACGCGCGCGCGACGGCAGCGCACGCCGCAGCCCTCCTCTCCCTCGAGCCCGAGCAGGTGCTCGTGCTCTCGACCGGCGTGATCGGCGCCCCGCTGCCGCTCGAGCTCGTCACCGGCGGCCTCGACGTCGCCGTGTCGGCGCTCTCCGCGGACGGCGGCGGCGAGGCGGCAGAGGCGATTCTCACCACCGACACGCACGCGAAGCAGGCGGTCTCGCACGGCGGCGGCTTCACGGTCGGGGGCATGGCGAAGGGCTCCGGGATGATCCACCCGAACCTCGCGACGATGCTCGCCGTCGTCACCACCGACTATCCGCTCGGTCCGGGCGAGGCGATCGAGTTCCTCCGCCCCGCCGTCGACGCGAGCTTCAACTCGATCTCCGTCGACGGCGAGTGCTCGACCAACGACGCCGTCGTGCTGCTCTCCTCGGGCGCGACCCTCCTCGAGCGGACACCTGCGACCGACGAGGCGTTCGCGCTCGCGGTCCGCGGGGTCTGCGCGGAGCTCGCACATCAGATCGTCGCGGACGGCGAGGGAGCGACGCTCGTGGCCGAGATCACCGTCAGTGGCGCCGCGACCGACGGCGAGGCGAAGGCGATCGCGCAGCGCATCGCGACCTCGTCGCTCGTCAAGACCGCGCTCTTCGGACGCGACGCGAACTGGGGGCGCGTGCTCGCCGCCGCCGGCTCGGCGCCGTGGAACGGCGGCTACGCGCAACTCGATCCCGCCATCGTCTCGCTGTCGTACAACGGGACGCCCGTGCTCGTCGCGGGCGCGCCGCAGCACGTCGAGCCCGACGTCGCAGGGGCGGTCTGCACGATCGAGCTCGAGCTCGGGCTCGGCAGCGGCAGCTCCGCGTACCTGACGAGCGACCTCTCCTACGACTACGTCCGCATCAACGCGGACTACCGCTCATGACGCGCCTCGTCGTCAAGGTCGGCGGCGCGGTCGCCGGCGAGTCGGCGGGCCGCATCCTCGGCCTGCGCGAGGAGGGTCACGAGGTCGTCGTCGTGCACGGCGCGGGGCCTCAGATCACGGACGAGATGGTGCGCCGCGGCATCGCCGTCGAGTTCGTCCGCGGCCGGCGGCGCACCTCGCGCGCGGCGCTCGACGTGGTGCGCGAGTCGATGGCCGAGGTGAACGCCGCTCTCTGCGCGGCGCTCGGCGACCTCGCCGCGCCCGTGTTCGGCGACACGGCGGGCCTCTATGCCGTCCCGGTGCCGCCGCTCGGCTGGGTCGGCGATCCGCTGCCCTGCCGGCCGAAGCAGATCCTCTCCGCGCTCGCCGACGGCCGGATCCCGGTCGTCGCACCGCTCGCGGTCGGCCCGCTGAACGTGAACGCGGACGACGCCGCCGCGGCGCTCGCGCTCGGTCTCGGCGCGCGACGCCTCGTCTTCCTCACCGACGTCCAGGGCCTCTACGTCGACGACGAGATGGTCGAGTCGATCGACGCCGGCCGCGCCAACCGAATGCTCGACGCGGGGCTCTTCGACGGCGGCATCGTGCCGAAGCTGCGCGCCGCGGCGCTAGCCGCCGGCAGCGGCATCACGGCGACGATCGGCGCGACCGCGGTGGTCGCATGAGCCTCGTGATGAGTCAACACAAGCTCCTGCCCACCTACGCGCGCCTCGACGTGACGTTCACGGACGGCAAGGGCTCGTGGCTCGTCGACGCGGACGGCAAGCGCTACCTCGACCTGTTCGCCGGGATCGCCGTCGTCGGGCTCGGCCACTGCCACCCGGCGCCGCTCGCGGCCGCGCATGCGCAGCTGACACGCCTCTGGCACGTGTCGAACCTCTACTCGACCGCGCCGATGCAGCAGCTCGCGCAGGGCCTGTCCGACCGGTTCGGCGGCGCGTCCGCATTCTTCTGCAACTCCGGAGCCGAGTCGATCGAGGCGGCGCTCAAGTGGGCGCGCAAGGCGACCGGACGCATCGAGGTGGTCGCCCTCGAAGGCTCCTTCCACGGTCGCACGTTCGGCGCGCTCTCCGTGACGGGCCAGCCGGCGAAGCGCGCGGCGTTCGAGCCGATGCTCCCCGGCGCCGTGTTCGCGACGCCGGAGACGCTCGCCGAGCACGTGACCGAGCACACGGCCGCGATCCTGCTCGAGCCCGTCCAGGGCGAGGGCGGCGTGCACCCGCTGGCCCCCGGCGTGCTCGAGCAAGCGCGTGCGCTCGCGGACGAGCACGGCGCGATGCTCGTGCTCGACGAGGTGCAGACCGGCGTCGGGCGGAGCGGCGCGTTCTTCGCGTGGCAGCGCCTCGGTGTGCGGCCGCACGCGGTCACGCTTGCAAAAGGGCTCGCGAACGGCCTGCCGATCGGTGCGCTCCTCGTCGCGGACGACGCGCCGACCGCCTTCGAGCCGGGCGACCACGCCTCGACCTTCGGCGGCAACCCCGTCACCTGCGCCGCCGCGTGCGCAGTCCTCGACACGATCGACGACGCACTGCTCGCGCGGGTGCGCGACCTCTCGGACCGCTTCGCGGCGGCCCTTCCCGTGCGTGGGCTCGGCCTTCTGCTCGCGTTCGACACCGAGCGCCCGGCCGCCGACGTGGTGGCCGACGCGCTCGCGCGCGGGCTCGTGATCGGATCGGCCGGCGCGAACACCGTGCGGCTCACTCCGCCCCTCACCCTCTCGGCCGACGAGGCCGACCATGCCATCGCGATCCTGAAGGAGCTCGTATGACGACGAAGTTCGAGCGCCAGGGCACGATCCTGCGCCTCGTCCAGCAGCGGCCGCTCTCGACGCAGGCCGAGGTCGCCGAGGCGTTGCGCGCGAACGGGATCGACGCCGTGCAGGCGACGGTCTCCCGCGACATCACGCAGCTCGGGCTCGTCAAGGTGCGGAACGCCGAAGGGCGGCTCGTCTACGCGCTGCCGGGGGCAGCCGACCTGCGGCTCCTCGACGAGCTGACGAGCGCGCTCCGCCGCTGGGCGGGCGGGTTCACGCCCTCCGGCAACCTGTGCGTGATCGTGACGCCCCGCGGCTTCGCGGCGGCGCTCGCCGACGCGATCGACGCGGCCGGGCTCGACGACGTCGCGGGGACGATCGCCGGCGACAACACCGTCTTCGTCGCCGCGCGCGACGGGCTCGGCGGCGCGGAGCTTGCAGACGAGTTGCGGAGGCACCTCGATTGAGCGTGCGCGACGAGACGACGCGCGTCATCCTCGCCTCGCTGCCGATCGGAGAGCGCGTCGGCATCGCGTTCTCGGGCGGGCTCGACACGAGCTGCGCGCTTGCCTGGATGCGCGAGAACGGCGCGACGCCGTACGCGTTCACCGCCGACCTCGGTCAGTACGACGAGCCCGACGTCGACGCCGTGCCCGAGAAGGCACGGCTCTACGGCGCCGAGGAGGCGGTGCTCGTCGACTGCAAGCACGCGCTCGCACGGGAGGGGCTCGCCGCGCTGCAGTGCGGCGCGTTCCACATCCAGACGGCGGGCCGGCGCTACTTCAACACGACGCCGCTCGGCCGCGCGGTCACCGGCACGAAGCTCGTGCAGGCGATGGCCGAGCACGGCGTCGACATCTGGGGCGACGGATCCACCTACAAGGGCAACGACATCGAGCGGTTCTACCGCTACGGGCTGCTCGTCAACGAGCACCTGCGGATCTACAAGCCCTGGCTCGACAGCGCGTTCGTCGACGAGCTCGGCGGCCGCACGGAGATGAGCGAGTGGCTCGCCGAGCGCGGGCTGCCGCAGGGAGCCGCGACCGAGAAGGCGTACTCCACCGACGCGAACCTGCTCGGAGCGACGCACGAGGCGAAGGATCTCGAGCTGCTGGAGACGTCGATGAAGATCGTCGAGCCGATCATGGGTGTCGCGCACTGGGACGCAGGCGTCCAGATCGAGCCCGAGAGCGTGACGCTGGCGTTCGAGCGGGGGCTGCCGGTCGCGATCGACGGCACCGAGATCGCCGACCCCGTCGAGCTGATCCGCGTCGCGAACGCGATCGGCGGACGCCACGGTCTCGGCATGTCCGATCAGATCGAGAACCGGATCATCGAGGCGAAGAGCCGCGGCATCTACGAGGCGCCCGGGATGGCGCTGCTCCACATCGCCTACGAACGGCTGCTCACCGCGATCCACAACGAGGCGACGCTGGAGCGCTACGCCGAGGAGGGCCGGCGGCTCGGCCGGCTGCTCTACGAGGGCCGCTGGTACGACGTGCAGGCGCTGATGCTGCGCGACGCGCTGCAGCGCTGGGTCGCCGCCGCGGTCAGCGGCGAGGTCGACATCGAGCTCCGGCGCGGCGAGGACTACACGATCACGGGCACGCGCGGCGACGGCTTCAGCTACGACCCGGAACGGCTGTCGATGGAGCGGAGCGCGACCGCGTTCACCGCGGCGGACCGCATCGGGCAGCTCGCGGTGAAGATCAACGACGTCACCGACGCACGGCTGATGCTCGACCGGCTCGGATGGTCGCTGTGACGCTGTGGTCGGGACGCGTCGAGGGACGGCTCGCCCCCGAGGTGTGGTCGTTCCTGCACGCGGAGGACGCCGAGCTCCTGCCCTACGACCTGCGGGCGACCCTCGACCACGCGCGGCGGCTGCATACCGCGGGGATCCTCGACGACGCCGAGCTCGCGGAGACCGAGCAGAGGCTCGCGTCGATCGACGAGGTCGACGAGGCGGACGAGGACGTCCATTCCTCGATCGAGCGCCAGCTCGGCCGGGTGGGCCGGAAGATCCACGCCGGGCGCTCGCGCAACGACCAGGTGGTCGCGGCGTTCAGGCTGTACGTGTCCGACGCCGCCGCCGAGGCGCAGGCTGCGCTCGGCGGCCTCGTGCACGCGATCCTCGAACGGGCGGAGGCGGAGGCCGGCACGCCGATGCCCGGGTACACGCACCTGCAGCGCGCCCAGCCGGTGACGGTCGGCCACCATCTGCTCGCCTGGGTCGAGATGCTCGAGCGCGACCGCGTCCGGTTCGCGTTCGCCGCCGCGCAGGCGGAGCCGTCGCCGCTCGGCGCCGCGGCGCTCGCCGGAACGACGCTGCCGATTCCGCCGCCCGCGAACCAGCTGCGCAACTCGATCGACGCCGTCGCGGACCGCGACTTCGCGCTCGACTACCTCTACGCCGCCGCCGTGCTCTTCACGCACCTCTCGCGGATCGGCGAGGAGCTCTGCCTCTGGACGACGAGCGAGTTCGGCTTCGCACGGCTGCCCGAAGCGGCGGCGACCGGCTCGTCGATCATGCCGCAGAAGCTGAACCCCGACGTCGCGGAGCTCGTGCGCGGCAAGGCAGGGACCGCGGTCGGCCGCCTCGTGTCGCTGCTCGTCACGGTCAAGGGGCTGCCGCTCGCCTACAACCGCGACCTGCAGCAGGACAAGCCGCCCGTCTTCTCCGCGCGGCGCGATGTCGCGGGTGCGCTCGGCGCGCTCGCGATCCTCGTCGCAGGGCTCGAGCTCGACCGCGACCGCCTCGCCGCCGCGGCGTCGGACCCGCTCCTCCTCGCGACCGACGCCGCCGAGGCGCTCGTCGCGACCGGCGTCCCGTTCCGGGACGCGCACGAGCAGGTCGCGACGGAGGTGCGGGACGGGACGTTTCAGGCAGGGCAAGTAACAGACTGTTACTTGCTCGCGCGCGGCATCGACGTGCCGGCCGCGGTCGCCGCCGCGAAGGAGCGCTGGAGATGACGGCGACGCTTCCCGTCTCGCTCGCCGGACGCGACCTGCTGCGCATCTCGGACCTCGCGGCCGCGGAAGCCGACGCGATCCTCGACCTCGCGGTCGCCCTGAGGGCGGAACCGCGCCGGCCGCTCGCGCCCGGCGCGACGCTCGGCCTCTACTTCGCCAAGCACTCGACGCGCACGCGTGTCTCGTTCTCGGTCGCGATGGCACACCTGGGCGGCGTGGCGATCCCGCTCGCACCGGAGGAGCTGCAGCTCTCGCGCGGGGAGTCGCTTCCCGACACGGCGCGTGCGCTCTCCCGCTACCTCGACGTGCTCGCGGTGCGGACGCACGAGCATCACGAGCTCGAGGCCTGGGCGGAATGGGCGTCGATCCCCGTGATCAACGCTCTCACCGCCGAGGAGCACCCGTGCCAGGCGCTCGCCGACGCGCTGACGATCCGCGACCGGATCGGCTCCCTGGAAGGCGTGCGCGTCGCCTGGGTCGGCGACGGCTCGAACGTGCTCGTCTCGCTCGCCGAGCTCGGCAGGCTCCTCGGCTACGAGGTCGTCGCCGCCTGCCCGGCCGGGTACGAGCCCGGCACCGGCCTGACGCTCACGGTCGTCCGCGACCCGCGGGAAGCGGTCGCCGGAGCGGACGTCGTCGTCACCGACACGTGGATCTCGATGGGCCAGGAGCACGAGCGCGCGCGCCGGCTGGAGGACCTCGACCCCTACCGCCTCGACGACACGCTCCTCGGCCTGGCCGCACCCGACGCCTTCGTCATGCACTGCCTGCCCGCGCATCCCGGCGAGGAGATCGCGACCAACGTCCTCTACGGCTCACGCTCGGCGATCTGGGACGAGGCGGAGAACCGGCTGCACGTGCAGAAGGCCCTGCTCACGTTGCTGCTCGACGCGGCACCGTAACGGCGGTCGCCGCGCAGAGCACGGCGACGACGAGAAAGCCGATGCGGCCGTCGCCGGGCAGCGAGAAGGACAGGCCGAGGAGCGGCGTGCCGACGAGGATCGTGACCGCGGCGAGCATGTTCACGAGCCCGACCGCGGCGGCGGGGGCATCGGGCCGGAGCCGCGCCGCACCGGCGAACGCGGGCGCGAAGGGGATGCCGGCCGCGATCCCGACCGCCGCAGCGGCGGCGAACGCGAGCGGCAGCGGCTTCGCGATCGCGAGCAGCGCGATACCGGCCCCGGAGACGAGGAAGCTCGCGCGCAGGATGCCGGCCCGGTCGATGAACCGCCCGCCGAGCGGACGCGAGACCAGCCCGAGGAAGAGGACGAGCGCGCCGGTCGGTCCCGCCACGTGCTCGGAGACGCCGCCGGCACGATGGAGCAGCGTCACCACCCAGTTCCCGATCACGACCGACAGGCCGAACGACGCCGCGTGCATCGCGCCGAGCGGCAGCAGGCGCCGGTCGAGCACCGTCGGCAGCTCGTGCAGGGCGGGCGGCCGGTCCGGCTCGCGCGGCGCGGCGGCGACGAGCAGCACGCCGGCCCCGGCGACGACCGCGGCCGACACGAACGGCGCGCGCCAGGTCCCCCAGAGCGGCAGGATCGCGAGCGCGAGCCCGCCTCCGGCCATGCTCACCGCGCCGTACATCCCCTGCGCGACCGCCGAGCCGATCGTGGCGCGCACGTAGTCGCTGCCCCCGACGAATGCACCGGCCGTGCCGATGCCCGCGACGACCCGCATCCCGATCGCGAACCACGCCTCGCGCCAGCCGAGCGCGGCCGCCGAGGCGAGCGCCACGATCGCGAGGCCGCTGCCCCCGACGACGCGCGCCCCGACGCGGTCGCACAGGCGCCCCATCGGCACCTGCAGCGCGGCGTGCGTGAGGAAGAGACCGGTGGTGAAGAGGCCGACCACGGCGAGCCCGACCCCGTAGTCGCGGGAGACCTGGTCGGCGACGGCGCCGACATTCGACACGTTGAAGCCCGGCGTGAACGCCAGCGCGAATCCGCCTGCGGCCGCCCGAGCGCGCACCGGCACGACCCTATACTCGATCGCCCGTTCCTAGGCCTTACGGCGGCTGCGGTACGCACGCGTCTTCGTGCGATTGCCGCAGATCTGCATCGAGCACCACGTCGCCGAGCGGTTCGGCGAGTAGTCGTAGAACGACCAGCTGCAGTTGCGGCACGCCTTCAGGCGCCGCCACTCCCCGTCGAGCATCGCACCGAGCGCCACCGCGGCGACGGCGTCGATCGCGTCGCCGCCCGAGGCCACGCGCACCTCGCCGCTCTCCTCGACGCGCAACGAGAGCCGCGCCGCGGCGCGGTTCAGCACCTCGCGCGCCGCCGGGTCGGCAGGCAGCCCGTTGTTTCCGAGCACGAGCGCACGCAACGCCTCGCGTAGCTCTCGGGCCCGGCCGAGCTCGCTCCCCGCGATGCCCCGCTCGGCGAGCCAGTCCGGGAGCCACTCGAGCTCGCCGTGCACGTCCCGGCTGTTGATCAGGAGCTGCACCTGGCGCAGCGGCTCCGGCGCGGCCTTCGGGACGTCGTAACGCGGCACGGTTGCAGCGAGTATACGACACCAGTAGAGTTCTTCTACTGGTGTTGCGGAGGATCGGGTACCCACTCCACCTGGTGGCCGCGCGGCTGCGGTCCGGGGGCGCGCGCCTCGCGCTCGTCGCCGTCGGGATCGTCGCGGGCGCCGCCGTGCTCGCCGCCGTCCTCGCCGGCCGGCTCGTCATGCAGGACCGGGCGCTCGCGCAGGCGACGGCGCAGCTCCCGCCGGGCGACCGCGAGGTACAGGTCGTGTGGAGCGGCGCATCGGACAGCTTCGCGCGTCTGAACCGCATCGTCTCGCCGAGGATCGCCTCGCTGACGGGCGAGCCCCCATCGGCGGCGATGCTCTTCCGCGAGGCGTCGATCCAGGGGCGGCTCGTCAACCTCCGCGCGGCCGACGATCTCGGCCGGTTCGTGAAGCTCGTCTCCGGCCGGCTGCCCACCGTCTGCCGGCCGTCGCACTGCGAGGTGCTCCGGCTCGAGGGCAGAGGGCCGATCCCCTCGACGCCGTACCTGAGGCTGATCGAGGTCGGGCGCGGCGTGCTGAAGCACGACGCGCCGTTCGCGCCGTTCGTCCTTCCCGCGCCGCCGACCGAAATGGTCGCGCGGGCCGTGCGCTACCACACCCCGGCGCCGTCGCCGATCGTGATCGCGAACGGGGTCGCCGGCCTCTCGCACAACCGGGAGCTCGAGACGTTCTACCGCTCGTACGCCTGGTTCCTGCCGATCGGCGCGGGAGACGTCCACCCCTGGGCGGTCGACTCGTTCGCGCGAACCGTGCTCGAGCTCCGGGCGCGGTTCGAGTCGAGCTCCGACCAGTTCTCGGTCACCGCGCCCACCGACACGCTCGCGACCGCAGCCGGCTCGTCGCGCGCCGCGGCGCGTAGGCTGCTGCTCCTCGGCGGGGAAGGCGGCGCGCTGCTCGTTGCGTTCACGGTTCTCGCGGCGGCCGCGCTGCGGCGCGACACCACCGACGCGCGGAGGCGCCTGACCTGGTTCGGTGCGCGCCGCTGGCAGGTCGAGCTCTTCACGCTCGTCGAGTCGGGAGCCGTCGCGACGGCGGCAACCGTCGTCGGCTGGGTGCTCGGCGGTGCCGTCGCGGCCTACGTCGCCTCGCGGGCGGGCTCGCCGCCCGGGCAGGTTGTCGCGCACGCGCTGCTCTCGCGGGGCGGCCTGGCGGCAGCGGCGCTCGTCGCCGTCGCGGCCGGGCTCCTCCTCTACCTGACGGTGCGCGCGGCCGGCGTCCAGTTCGGCCGGCTCGCGTTCACGCCGCTCGACGCGGCCGCCGCCGGTGCGGTCGCGATCGTGCTCGTCGGCTGGGCGCGCGGGTCGGTCGGCGCCGACCAGCTCGCCGGATCGAGCGGCGGGACGAGCGCGTTCCTGCTGCTCGTTCCGGCGCTGATCGTCTTTGCGGCCGCGGTCGTCGCGGCGCGACTCCTCGCCCCGGCACTCCGCGCCCTCGGACACGCAGGCAGACGGGGGCCGATCTCGCTCCGCCTGGCCGCAGCCTCGCTCACCCGCAACCCGGGTCATGCGGCGATCGCCTCGACGTTCCTGGTGGCGAGCCTCGGGCTCGCGCTCTTCGCGGTTGCCTACCGCTCGACGCTCGAGCGCGGCCAGCGCGACGAGGCCGCGTTCGCCGTGCCCGCCTCCGCCATCCTCAGCGAGGATCTCCTGCAGCTCGTGCCCGTGCTGCACGGGGACCCGCCCCCGGGCACGCAGGCGCTTCGCCTCTCCGGCAACGTCCCGTCCGGAGCGACCTTCTCGTTCCTCGGGCTGCCCGCCCGTCGCCTCGGCGAGGTCGGCGGCTGGCGCTCGGACTTCGCGTCGCGTTCTCTGCCCGCGCTCGGGGCCGCCCTCGTTCCCTCGCGGGACACCTCGCTCCGCACGACCCGGCTCCCGCCCGGCCGCCGGTTCGCGCTGCCGGTGACCGCACACACCGGTGACGACGTCGCCGTGCGGGCGTTCTTCCGCTCGGCGCTCGACGACTACGCCGCGGTCACGCTCGGTCACACCGATGGAGCACGGCCGGTGCTGCTGCACGGCCGCATCCCGTTCCGGCACGCGACGCTCGACCGGCTCGAGCTCGACATCATGAACAACGGCCGCATCACGGCGAACGCCGGTGTGGGGATCCAGCCGAGCGCGAAGGGCACGATCAGCTTCGGCCGGCCGCAGGTCGACGGCACCGCCGTCCGGCGTGCGTTCAGCGGCTTCATCGGCACCGGCGGCGTCAGCGGCACGCCGGCGCGGATCGGCTTCGTGCTGACCCCGGACCTGACGGGCGTCTTCCGGCCGCGCCAGCCGACGGACGGCAGCCCGCTGCGCGTGCTCGCGACGCCGCGGGTCGCGGCCGAAGCCGGCCCCAACGGGATCATCCCGCTGCAGGTCGAGGGCGAGCAGATCCCGGCCCGGGTGGTGGGCGTCGTGCAGCGCTTCCCGTCGATCGTGGGTGACGCCGTCGTCGCCGACCGAGTCACCGCTTCCACGCTCCTCGACACGCACTCGCCGGGGCTCGGGACGACGGACGAGATCTGGGTCGACGGCCCGACACCGCCCGACGTGCCACAGCTCTCCGTCCAGTCCCACGCCGCGACCCTCGCGCGCCTGCAGGCAGACCCGCTCGCACGCGGGGCGCTCCTCACGCTCGCAGGAACGGCGGCGGTTGCGCTCCTGCTCGCGCTCGTCGGGCTGCTTCTCTCGGTCGTCGGAGACGTGCGCGACGACCGCGGCGAGCTGTTCGACCTCGAGGCCCAGGGAGCATCGCCCGCGACGATCCGAGCCCATCTCCGGCTGCGCGCGCTGCTCGTCGCCGTCTTCGGGATCGCCGGCGGGCTCGTCCTCGGGGCGATCCTCTCCTCGCTCGTCATCTCGCTCGTCTCGGTCACGGCCGCCGCCGCGAAGCCCGAGCCGCCGCTTCGGCTCTCGCTCGACGTCCCGCTGCTCGTGTCGGCCGCGGTGGCCTACGTCGCGCTCGCGGTGCTCCTCGTCGCCGGCGCGACGATGCTGCGCGGCCGCTCGCCCGGGCGTGCCGCCGAGGCGGCAACATGAACACGATCGAGCTGAAGGACGTCTTCCGCGTCCACTCGACACCGGAGGGCGATGCAGCCGCCCTGCAGGGGCTCTCGCTGCGCGTCGGCGACGGGGAGGTGTTGACGGTGCTCGGTCCGAGCGGCTCCGGGAAGTCGACGCTCCTGCGCCTGCTCGCCGGACTCGACCGGCCATCGGCCGGCCTCGTGCGCGTGTGCGGCGAGGACGTCGGCAAGCTGCCCGCGCGCAGCCTCGCGCGGTACCGCTCCACCCTCCTCGGCTATGCCGACCAGCACTACGCGCGCGCGCTCGCGCCCGAGCTCACGGCGCGCGATCTCGTCGCGGTTCAGCTCGGCCTGCGCGGCGCCCCACGGGCCGAGCGGCTGCTCCGAGCGGACGAGCTGCTCGAGCGCGTCGGGCTCGCACAGAAACGCGACCGGCGGCCGACGCAGCTCTCGGGCGGCGAGCAGCAGCGCGTCGCGCTCTGCGCCGCGCTCGCGCACCGGCCGAAGGTGTTCCTCGCCGACGAGCCGACGGGCGAGCTCGATGCGGCGACGGCCGACCAGGTGTACGACATGCTCGCCGAGCTCGTCCGCGAGCACCGCTGCACGACCGTGATCGTCAGCCACGACCCCGAGTCGGCGCGAATCGCCGACCGGATCGTCCGGATCCGCGACGGGCGTGTCTCGGAGGAGTGGTCGCGCTCGGACGACGAGGGCGACACGATCGTCGTCGGTCGCGGCGGCTGGCTGCGCCTGCCGGAGGAGCTGCTTCTGCGGGCCGGGATCGGCGCAAAGGCGACGGCGCGCTTCGCGGACGGCGGCGTCGTCGTCGAGCCGAGCGGGACGCCACAGATCGAGGCGCCGTCGCCCGAGACAGGTCCGGGCGCCGCGCAGGAACCGGCGGGTGCCGCGCCGCGGGTCGTCGCCGCGGCCGCGGGCCTGGCGCATCGCTACGGCCGGACGCCCGTGCTCACGGGTCTCGACCTCGAGCTGCACGCGGGGCGCCTGCACGCGGTCACCGGCCCCTCGGGCTCCGGAAAGACGACGCTCCTCCATCTGCTCGCGGGGCTCGAGGTTCCCGCCGCCGGGACGATCGTGGTCGAGGGGACCGAGCTGAGCGCTCTCGACCGCAACGGTCGCGCCGCGCTTCGGCGCGACCGGATCGCCTACGTGGGGCAACAGGCAGGGCTCGTGCCGCACCTCTCCGCGATCGAGAACGTCGAGCTCGTGCTGTCGCTGCGCGGGCTCCGAAGCGACCGCCTCGCGGCGCTCGCCGCGCTCGAGTCGGTCGGTCTCGGCGAACGCGCGACTCAGCGGGTCAACCGGCTCTCACAGGGCGAGCGCGCGCGCGTCGCGATCGCCCGAGCGATCGCCTCGGGCCCGACGCTGCTCCTCGCCGACGAGCCGACGTCGCGCCTCGACGGCGCGAACGCGATCGCCGTCGCGATCCTGCTCGCACGCCTGGCACGGGACACGGGCGCGGCCGTCGTCTGCGCGACGCACGACCCGCTCGTGATCGAGCAGGCCGACAGCCTCATCCCGCTCGCCTAGCTCCCCCGTTCGGGGGAGTGGCCGGCGCGGGCCGAGCGCCGATGGTTGAGGTGCGGTGGCGACTCTCGACCTGCGCCAATCCACCATCTTCTCAAGGCTGCGGGGCCTCCTCGAGGTGACCCGGCTCGTGCGGACCGGTGACGAGCTCCCGGAGCTCCTCGCGTCGGTCGCGCGCACCGTCTCCGACTCGCTCGCGTTCCGCACCGTCGTGATCAACCTCTACCGGCGCGAGTGGGACGACTACATCGTCAGCACCGTCTACGGCAGCAGCGAGGCGCGCGAACAGCTGCTCGGGCAGGTGCGGCAGGTGACGGACTGGGAGCCGCTCCTCGACCAGAGGTTCTTGCAGCGCGGCGCATACCTCGTGGTCCACGGCGAGTTCGACTGGGACACCTACAACGGGACCACCTACACGCCCGACCTCTCGGTGAGCAGCGACCCGAACGCCTGGCACCCCGACGACGCGCTCTTCGTGCCGATGCGCGGCAGCGACGGCCGGCTGCTCGGGATCCTCTCGGTCGACGAGCCGCTCTCCGGCCGCAAGCCGGCCGGCGACGAGATCGACGTGCTCGTCGCGGTCTCCGAGCATGCCGCGCTCGCGGTCGAGGCCGCGCAGGAAGCCGCGCGCGCGAAGGCGAACCGCGACGCGCTCGAGCGCCTGCTCCAGGTCTCGACGCACCTGAACGAGACCCGTGATGCGAACCTGCTGCTCGAGCAGGTGTGCGGCGCGATCTCGGACGCGCTCGGCTTCGACAAGATCGCCGTGCAGCTCCTGAACGACGACGGGCGCCACGACACCGCCGCGTCGGTCGGGTTCGGGGACGGCGAGAACATCGGCTCGTCGCTCACCGCGGACGAGCTCGAGCGAATCCTGCAGGACGAGTTCGACGTAGCCGGCTGCTTCCTCATCCCCCACGACGCCGCGCGGACGCTGCTTCCCGACCGCCCGGCCGGCTACCGCTCTGCGCGCGACGGGCGCGGCCCGCACGCGTGGCAGAACCACTGGCTCTTCGTCCCGCTCCACGACCGCCGCGGGCGGCGCATCGGCTACATCTGGGCGGACGACCCCGTCGACCGGTTGCGTCCCGACCCCGAGCGCCTCCAGATTCTCCGCGCGTTCGCCAACCAGGCGGCGACGGCGCTCGAACAGGCCTCGCAGTTCGAGGAGATCCAGAACGCGTACCAGTACCACCGGTCCCTGATCGACGGGTCGCCCGTCGCGATCGTCGACTTCGACCTCGACGGGCGCGTCCGTTCGTGGAGCGCGGGCGCGACCGCGATCTTCGGCTGGCGGGACGAGGAGGTGATCGGCCGCGTCAGCCCGATCGTCCCGCCGGACGAGCTCGACTTCTTCCTCGCCAACATCACGCGCATCGCTCTCGGCGAGACGATCCGCGACCTCGACCTGCGCCGACTGCACCGCGACGGGACGCTGATCGACGTCAACACCTCCGGCGCGCCCATCCGCGACGCCCACGGCAACGTGGTCGGCGTCATCTCTTCGATGATGGACGTGACGGCCCGCAAGCGCTCCGAGCGTGCACTCACCGCGAGCGAGGGCCGGAAGGACGCCGTGCTGCGGGCCACGCTCGACTGTGTCGTCATCGTCGACCACGAGGGACTCGTCACGGAGGTGAATCCGGCCACCGAGGAGACCTTCGGCTGGACGCGCCCCGACGCGATCGGCAAGCCGTTTCTCGACCTGATCGTCGCGCCCGAGCATCGCGAGGACCTCGCGGGCGTGATCGAGACCGGCAGCGGCCCGCTGCTCGGCGCACGCCTCGAGATCAACGCGTTGCGCTCGGACCATCGCTCGTTCCCCGCCGAGATCGCGATCTCGCGCGTCGACGTCCCCGGCCCGAGGCTCTTCGCCGTCTCGCTCCGCGACGTCACGAAGCGCCGCGAGCACGACGAGCGGATGAAGGAGGCGGAGGCGAAGTACCGCACGCTGGTGGAGCAGATCCCGCTTGCCACGTACATCAACTCGATCGGGATGCCCGTGCAGACGACGTACATGAGCCCGCAGGTCGAAGCGATGCTCGGCTTTCCCGTCTCCGACTGGCTGCAGCCCGACTTCTACCTCGAACGGCTCCATCCCGACGACCACGACCGGGTGCTCGCCTCCGTGCAGCGTGCGCACCTGAACGGCGAGCCCTTCCGGATGGAGTACCGCCTGATCGCGGCCGACGGCCGCGTCGTCTGGGTGCTCGACGAGACGATCGCCGTGCGCGACGAGGAGTACCGCCCGATCATGCTGCAGGGATTCCTGATCGACATCACCGAGCGGGTCGAGCGTGAAGGGGCGCTCCACCAGAGCGAGGAGCTGAACCGGTTCGTCGCCGCGAGCTCGCGCGAGCTGATCGCGGTGTTCGGGCTCGGCGGCACGATCGACTATCTCTCGGCATCGATCACGTCACTCCTCGGCTATCAGCCGAGCGAGCTCGTCGGCCGGAACTGGAGCGAGCTCGTGCATCCCGACGACCTGCCGGCGGCCCAGGCCGATTTCGAGCTGCGCGCCGCCGGCGTCGAGTCGCCCGCCTCGCCGACACGGACACGCCACAAGGACGGCAGCTGGGTCGCGCTCGAGGGAACGCTCTCGGTGCTCGAGGACGCCCAGGGTGACCCGACGCGCTTCGTCGCCGTCTGCCGGCCGGTCCAGCAGGCCGTCGTCCGGCCGGTCGCAGCCTAGACGGCCACGGTCTGGCGCTCGCGCCAGGTCGACCAGCCACCCTCGAACGACCGCACCTCGCCGCCGCCGACCTCGACGATGCGGTCGGCGATCCGGTCGAGGAAGTAGCGGTCGTGCGAGACGAAGATCGCCGTGCCCTCGAACTCCTCGAGCGCGGACTCGAGCATCTCGACCGACTCGATGTCGAGGTGGTTCGTCGGCTCGTCGAGCAGGAGGCAGTTCGCTCCTTCGAGCATCAGGAGGAGGAGCTGCAGACGCGTCCACTCGCCGCCGGAGAGCGAGTCGAGCGGTCGACGAACCTGCTCGTACGCGAACAGGAACTTCATCAGCCGGGAGACCGCATCCCCCTCGGAGATCGGCGCGGCGCGGCGCACGAGCTCGAGCGGCGTCGCCTTCGGATCCTCGGGACGCCGGTCCTGGGCGAGCCGGCCGAAGCGGATCGAGGGCCCTGCCCGACGCTCGCCTTCACCCGGCTCGAGCTCGCCCGCGAGCACGCGCAGGAGCACCGACTTGCCGGCCCCGTTCTCGCCGACCACGCCGACCCGCTCGCCGCGCAGCACCGTGAGGTCGACGTCGATGAGGATCGGCTGACCGCCGAGGTCGACGCCGGCACCCGCGAGCTCGACCACACGCTCGCCGCCGCGGCCGTGCGGCCGGAGCTCGAGCGCGATCTTGCGGCGCTCGAGTACCGGCCGGTCGACCTTCTCCATGCGGTCGATCATCCGCTGCTTGTTGCGGGCCTGCTTGATGTGCGCCTCGTTGACGACACGGCGCGCCCAGTCCTCGAAGCGGCGAATCGCCTCCTCGAGCCGCGCGATCTCCTTCTGCTGGGTCACATAGAGCTGCTGCTGCCGTTGCAGCTCGAGCTCGCGCGCGACCGTGTACGCCGAGTAGTTGCCCCGCCATCTGCGGATGCGGCCGCCGTTCAGCTCCGCGATCTCGCCGACCGTCTCGTCGAGCAGGTAGCGGTCGTGCGAGACGCTGACGACGGCGCCGTCGAACGAGCGCATCAACGCCTCGAGACGCTCGCGCGCCTCGACGTCGAGATGGGCTTCGGGCTCGTCCAGGAGCAGCACGTCGGGGTCGCGGAGCAGGCAGGCCGCGAGACCGACGAGCTTGCGCTGCCCGCCGGAGAGGACGCGTGTCGGCTTCCCGAGGTCGGCGTCGTCGAGGCCCACCGCGACGAGGAGCGCACGCGCGCGCGGCTCGAACCCGGGACCGCCCGCCGCGGTCCAGCGCTGCAGGAGCTCCTCCTGCCGTCGCAGGAGCCGGGCGAGCCTGTCGAGGTCGGCGCCGGCCGAGCCGATTCCCGCTTCGATCCTCTCGAGCTCGGCCTCCAGCTCGTCGAGGTCCGGGCGGGCTGCGCGAAGCGTCGCGGGCGCAGGCCGCTCGTCGCCCTCGAGCTGCTGCGGCAGGTAGGCGACGACGAGGCCCCGCCGCTGCGTCAGCCCGCCCGCGTCCGGGGTCTCCTCGCCGGCCAGGATGCGGAGCAGGGTCGACTTGCCGCCGCCGTTCGGGCCGATCACGCCCATGCGGACGCCGGGCTCGACGTCGAGGTCGAGCCCGTCGAGGATCAGTCGCGAGCCGTAGCTCTTGGCGATGCCGCGTGCAGAGAGGAGCGCCATGGGGCGCTCACGGTAACCGGAAGGCGAGCTCCCCCAGGCGCCGGTAGCCCTCGATCGACGGATGGTCGCCGTCGTCGTTGCACCACGCGCGCTTCATCCGGCCCGGCGCGTCCGGGTCCTCGAGCGTGTCGTGGAACGGAAGGAGCGGCACCCCGAGCGCGCGGATTCGCTCGTTGAGCGCGCGGATCGGCGCTTCCTGCGCGGGCCAGCCGTTCGGCCACGGGAGCACGTCGCATACGGCGACCGGCAGGCCGCGCGCGACCGCGCGCTCGACCATCGCGGCGAGGTTCGTCGCCGCGCTCTCGATGCTGCGTCCCTGCGCGAGGTCGTTGATGCCGCCCTGGAGGATGAGCACGTCCGCCCCCGCGACCGCCTCGTCGAACCGGGCCGCGATCTCGTCCGTCCGCTCACCCCAGATCCCGTGGTTTCGGAACTCGAGGCCGGGGTGGGCGAGCGCCGCCCAGTGCTGCCACCGGCCGCGCGGATCGCCGTGCCGCAGCCGTGCGTCCCAGTAAGGCGAGCCCTCGGTGATCGAGTCCCCGAGGCAGGCGACGACCGTGCGGGCCATACCGTGCTTGTAACAGACTGTTACTTGCACCGGAAGGCACCGAGCCGCCCGGGATTCCAAGCCCGAAACCGCTCAACCGGCCTTGTAACAGACTGTTACTTGTTCGGTTGGACGGCTCGAACGGGCTCGCGCGCCTCTCAGAAGAAGAACTGTCGCCACGCCGTCCACCAGTCGTCGGCGCGTGAGGCGATCTGGCGTGGCGCGGTGATCTCGACGCCGCCACGATGGCGGTACTTCTCGACGTGGTCCGACGTATTGAAGTCGACGACGATCTCGCAGGGCGAGCCGGGGTCGTACGGCTTCACGGCGGTGAGGTCGTCGAGCGAGCGCCGCGCTGCGTCTTCGATCACCGCGCGGGCGCGCGCGGCGGGAAGCTGGCGGGCGCTGAAGCGGCCGAGGCCCTTCTTGACGGGCGCGGTCGTCAATCCCTCGCCCAACAGGCTCGTGCCCTCGCGGCAGGCGGCCTCGTCGCCTGTGACGAGCACGACCGGGCAGCCCCACGTCCCGCAGAGGGCCGCGTTGATGCCGGTCTCGCCGACCTCGACGCCGTTGAAGCGCAGACGCCACCACGACGAGCCGCTGACCGTGTGCGCGAGCACGCCGTCGCGTGTCCCTGCCATCGCGTGCATGCCGACGAAGAGCGCAGCGTCGACGCCGCCCTCCAGGTACTCGATGTACTCGGTCCACTCGTTCTGGACGACGTACTCGCAGTCGGGGTCGAGCTCCTCCGGGATCAGCGAGTTGAAGGTCCAGCCCTCGCCGGCGCCGTGGCAGTCCATGACGACGATCTCGGTTGCGCCACCCGCTTTGGCGCCGCGCACGGCTGCATTGATCTCGCCGGTGTAGAGGCGGCGACCCTCCTCGTACATGGCGTGCCCGCCGGTCACCTGCTGCCACTTGACGATCCCGGCGACACCCTCCATGTCGCTGACCACGAACACCTTCATGCGATCGAGCCTACGACGTCGCCGAGACTCGAGCGCACGGGTGTCTCGCGGAACTCGTCGATCCCGAGCACGACGGCAAGCGCCGGACGGATCGCACGGTAGGCGCCGTCCTCCGCCTTGAGCGCGATCCCACGGCCGTCCTCGTGCGCCGCGCAGAGGAGGCCTTCGGCCCCGCCCTTCGCGATCCAGCCGTCGCGGAGACGCATCAGGTCCGTGTCGGTCGCGCCCGTCGAGCCGCCGACGAGCTCGGGCCGCGCCCGCATGGCCGCGCGGATACGGGCGGGAGCCCGCGTCAGCAGCGCCGCCGCGCCCTGGAGCGTCGTCGCGAAGGTCGGGACGCCGCAGCCGTCGACAGCCGTCTCACCCTCGAAGAGCTCGGCGATCCGCTGCTGCAGCGGGTGGGCCGGCTCGCGGTACGGATGGAGCGGCCAGCCGTGCGCGCGGCAGGCCGCGAGCATGCCGGCGTGCTTGCCGGAGCAGTTGTGGCCGACCTTTCCTTCGGGCCGGCACTCCTGCAGGCCGTTTTCGAGATCGTCCGGCGTCGCTCCGGCCCGCGCCAGCACCTTCCGCACGGCCGCGAGCTGCGCCGGCTCTGCCCGGTGCGAGGCGCAGGCGATCGCGATCTCGTCGTCGTCGAGGTCCGCGTAGCCCTCGACGAACGGAATCGCCTGGATCGGCTTCGCCGAGGAGCGCAGGAAGAACGCAAGCCCCGGGTCGCCCCAACTCTCGCCGTCCGTGGTCGCGACGTGCACGCGATGCGTCGCCTCGACGACGTTCCCGCGGCGCACGGTTACCCTGATCGCGTCCACGAAGCAGGAGCCTACGTTGCCCGAGTTGCCCGAGGTCGAAGCATGGCGCCGCGAGCTCGACCCGCTCGTCAAGCGCTCGCCGATCGAGAAGGCGGGCCCCGCGCACATCGCGACGCTGAAGACGTTCGACCCGCCGATCGGCGCGCTCGACGGCGAAGGGTTCCGCGGGGTCGAGCGGCGCGCGAAGCGCTTCCTCCTGCCGACCGACGACGACGAGCTCGTGCTGCTCGTGCATCTGATGAGCGCCGGCCGCCTGAAGTACGTGCCGCCGAACGGCAAGGGCGCGAAGACTCCGGTGTTCCGGGTGCGCTTCGTGGACGGGGGCGAGCTGCAGCTGACGGAGGCCGGGCCGAAGAAGCGCGCCGGGGTCTGGTTGCTCCGCCCCGAGACGGCGCGGGAGGAGCTCGCACATCTCGGCCCCGAGGCCGACAGGCTCACGACGGAGGATGTCGCACGCATCCTCGCGTCGGACTCACGGCGGTTGCACTCGCTGCTCCGCGACCAGCGCCTGATCGCGGGGATCGGCCGCGCGTGGGCGAACGAGATCCTCTGGTCGGCGAGGCTCTCCCCGTACGCCCTCTCGTCGCAGGTCGGCGACGAGGAGACCGAACGCCTCGCGACCGCGATCCGCGAGGAGATGGCGCGGGGGCTCGAGCTCCGCCTGGCGGGCAAGAACGACGCAGCGACCTACCGCGTGCACGGAAAGCTCGGCGAGCCGTGCGCCCGCTGTGGGACCCCGCTCGCGCGCGTCGACTTCGAGGAGCACACGATCTACTACTGCCCGACCTGCCAGACCGGCGGCCGCGTCCTCAAGGACCGGCGGCTGTCGAGGCTCCTCAAGTAGAGGTCCGGCGGCGAAGCGGGCCGTCCTGGCCCGGCGTTAACGTGCCCTCCGTGATCAGGACGCAGCCACACGCCGGAGGCTGGCTCGAGGTCGTCTGCGGGCCGATGTTCTGCGGGAAGAGCGAGGAGCTCATCCGGCGCCTGCGCCGGGCCGAGATCGCCGGCCAGCGCGCGCTGATCGTCAAGCCGCTGATCGACGACCGCTACGACGTCGGGCACGTGGTCTCCCACGCGGGGGCGAAGATGCGTGCCGTCACCGCGCAGTCGAGCGACGAGGTTCGCCGGCTCGCGCAGGGCTACGACGCGGTCGGGATCGACGAGGTGCAGTTCTTCGACCACGGGATCGTCGAGGCGATCGATGCGCTCGTCGCGGGCGGAGCGCGCGTCGTCGCCGCCGGCCTGGCGCAGGATTTTCGCGGGCAGCCGTTCGGCGCGATGCCGACCCTGCTCTGCGTCGCGGAGTTCGTCGACAAGCTCGAAGCCGTCTGCCATCGCTGCGGCGGCCCGGCGACGATGACGCAACGGCTCGTCGACGGTGCACCGGCGCCGTTCGGCGGCGAGACGATCCAGGTCGGGGCGCTCGATTCCTACGAGGCCCGCTGCCGTGCGTGCCATTCCGTGAGCCAACCGGGGTGGCTCGAAGGTCGTGACCCGATGAGTGAGGAGCAGGTCGCGAGCTAGCGCCCCGGCGCCGCTCGCTCGAGAAGCCTGTTCCGCGATTCACCGACCGCCACGCATTCGCGCGGCTCGGCTGGATTGCCTTTCCGCAATCAACGTGAAAGGGTCGTCGGGATGGGGAAGAGCCAGGAGGTACGCCGGAGCCTGAAACCGTTGACGTTCGGTGCCGCGCGGGCGAAGGGCCCGGCCGGCCGGAAGCGTCGTCGAGCCCTGCTCGGGTGTGCACTCGTCGCCCTTGCACTGGCCGCTCCCTCGGCGGTCTCGGCAGACGCCCAGATCAGCGGCCACGCAAGCGGGATGACGATTCGAACGGGGAACGGCAGCTACGTGCTCGTCGGCACCTACACGGATGCCCTCGGGGCTCCCGGGACGTATCACGGGTCGTACCGAGAAACCACGACCGGGTACACGAGCTGCCGTGGCCAGGGAATCGGCGTCATCTATTGCGACAATCCGCCGTTCTCCACCGGTCTTCCCTACCGGTGCAACCTGATCGCCGGCGAGATCACGTTCCGGAGCCTCGCCGGCAAGGAGATCACCTTCGACATCGGTTCAGGCGGGTTCGCGCCGCCGGATTCCCGCATCGTCAGCGGGGTCTGTCAGCAGCAGGCCGACCCGAACGTCCACGACACGTATCTCTTGCTGTTGAACCGCACGAATCTCTGGCCGGCGACGACCGAGGAGTTCAGCCGTGGCTACGGCCTCCTCAACTACGCAGTGGGTTCGATGATCGGAGTGTCGAGTCCGCGCGGGAGCTCGCCGATCTACGCCGACGAGCTCACGCTCCAGCTCAACCTGTTCTCTCCTTGACGCCGGCAGGCGCGGTCGCGCCGGCCCCCTCGTCCTGAACGGTCGGGGAGTGCGGCGGGGCGCGGCGCTAGCATCGCTCCATGGCCACAGCGGGTAGCGCATCCACCCTTCCCTTCAGCTGGTACAGCGACGAGGAGCTGCTCAGGCGCGAGCGCGCGCGGATCTTTGCGCGCTCGTGGCAGTACGGCGGGCGCGCG
>Ga0207657_10000215_pt1 | contig 60239 bp, 48 predicted proteins | sample KBSC33metaG_FD_184316 | JGI IMG/M metagenome (GOLD analysis project Ga0207657, IMG submission 184316) | Corn rhizosphere microbial communities from Kellogg Biological Station, Michigan, USA - KBS C3-3 metaG (SPAdes) (version 2) | ecosystem: Host-associated > Plants > Roots > Rhizosphere > Soil ... | reverse complement strand
GCGGCTGATCGCAATTGAAATCGATCGCGTGCTGGCGGCGCAGCTGCGAATGAATTTCTCCCAGGAGCCCAACGTGGAGATTATCGAAGGCGACGTGCTGGCCATCGACTTCCACACCCTGTTCGGACCCAGGCCGGGAAGCACCCGTCCCGGTCTGAATCATCAGCCTGAAGCAGTGCGGGTGGTGGGCAATCTTCCCTACTTCATTACCTCGGACATCCTGTTGCGGCTGTTTGAGTACCGCCAATATTTCGAGATCATCGTGCTGATGGTGCAACGCGAGGTGGCGGACCGCCTGGCGGCCGTGCCGGGTCGGAGCGACTACGGCCTGCTTTCGGCCACTGCCCAGCTTTACTCGGAGGTGGAGAAATTGTTCACGCTTCCTCCGGGCGCATTTTCACCGCCGCCCAAAGTCGAATCCAGCGTGGTGCGGCTACGGATGGTGTCGAAGCTGGAGAGTCTGGAGGTGCCGGAAGCGGAGTTCATTGCTTTTCTTAAACTGGCTTTCGGACAGAAGAGGAAGACGCTTGCCAATAATCTCAAAGCGCAATATGCGCCGAAGGTCTTGCGGGCCGCTTTCGAAGAGGCGGGAGTGAAGTCGGCAGTGCGCGCCGAAGCGCTGAGCCTGGAAAAGACCGCGGCGCTGTTTCGCGCGCTGGGTGAGTTGTCTTCCTGAGCGGAGTCTTTCATTCGCTTGCGAATGAAAAGCGGAGTCGAAGGACCCCTATGGCCGTAACGGAGTTTGGGTAGCGCTCCTTCGTTAAGTTTCGCGCCCATAGAATGTCCAAGAATTTTGAGACGCACGAGGTGGAGTGGGAATAGGGGTCCTTCGACTGCGCGCCTGCTTCGCGGATGCGAAGCAGGTGCTCCAGGATGACACAGGCTGAAAGGTAAGAGTGCATGGCCTCGCCGGTCCGACATCCCGCTGTGGCTGGACGGTTTTATCCGCGCGATCGCGACGATCTGCGGGCTGAGGTTGAGTTTTATTTATCGCCGCCCCAGAAAACCGTCCCAGCCCTGGGGTGCGTGGTGCCGCACGCCGGCTACATGTACTCGGGACATGTGGCGGGCGCTGTGTACGCTCGGCTGGATGTGCCGCAGCGCTCGATTCTGATGTGCCCCAACCATACCGGCATGGGGCATCCTCTTTCCATTATGAGTGTGGGCGCGTGGGACACGCCGCTGGGACGGGTATCCATTGATGCCGAACTGGCAGCTGAATTGAAACGACGATTTACGCCGCTCGGTGAAGATTCTGAGGCGCATCGGGCCGAACACGGTGCTGAGGTGCAGCTGCCTTTTCTGCAGGTGAGAAATCCCCAGTGCAGTTTCGTGCCGATCGCACTGGGGACCAGCCAATTTGAATTGCTTCAGGGGCTGGGCGAGGCCATCGCGGACGCGGTGTGGGCGCTGGGAGAACGCGTGCTGCTGATCGCCTCCAGTGACATGAACCACTACGAGAATGACACTATCACGCGGGTGAAAGATCAGAAGGCCATTGAACGCATCCTGGTCATGGACGCGCGCGGGCTATTCGATGTAGTGATGCATGAGGACATCAGCATGTGCGGCTTTGGACCGACCGTCGCGATGCTTACGGCGGCGCGGCGGCTGGGCGCCGTCAGCACGGACCTGGTAAGGTATGCCACTTCAGGGGATGTTTCGGGCGATCGTGAGCGGGTGGTGGGATATGCCGGTATCCTGGTGCAGTAGTTTTCTGGTCCCCTCGAGATAACCCGAAACCCTTTAACCGCAAAGGACGCAAAGAAATCCCGCAAAGGGCGCTAAGATTACTCGATTTCGAGTTCCGTGTCCTGCTTGGGCTTGGCTGCCGGCGCGGCTTTTTCCACCGGGAGCGGGGGCAGGTCTAATCCCAGGTCGCCGAGTTGCAGACGCAGATTGCCCGGGTTGGTGGAATAGGCCATGGCGGTGTCGTAGTCGATTAAATCGGCGCGAATCAGTTTTTCGATCTCGCCATCGAAGTGCTGCATACCTTCCGTGTCTCCGTCGCGCATGGCATCAAGCAGGCTCTTGCCTTCCACCTCGCCCTTGTCCAGATACTCGCGGGTGCGAAGGGTTGATTTGAGGATTTCGATTGCGGCCACGCGTCCTGTTCCGCCTTTTCGCGGGAGGAGCCGCTGCGAAACGATGTAGCGGAAGCTCTTGGCGAAACGATTTCGAATGGTGTGCTGTTCGGTCAGCGGAAATACGCCGATGATCCGTTCGACGGTCTTCGAGGCATCGGTGGTGTGCAGGGTGGAGAGGACGAGGTGACCGGTCTCCGCCGCTTCCAGTGCGATTTCGATGGTTTCTTTGTCGCGCATTTCACCCACCAGGATCACCTTGGGCGCCTGCCGCAGGGCCGCTCGCAAGGCCAGCGCAAAGCTGGGCGTGTCACTGTGCAGCTCTCTCTGGTGCACGATGGAACGCTTGTGGCGGTGCATGAATTCCACCGGATCTTCAATAGTCAGGATGTGGTACGCCTTGGTTTCGTTGATGCGGTCGAGAATCGCCGCCAGGGTGGAGGACTTGCCCGAGCCCGTGGGGCCGGTCACCAGTACGATGCCGTTTTTTATGTCGGCAATGTGGGCCAGTTCCTTTGGCAGTTTTAGTTCGTCAAAAGTGGGAATGCTCTTGGGAATCACCCGCATCACGATGGCGTGGCTGCCCCGTTGCACGAAGACATTGACGCGGAAACGCGCCGTCCCCGGCAGGCTGTAGGAAATATCGCACGAGCCCAGGCTCTGCAGGGCGGCCCTGGCCTGCTTGTTGTCGCCAATCAACTCTTGCGCGATGCGTTCTGTGTCTGTCGGGCCCAGTACCGGCAGGCCGGGGATTCTTACCGGGACCAATTGACCACTGACTTCAACGTGGGGATGGCTTCCCGGAGAAAAGATCAGATCGCTGACGTGGCTCGAAACTTGAAGCATGGCCAGAAGCAGCGCTGGCGTGGGTGGAACGGTAGCAGAAGCGGCGTTGGCAAGGGGCGCCTGGCCCGGGGTAGCCATAAAGACTCCAAGTGTTCTGGGGTATCCATAGCCTACGTGCTAGTGGTTGAGTCCTCAAGTGACTGTGGTAATTGAGGGGATAGTGAGTGATGAGCTTTCGGCGCGAGCAGATTAGAACGGAATTAGAATTCCATCTTGACGCTCAGGCTCCGAGTTCGCGCGAGGCGACAGTTCTGCGGGATTGAAAATTCCCACCCTTTTCGCGAAGAACGCGAAAGAGGGTGGGGCACCCACGGGTTTCAGGCTAGCGGATGACCTGGAAATCGGCGCGGCAGCCGTGATCCACCCATATACCGCGTCGATCGTAGCCCCAACTGTAGCCCTGGCGGCAGGAAGAGTCGCTGCGTTGCTTCAACAATCGCACTCCGCCTCGAGTGTCTGCGGAGCAGTAGTGACGGTGCATATCGTCGGAAGCGCACGAGACTACCTGGTCTTGACCTCCCTGATAACCGTTCCGATCGCGGTCGTAGTCGCGGTCGCGGTCCCGATCGCGATCGTAGTCGCGACCCCAGCCGCCCCGGCCGCCTTCGACTGCGAAATCGGCCCGGCAACCGTGGTCCACCCAGACGCCCCTGCCGTCAGAGCCCCAACTGTAGCCTTCCCGGCAGGGAGACTCGCTACGCTGCTGCACCAGGCGAATTCGTCCTCCTGAGCCAGCGTCGCAGTAATGACGGCGGCCGTCGTCGGACGAGCATGAAATTGTGCCGGTGCTGCCCGGGGCGGGCCCCCGGTACTGGTAGTAATCGACGGCAAAATCGGCGCGGCAGCCACGGTCCACCCAGACGCCTCCGCGGTCAAATCCCCAGCTGTAGCCCTGGTTACAGGGCGAGTCGCTGCGCTGCTTCAGCAGGCGTACTCCCCCGCGCGTGTCCGCTGGACAATAGTGCCGGCGCCCGTCGTCCGAAGAACACGAAATAGTCTGGGCCGAGCTTCGTGGGCTGAAAACAACAAAGGCAGCGACCACGAGGCCAAGCAGGACCCAATTCCTTGTACTGAACATTTCCCCACCTCCTCAACGGTAATGGGCAAGCAAAGTTGCAGCCTATCAAGTTCTGCAGATTTTGAAACTACCGCGCTTCGCTAGCGGGGACTGCCGCGCGGGCTGGGAGCCGACGCCCCTCCGCCACCGCTCATGCGGGGACTGGACATCGGGGCCGAGCTGTGCGCCGGAGCACCGCTGTGCATTGGAGTATTGCCTCGAGGCGAGGACGACACGGCTCTGCCTGCGGGCGGCATGCGCACTGCGGATGCCGCCGGAGGGGCATGCATGGCGGTACCGCGCGGTAAGCTGGCTCGCTCCATCTGTTGAGAAACTTTTCCCAGATTGCGCACACTGCCGCGGGCCACTCCGAGTCCAGCGGAGCCGCTGCGAATTTCCGCCCGGTTCTGGATCTGACGCACCGGGCCCGCCGGCGCAATGCGGTTGACCAGCAAGGTCCGTCCCGGCGTGGCGGGCGGCCTGGGAGCGCTGAAGGTTTGGGGAGCGTTCACGATTCGGGGGCCCGTGTTCCATCCCGCCCAGCTGCTGCCCGGCTGCCAGAACCAACCGTAGGAGTTGAGGTAAGTCCAGGAACCGTAACGATAGGGCGTCCATCCCCAGGGATAGGCGGAGACCCAGGCATACCCAGACCCCGGATACCACATCCAGGCGCCGTTCATAAAGGGATCCCAACCCGCCCCGACCAGATAGGGCTGCCACATCATTCCGTAGCCGGGGATGTTGTAAAAGCTGCCATAGTAGCTCAGATCACTGGCGCCGTAGCCATAAGGCGAAAAGCTATTCGACACGCTGTATTGCTGATGATACTTGTCCAGCTGCTTGTCCCACTCGTCGTAGGGATCGGGCTCCAGATTATTCGCCAGGGTATAGTTCCCGGTTCCTGCCAGGGCGAAGGTCGCACTATGCTTCTTCTCGACCTTCACTCTGCCCGACGCACCGGCGACTTCGACATCGCCTTTGAAGACGGCCACGGTGGCGTTGGCGTCCTTCAATTCGATGCGGAGGTGTGCCGGCTTGGTGAGCGCCAGCCTGTCCTGTCCAAAAGCAAGAGTGAACTCTTCCTGTTTGTCGCCTTTGAAATTCAGGTAAGCGGTCCCCTGCTGAAGTTCCAGACTCGAGGCCCGGGCGCCGGAGTCGCGCCGCGCCAGTTCGGGGAATTCCACGGATGTGCCGGGAGTAATGCGCAGCGTGCTGCCGTCTTCAAACTCGATCTCCGCCCGGGCATCCTGCCCGGTGCGTAACCTGGTGCCCTGGGTGACGGGCAAATTGATGAAGGCCTTTTCGTAACCCTGGCCGGTGTTGCGGTCGATCTGAACGTCGCCATCCACCTGGCTCAGGCGCACGATGCGCGCCTGGGAGTCGGCAAAAGATGGGACTGCGAGCCAGCACGACAAAACCGCTAAAGTGAATAGAACGGCTATTCGGCGCGTGCACATATGCCACCTCCCAAGACTACCCGTTATCTTATTAGAACATCTTTTAGGGCCGTTGGTTGTCAACAAATCGATATCCGGGGAGGAAGTTGGCCTCGGACACCCCCGTCTTCCTGAGCGGAGTCAGGCGTTTCGCGTGCGAAACGTCTGGCGGAGTCGAAGGACCCCTATCAGAACGCATACGTCCGCGGTCAGGTTGGGGGTCCCTCGACCTGCTCTCACCGCGCTTCGCGCGGCTTGAGCCGCGCTCGGGATGACCCTTGGAGTATTTGGCAATTACTCTCGGGAATCATCGCTTTACGGTGTTGGCCTGCTCAATCATTCGCAGTGCCCTGGCCCGGACGGGGTTGATCACGGTGATGTCGTTCGCGATGGCCTGCAGGATGGGCACCACCGCCGACACCTCTTCCAGACCATGGCCGTTGGCTGCTTCTTCCATGCGCTTCAACTCCTCATCGAGCGCCAGCTTCTGGTAGCGATGGAAATACTGGAGTCTCCGCCCGAACTCCAGCGTGAGGGAGAGGCTCTGGAAGAGCTGGGTTATCTGCTGCACTGCGGCCACGGGAGAGTAGTTGTAGGTGGCTGACGCACTCCGCCTGGAGTCTTTGTAGGTCAGGGTCTTACGTCCGGTGGACGCCAGATTCTTCTTCCTGGAATCTATTTCTCCCTCGAAGTAGTGCGCGCGTTCGGCCAGTTCGAAGACCCGTCGGCGAGTCTCAGAGGACATGGAAAAGTCCAGGTGGAAGGGATCGCCTTCGGAATCGGGGCTGAGTTTGCCATCCGAATCGTAAGTGGCGTGGCCATCGGAGGAGACGGAAATCGCATAATGCGAAGGCTCAGAGCCGGGGAAATCGAGAGTGAAAGTGACGACCGCCGTCTCCTGCGCGCGGGCGGGGAGGGTTAGGCCAACGATCAAGAGCAGCAGGAGGAGGGTCTGATGTGGGCGCGAGCGTCCCGCTCGTGCCGGCCTCTGCACGAGCGGGACGCTCGCGCCCACATTTTTGCTGCGAGTCATGGCAGAGAGATTATGCCAAAAAAGTGGCAGGTTATTCATCCGCTCACGGCGCGTTGGCGCAGCAGGGTGGCCGAGGTGTGCAGATGGCAGATGGCAATGGCGAGAGCATCAGCGGCGTCGGCGGGTTCAGGGACCTGGTCGAGATTGAGCAGGCGCGTCACCATGTGCTGGACCTGCGGCTTCTCCGCCCGGCCGTAGCCCACGACGGCGGACTTGATGGAGAGAGGCGAATACTCGGCCACATCCAGCCCGGCGGAAGATGCGGCCAGCATGGCCACTCCGCGCACCTGTCCCAGCTTGAGCGCGGATTTTACGTTGACCGCGTAGAACACATCTTCGATGGCGACGTTGTCGGGCCGGTGTTCGTCGATGATGACGCCGAGGCGGTCAAAAATAATCGCCAGCCGCCGCGCCATGGGGTCACGCGGCGAAAGTTTGATGGCGCCGCAAGTCAGGCAGACCAGGCTGTCATTGGGACCGAGTTCGACCACGCCGAAGCCGGTGTACTCGGTGCCGCAATCGACGCCCAGGACGCGCATGAGAGAAAGTTTATCCCAGTTTAAGAGGTTCACTGTTGCCAATCTTGATGGAGGACGGGCGTCCTCGCCCGTCTTGAGCAAACGACGGTCAGGGGAGCGAAGTCCGTGTGGGGACGGGTCTCTGACCCGTCCGGCCGAGCGCAGCTCGGCAACGCTTTGGTCGTTTACACCACGGATCTCAAAGAATAAAACCCAGCCGAGCCTTGCTCGGCCCGGACGGGTCAGAGACCCGTCCCCACACAGAGTCCACGACCTTTGCGGCACGCCCGTCCTCCATTCAACTTCTAGCAGCACCTCGGGCGGCGTGCTTTTGTGACTTCATGCTCCCGGCGGAAGGCGGCGTAGGCATCGCGGGAAGATACCAGATGCTTCTGGTTCAGAAAGCGCGCATACGCGGATTCGTCGAAAATCTCGCGCAGCGTGGCGGCAACAATGGTAGAGAAAGACCTCAGGCGTTTGGCACATCGCAGGAATAAACCGGTCGAGCTGCACTCGGCTGGACAGCCGGGGGCGGCTGTCCCCACGTGGGTCAATTCTCTCATCCCTGCTCCTCTGCAAAGCGTGTGACCACGAAGGGCGCTTCTTTTACCCTGGCCTGTTTGCGGCCGGAAAGAACGCGCAGCCATTCCACCGCGGACTCGATCAGGATCAGTGCGACCATTACGATCAGAGTGCAGGTCACTACCGCGTCGAGACGATCGTTAAAGATCAGACGTGAGTTCGCGGCGGAGACGCTCGCCAACTGCGCCGCGTGCGAGAGAAATCCGATGCGCGGATTGGGATCAAAAACCTTGTGCCATGAAGCGGTAAAAGTCACGGCAACCAGCCATACCAGCGGACCCAGCGTCACCGCAGCATAGCGCGCTTTGCCCATCTTGATGATGATGGTGGTGGCCACGCACAACGCGACGGTGGCCAGTAGTTGGTTGGCGATGCCAAACAGCGGCCATAGCGAATTGATTCCGCCGAGCGGGTCCTTGACGCCCTGCCACAGAAAGGAACCCCAACCCGCCACGATCAGGGCGCTGGTAACGAGAATGGACGGGTACCAACTGGTGCGGCCCAGCGGCTTCCACACGTGCCCCAGGGCCTCCTGAATCATGAAGCGCCCTACGCGCGTGCCGGCATCGAGAACGGTGAGAATAAACAGCGCCTCAAACATGATGGCGAAGTGATACCAGATCGCCATGAGCGCCTGTCCGCCCAGGCTGTTGGAAAAGATATGCGCCATTCCCACGGCGAAGGCGGGCGCGCCGCCAGTGCGGTTGTAAAGCGACTGCTCGCCCACGGACTGGGCCAGGGCATGCATTTCGGCAGCGCTGATGGGGAATCCCCAGTTGCTGATGGTCGCGACGGCGGCTTCCGGCGCCTGGCCTACGATTCCGGCGGGACTGTTAATGGCGAAGTAGATTCCCGGCTGCAGCACGCAGGCGGCGATCATCGCCATGATGGCGACCAGGGACTCGGCCAGCATGGCGCCGTATCCCACCATGCGCGCCTGGGTCTCGCGACGGATCAGCTTGGGCGTGGTGCCACTCGAGATCAGCGCATGAAAGCCGCTGATGGCGCCACACGCGATGGTGATGAAGGCGAACGGAAAGACATTGCCCGCGAACACCGGGCCCGATCCGTCAATGAAGCGGGTGAGCGGCGGCATGTGCAGAGTGGGACGGAGCGCAATGATTCCGAGCGCGAGCAGCGAAATGGTTCCCAGTTTTACGAACGTGCTGAGGTAGTCGCGCGGAGCCAGCAGCAGCCAGACCGGAAGGGCCGAAGCAGCGAATCCGTAGATGATGATCAGAATCGCCAGCGCCGGGCCGGAGAAGGTGAACCAGGTGGCAACCGAAGGGGTCTGCGAAACCCACTGTCCGCCCCAGATGGCGAGCATCACCAGCACGAAACCCAGGGCCGAAGTCTCCAGCACTTTGCCCGGCCGCAGGGTGCGCAGATATACGCCCATCAGAAGCGCAATGGGAATGGTCATCGCGATGGTGAAGGTCCCCCACGGACTGGCCTTAAGCGCGTTGACTACGACGAGCGCGCAAACCGCGAGCAGAATCACGATGATGCTGATCACCGCGAGGTAGGCTATCAGTCCCCCGAGGCGGCCAATTTCATCGCGCGCCATTTCGGTGAGCGACTTGCCGTCGCGCCGCACCGAGAAGAGCAAGATCACGAAGTCCTGCACGCAGCCCCCGAAGACGGCCCCGGCCAGTATCCAGAGCGTTCCGGGAAGATATCCAAATTGCGCTGCCAGCACCGGGCCGACCAGAGGTCCGGGGCCGGCGATGGCGGCGAAGTGATGTCCGAAGACCACCCATTTGTTGGTGGGAACAAAGTCGCGGCCGTTCTCCAGGCGTTCGGCCGGGGTGGCGCGCAGGGCATCGAGGGTGAGAACTTTGGCCGCAATGAATTTGCTGTAGAAGCGGTAGCCCACGGCATAGGTGCAGACCGCCGCGACCACCAGCCACATAGCATTGATTTGTTCGCCGCGATGTAACGCAATCGTCGCGAGAGCCAGCGCGCCCAGAACAGCGATCGCCAGCCAGATCAGGATGCTCAAAGTTTTCGACATGAGGTTTGCCGAGATATTGTGGCGAATCCTGCGGCGGGGCGCAATCGGCAAGAGAGATTCTGCTAAGGCTCAGACTGCGTGGTCTGTGGCACAAAAATGCACCATTTAATGTTAATCTTTATGTTCCGTTGCAAGCGATTACAGCAGAAGTGTATCCCGTGTTTCGCGTCGGCTCGGCCGCGCGGGAACGCCGGAGCACCATATTGCAAACGATGAGGAGCAGGCAATGAAAGTTGGCATACTCACCGGCGGCGGCGACTGCCCAGGGTTGAACGCCGTGATCCGCGCCGTGGTGCGTAAAGGCTGTTTTCACTACGAAGACGAATTTGTGGGCTTTCTCGAGGGCTGGCGCGGGCTGGTCGAAGACAAGAGCATGCCGCTCGATCTCTCCAGTGTGGGCGGAATACTTCCCCGCGGCGGCACTATCCTGCGCACTTCCCGCACCAATCCGGCGAAGAAGGCAGATGGCCTGGAAAAATGCATGGCCACGCTGAAGAAACACAAGATCGAAGCTTTGATCGCTATCGGCGGCGACGACACGCTTTCTGTCGCCCAGCAACTGCACGAAAAAGGCATTGACGTGGTAGGCGTCCCCAAGACCATCGATAACGACCTCGCCGGCACCGACTTCACCTTCGGGTTCGATACCGCGGTGAACATCGCCACCGAAGCGATTGACCGGGTGCACACCACGGCCGAAGCGCATAACCGCGTAATGGTGGTGGAAGTGATGGGGCGGGATGCGGGCTGGATCGCCATGTACAGCGGCATTGCCGGCGGCGCCGACGTCATTCTAATTCCTGAAATACCATTCGACGTGGACAAGGTCGCGGAAACCATCCGTTTGCGGCACGCGCGCGGCCGCTACTTCAGCATTGTGGTGGTGGCGGAAGGCGCGAAATTTTCCACTGATGTTGATCCCACTCATGGAGCGCCCATCGTGGTCGATATGGGCAAAGATGAATTCGGGCATGCCCGGCTGGGCGGAATCGCCGCCATACTGGCGCGCGAAATTGAGCGGCGCACCAATTTCGAAACCCGCACCGTCGTTTTGGGACATGTGCAGCGCGGCGGCTCACCCAGCGCCTTTGACCGCATGCTGGCCACGCGCTACGGCTTGGGGGCGATCGACATGGTGCATCGCAATGAATTCGGTTGCATGGCGGCGCTGCGCGGCAACAAGATCGTCTCCGTGCCCCTGGCCGACGCCATCGCCAAGAACCGCACGGTTGACCAGGAGACGATCGATGTGGCATCCGGCATTCTCGACAAGCTGACCGCGGACAAAGTGGCGGTGGAGAAGTAGAACGGCGTCGGACGTCCGGCATCGGACATCTGGTCTCGCACCTCGGTTGTCGGCGAGTGGCCACCCCGTAGGCAGGCGGGACGCCCGCCTGACAGCCGGCGAGACGCCGGCGCTACAAGACCTGACGTCCGAGGTCCGACGCCCGAATGAACATGGCCGGATTCTATGCCCGCCTCGCTCCTTCCCTGATTCAGATCATCGAGTTGATCCTGGTTATCGCCGCTTTGGCGATAATTTTTTTTGGTTCACGCAGCGCCGGCGGCGCCAGGAGACGGCTGGCCGGCTTTGAGCATGTGGAAGGCCGTTTTCGACGGCTGGCACGGCGCAAAATTCTCTCCGTTGTTGTGGTCGGGCTGCTGGTGGTTGCCCTACGCGTGTCTTTGATCCCCGTCCTCGGAATTCCAGCGCCCCGCTGGAATGATGAATTCAGTTATCTGCTTGCCGCCGATACCTTCGCGCATGGGCGCGTGACCAATCCTACCCATCCCATGTGGGTACACTTCGAGAGCTTCCACATCATTCAACAGCCGACCTATATGTCGATGTACCCGCCGGCGCAGGGATTGGTGCTGGCGGCCGGCGAGCGGCTCGGGCATCCGTGGATAGGCCAATTGATCATCACCGCGCTGATGTGCTCGGCCATCACCTGGATGCTGCAGGGATGGATGCCTCCCGGCTGGGCTCTCCTCGGCGGAATGCTGGCTGTGCTGCGCCTGGGTATTCTCAGCTACTGGATGAATGGTTACTGGAGCGGGTCGGTGGTTGCACTGGGTGGGGCGGTGGTGCTGGGAGCGTTGCCTCGCATGAAGAAGAGAGCGCGCGTGACCGATGCCGTCATCATGGCCATCGGCCTTGCCCTGCTGGCCAACAGCCGGCCATATGAAGGATTGATATTCAGCCTGCCGATTGCGGCCGCCCTGGCGATCTGGATGTTTGGCAAATCACATCCGGCATTTTCGGTTTCGTTCAGCCGCGTCGTGCTGCCCATGGTTCTCGTTCTTGCCGCCAGCGGAGCGGGCATGGGTTATTACTACTGGCGCGTCACGGGCAGTCCCTTCCGCATGACTTACCAGGTCAATCGTGAAACCTACGCGACGGCCCCGTATTTCCTCTGGGAGTCACCGCGGCCCGAACCGGCTTACCGGCACGAGGTGATGCGTGACTTCTATCGCTGGGAACTGGCCCGCTTCGAGGAATACCGCACCCTGGGCGGCGCCGCCAGCCTCACATGGGACAAGGTAGTGGGTTCGTGGAAGTTCTATTGCGGACCGCTGTTCACAATCCCGCTGCTGGCTTTCCCTTGGCTCTGGCGCGACAGGAAAATGCGCTTTCCTCTTATTGCCGGAGCGTTTTTCCTGCTCGGCCTGGCTGTCGAAACATGGACCATGCCGCACTACGTAGCTCCGGCGACGGGCCTTATCTATCTTCTGGTGCTGCAATCGATGCGTCATCTACGTCTGTGGCGCCGGCGCGGACAACAGACCGGGGTCGCCCTGGTGCGAGCCATTCCGGCGATCGCGTGTGCCATGGTTCTATTGCGAGTTGGCGCGGCCGCGGCCCACACTCAGATCGAACCGGCATGGCCGCGCGGCAATTTGGATCGCGTGGCGATCGTGCGGCAACTGGAGGCCACTCCGGGGCGTCATCTGGTGCTCGTAAGCTACGGTCCACACCATGATGTGGATTGGGAATGGGTTTACAACGCAGCGGACATCGACGGCGCAAAAGTAGTTTGGGCCCGCGATATGGGCACCCGCGATAATCAGGAATTGCTGACCTACTTTCACGACCGGCAGGTGTGGCGCTTGAATGGAGACCAGTCGCCGCCAAGGTTGGAGCCATGAATATTGATTCGTGGCTCACGGCCGGGCGAGTGCGTATTCACGGCCTCCTGCTGGCTGTCTGTCTCTGGACCGTCTATGCGGTGGATATGTCCGCGCCAGGATTGCTCGACCGCAACGGCCTAGTTAAAGGAACGGATTTCCTGCATTTCTACACCCTGGGGACCCTCGCCTTGCGGGGCCGCGGAGATCTGCTCTACAACCTGCGGGCGCAGGCCGAACTGGCGCGGGAGTTGGTGGCGCAAGCGCCGGATAGTCTGTACGTGCCGCTTTACGGACCGCAGCTGTCTTTGTTCTTCGCGCCGTTCGCACGGCTGCCTTACGGCTGGGCGCTCACGGCGTGGCTGGCGGTAAACGTTCTGATTTATGCCTTCTGCTGCCACGCGGTGTGGAAGAGTTGTCCGAGTCTTCAGGCATATCGCTCGACAATTCTCATCCTGGCGATTGCCTTTCCGGGATTTTTTCATTTGCTGGCCTGGGGACAGACTTCCGGTCTCGCGCTCTTGTGTTTCACGCTGGCTTATCTCGCCCTGCGGAGCAATCAGCCACTGCTCGCAGGATTGGCCATTGGATCGCTCATTTTCAAACCCCAACTGGGGCTGGCCGCCGCGGTCGTCTTCGTGTTCGCGCACGAGTGGAAGGTGCTGGCGGGCGCGGTGGCGGCTGGGTCAATCCAGTTGGCTGCGGCCTGGATGCTCTACGGCAGCGAGGTCATGCGTACTTACTTCCACGCGCTGACGCATCTGGGTGAAGTCTTGCCGCTGCTTGAGCCTCGCCTCTACCAGACGCACTCGCTGCGTTCATTCTGGTCTCTGCTCTTGCCGTGGCCGCGTGTCGGGTTTGGGTTGTATGCGATCTGTGCTCTGGGCATCCTCGTCCTGGCAGTTGGATCCTGGCGGCGGAAAGCGCCGTTATCCATTCGCTTTTCGGCTTTGCTGCTTGCCACGGTCCTTGTCTCTCCACATTTGACCGTTTATGACCTCGTGATTCTGGCCCCGGCGTTTCTGCTGCTCGGCGATTGGGCGCTAGCGCATCGCGAACAGCCGGTCGCGCTGCGGATTCAGCAGCTCGTGTATCTCTGCTATCTGTTATTTCTGGCGGGACCGTTAGCGCGGATGACCCACGTGCAGCTTTCGGTGGCAGCCATGACAGCGCTGTTGTGGATCAGCTGGCGGATTTCTGATCCACAATCTCTCAAGTTGTCATCCTGATCGGAATCTTCCCATTCGCTGGCGAATGGAGTCGAAGGACCCCTATGAGCTGCAGATCAGCGTGGGTAGCCGCGCATCGTGACTCGAAATCCCAGGAACTTCGGTTTGTGAAGCAGATAGGGGTCCTTCGACTGCGCGACTGCTTCGCGTTGCGAAGCAGTCGCTTCGCTCAGGATGACACTTGGACTCAGAATAACTCGCCGAATAGAAATACCAGCGCATCGGGAAATCGTCTGGCCCACTCTTTTTCACTGTGGATGGCGCCCTCGTCGATTCTCACCAGCAAGTGGTCTGCTCCCTGCCCGGCGCGCCGTAGAACGCGTTCCAACTCGCGAACATCTTCCACGACCTCCCGGTCCCGTTCTTCGTTTCCAACTTCCCTGGTTCCCATTGCCATGAAGATTCTGGCGGGCCATTGCCGGAAGGCGCGGCTGGCTCTCAAGAGCCGGCGGTTGGAGATATACAGGGAGGGGCTCTCCAGCAGTAAACGGCCGAAGATTCCAGGGCGATCGAGCACAGTATAAAGCGAGATGATTGCACCCAGAGACGATCCTCCGAGCCCCGTGTTCTCCGGGCCGCGGGCAATGCGATACCGCTGATAGACGAAGGGCATCACTTCCTTCAAAAGAAAATCCGGATAGCGCTTGCCCTGGGGCCGCATGATGGGCGGATGAAACGAGCGGTAGGGCAGATACTCTCTGGGACGCTCCTTCTGTGCGTTATCGATGCCCACGATGATCAGCGGAGGAATCCGGCCTTCGCGAATCAGGCGGTCAGCTGCTTCGTCGGCCTGCCAGTCAACTCCTATGTACGCCGTCGCGGGATCGAACAGGTTCTGTCCGTCGTTGAGATAGAGGACAGGATAGTGCCGGTCCTGATTTTCGGGGGCGCTATATCCCGGCGGCAACCAGACCCGCAGAAGGCGGGTGTTGCGGAAAATCCGGCTCTGCAATTCATGCAGACGCAACTCTCCCGCTAGATCGGGAGAGTCTTCGCTGCCGGAGGTTGAAGGTAAGGTGGTTTCTTCCATGAGGAATCAGTTGACCCGCCGGGTGTTGCGCATCCACAGGGTTGATGAAAGAACAGCGATGCTGAAAATCAAGGCCAGCGATGACAAGCACAAGACGCACCACGCCGCCAGCACAAAACCCTCAATGTACGTAAGGTAAAGTGCGAAGCCCAATCCCGCCAGAGAGGCGACCGCCAATACTGCCGGAACCTCTGCCTTGCTGCGATAGATGGTCGCCAGCGTAAGCGTGGCGAGATATCCGATGATGCCAATCGCGGCCACAGGAATGCCGGCCATGGTCGAGTAGGTGCTGCGGTTCACGATATCGCAGTTGAAATTCTCCCCTATGTCACAGTAGGAGGTCGCTGAGGTGCCGTAGTGATGATAGAGCGACACCGAAGAAACCAGCACGCCGCCGGCAGCCAGGAGGGCGATTGAAAGCAAAATGCGCCGGTTGAGAGGCGGCGTGGCGAGTGACATCATGGCAGGCTGCATCCGGTCTTCGTAGCCAGCGTCTGCAGCGGCAGGGTGCCTTCCAGACGTTCTCCATCGGCAAACTGCCAGGTAGGAAAGTGTTTTATTCCGGCATCTTTGCACAGCGGAGCTTCCTCGCGGGACCCGGGCACGCCACACTCGACATAGGGCACGTACTGGAACGATGACTCGAACATCGCTTTCTGGTCGGCGCAATGCGGGCACCAGTAGGCTCCGTACATCTTCGCCGGCTTCGCGGCCAGGCACTTCGCGAAAGCATCGAGGCGCGTGCCGCGCTTGCGCAAACCCAGGAAGATGACCAGGGCAAAAGCGGCGACGATCAGCACTGCGACCACAAGCTTGCGCGCGAGCGACGATTGCGATTGCACCGGTTGTAGGGCACTCTGGTTATCGTTCGCCATGGAATCTTTTTATACCACGACGTTTAAGGCTGCAGGCAAAACGTCGAGGCTTTGGCAGTACAAGGTGAGTACTTCCCCATCCACCATCACATCTACTGGAGTGTCGAGCTCAAAATCAATGCGCTTTGCCGGCCGCCGTTCCGCCAAGGGATGGTTGATGTGGGTGCCGTCGTAAAGCGTGGGCAAATTTCGAATCAGCCCCAGACGCCCGATGGGGCCCCAGCGCACGTACTCAATCAACCCGTCGCTCACTTCGGCTTTAGGAGCAATCATCATGGTGCCGCCGGTAAATTTACTGTTGCTGAAGGTGAGGAACAGACACGGCCGACGGTCAAGTTCAGGCTCACCATCCACCCGCAGGGGAAATGGACGCCGCCGAAAACGCGCCAGGCAGATAAAAATTGATGACTGGTAGCCGATCTCTCCCCAGCCGCTGAAACGGCGGGCGCGCAACGTCGCCACGTCGGCGGAAAATCCCATGCTCAGCAGATTGATGTAGTGCAGCACTCCAGTTCGGTGCGTCAAGCGGAGGACATCGCACGGAGAGGAGCGCCGGGCCAGCAGCGCTTCGATGGCGAATTCCACACCACGGTCACTGAAATCACGCAGGAAGGAGTTCCCCGTTCCCAGGGGAAGAAATCCGAGCGTCGCCGGCTCGCCTGTCTCCGAGGGAAACAGACCGTTGACGACTTCGTATGAAGTTCCGTCTCCCCCAACCGCGATAAACTTCCGATAGCCTTGGACGTACGCGTCGCGAACCAGGGAGATAGCCTGGCCCGGAGCGCTGGTCTCGACCATCTTCAGACTGATCCCGCCCGCGCGCAGGCGATCGAGCGCAGGACCGACTAGTTTGCGGCAGCGCCCTCCGCCCGCAGCGGGGTTCACCACCGCCAGAAAAGTGCTGGAATCAATCACCGTTTGTCGCTCATAGGTTTTAGAGTTCGACTACGGCGGCGCGGCTTAGGGTCTTACGAATTTCTTCGGCGAGAACCACGCGCTTGATCTTCATGGCGGCAGTGCGCGGAAAGTCTTTTTCCCAGACCACACATCCGCCCACTCGCTTGAAATCCGGCAGGCGGCGGTTGCGGGCAATGATCTCCTGCTTCAGCGATTCGCTGAGTTCCTGCACTTGCCCTTCTGGGCCTGACTCCAATCGCAGGACAAGTACCAGCATTTCGCGGACCAGAGTCTTTACCGGCCAGATGTAGTTGGCCGCGAAGATGCAGTACTCCTTCACCGCAATCCCGTCGAAAACCGTTTCAATATCCTCGGGATAAATGTTCTTTCCGCCTTCGGTGACGATCATGTTCTTCTTGCGACCGAACAACTGCAGGTGGCCGCTGGCGTCAAAGCGACCCAAATCGCCGGTGAGCAGCCAGCCATCGACGATGGTTTCGGCGGTCAGTTCGGGGTCGTCCAGATAGTGCGACATCACGGTCTTGCCGGTCGCCGCTACTTCGCCGATTCCCTCCGGGTCCGGATTGAGCACTCGCAGTTCCACGCCCGGCAGCGGCTTGCCCACGGTGTCGGCGCGGAAAGGTTTCAGATCGTTAAGCGTGAGCACGGTTCCGGCTTCGGTCAGGCCATATCCATTGGCCACGGGAAGGCCCAGATCGTAGAAGAACTGCAGAGTGGATGGTTCCATGAATGCGCCGCCGGTAAACATAGCCCGCAACTCGCCGCCGAAGGCTTTATGCACCTGGCGCAAAAGCACGCGGCTCAGCCGTACATCGGGACGCCATCCGGTGAAAAATTTGTTGATGGCAATCGAGCGCTCGAGGAGGAAGCGCTTGGGTTTCGACACTGCTTCCAGCTTGGCCTTGAGCCCGCGTTCCAGGTTCTTGAGCACCATGGGGACCAGGCTGACATAGGTAATTTTGTAGCGCACGAAGGCATCGCGCACGAACTCCGGCCGCAGCGTCCGCAAATGCACCACGCACGCCCCGCACACGAAGGGTCCGATAAAACCGACCATGAAATCGATGGCGTGATTGGTGGGAAGAATACTCAGATAGCGTACGCCCGGCCAAAAGGGAAACAGCGCGATCAGCGCCTTGCACTGCTCCAGATAATTCTCATGGGTGAGCACGCAACCCTTGGGACGTCCGCCAGTCCCCGACGAATAGACAATGCAGGCCACGTCCTGACGCTGACGCGGCACGAACACCGGCTCACCTTTGCGACGAAAGTCCTCCCAGCGAAAGGCGGCTGCAAGGTCCGCTCCGGGTGGCGCTTCGGTAACCAGGACGGTTTGCACGTTGTATTCCTTGAACTCCGGCGACTGGATGATCGCGCGCCACAAGTAGTACTCGATCACCAGGACTTTCGCTTTGCTATGCGCCAGCAACTGCAAGTGCTCGGCCGCAGTCAGCTTGTAGTCAAGCGGCACCAGCACACCACCGCCATGAAAGATGGCGTAGGCGGAAATCAGCCACTTCGACTGATTACTCATGATAATCGCGGCCCGGTCGCCGGGAGCGAACTCGGCATCCTCGAGGGCACGCGCCAGCGGCATCGCCATTTCCTTGAAGTCCGAATAGGTAAGGCGGGTCTTTTCTTTATCGCGGTCGGATTCGATCAGGCAGGTTTCATTCGGCCAACGGTCGAGGGCCTCGCGCAGCGCTGCGCCCAGGCTGTTGTATTTGTCGAGGTTGAGCATTAATGCTTTATTTCACCACAGAGACACTGGGCCACGGAGAAAAGTCTATTAATTACCTCACCACCCGTGCCGGCGAATGTCGAACTGAGAACAGGGAACCCTAAACTGACAACCGGTTTTCTTTGCCCTGGGCTCATCATGCAGTGTCGATTGCCTTATCGCCGAAACCCTACGGGCTGATCTTCACAATCTTGCCTGGATCCTGCTGGCGAGCGTTCTGAAATCCGATACTCCCTGCAATTCATAGTCGGGGATTTCGACGTTGAAGTGATGTTCGAGCCGGGTGAGCAGGTCCAGCGCCTGCAGGCTATCAATCCCGAGCGTCTTGAAGAAGTCGTCGTCAGGAGTGAGCTTCTCGCGCGGGACCTTGAATTGCGACGCCGCCAGGTTGAGGATCTCTTCCAAAGTTTTCTTGTCGTCTGTCATCGGTCTATCTCATTCTAGTCGACGGGCTCATGGCAAATACGGCTGGGCGTCCTTGCTCTCGACGAACTTCTTCAGTCCGGCCTCGACCGCGGGCTGGGTAAAGAGCTCGCAGAATATGTCAATCTCCCGTTTCAGTTCCTCGTAGGGAATGGGCTTGATGAACTTTTTGGCCGCGATTGCAGTGCGGCGGTCGAACTTGCCCAGTTGAGCTGCGGTACCGCGGGCCGCTTTCAGCGACTCGCCCTCTCCCACCACCTGGCTTACGAGTCCAACCTGCTGGGCTTTGGTGGCGTTGAAGCTGCGGCCGGTGAGTAACAGATCGCGCACCACGGCATTGCCCAGATCACGCTTCAATCGCGGGATACCACCGAACCCGGGAATCAGGCCCAAACGCAATTCGGGAAAGCAGAAGCGTGCCATTTTGTCGGCGATGATGAGGTCGCAGACCAGGGCCAGTTCGAGTCCACCGCCGAAGGTGAGGCCATTCAGTGCGGCGATAGTCGTGAGGGGCGAGCTGTCGATGGCATTCAACACTTTGTGAATGCGCTCCAGAAACTCCCGCACGCCTCCCGCCGCCGCCTGCTTCTCCATCCCTTGAGCGCCGTGATAGAGCTCGCGCAAATCGGCGCCGGCGCAGAATCCGGATTTCAAGGTGCTATGGAGAATCAGGGCGTGGGCAGCGTTTTGCATCTGCTCCATCGCGGAGACAAACTTCTCCAACTCCTCGAGTGTGCGCGAACCGATCTCGTTGCAGGGATCGCGGTGCAGGGCCAGCTCGATGACGCCGTCTTTGAGCTCCCAGGAGAGCGTTTGGCCTTGGAATGAGTTCATTTTCTATCGGCATCGACCAGACTTGTTGACAGCACAATTGTCGAATTTACGCATTGGCGGATTTTCGAATTGAAATTCGACAATCCGTAAATTCGGCAATACTTCAATCCGCCGGCCGGCGCTACTTTCATGAGGCCTGCTTGACTGCGTACATTGCTTCGATTTCAGGCTGCAGACGTGCTGCGATCAGGTCGCGCTTGAGCTTGCCGTTTGCGGTCAGCAATCCGTTTTCGATGGAGAACGGGTCGGCGTGAACGTAGAGCGCTCGAATCTGTTTGTAGTGCGGCAAGCCTGGGTTTATCGCGTCCACCGCTGCCTGAACCTGTTCGCGGGTAACGCCTCCGGTCACAATCACCGATAAAAACCCGCGGCCATTGCCTACCAGCACCGCCTGCTGGGCGCCGGGCAGGTTCTTAAGCAGCTCATCCTCGATCGGCTCCGGAGCGATGTTATGGCCTGAACCCAGAATGATCAGGTTCTTGATGCGCCCGATAATTCGCCAGTTCCCTGCTCCATCGACTTCTCCCTGGTCGCCAGTGTGAAACCAGCCATCGCGCAGCGCCTTGGCGGTTTCCTGCGGACGGTTCCAGTATCCAGGAAAAATATTGGGGCCGCACACGATAATCTCGTCGTTCTCGCCGAGCTGCATCTCGATGCCGCTGATAGCTGGTCCTACGCGCCCCGGCTCGACGTGCCGAGGATCGTCGAGAGTGCAGATTCCGGTAGTCTCCGTCAGCCCATAAACCTGGAGCACGGGAATGCCCAGCATATTGAAGTAGAGCTGTGTATCCAGGGTGAGGGGGGCCGAGCCGCAGATCAGAGCTTTCAGGTTGTCGCCAATCATTTTCTTGCGGATGGTGGGAAAGATCGCGGCATTGGCCAAGGCGAGCCAGGTTGCATCGGCAAACCGCGGACGCCCCTCCCTCTTGCGCATCCAGGCTGCCTTGGCGCGACGGTAAATAGTGAGTGCGAGACCGCCCGTTTTCCAAAGCTGTTCGTCCACCGCTTTGCGCATGCGTTCGAGCAGTGCCGGGACGTTGAGGAAATAATCCGGCGCAGCACCGCGCATCTCGCCCGCCAGCTTTCCCAGGTCCATATTCAGGGTGAGGAGACTGCGCCGCAGCAGGCAAGTCAGCAGCATGATCCATGAGCCGGCAAAACAGAATGGAAGGTAGTGGAACACGCGGTCCTGGGCGGGCCGGTTTTCCATCAGCAGATCGAGGCGCGCTGAGGTGCAGCCCAGCATGTGGCCAACGTTGCCGGCGGTCAGGATGACGCCCTTGGCCTCTCCCGATGTCCCCGAGGTGTAGATGATTGTGACGGGATCCGATTCCGCCAGCTTTGGATTGCCGTTCACGCTGGCGCCGGGGTGAGAGAAGATTTCGTCGAACAGATAGTGCGGAGGGGCCGCCGGCCATGCTTGCAGAATGCCGTCGCGTAACCCGGCATCGCCGCAGCAGATCAACGCCGGGGAGCAGTCCTGCATCATGGCTGAGAGTTCTGCCGCTGCCTGGCGCGCGTAGAGCGGAACCACGATCAATCCTTCAGCCATGATGGCGAGATCGAGCGCAGCCCAGTCGATGCTATTGTGCGCCAGCAGGGCGCAGCGGTCGCCCGGCTTCAGGCCCTTGGACAGCAGAAACGCACGGGCTTGCGCTATGCGTTTCAGCAATCCGTGGCCGCCGAGGCCGTTGCTTCGATTTTGTGTTGCAGCCTGATCGTGGAGCTCCCAGAGCAGCGTCGTATTTCCGGCGGCTTCGAGCTGGGCGAAAATGCTTTCCAGAAAATTCATATGGTTACAAAATCCCCACCCTGTCTCTCCAAAAAGCGGAGAGACGAGGGTGGGGCACCCGTGGGCAGGTGGGACACCTGCCCCTACGTGAGTCTTGCTAGCCGAAGGCTTCTACCAGTTGCCTCAGGCCCCTGCTGATCGGCGGCAAATAATCTTCCCAGCTCCATTCGCCCTTGCGGGTCGGAAACTCGGGATAGCGCCGCTGCACTTCCTCCTCGAAGTACACGCCCATGCGGGCCATTACCTTCAGGTTCTTTACTACGGTCTGTCCGATTCCCACCGCGATCGATTCTCCCTTTGCGGCCAGCTTTTCGAGGGCTGCCAGCAGTTTCGGTTCGAGGTCGGGATCGTCCACGTTCATCAGCAGGTCGGGGTGTCCGCGCTCGCGCATCAGGTTGCGGATGCGTTCGTCCATGGTGATTCCGGCTGACGGCACCAGTCCGGGCATCGAAGTAACGATGCCGTGATAGCGCGACGAAACCATCATGTGGCAAGCCCGCAGGATGCTGACCAGTTCATGCATCTTGTAGTCTTCCGAACTCAGCACGGGGATGCCTCCCAGTTTTTCCGAAATGCGGTTGGCGGGGCGCGCGTCGAGGCGTTCGGTGGCGGCCAGGACCACGAAGATCTTGCGTTGCATGCGGAATGCATCCACCGCGTTGGCGATGGCGGTGAGATAGTGCTCCAGAGCGCGGTCCGCCGCTGGCCCGGAGTTATGGAAGTACACCGAACGATAGTGGCTGTCTTTGTAGGCGCCGGTCAGGGTGCGTGCCGCAAATTTGGTTACCGACGCCTTTACTGGCCATTCGAAGGGATTGATGGGACACACCACCAGCACCGGCGTGCTGCCGTCCCAGCCGATTTGCCTCAAGATGGCGCGGCCGTATTCAGGGGGAGCGGGTTCGAAGGTCCACGCCGTATCGGTGCCTAACTCGGTGGGCACGCCCAGCTCGCGCAGCAGAGTCCGCGATTCCTCATTGCGCGTGATGACCAGAGAGTTCTGGCAGTAGCGGGCGCACATTTTCGCAACCAGCGGGTCCATGTGTCCCGCCTCCGCGCCATAACCGACGGAAAGCTTGTTCTGTGCGGCGGCAATGCCCAGGGATCCGATCATCATGGTAGTGAGCGCGTTGGCGAATTTGCTCTTGAACATGGAGCCTTCGCACGCCACAACTCCGTGATGCCGGGGCACTTCGTCGGAAAGAAATGGAGGAAAGATGTCCGGCAGGTGCACTTGCCGCGTGCCTTCGAAGTAGCCGTCAGTGAACTTAAAATTTTGCGTCATCACGCTGAAGTCGGTGTTCTCAGCGCCAAGGATGTGGCGGGTCTGGCGCAGCATCTCCGAAACCCGGACATCGGAGCCCATGTTGCGCGTGCCGTTATAGCCGGCAAACAACAATTTCAGCTTTTCGCCAGGCTGCCAGGATTTGCCTTTGCCCATCATCCAGCCCAGCTTGGCGGCTTCGATGCTGCTGCTGACCCAGGCTTCAAGGACCAGATCCATCATGCCGCAGACCCCCCGGCCCGAGTGGTGGGCCACTCCCGGTAGGGATAAGTGAAGTTGCTATCGCGGCTGAACTTGAGCAGGGGGTAGCTGTACTGGGAAAACGACACCGGCTTGCGTCCCAGTTCCTGGGTGACGCGAGAATTGTCGAACACCGTGTTCCATACCAGGTAGGGCATGAACACTTTCATCAGTGAGGCGCCATGGGCCAGCGATCCGCTGCGGTTCGACAGAAAGTTGACGCTCGCATCAAATGGCCTTTCCAGAAAAGGCAGAAAGAATGGCCCGCGCTTGTTCTGCACCGCCGCCAGCGTGCTGGTCAACTGGCGGAAGGTCTGCGAGTCCATGCCGGATGAAAGATGATAGGTGTCATGCAGCGGCTTTTCTTTCTGATGCAGGGTGGCAATCGCGTCGGCGACGAAGTCCACATTCACAATGTCGATTTTGTCCTTCGCTCGGAAGGGCAGCGCCGGCAAGCCGGCCAGGAATACAAACGCCCTTACCATATCGAACTGCGTGGTCTCGGGATAGCGGCTATCGCCCAGAACGATGCTGGGACGAAAGATCGTAATCGGCACCTCGGGGAGAAGTTGCCGCATCATGTGCTCGGTAAATTTCTTGGTGCGGGCATAGGGATCGTAGTCCGAGCGGTCCCAATCGATGGAGCGGTCTTCAGTCACTACTTCGTCCTGGCGCTTCCCTGCCACCGCCACCGTGCTCACCTGGCTGAAACGGCGCAGGCCGTGATAGTAGTTCGACTTCTGCGCCAGAAGCAGCACTTCGAGCGTGCCCCGCAGGTTCACGTTGAGGCAACTTTTTTCCGACTTGCGATTGAGCGAGGCGGCGCAGTGAATCACCGAATCTGTGGTGTGAATCAGGCGGTCGTAATCGTCATCGGCAAGGCCGAAGTGCGGCGCCGTGAGGTCGCCGCAAAAGACCCGCATGCGCGTTTGGAAGTGTTCGTAGAAGCGCGGAAAATCCAGATGCAACTGCAGGGCCTGCCACAAGCGGCCGGCGGCCTCCTGGGGGTCGCGCGCGCGGACCAGCAGGTTCAGCGAAGCGCCGTGTTGCTCCAGCAGGTTGGCGGCCACGTGCGCGCCGATGTATCCGGTGGAACCAGTCAGGAATATCGCCACGTTGCTCCGTTCGTGCCGGTTTTGACCACTTCTCCGTTTTCCGCGGCCGCCGCGGGCTGCTGCAGGCTGCGCGCAGGACGCGCTTCCAGCGGGCGTCCTTCAATCAGAGGATAAGTCCATTTGCGCAGCGCCGGAATATGGATATTGATCCAGTAATCCCACCAGTCAATCGCCCGCGTGTTGTATCCGAATGCAGACTTCTCTTCTTCGGCCAGGGCATAAGAGAGACTTTCCACATTATCGGCGGAAAAATCCTGCTCATTATGCAGAATAAACGGCTCGAACAGTTTGATCAGCTTCTCCACCTTTTCGAGATTACGCTCGGCGCGCACCAGCGGGGTCTTCTTCAAGGGCAGCGGCGACATGATGCGCTGGATCGATTTCACAATCGCTTTCTGGGCCGGCGCGGACATGCGGTTATAGCGTTCTTTCGAGACCGGGATGGCGTCCAGGCGCAGCCGCAGCCAATATTCCAGGCCCTCCTGGGCGCGGTAATGTTTGCGATGGGCCAGCGAGGTCAGCTCGATGGAACGCCGCATGTCGCACGGGTTGGTCACCGACGTGGCCAGCTGATAGAGCGGGTCGTGCCGGCGCTCAACGATGGCGGCGCCGATCAGCGTCATGCCGCGGCAGACCGAATCCACGGGGATAATGTCGAGACGCTTCTTTTCGTTCGAGGGAAGCTGGCGGAAGGATGTCCCCAGCAAGTACGAAAGCGACGCCGAGGTGTTGATACCCTCATTCCATCCGACAAACGGTTCTTCGACGGACGTTTCTACGATAGCGGGACGCACCACGGCGATAGGCAAACCCGCTCCGTATTTCGCCATCAGCGATTCGGCCAGACTCTTGGTCAAGGTATAGGTGTTGGGCCATCCCAATTCGGCGGCGCGCTTCATGCCGGCTTCGGTCAAATACTCACGCAGCCAGCGAAAACGATTTTTTCGGATCTGGTTGTCGAGCGCCGACCCGTGCAGGTCCTTGGCCGCGTGCTCCTTGCTCAAAGCCTGCTGGCGCAACTCTTCGGTCACCGCCGGGCTCTCGGCCAGCTGTTCCGCCTGCTTTACAAAGGCATGCAGCGATCGCCATTCGACTTCTGCATCGAAGCCGGGAACTCCCGCCGGAGTGTAATCGGGGAGGATGGACTCGCCTACCCGGCCGTCCCGTGCACCCGCCACGTAGCAGGTGGAAAGATGCAGCAGTCCGGCATGGTCTGACTGGCGGACAAACTCCGTGACGTTCACTGCGGCGTCCACGTTGGTAGCCAAAGCATCGCGCAGATCAGGGTTGAAGTCGGTCAGACCCGAACTGTTGATGATGAGGTCGAGATTCTTGAGCAATGCCTGGCTGACTTCCGGCACCAGGCCCAGTCCTGGCTGACAAACGTCACCCTCGATCACTTCCACCCGCTCCCGCAGGAAAGTTGAAAGGTCGGCGCCGTAACGGTCATAGAGCGGATCGAAGACCGGAGACTCCTCCATTAGCTTCTCGAAGCGCCGCGCCGCAGGATTGGATTTCTGCCGCCGTATGAGCAGATAAATTCGCCCGATCTCGGGCAGTTCCATGAGCGTGTTGCCCAGCCACACTTTACCGATGAAACCGGTGACGCCAATAAGCATGATGTGCTTGCCGGCCAGCGCCCGGCGAACCGAAAGCGGACCCGAGTGCCGGACGCCATCGAAATAAACAATCGGCCGATTGAGGACTGGAAGTCGCCGCGAAGCCGGAACCACGGCGGCCTCCAGCGCTTTCGCGCCCGGCAAACCCAGATCGCGCACTACTCGCTCCACGGCACGCCTGCCATCCGGGCCGGAGCCGTTGATGCCGGCGAAGAGCCCACGCGGCCGCACTACCGGTTCCAACAAACGTCCGGTGGCAATTCCATCGCGGAATTCGAGGCGGTTGGCGATCAGCCATTTCACTCCCAGGTGCTGCGCCAGGGGACGCATGACGTGCTCCAGGCCCTGGCTCACCAGCACGATTTCATCGCCAGCTTCGATACGGGATTTAAGTAGCTCCATCCCGTCATTTTTCAGATAAGGTTGCAACTTGTACTTGAAGTATTCCTCGCCCAGCAAATCGAGCCGGTCACGACTGATGCCGCGAAGAACGGTGTGCACCATTCTGGTGGCAAAAATGCGGTTGGCGGCGTAGAGAAACGGCCGCAATACCGCCATCAGCAATACCATCCCGCGACGCACCCAGCGTTCCAGAAAGGTCTGGGCGTTCCAGGTAAAAAAGGCAACGGGGCGGACCGTGGTCAGGTCCGCGAGGCTGCCTTCCACTCGCCAGTACACACGGGTGGAGGAGCGTGGATTGGGGTTGGGCTGTTCCAAATTGTGTTCGTCCCGATACTTAGAGGCCGCCCCCGGCTATGGGGCCGAAGCCTATTGTAAACAATCGAGCGCAAAGGGCGAAGAAGGTAGAGCGGGCTCATGCTCTCTGACCGACGGCTGAACCCGCATGGTTACGGTATTCGGACGGTCGCTTTTTGAGAGCGTACGCCGTAGGCGAGAAGCGCCAGCACCCCGCTCACGGCCAGCAGCGCCCCGACTGCCAGCAGGCCGCCGCGAAAGCTTCCCGTCCAGGTGCGCACCAGACCGATCGTGTAAGGCCCGAGAAATCCTCCCAGGTTGCCAAAAGAATTAATCAGGGCGATGCCGGCCGCGGCCGAGGTCTCGCTCAACATCTCGGTGGTGGTGGCCCAGAACGGCCCATTCATAGAAAACGCCGCCATCAAGGTCACGCTAAGAAAGATGACGTCCGCGGTGGTCGAGGTGGAGTAGGCGGCGCAGCCTAAACCGATCGCGCACGCGAATGCCGATCCTGCCAGATGCCACTTCCGCTCCCCCGTCCGGTCGGAGTTGCTGGCCACCAGCACCATGGCGACCATGGTGGCCAGGTAGGGAATCGCGGAGAGCAGCCCGACCACGAAGTTGCTGGTGCCGGAAACATTGCGCAGCAGGCTGGGCAGCCAAAGACCAATTCCGTAGGCGGCTGTGGTCTCACCCAGATACACCACGACCAGAATCCAGACTCGGGAGCTGGTAAATGCCGCGAAAGCATGGCTGGAGGCCCGGGGATGCGGCATCTGCTCCCGCGCCAGCTGTGCCACCAACCAGCTGCGTTCTTCTTCTGTGAGCCAGGTCGCGATTTCTGGGCGGTCGGTCAGGTAGGCGAGCACAACCCCGCCCAGAGCGACCGCCGGCAGACCCTCGATCAGAAACAGCCATTGCCATCCCGCGAGTTGGGCGCCATGCGCGCCCAGCAGGAGGCCGGAGAGCGGACCGCCTACGACGCCGGCCAGGGGCGCAGCCGTCATGAACAGGGCGATGGCGCGGGCCCGCGCCGCGGACGGAAACCAGCTCCGCAAGTAGAGGATCATGCCAGGGAAAAACCCGGCTTCGGCGGCCCCCAGTAAAAAGCGCAGCAGGTAAAAGCCGCGCGGGCTGGCGACAAAAATCATCGACGCTGAAATAATTCCCCAGACCACCATGATCACGGCGATCCACTTGCGCGCGCCAACCTTGGCCAAAGCCAGGTTGCTCGGCACCTGAAAAAAGAAATATCCCGCGAAAAAGATTCCCGCGCCCAGACCGTACACTTCGTCGCTGAATCCCAGCTGTCCCTTCATCTGCAGGGCGGCAAAGCCCACGTTAATGCGATCCAGGTAGGCGACGATATAAAGCAAAAACAGGAAGGGCAGCAAACGCCGGGTAAGCTTGGCAACGACTCTGGCGCCGAGGTCTATTCCAGTCAGGGATGGCATAGAGAACGCTGTGTCAGCAATGCTACGGCCGCTTATCGAATCATAGGATCAGGGCCCGGTATGACCGTCTGAGGCGAGCGCTTGCATGATTTCTGCGACAATCTCGTCCTCCGAGCGATCAATGCTTACTGTGATCGCCTCGCCGGGCTCTTCCAGCGCTTCGAACTGGCTGGCCAATATCGTTTCTGAAGCAAAGTGACCGTGCCGCTGCCGCAGACGCTGGTAAATCAGGTCGTAGCTTCCCTTCAGGTAAACAAACCTGGTCTGACCATCAATGTAAAGCTCATCGCGGTAACTCTGCTTGAGTGCCGAGCAGGCCAGTACGAAGTTCCTGCGTTCCGCGGACCAGCGTTCCATTGCCTCGCGCAGCGACCTTAACCACGGGGCGCGATCGGCATCGTCTAGCGGAATTCCCAGCCTGATTTTTTCAACATTCGCAGTTGAATGGAAACTGTCGGCGTCTGCAAACTCCCAGCCGAGCCGCCGGGCCAGCAGCACACCGATGGTCGTCTTTCCCGCGCCGGTTACACCCATCACCACCACGATCACGGGAACCCGCCAGGAAAGCCGACAGGGCAAAGCATGCCTAAGTCTTTTATCACCAATTGGGGGAATCAGGGTAGGCAGATTGTAGGTCGGACACTCCCTTCGACTTCGCTCAGGCTTTGTCCGACGCTTTTGACTTTGGGTCTTTAATTTGGATGACATGAAAGCCCGCTCGAGCCATCAATCGTCCAAATTGAAGGCAAATTCAAAGGCGTCGGACAGAGCCTGCCCTGAGCGAAGCCAAAGGAGTGTCCGACCCACAAAAGATACAGTAATCAGCTGTTGATGTCGGTGGATGGATCATTCAGGGCGATGAGCTTCCCTGGGGGGTAGTCTTTTGCGGTGAGCGGGTTTTCCGGATCCGCATTCTTTATAGTTAGGACCTCTCCGCTGCGGATGCCCCGGAGAATGAGATTCTGCTCGTCAATGGCGATAACTCTGTACTTCTCGTCGAATATCGCATTGTTGTCCATGGCTATTGGATGCTCAAATGGCTGAGCGCGACGCAGACCGCTGTAACTGATTATCTTCCCATTTGTTATGTTGTGATCCTTAAAACTTATTGATCAACCCCTAAAGTAACCCCTACGGGGTTGTCCCCGCAAGGCTACGCCGGGAGCTTGGCAGCCAGCACATCGATTTTCTCGATGGCCGGGGGCTTGGCCAGCAGCTCTGGAGCTTTCGCCATCAAAGCCGCAGCCACGCGTCCCGAAAGGTGCGCCTGACGGCCGGCTTCATTGGGGAAGGCATCGAAGATTCCGAAGGTTGACGGTCCCATCTGGATGGCAAACCAGGCGATCGTCGCCGGCTCCTCCTGCACAAGGGCCAAGCCGCCGCGAAGAAAGTCAGCAACTTCCTTCTCCTTGCCAGGCTTGGCGTCCAGACGAACCCAGAGTGCGACATGAACATCGGCCACAGATAATCTCCTTATGAACGGGGTTACGGCGATTTCGACTATAGCGCAGCTCACGCTGTGAATTGTCACGCAGATGTCAATCGGTTCGATGGAGGACGAGCGTCCCGCCCGTCTGGCGCAAGCGCTTGTGCGGGACGGGCGGGACGCCCGTCCACCATCAAAGCAAAAAGGCCGCCTGAGTGGCGGCCTCTATTGTTGTCCCTGGATCGGATTACTGCGCCGGCTTTTCTTCGGCTTTCTTCGATGCTGCGGCAGCATGCGCTTTGGGCTTCCAGAAATCCGGGTCGGCCTTGATCCATTCGTCCCGGGGATAGCTCATGGACGGAGAGAACGCAAACAGGTTGTGCTGGCTGGTCTCAATGGCCGCGGCCAGCAACTCGCTGAACTTCTTCATACCGTCTTCGCCCATATTAGCCATGAACTGCTTGTCCTGGGTAAAACTCTGGTCGATCTCCGCCGCCGACTTCATGGCCGTGAAGACGATGTAGGTGTTGCCCTCCTGGCCGTACACAGCGCGATAGGTGGCCCAGTGCACGTCGGGCATCTTGTCGTAGGCGGCCTTGACCATCTTGACGATGGTATTCCAGTCCTCATCATGCCCCGGACGCACGCGGTACAGGGAGATCTCGAAATACCGCATGTGGGCGATGTCCACTGCCGAACGCAGGCTGTATTCGTCGCTATAGACCAGCGCGGCAGAGTCGGAATCGCTCAACAGTTCACCGTCGGCTGCCCCGGCCCGGTCGAGTGCGGCGGAAAGTGTCGCGTTCTTCTGCGTCGCCTGCACGTCCTTCTCCCAGTCTTCGAAGGAGTCGTAGCCCGTGAAGAACAACACTCGTGGTTTCCCCGTAATTGAACTCGCGGCAAAATAGTGAGTCGGCCATTTGGCACGCGTCATGGCTTGCACGAAAGCGCTTTCGGATTTTTCATGCAACGCGCCGCCTTTACCCGGCTTAACAAACTCGCGGAAGACTGCAAGCACTTTGGGCGGCGGAGTGGTCTCCTGCGCCACCGCAATACTGATTCCACCGGCTAACATGCATGTCCCTAACAGCAACCCTGTGAATCTTTTCATGGATGCTGACCTCCTCGGTCGCGAAGTAGATTTGATTCAGATTTCTGGAAAGGGCCTGGCGCCAAGCAATGAAAAAGGGTAACCCGGAGTTGGGCGGAGAGTAGTCTGAACCCGCTGCGAAGTCAAGGAGGGTGCAAAAAAAAAGGCCGCCGGAAAGGCGGCCTTCTAGAAACCAGAAACTGCTCTGCCTAGTCCCCCAGCACCGGTTCGGCTTCCGACTTGGCCGGAGCAGGAGCGATGCCACCATTCGACGGGTTCGAGAGAGCGCCGAGCGGGATAAAGCCGTTCTCTGCCACCACCGGCTTCTCCTTCAGCACGACTTCGCGATAAAGCGCAGCCATGCGGGCGTTGTAGGCGGGATCTTCTTTCTGCTTGGCGTCGCGGGCCCGCATCTTTTCTTCACGCGAGTTCTTGGCGATGCCCAGCTTGTCCAGATCGTGCTGCTCTTCGTTGGTGACCAGTTCTTCTTTCAGGACCAGTCCGTGCTCCACCGATTCCATCTTCACGTTCTTGCCACCCGCAAAGATTTCGTGGCGTCCATGCTCGTCATACCACTTGGTGAGCGTGGCCGTCATGTGCATCTTCTCGATGATGTTGCGCCAGCCCACACCGGTGTTGTACGCGCAGAAGGAAATTTCACCTTCCTGCGTGGCGTAAGGAATGATGCACTGCTCGGTGCGGCGGAAGTCGTAGTTGAACAGGTCCTGGAACCACATCCCGGCGATGAACAGGAAGTTCCAGCGGTCCTGACGGCGCTTCATCACGTCGTCGATGGTGCGGTCCGGACCAACCTTGCCGTAATTCTTGCCGGTGGCGTTGAAGTTTTTGTCGAACTTCTTCAACAGGTCCATCAGCTTGAAGTGCGTCGGCGACTGGAAGGGATCGTAATTCTTCATCAGGCAGAGCGCCATGCCGACGACAGTGAGAAACTTGCCGCGGGCGGCGTCGTTGACCTTGGCAATGTCCTTGGCCAGCTGATCGCCCTTCAGGAATGCAGTCACGGGAACTGCTTCCTTGGTTTCCTTGTCAATCATCAGCGCCATGCCGGTTCCGCAGTTCGGATGGCAGCCACAGCTCAGTTGACCCCACTCGTTGTTGGAGTCGTTGACGTGCATCAGGTCAGCCCAGTCAGAGAAGGTTCCCATGAACGAGATGGGGAACCAGTCGCGTGCGGGCTCGCCCAGGCCAGTCTGATTCTTGACGTCGTGCGCCAAGTGAGAAAGCGTGTAGCGCTGCGCTTCACGGCGATCGTCGGTGACCGCTTCATCACGTCCAGTGAACGACACCGGTTGAAACGAGAGGAACCCGATGGTCTTGGGATTGTCCAGCGCGAACTTGATGATGCGTCCGACCTGCTCGTTGTTGATGCCGTTGACGATGGTCACGACCGGAACGATTTCGATACCGGCCTTGTGCATGTTCTCGATCGCCTTCAGCTTCACGTCGAACAGGTTGCCGACCTTGCGGTGAGCATTGGCGGCGTTGCCGATTCCGTCGAACTGAAGATAGGCATAACGCATGCCGGCTTCGGCGGCCTGCTGGGCGAATTCGAAACTCTTGGCGAATTCGATTCCGTTGGTCGCAGCCTGCACCGAGTTGTATCCAACCTTGCGGGCGTAGCGGACGGCATCCAGGAAGTACGGCGAAAGCGTGGGCTCGCCACCGGAGAACTGCACCGACATCTGGCGGCGCGGCTTGATGGTGATGGCGTTGTCCAGCATGGTCTTGATGTCTTCCCAGCTCAGTTCGTGGACGAAGCCCACCTGGTTGGCGTCCATGAAGCAGGGATCGCACATCATGTTGCAGCGGTTCGTTAAATCGATGGTGAGCACCGAACCGCGTCCGTACTTCACGGTGGACGACCCGTGGTGATGCAGCTTCTCGTCATTGTGGGCGCGAATGTCGCGGCCCGGGAACACATCTTCCAGATGCTTCGAGAATTCGGTGTCGATCGACATCACGTCTTCGAAATGGCCGTGGATGGCGCAGTCTTTCACCATCAGAATCTTGCCGTCGCGCTCGACGATTTCAGCCTTGATCTCGCCGACCTTTTCGTTCATGAGAACTTCGTACGGCAGCTTGCCGTCGAGAATCTGCTGCCGGATTTCGGGAACGCATTTGGGGCAGAGAGAATCGGTGGAGCGGGGCCAGCCCAGGGGCGGCTTGGTCTTCTCATAGGACTTCAGCAGCGGCTTCTCCGACCATTTCGGCGTCGGCGATGGGTTCTGCTTGATCTTATTCAGGCTGTTGAACACCACCCACGCGCCTTTGGCGGCGACTGTCACTGCTTTTTCCACGTACTTGACTGGCTTATGCATGCGTTCTCGCTTTCCTGTGCTGGTATGCCGCGGCAAGTTAGTCTTTTACCGGAAATTCCGGAATTGAACCCGGAAATTCCCTGCCGTGGTGTGACCTTGGTACAAGCTTCACCCGGGGAGCGCCGGTTAGCGTCTGCCGCCTGATGGATTAATCTGACCTTATGTTATTGAAGACATGGGAGAAGGACGAGCATATGTCAATGAAAGGGGAAAAATGGGGGTTTAGCGGGGGAATAGCGCATTGGACGGTTTGTAAAGTATTGAAAAATAAAGAGTACGTTCCCAACTCAATAGAGCCTTAGGGGTAAGACCTTGTTGTAGCGGACAAAATCGCGATCCGTTGTGAAGACTTCCCAATTGCGCAAGTGGGCAACGGCGCAAATCAGGAAGTCCATTCCCGATCCCGCAATGCCTCGAGCACGACATATGTTGCTCATGCGGGCCGCCTCTTCATAATCCTGGACCCGGAGGTGAGGTTCGTCGAAGGCTCTCAAAGCGTCCCGCACCCGGCGAAAGGTTCCTTCCGCCCGTATTCCGGAGAGCAACTCCTGACGGACGGGGCCGACAATCTGGGCGCGGCCGTCCACCACTAATTCTTGCAACGCGGATTTCAGGGCCTGTTCTCCGGGACTCAGATCCGATTGCTTTCGCCGCAAAGCCAAGGACCAGACGGACGTGTCCACCAGCACCATCATGAGCGTTTTCGGTTACGTTCGGCCTTGTAGTCGTACTTTGGGTCGAAATCCACTGTGCCGAAAACATCCAGGATACGGAGCTGTTTACGGCGCTTCACGTACTCGGCAAGAGCGGCGGAAACGGCTTCGCGCTTAGTCTTGTGCCGGCCGACGCGGCGAGCCTCTTCGATCAAGAGATCATCCAGGGCCAGGTTGGTTGCCATGTGTGTATTATCACACATCGCAATGTGTAACACAAGCGCGGCCTATGCGGGTCGGACACCCTTCGACTTCGCTTAGGGCAGGCTCTGTCCGACGCCCTTGAGGTTGCTTTTGAGTTTGAAGGTATTCGTTAAGAAAACAAAATCCAGGTCAAAAGCGTCGGACAGGAGTGTCCGACCCACACCGGCTGAGCATGTCAATCGTCTTCCTGCTCTTTGTATTTCTCCAGGACATCTTCGCGGGAAATGACGCCTTCCAGGCGCCGGAAATCGGCGCGATGGACTACCGGCACCAGCGGCACGTGGTACACGTGGCGGAGCGCCGCTTCCAGGGTCAGATCGGGATGAAGATAGGGCAGGTTTCGTATGGGCAGAGCGGATCCCAGCGACAATTCCCCCTTGCCTTCGCCGACCAGCCGCTTCAGCGTGTCGGGGGTAACACTGCCCCACCCGCTGGGGCTCATGCGGACGAGAAAGGTTCCGGTCAAGTCCTGCACCCGGCGGAGTGCCTGGTCCACGGAATATTGGGCTTCCAACACCGGAGTGGGGGCGGGTTTCATGGCATCTTCCACCCGCAAGACGGTCTGCTCCCGTTGCTCCTCAAGCGAAGGCAGGTCAAGGCCGTCCTGCCGAGTGAGCAGGTCGAAGATCGGCACCGGTTCCAGCCCGCGGGAGATCAGGTAGGCCAGCGTGTTCGCTAAGATTACGGGCACGATGATGGAATAATTGCCGCTGACTTCCAGCACCATGAAGACGGAAGTCATGGGCACACGCAGGAAGGCGGCGAAGAGCACCCCCATGCCGACCAGGGCATAGGTGGCCGTGGATCCCGTCAGGCCGGGATACAAGGCGCGTTCCACGCCTCCGACCGCTCCTCCCAGCATGGCGCCGACAAAAAGCGTGGGAGCAAACATGCCGCCCGGAGCGCCACTCACGAATGACAGCGTGGTGGCAACGATTTTCAGCAGCGCCAGAATGGCCAGCATTTTCCAGGTGAACTGATCGTGCATGGCCTGGTCCATGTATTCGTAGCCCGCGCCCATGATCTGGGGAGCGCCGAGGAAGCCGATGATGCCGATGATCAGACCGGCGGCCGCGGGTTGCAGGTATTGGGTCCAGCGCGGCCAGGCCCGCAGGCGCGGACGAAAGTAGCCGATGGCCTTGGCAAAGATGACCGCTGCCAGTCCTCCCACCACTCCCAGTACGGCGTAGGCCAGCAACTCGGTGGGCCGCACCAGGCCGACTGCGGGAATGCGAAACAGCGGCTCCGACCCCAGAAACCAGCGCACCACCACCACGCTCGAAACCGCCGACAGCACCACCGAACCGAGAATGCCCGCGCTCCAGCGGCCGATAACTTCTTCGATGACGAACAGCACCGCGGAAATGGGCGCGTTGAACGCGGCCGCCAGTCCGGCCGCGGCACCCACCGGGGCCAGCAATCGCAAACGTTCGCGCGAGAGCTCGAGCCGCCGGCCCAGGGCCGAAGCCAGGCTGGCGCCGATTTGCAGCGACGGGTCTTCAGGCCCCAGAGACTGGCCCGAGCCGATGGCCATGGCGGCGGTGATGAATTTTCCAATCGCAGTGCGAAATGGAATGTAGCCGTTATAGATGTAGAGCGCGGCCTTGGTCTGGTTGACGCCGCTGCCCCGCACCAACGGAAAGACATGCACCACCAGTACGGCCACGATCAGGCCCACGATGGTGGGCGTTGCAATCAGACGCCAGCTGTGAGGCTCCGGGGCGGGACCCAGCATCGAGATCCGGGTCCAGTCAATGGCCAGCCGGAAGCACACCACGGCGAGTCCAGAGAACAGTCCGATAAAAACCGCCAGCAGCAGGAAGAAACGCTCTTCGCGGGAGGTGCTAAGGGTGAACCAGGATCGACCCCCGCGTTTGAGAGCTGAACCGTCGGCCGGCAACGAAGTGGGGAAACTATCGCTCGCGGGAACGCCAGGACCGGTCATCTTTCCACTCCGCTGCGGTCCTGAGTAAGAAGAAGTAGAAGAAGGGCTTGATCCAGATCATCGGGCGTTCCACAGGCGGCTTGAGTCTGCTGCTCAATTTCGAAAACCAGATCCATAGTCTCGTCCAGGTCTGCGCCATCGCGTGGTGGTCGCAATCTTGCCAGCTTCGGCGCCATTTCCAGCCATTGCGCTTTCAAGGCCGGCAAGCCGCCCGAGGGGGAACGTGGGGTCAGATCAATCTGTTTGCTTTTGGCGCAGTTGTCCAGCCGGTCGCCTGCAGCCTGAAACGCCGCGCGCACTCGCTTGTTGCGCTCTGCGTCGGAAATACGCGGCGCGAAGGGATCGGCCTGCAGAACCAGGCTGGCGATCTTCAGTGACTGCGCGGCCTGAGCATTTTGAGGGTCGCCGCGGACTGCATTGCGCAAATAACCTTGCGCAGTCCGGTAACGGCCCAACTGGAACGCCGCCTGTCCGGCGCCATACAGCGCAGCCTTACTTTCATGATCGCTCCGCAGGACCTGCTGGAATTGGGCCAGAGCATGCTCGTAGTCCTGGGACTGGGCAAATAACTGGGCCACTCGCAGCCGCAAACCGGGATCGTCGGGCAAAGCGGCTGCCATGGTGATGAGCTCGGCTTGCGCCTGCGGATAAGCCTTGTGCTGCAGCAGAAACCCAATCAATTCAAATTCAGTGTCGCGCCGTTTTGTTTCCGGATCACCCGGCCAAAGACCATAGATGGCGTTGTGGTAATACTGGATGGCCTTGTCAAACAATTGCTCGCGCGCAAACAGGCGGCCCAGGGCCAGATTCACCGCACCTTCCTGGGGCGAACGTTCCCACAGGCCGATGAGATAGGTTTCGGATTCGGCGGTGCGTCCGGTGTCGCGCAGCGCCCGCGCCAGGCTGAGCTGGTAATCAAAATTGTCATGGGCATAGCCGAGGGCTGCCCGGAAACTTTCGACTGCGCGTTCCGGCTGCCCCGCACTCTGCGCCTGCATGCCGTGTTCGTAGAGATGGCGGGCCAGCGCTTTCTCTTGTTCGCGAAAACGATTGACCAGGCGATTGACCCCTAGAAATGCCAGCACCGTCACCACCACCAGGCCGGCAACGATCACGGGAGGACGGCGCGTCAGGAGTTTCAAACTCGCGACGTTCATGATTTGACGAAGTGCATCATCAGAGAAGGCAACTAAATTATTCTAGAACACGTAGGGGCAGATGTCCTCATCTGCCCGGTCGAGCGAAGCTCGACAGATCTGGCGGGCTGACAAATAGCGGAGCTTCGCTCCGCTGGGCAGATGAGGACATCTGCCCCTACGCCGGCAGTTCCGTGGCCGGCAGCGGCGCTATCAGGTAAGATACTTCGCGCCGTCATGAACCGCGAATACCATAAAGGATACAGCTCAGAATTGCACCGCGACATGGAGCTGCTGGTCTTCGGACACGCCGGCACGCCTCTGCTCGTCTTCCCCACGTCTCAGGGCAGGTTTTTCGAGTATGAAGACCGGAACATGATCGGAGTTCTGACGCCAAAGATCGATGCGGGTGAGTTGCAGGTGTTCTGTCCGGATGCGGTGGATAGCGAGAGCTGGTACAACAGGGGCGTTCATCCCCGGGTGCGGGTGCTGCGTCACCTGCAATACGAGCGTTACATCCTGCACGAGATGCTTCCCTTCCTGCGCTGGAAAAATAATGCGCCCCGGCTGGCGCTGACCGGCTGCAGTTTCGGGGGCTACCATGCGATGAATTTCTCGCTCAAGCATCCCGATGTGGTGACCTACTGCGTAAGCATGAGCGGAGCTTTTGATATCCACCAGTTTCTGGATGGCTACTACGACGACGACTGCTACTTCAACTGTCCGCCGGATTTTCTGCCCAACATGAGCGATGACTGGTTCCTCAGCCAATACCGGAAGATGAACATCGTGCTGGGCTCGGCCGATTGGGACATTTGCCTGGACCAGAACATCAAGTTTTCCGCGATCTTGAACGCCAAGGGAATTCCGCACTGGCTGGATGTCTGGGGAGACAACTCCAAACACGACTGGCCGCTGTGGCAGAGGATGGCGGTAAAATATTTCTCTTAATAATGTCCCGCGGGAACTTGTAGCGCCGGCGTCTCGCCGGCTGTCGCGAGGGCGTCTCGCCCTCGCCGCGGTGGGCGAGACGCCCGCCGGACAGCCGCCGGGGCGGCGGCGCTACAAAAAGCCCCGGAAGGATAGGGGTCCTTCGACTGCGCGGCTGCTTCGCGAAGCGAAGCAGCTACTCCGTTCAGGATGACAGGGGGAGGTGATGGTGAAAAAAATCGGCATCGTGTTCGGCATGGAAAATACTTTTCCGCCTGCGCTGGTGGAAAAGATCAACGGCATGAAAGTCGAGGGCGTGGCTGCGGAATTCGTCAAGCTGGGCGGGGTGAAGATGGCCGAACCCAGCGGATATCGCGTCATCATCGACCGCATTTCGCAGGACATCCCCTTCTATCGCGCCTATTTGAAGAACGCCGCGCTCAGTGGGACGATCGTGGTCAACAATCCCTTCTGGTGGACTGCCGACGACAAGTTTTTCAACTACGCGCTGGCGTCCAAAATCGGCGTGGCCATTCCGCCCACCGTGATTCTGCCTCATCATAAGCATCCCGAGGGCACGACCGACCAGTCCATGCGTAACCTGATTTATCCCCTGAACTGGGAAGAGATTTTTGACTACGTGGGCTTTCCCGCCTTCCTCAAGCCGTATTCGGGTGGAGGATGGAAACACGTTTACAAGGTCCATTCGCCGGACGAGTTTTTCCACCACTACAACCAGACCGGCGACCTGTGCATGACCCTGCAGCATGGCGTCGAGTTCAAGGAATATTTTCGCTGCTACGTGGTCGGGCAGGAGAACGTGCACATCATGCACTACGATCCCAAAGCTCCTTTTCACGAGCGCTATGTGAAAAATCCTGCACCTGCCGATCCCAAGCTGCTCGACCGGGTGGTGAAAGATTCGCAAACGCTGTGCCGCGCGCTGGGTTACGACCTCAACACCGTTGAGTTCGCGGTTGAGGATGGCATTCCGTACGCCATTGATTTTCTCAATCCTGCGCCGGACGCCGACATTCACTCCGTGGGCCAGGCGAATTTTGACTGGATCGTGAACGCGGTCGCGGAAATGGCTGTGGGCAAAGCGCTTAGCGATGAGAATCCGGCCAGCGAGCTGCGCTGGGCCTCGTTTCTGGCGGGCGGGAAGACCGCGGAAGCAGGCAAGCGGGCCCGAGCCAGGAAGAAAACAAAGGCATAACCGCCGGCTCTTCATTTGCGGTCTTAGCGGCATTTCTTGGCGATCTTTGCGGTAAAAAGCTGTACCGCAAAGGTCGCAAAGAAACCCGCAAAGTGCGTAAGAAAAGCAGATCTGAGAGCCCACCTCCGGCAGTGCTTCGGCTTTTCGCGGCCGATTGCTATACTAGTGCCCGCTTCAGGGCCGGAACCAGGCCGGCAGCGAGCATTTTCCCCCGGAAGGACCCCATGCTTCCGACCTTCACCATCGGGATCGAAGAGGAATATCAGACCGTTGATCCGGTCACGCGCGATCTGCGCTCCCACATCCACGCTGAGATCATCGAGAAAGGCAAGCTGCTGCTGCAGGAGCGGGTGAAGGCCGAGATGCATCAGTCAGTGGTCGAGGTCGGGACTTCGGTCTGCAGCAATATCAAGGAAGCCAAGGAAGAAGTAAAAAAGCTGCGCCGCGACATGATTGCCCTGGCGCGCGAGAATGGCCTGCGGCTGGCTTCGGCGGCGACTCATCCTTTTGCCGACTGGCGGGTGCAGGAGATTACCGAGGACGTCCGCTACAAGAACATTGTTGAAGACCTGCAACTGGTGGCGCGGGCCAACCTGATCTTCGGGCTGCACGTTCACATCGGCGTGGAAGATCGCGAGACCGCCATCCAGCTGATGAACCATGCGCGCTATTTCCTGCCGCACATCCTGGCACTTTCGACCAATTCCCCGTTCTGGCTGGGGATGGACACCGGATTGAAGTCTTATCGCTGCAAAGTGTTCGACAAGTTTCCCCGCACCAATATTCCCGACTACTTCCCCAGCTGGGGCGAATATGAGAATTTCATCAAGCTGCTGATCAAGACCAATTGCATCGACAACGCCAAGAAAATCTGGTGGGACATCCGCCCGCATCCATTTTTCAACACCCTGGAATTCCGGGTGTGCGACATTCCCATGCGGGTGGAGGAGACCATTGCGCTGGCGGCACTGATTCAGGCCACCATTGCCAAGCTGTACAAGCTGTACACCGCCAACCAGGGGTTCCGTCTCTATCGCCGCGCCTTGATCATGGAGAACAAGTGGCGGGCTTCGCGCTACGGACTCGAAGGCAAGCTGATTGATTTCGGCAAGCAGACCGAAGTCCCCGCCCGCGAGCTGGTGCTGGAATACCTTGAGTTCATCGACGATGTGGTGGACGAACTCGATTCCCGCGAGGAGCTAAATTACATCCATAAGATCCTGGACGGTGGCACGGGCGCCGACCGGCAGTTGCGGGTTTTTCGAGAGACCGGCGACCTGAAAAAAGTTGTGGATTACATCATCGAAGAAACGGAAGTGGGACTGGCCGAATCGGAGGCCCAGGCTCCCGCTAGAAAAGTAGGGTAATGAATTTCCCTGCCAGTCAAGCCAGGCGTGAGCTGAGCACGCTCTCATTCGATCCTGAACTAACTCCCGGCGCCCGCAATGCGGTCAACGTGTGCCTGCGCATCCAGCCCAGCGAGAAGGTCACGGTCATTACGGACGAGGCAACGAAGGAAATCGCCGCCAGCCTGGTCCGCGAACTGGAGACGGTCGGAGCTCCCTACCGCGCATGGATCCTGGAAGAACTCGCACCCCGGCCCCTGACCGACCTGCCGCGACCGATCGTGGACGATCTTGAGACCAGCCAGGTCAGCATCTTCGCAGTACAGGCCCAGGCCAATGAACTGCGTTCGCGGATGCAGATGACCGACGTGGTAAATCGCCGCAAAATCCGGCACGCCCACATGGTGAACATCAATCATCAGATCATGCTGGAGGGTATGCGCGCCGACTTCCTCAAAGTCGATCGCATCAGCACCAAGGTTGTCGAAACCGTGCGCCGCGCAAAGCAGGTGCGAGCGAAAACCTCGGCGGGAACAGATCTTACCGCCGATCTGAATCCCGATTACCGCTGGCTCAAGACCAGCGGCATTATCAGTCCCGACAAGTGGGGCAACTTACCGGGCGGCGAGGTGTTTACCACTCCCGGGGAGGTCAATGGGACGTTTGTGGTGGATGGAGTGGTAGGCGACTGGCTTTGCGCCAAATTTGGCAGCCTGCGGGAGAACCCGCTGACCATTCAGGTCAAGGGCAATCGCCTGACCGAGGCCCACTCTGCCAACCGCGAACTGGAAGATGATTTCTGGCGTTACACGCACACCGACGAGAACAGCGACCGTGTCGGCGAGTTCGCCATCGGCACCAACATTGAGTTGAAAGATGTGATCGGACAGATCCTGCAGGATGAAAAATATCCCGGCGTGCATATCGCCTTCGGGAATCCTTACGGCGCGCACACCGGTGCACAGTGGGATTGCTCCACCCATATTGATGTTGTAGGCAGGAATTTCGACATCTGGGTGGACGAGGCGCAGATCATGCGCAAAGGACAGTTTCTGCTGGAAGCTTAGGTTACCAGCAGCCACGTGGGAACAGCCGCCCTCGGCTGTCCGGTCGAGCGAAGCTCGACTGATTTTGCCCATCAGAAATGAGCGGAGCTTTGCCCCGCCGGACAGCCGAGGGCGGCTGTCCCCACGTGGTCCGTGGCAGATGTCAGCCTTATCATGATTCCCGCCCTTCGACAGCAGTTCAACGCGAACTACACGCCGGAAAAATATCAGCGGCTGCTCAAACTCCTGGAAGAACGCTGCGGGACGCCGGTCAAGTTCCGGGTCTGCGAAACGCCCTGCTTCTTACCCGGACCTCTGCTGGATCAGATGTGCGAGTATGGCAAGGAACTGGTCCAGCAACTGAACGGCATCGATTACCGCAGAGTTTCATCCGCGGCCATTCCGGAACAGTTCAAAGTCCCGCACGAAACTGCCCAGCCCCTCTTTGTGCAAGTGGATTTTGGGCTGGTGCGAGACCAGGCCGGCAGGCTCCAGCCCAAGCTGGTTGAGTTGCAGGGCTTTCCTTCGCTCTACGCGTATCAGGCCGTGCTCTCCCAATCCTACGAAGAAGTTTTTGGCCTCGACCGCAACCTGAAATACCTGCTGGGTGGTCTGGATTGGGAGAGCTATAAGAAATTATTGCGCCGCGCCATCGTCGCCGACCACGATCCTGCCCACGTCATACTGATGGAAATCGATCCCCTGCATCAGAAAACCCTGCCTGATTTTCTGGTGACCGAGAAACTGCTGGGCATCAAGACGGTCGATATTGCGCACATCAGGAAGGTGGGCAAATTCCTGTTCTACGAAGACGCAGGCAAACTGACCCCGATCAAGCGCATTTACAACCGCGCCATTGTGGACGAAATGGTGCGCAAGGACCTCAAGACTGCTTTCCATCTCACCGATGATCTGGAAGTGGAATGGGCGGGGCATCCCAACTGGTTCTTCCGTTTGAGCAAGTTCTCGCTGCCCTACCTGCGTCACGAGTGCGTGCCCAAGACGTGGTTCCTGGACCGCGTGGACCAGATACCGAAAGACCTGGAGAACTACGTGGTCAAACCGTTATTTTCTTTCGCCGGGCTGGGCGTAATCATCAATCTGAAGCCCGAAGATATCGCCGCCATCCCCAGGGAACAGCGTTCGCAGTACATTCTTCAGGAGCGTATGCATTTCGAACCGGTAGTGGAAACGCCCTTCGGCGGCAACAAGGCCGAAGTGCGCATCATGTACATCTGGCTGGGCGAATTGCTGCCGGTAATGACCATCATCCGCATGGGCCGCGGAATGATGATGGGTGTGGACCACAATCGCAACATGGAATGGGTGGGCTCTTCCGCAGGATTCTATACATAATTAATCTCGAGGGGTGCCACGTCCAGGCTTCGCTTAGGCGGGGGATTTCTGGAACTTCGGTGAGGTATGTCGACATCAAAAACCCCGCCCTGTCTGTCCAAAAAACGGAGAGACGAGGACGGGGCACCCCTGTGGAGTCTGGGAGCCTTACTTCAATCCCTTTACCACATACGCCTGTGACAGAATCTGAGAGTACACGTAGGCGTAGGCGCTTCCATCGCTCGAAAAACGCGGGCCGCCCACGCTCGCGACTCCGGCGGGGAGATTCTCCCCGAAGGTTTTCCAGAACTCCATTTTGCCGGTGGTGACGTTCACCCGGTACACTTTGGCAGCCCCTTCGCGGCGCTGGCTGGAGAGGGCGTACAACGAGGTTCCATCCGGCGTCCACCCGGAGACGTAATATTTGGAATCGAGTTCCGGAACCGGGCGCAGACCGCTGCCGTCGAGCGGCCAAATACCCCATTTGCCGTCTGGCCCAGTGACCGCGACGCTGCGGCCGTCCGGAGACACCTGCGTACCCGCCGTGCCTTCGGGTGTGAGAGGTTTGGCATTGCCGTTACTCAGATCAATCAGATAATCGCGGACGCCGTGTCCGGCCTCGATTCCGGAGGCCAGCAACTGCTTGCCATCCGGCAGGTAACGTACGGATCCATAACTGATATTGTCGTGAGTCAACTGCCGGGCTTCGCCGGCGCCGGTGGGTACCAGGCTGAGTGCGCCTCCCTTAGCCGGCTTGGTGATCACCCATTTACTATCCGGCGAAATTGCTTCGCCAGTGCCATCGCCGATCCGAACCGGCGGGGATCCGTCTGTGTCGCGGAGAAACACGGTGTAGTTCGGCCCGCCGCCTTCCGCTTCTTCCTCGAACAGAACTTTTTTGCCGTCACGGCTTATGTCTCGCGGCAGGGACCACCCGAACCAGCCCAGCTCGACCTCGTCTTTTCCTCCTGGCGGCAGGGCGCGAATTCCGAGACGGGCCTGGTTTGTAATCATCAGCGTAAGGGGGCCGCGAGAATCCTGCAGCCACATGCCTCCCGGCACGTTGATGATTGTCCGCACCTTGCCGGCAAGGGTCACACCCCGCAGATTCGCTGCACTGCCGCTGTCAGAGGCGGTGAACCAGATCTCGTCGCCGGCCGGCGACCATAGGATTCCCTCCAGCGACGACCACCCCGCTGACAACTTCCTCTCATGCCCATCTGGTTCGATCACAGCCACGGTACCCCGGTCGTCGCCGCTGGGGTTTTCGTGGTCGGCGAAGGCTACGCGCTTGCCGTCCGGTGAAATTTTGGGATGGCTGATCCAGTCAATGCTGTCAAACAGCACCTTGCCCACGGGATATTCCAGCCGCCAGTGGCTGTTCTCAGGGACGAAGCGGACCAAGGCCATAGTTTCGCCGTCGGCTGCCCAGTCCGCGTCCTGCACATTCTCCAGCACTTCGCGAGGTGTTCCACCACTCAGGGGGACCCGGGCGAGGGTTCCCACCCGCGCATAACCGCCTCGATAAATGGTGTTGAGCCGGATGGCCAGTTCTCCGCTTTTTGAGATCGAGAGCAGGGCAGCATCCTTCATTCCCAACTCGCGCGCGCCGTTGTCATCGGTACGGGCCAGATATAGCTGGTGCGGACCACCTTCCCAGGACGCGTCGTAAACAATGCTGCCGTCAGGCGTAAAGCGGGCATTGCCGACTGATCCGGTGCGGAAGGTAATTTGCTGATACTCGGGTGCAGACGCGACACCGCGGCCTCGTCCCACCCACCAGCCCAGAGCGACCAGGGCCGCCGCGAGCACGATTGCGGCCGCTACACTCGCAAGTTTCCGGCGCTTCTCCGCACCTCTCACCTCTTGCACCGCCGCTTGCGCACCCGATTTGCTGGTAGCGGAAATCTCGGTCAGCGCTTCCAGGTCGAACGCCAGGTCACCTGCAGAATGGAACCGTTGCGAGGCATTTTTCTCCAGGCAGTGCCGCACAATCCGTTCCAGGCCGGGTGGAACGTTGCGCGCGGTTTCGGAAAGCTCGGGCACTTCTTCCTTCAGAATGGCGCTCATGGTGTCGGCGGAAGTTTCGCCGTGGAAAGCCCGCTTGCCGGAAATCATCTCGTACAGAATTGCGCCGAAGGCAAAGATATCCGAGCGCTGGTCGGCGGTTTGACCTCGCACCTGCTCCGGGGACATGTAACCGACCGTGCCCATGATCAGCCCCGGTTCGGTGACGGCGTGGAGGGTCGGGGCGTCGGCTCCGCCTGAGGATTCCGGCATGATCAGCTTGGCCAGACCGAAATCCAGAATCTTCGCCCGGCCGTCGTTAGTGATGAAAATGTTTTCCGGCTTCAGGTCGCGATGCACGATGCCCTTCTCGTGCGCGGCCGCCAGCCCGCGTGCCACCTGCAATGCGTAGTCAATCGTCTTGCGGGCCGAAAGTGCTCCACTCCTCAGCCGCTCCCGCAAGGTTTCGCCTTCCAGTAGCTCGGAAACAACGTAGGGTGACCCTTGCTGGTCTCCAATGTCAAAGATGGAAAGAATGTTGGGATGATTGAGCGCCGCCGCCGCGCGGGCTTCCTGCGCGAAGCGCTGCATGCGGTCGCGGTCCGCCGAAAAAGATGCCGGCAGGACCTTGATGGCCACGGTGCGGTCCAGCCGGGAATCGTGGGCGCGATACACCTCGCCCATCCCGCCCGCACCGACCAGGGATTGAATCTCGTAAGGTCCCAGCTTCGTTCCGGAAGAGAGTGCCATGAGTGGGCTGAATTATAGCGTTATTTGAGTCGCTTAGTTTAGCGTGAAGCTTGGGGGGCCCGCCCTCAAACTCGAGGGCAGGATGCCCTCGGGACAGCCGGCGGGACGCCGGCGCTACCTGGTTCGCTCCAGATAGTTGACCAGATACTCCTCCCGGCCTAACATTGACCCGCTACAGGGGCAGAGCTTAGCCATGGACCGCCAAGCGTCAGGCCAAAGTTCGAGCAGTGCCACCATGGTCGGCCAGACGGTCTCCCATTACAAGATTCTGGGCAAGCTGGGTGGCGGCGGGATGGGCGTCGTCTATGAGGCGGAAGACACCCGGCTGGGCCGCCACGTGGCCATCAAATTTCTCCCCGACAACCTCACCGGCGACGCCAAGGCCATGGAACGTTTCGAGCGCGAGGCCCGCGCCGCGTCCCTGCTGAATCATCCCAGCATCTGCACCATCCACGAAGTTGAAGATCACAACGGGCACCCCTTCATTGTCATGGAGAAATTGGAGGGAGTGAGCCTGAAGCAGCGAATCCGCGGCAACCCGATGGACGTCGATGACCTGCTGGAGGTGGCCCTGCAAGTGGCGGATGCGCTTTCAGCCTCTCACGCCAAGGGCATCATTCATCGTGATATCAAGCCAGCCAACATCTTTATTACCTCCACGGGGCAGACCAAGGTCCTCGACTTCGGTCTGGCTAAACTTTTGCGGAACGAGAAGTTGGCCACCAGTGAAGAAACTCCGATCGAAGATTCGCTGACCGCCGTGGGCGTGATTCCGGGCACTGCGGTTTACATGTCCCCGGAGCAGGCGCGCAGCGAGGAACTTGATCCCCGCACCGATCTGTTTTCCTTCGGCGTCGTGCTCTATGAAATGGCCACGGGTAAGAAACCCTTCACCGGCAATAACGTGGTCATGACCCTGGATGCGGTGCTGCACACCAAACCTCCGTCGCCCATCACGCTCAACCCCCGGCTTCCCAAGGAACTGGAATGCATTATCGGGAAGGCGATGGAAAAAGATCGCAACAAGCGCTACGCCACTGCGTCGGAGATGAAAGCCGACCTGCAGCACCTGAAGAAAGAAACCGAATCGGGATTGACCCGGACCGCCGGGCGTGCCACGGCGCCAGTGCGCGTGCTCACCAATACCTTCCAGACGCCGGGCAAACGGCAGAGTTATCTTCTGCTCGCGGTCACTGCCCTTCTGATCACGGTGCTGGCGGCGGTGGGCACCTGGTTTATCAAACACCGGGCGGCGGTCATGGGAGCCGGTTCCAAGAATGCCATTGCGGTGCTGCCGCTGCAGAATCTCAACGGCGATTTCAGCGTGGACTATCTTCGCTTTGCGTTGGCGGATGAAATCGCCAACACGCTTACTTATTCCCGCACCCTGGATGTTCGCCCTTCGGCCGTAACCAGAAAATACGTGAACGCCGACCTCGATCCACAGCAGGTGGGGCGCGATCTGCATGTGGGAACAGTGCTGACCGGACACTTCCAAAGGCAGGGAAACCATCTGCTGGTCACGCTGGAGGCGATCGAGACCGGGACGGAAAGGCTCCTGTGGCAAACCAATCTCACGGGCTCGACCCAGGACCTGATCGGGATGCAGCAGCAGCTGGCCAAACAGGTCCGTCAAGGTTTGCTGCCCATGCTGGGCGCTGCCGGCGGCTTTCTTGAAACCAGCACGCGGCCCAATAATCAGGAAGCCTACGACCTTTATTTGCGCAGTGTGGCCCTCTCCCACGATGCCGCTCCCAATCGGGATGCGATCAAGTCGCTGGAACACGTGGTCGAACTCGACCCCAACTACGCCCCCGCCTGGGCCGAAGTGGGCCAACGTTATTACTACGACGCCACTTACTCGAATGGCGGCGAGCAGATGTTCCAGCACTCGAATGTTGCGCTGGAACGGGCGCTGGCCCTTGATCCCAACCTGATTGCCGCCGCTTCGCAGCTCATCGTAAACCGGGTGGACCGCGGCGAGTTGACAAAAGCCTTCGAGGCAGCCACGACGCTGGCCAAGCGTCGTCCGGAGAACGCCCAGGCTCATTTCACCCTGGGTTATGTGCAGCGGTATGCCGGCATGCTCGAGGAGTCCACGCGCCAATGCGACACTGCCCTCACCCTGGCTCCGGGCAATTTTCAGTTCCGCTCCTGCGCCTGGGCGTTCATGGAACTGGGTAAGTTCGATCGGGCCCGCGATTTTATCCAGCTGGATGCGGGCTCGGAGTGGGCCAACTACATTACTCCCTCGCTTTTGCTGCGCGAAGGCCGGACGGCGGAGGCCCGCGAGGCCGTGAAACATATGTCGAACGCCCCTCACTATCACCGCGATCTCATGGAAGCCTGCGTCGGGCTCCGCCCACAATCGGAACTGGATCGCATGGCGCACGATGCTGAAACCAGCCAGCCTTCAGATCCCGATCCCGAGCTTTCTTACTATCAGGGCGCGATTTTTGCCTACTGCGGAAAGAAGGCCGCTGCCTTCCACATGCTGAAGACCGCGATTGAGCTGAACTACTGCGCCTACTCCAACCTGCTATCAGATCCCCTGTTGCGAGGGCTGCACAGCGATCGGCAGTTTGACGAGTTGCTGACCGCGGCGCACGCCTGTCAGCGGGCGGTCCAGACCCCCAGCACGCCGCCTAACCAATAAACTGAGGTAGGATTAAACGTTGGCGGCTAACGCTTGGTTTCCCGTGCAGTCCATATAAGCAGTCCATAAAAGAGGAACCACAGGAAAAATCTTGCCCCTCATCCCCGACAGCTGCAATCCCATCCCTATGAACTATGCCGGTCATGGATTTCTGGGCCCGCGATTTCTGCGTCCGCACGTTTGGAACGGAAACCTTCAGAGTGTAGCGCCGGCATCTTGCCGGCTGTCCCGGGGGCGTCTCGCCCCCGGCGGCGGGCGGGACGCCCGCCGGACTGCCGCCGGGACGGCGGCGCTACGAAAGGCGCTCGGTCTCGCCCTGCTCGCCGTTCTCTTCTGCATGGCGGCTCCGACCCGGGCCCAGGCGCCGGCAGGCGGGCCGAGCCCAGTTGATCCTCTGCCCCCGGACGCCGGGACAGCTGGCCTGAAACAGATGCTGCTTCGTCTGCAAACCACCGCCCGCCTGATGCAGACCACCGCGCACCCCGACGACGAAGACGGCGGCATGTTGACCCTGGAGTCGCGCGGCAAGGGGGACACGGCTCTGCTGATGACTCTCACCCGCGGCGAAGGCGGCCAGAACAAAGTAGGCAGCAACCTGTTTGACGTGCTGGGCGTACTACGCACACTGGAGCTGACTGCGTCTGACCGCTATTACGGGGTGGAACAGCGCTTCAGCCGGGTGGCGGATTTCGGCTACTCGAAAAATCCGGAAGAAACATTTCAGAAATGGGGCGGACACGACATCCCGCTCAGCGATATGGTGCGTGTGATCCGAACCTTTCGGCCGGATGTGCTGATTGCGCGCTTCTCAGGAACCGAACGCGATGGACACGGACATCACCAGGCTTCCGCCATTCTTACCAAAGAGGCATTCCGCGCGGCAGCAGACCCGAATCGCTTTCCCGAGCAGATCAAAGAAGGACTGCAACCCTGGCAGGCCAAGAAGCTGTACGTCGGCAATGTCTGCGGCTTTGGAGCGAGTACCTGTGCGGCGGAAAATTATACAGTCAGGCTCAACACCGGGCAGGTGAATCCCTTGCTGGGAATGTCTTACATCCAGTTCGCGATGGCAGGACTGCGTCACCAGCTTTCGCAGGGCGCAGGGGGTTGGACGGTGGAGCCCGGCGATCGCTACACCTATTACAAGCTGGTGGACTCAGTCTTGCCGGCAGCCACGGACAAAGACGGCCATGAAAGAGATTTCTTCGATGGCATTGACACGAGTTTGGGAACCTTGATTTCTCCGTCCGATGCCGCGGCCAGGGAAGAGCTCGCAGGAGTGGAAGCCAAGATTGCTGAGGCGGCAAAAGCAGCGGAGAAGGACCCGGGCAGTGCTGCGGCGCCGTTGTTCTCGGTGGTCGCGTCGCTTGCCCGTCTCGAAGGCCGGCTCCGCGGCGGCAACAATCAAGACCGGCTGGCCCGTTTGATCGAGAAAGAATCGCAGGCCCGGACCGCCCTCAACCTGGCACTCAATATCTCTTTGCAGGCCACGCTGGTTTCGCCGCAAGGCTCAACAACGCCGGCGCCGGGAGAGGACCCGCTGGCCGCGATTTCCCCCGGACAAAAGTTCACGGTCAGGGTAAAGCTCCACAACGGCTCGGCGCAGCCGCTGCATCTCCGTTCCCTATTTCTCGAAGGTCAGGTCACGGACAGCGAATCGAAAGAGCGCATTTCTCCGGTGCAGCCGGGGCGGGATTATCAGACTGATTTCCAGGTGGTACTGCCGGCCAACACTCCGCCGACGCGGCCGGCTTTGCACCGCAACGACCCCGAGCGGGACGGCGTCTATACCGTGGACGAGCCTAAATATCAGACGCTGCCGTTCCCGCCGCCGCCGTTTCGTGTGAGTCTTCGTTACGATGTCCCCGACCTCGCTCTCCGAAGCCGTGGCCTCGACACCAAGATCCCTAACGTCGGTTCATTGCCGGTAATTTCGGCACCCGTGATGGTCGCTTTTACAGATCAGCAGGGAACTGAGCAGCAGCGTCCGCTGGCCATCGCACCCGCGTTTTCCGTCGAACTGGAACCGGGCGAGCAGATTGTTCCGATCGCGAATGGTTCCGAACGCAGCGTGAAGGTAGGCGTGAGTTCCAACCTGACCGGCGCTTCCGGCGGCACGCTGCGCCTGGAGGCCCCGGAGGGCTGGCGCATCCAGCCCGAGGAAATTCCGGTGCAGTTGCGCCAGCGCGGGGACAAGAAACATTTTGAATTCAAAGTCGTTCCCGGCAGCTTGAAAGAGGGGCACACCCAGATTCGCGCCGTGCTGGCCGCCGGGGGCAAGAACTACAGCGAAGGCTACACTTTGGTGACTCGCGACGACCTGGCCGCCGCTTACTACTATCAGCCTGCGTTGCAACGCGTGAGCATCGTGGACGTAAAAGTACCGAAGGGCCTCAAGGTAGCGTACATCCCGGGTGCCGGGGATGAGATTCCGACCGTGCTGCAGCAGATCGGCATTGACTTGACCGTGCTTCCGGCAGAAAAGCTTGCCGGCGCGGACCTGACCGGCTATGGCACGATTGTTCTCGGCATCCGCACCTACGACACGCAGAAGGATGTCGCGACCAACAACAAGAAGCTGCTGGACTATGTGTCCGCGGGCGGCACCCTGATCGTGCAATATGATGCCAGCGTCGGCGACTTCAACAGCGGCCACTTCACACCGTTTCCTTCGACGCTGAGTCGGGGCAGAGTTTCCGTCGAGGAAGCTCCGGTCGAGATTCTCGCCCCCGAAGACAGCGTATTCCACTATCCCAACCAGATCACGCCGCGTGACTTTGACGGCTGGGTGCAGGAGCGGGGCTTATATTTCATGAGTCAGTGGGACAGTCACTTCCGTCCGCTGCTGTCATCTCATGACCCGGGCGAGCAACCACTTCCGGGCGGGATGCTGCGGGCACAATACGGCAAGGGCACATACATCTACACCGGATACGCCTTCTTTCGTCAACTGCCCGCTGGCGTCCCGGGAGCGATTCGGCTGTATGTGAACCTGCTAGGCGCGGGACACGAGAGCAGTCACTAGGTGGGGGAAGAAGAAGCGTTGTTGGTAGTTGGTCGTTGGCCCTTGGTCGTTGGCCTCCACCGGTGGTTCAGGTGCGCCGGCATCTCCGTAGCGCCGGCATCCTGCCGGCTGTCTCGAGGGCGTCTCGCCCTCGGCACGGAGAGATCGCCAACGGAATTAACCGTTCGTCACGATGGTGGAATGGTGATCGCTGATTATTGAACTCTGATCAGCGTGCCGTATTTGCTTTCACTAACGGCATTTTTTATCTACGCGCAACGCGATTTTGCCCGTGAAACTCATGGCCCTTGCCAACGACCAACGACCAGCGACCGACGACGCTTCCCCGTCACTGATCCGCGGAATCGGCGTGAGCAGCGCTACCGCGCTGAACATGATTGACATGATCGGGGTGGGGCCGTTCATCACCATTCCCCTGATCGTGGGAGCAATGGGCGGACCGCAGGCCATGCTGGGCTGGGTCCTGGGCGCGATCTTCGCCATGTGCGATGGCCTGGTGTGGGCGGAACTGGGCGCGGCCATGCCCAAGTCAGGCGGATCGTACAATTATTTGCGCGAGATTTATGGCTCGCATACTTTCGGCCGTTTGATTTCGTTTCTTTTTATCTGGCAGCTTTCGTTTAGCGCGCCGCTGTCCATTGCTTCCGGCGCCATCGGGCTGGCGGGTTACGCATCCTATTTCTGGCCCGCGCTCGACTACCAGTATGCCGACCGTTTGTGGGAACTGAATCTCCCCCTGCTCGGAACGCTGCAGTTGCGGTGGTTGATGTCCGGGGCGACATTTGTGGCCATCGGCATCGTCGTTCTCGCCGTGATCCTGCTTTATCGCAAGATCACCAGCATCGGCTGGATGTCCAAGCTGCTTCTGGCCGGCGTGCTGATCACCATGGGTTGGATCATCTTCGCGGGATTCACCCACTTCGATGCCAGCCGGGCCTTCAGCTTTCCCGTGGGCGCTTTTACCTTGTCGCATAATTTTTTCCTCGGGCTGGGCTCAGCCATGCTCATCGCTACCTACGACTACTGGGGCTACTACAACGTTTGCTTTCTGGGTGACGAAGTAAAGGATCCGGGCAAGACCATCCCACGCGCGCTGCTGCTATCCATTCTCTTGGTGGGCTGTCTATACGTGTTGATGAACATCAGCATCCTGGGGGTAGTGCCCTGGCAGGAGATTACGCATACCGGCCAATCGAATCGCGGTTTGTATGTGGTCTCGGTTTTCATGCAAAGGATTTACGGGAGCTGGGCAGCCAATCTGGTCACCGCCCTGGTAATGTGGACGGCGTTCGCTTCGGTCTTCTCACTTCTGCTGGGTTACTCCCGCGTGCCTTACGCAGCCGCGATTGACGGCAACTATTTTCAGGCCTTCGCCCGGGTGCATCCGCAGCACCGCTTTCCCTATGTTTCACTGCTGGCCCTGGCTGGAGTGGCCGTATTCTTTTGCTTCTTCTCGCTGGCCGACGTGATCGCCGCGCTGGTGGTGATTCGGATTACATTGCAGTTCCTGGTGCAGGCCATAGGCGTCATCGTGTTGCGCATCCGGCGCCCGGATTTGCCGCGCCCATTTCGCATGTGGCTGTATCCCTTGCCGGCTCTGCTGGCCTCCATCGGATTCATCTTTGTGCTGGTTTCCCGTACCAACTCGCTGAAGCAGGTGCGGTATGCGCTGGTCATCCTTATTACCGGTATTGTCATCTACCTGGTGCGGGCATGGCGAAATCAGGAATGGCCGTTTGGAAGCAGTCCGATAGCGTCCGACGGGGCTGCGAGCCACTGATTATGACGGAAGCGATCAAAACATCGGTGCCCGCGAGCTCGTCTCCGAACCTGACGACTTCAGCCTGGGCACCATTGCACGAGCCGCTTTTCCGTTCGCTCTGGATCGCCGCCGTCATCTCCTACACCGGCACCTGGATGCAAAACGTGGGCGCGGGCTGGCTGATGACTCAGCTCACCATGTCGCCGCTCATGGTCAGCCTGGTTACTGCGGCAACCACGCTTCCTGTGTTTCTGGTGATCCTGCCGGCAGGCGCACTTGCCGATCTGGTTGACCGGCGGCGCTTCCTGCTCATCACCCAGAGCTGGATGGTGGTTGCTGCCGGGGTGCTGGGCGTGCTCACGCTCTATCACCAGGTCACACCGTGGGTGCTTCTGCTGTTTACGTTCATCCTCGGCCTGGGGGCGGTGATGAATGACCCCGCATGGCAGGCCATCACGCCGGAAGTGGTGCGCCCGGAAAATCATGCTCCCGCGGTGGCGCTGAATTCCGTGGGCTTCAATGTGGCTCGTGCTTTCGGCCCTGCGCTCGGAGGACTGGTGATTGCCGCGGCGGGCTCCGGAGTCGCATTCCTGCTCAACGCGGCTTCGTTCTTCGGCGTAATCTTTTTCTTGTACCGCTGGAAGCGTCCCCACTTCGAACATGTCGCTACGGGACGGGTACGCGACGCTCTCATGGCAGGTCTGCGCTACGTTCGCGGCGCTCCGCAAGTGCGGTCCATCCTGATCCGGACGGGCGCTTTCAGCCTGGCTGCCAGTTCCCTGCCCGCACTGCTGCCCATCCTGGCGCGTCCTCATGGCGCAACTGGATACGGACTGCTGCTGGGATTTTTTGGCCTCGGAGCTCTGGCCGGCGCCGCCGTACTGCCGCGGGTGCGCATGCGCTTCTCCGTGAATCGACTGGTGGCTTTCGACATCCTGCTCTTTGCCGCCATGACCTTTGCCGCCGGACGGGTTCAAACATTTTCCCTGCTCTGTCTGGTATTGTTTGCCAGCGGTACGGCGTGGATCGGAATCCTGGCCTGTCTGAACATCGCAGCCCAGACCATGTGTCCGTCCTTCCTGCGGGCGCGGGCGCTGTCCATGTATCTGCTGGTCTTGCAGGGTGGCATGGCGGTGGGCAGCACGGTGTGGGGAGGTTTGGCCACCCGGGCCGGAGTTCCGACCGCTCTGCTATGTTCGGCGGCGGCGATGGTCGTGGGACTGCTCGCGGTCCGCCGGCACAGCCTGACGTCGGAGCAGTGGGAACTGACGCCTGCGGTAATTCGAGATTAGCTTGATGTAGGCGCGAGCGTCTCGCTCGTGCTTTTTTTGGAATTTTACAGACGTGGGGACAGCCGCCCTCGGCTGTCCGGTCGAGCGCAGCTCGACTGGGTTTTCCCCAGACAAATAGCGGAGCTTCGCTCCGCTGGACAGCCGAGGGCGGCTGTCCCCACGTGTTTCGATCTTTTGCAGCACTTACTTAAGGAGAACCTCAAATGAAGAAGTTTCACACCGTATGCGCCTGTTTGCTCCTGCTGAGCGGCATCGCGCTCGCTCAAACCGCCAAACCTGCCGAACCTCGCACCGTCAGCCAGGTGCTCGACCGCTCTGTCACCAGCGTCGAGCACGAATTCGTGCCTGCAGCTGACGCCATGCCCGAAGACAAGTATTCCTTCGCCCCAACCAACGGAGAGTTCAAGGGCGTACGGACCTTCGGAGATCAAGTGAAACACGTGGCCGCGGTCAACTACATATTGGCCGCTGCCGTCCTCGGCGAGAAGCCTCCGGTGGACACCGGCGAAGAGAGCGGCCCGGCCTCGGTCAAGAGCAAGGCGGATATCATGAAGTACTTGAAGGATTCCTTTGAGTACCTTCATAAAGCAGCAGTCAGCGTTAACGAAAAGAATCTGGTCGCGCCTGTGAAGAGTCCCTTCGGCGAAGGCAATGCGACCCGTCTGGCACTGGCCTCGGGGGCTGTGGGCCACTGCTTCGACCACTACGGGCAGATGGTCGAATACCTGCGCATGAACAGCATTATTCCTCCTGCCAGCCGCCAATAAGGAAGAGGGTGTCTTTGTGTAGCGCCGTGTAGCGCCGCCGTCCCGGAGACATCTTGCCTCCGGCGGCGGGCGGGACGCCCGCCGGACAGCCGGCGAGACGCCGGCGCTACAAGGGCCAGTGCTTCGACCACTATGGGCAGATGGTCGAATATCTCCGCATGAATGGCATTATTCCGCCCGCCAGCCTCCAATAAGGAAGAGGGTCTCTTTGTGTAGCGCCGCCGTCCCGGCGGCATCTTGCCTCCGGCGGCGGGCGGGACGCCCGCCGGACAGCCGGCGAGACGCCGGCGCTACAAGGGCCTCAATTCCCCTTATGGCACGAGAGTGCCATTTACACTTTCGCGCCCCGACCGTACTTTACTGCCTTCCCCTGATTCTGTAGAGAAGATTGCCTGACACCTACTGGTTCTTCCACAGGATGATGCCGTGATCGCCCTTGTCTGTGGGCACAGTGGTTAGGGAAGAGTCCCAGGAGTGGAAATGAAAACCAGCAAACATCGTCGGATCACGCCGCCGTCATCGAGCACCGCCCTCGGGCGCGATGCGCGGCGCGAGATCGAACACTTTCAGAGAGCTATCAATTCCTATGCGGATCGATTTGCTCGCGAGCCCCATCTGAGTTTTGAACAGCATTGGTTCCGCCTCGCGGCCAACAGCCGGCTTGCGGAAGGGGAAGAGCGCCGCCGCAGTTAGGAGAGTCGTCGTCGCCAGGTTTTGCCCTGGCCGGCTCCTTGTTTGGTAATTGCAGTGGGAATCAATTCCGCCCGGAGTCCCTGGGCCCGAAAATGCCTCCGCACTTGTGCCTGGGCGCGTCCTGCGCCGGCCTTTTCATCCAGAAAGATTAATACCGACGGTCCAGCTCCGCTCAGGGCCACGCCCAGAATTGCGGGAGCGTCCGCCGCGAGCTTTTGCAGAGCCGGCAATAGCGGACATAGGGGCGCACGATAGGGCTGATGCATGCGGTCTTCGAGCGCGGCCGCCAGCAGGTCGCGGCGGCCTTGCACGAACGCCGCCAGCAGCAGCATGGAATTCTGAACGTTCGATACGGCGTCGGCGCGGGAATATTGCGCCGGCAACACGCGCCGGGCTTCTTCGGTGGAAAGCGCCTCGTCGGGGACCGCCAGCAGCAACGGCCACTTACCTTTCGGAATGATGCTGGCGACTTGTGCTTCGCTCTCCGCCGACATTCTCGCCACCGCCAAACCTCCCATCCAGCAGGCCGCCGCGTTGTCGGGATGGTGTTCACGCCGCGATGCTTCGCCGACAATGCGGCTGTCGGACCAACGCAATTTGCCGAAATGTACCGCCAGCGCAATCCCGGCCAGGCGCGCTGCCGCCGACGAACCGCAACCCTTGCCGATGGGAATCTGGTTGTCGATGTAGAGGGCCAGCGGCCGCACCGGTTTGCCCGCCTCCTGCAAGACTTCACGGTAGGTGGTCAGGATGAGATGGTTTTCGACTCGCCCGCAGATTTCCGGGTCGCGGCCATGCGCCGTGATGGAAAATTCAGCCGCGGCCTGGGCGCGGACTTTCAGAAACATCGCGAAGGCCAGCGCAGCAGCGTCGAATGCTGGACCCAGGTTGGCGGAAGTGGCGGGCAGCGCCAGTTCGATGGCATTAGGAGCACGATTTTTTTGGGCGCCTTTCATTCGATGGGACTCTTGCGCGGACCTGAACTCTCAATCCGTGGAAGGGCACGGCTTCCAGCCGTGCCAAATCGAGGCGTCAGGCGACCGGCTTTAGCCGCTGTGGCATCTCGAGGGACGAAAGATGTGCGGTCGGCGAAATTGTGCACAGCGGCTGAAGCCGTCTCCTTTTGCCACTCTTTTTCGCACGGCTGAAGCCGTGCGCTTCCACCCCGGTTCCTCAGGACAACGGCCTTCTCGGATCGCTCTGCTCCGCGTACTCCAATACTTTCACCACCGCATTCGCGCTGGCGTCGAGCACCATGGGAGCGCGTTGTCGCGGGGACAGTACCGCTGCCGCTTCCTCCTCATGCTCGGTTCCCGCAAACAAGTCCCCGCGATGGAACTTTAACGTGAAGTCGGGGTCCTTGAGCAGGTTGCCGGTCAGAATCAGCACCACGGATTCGTTTTTCTTCACGAAGCCCTGCTGCACCAGCTTCTTCAATCCAGCAAGCGTGACCGCGGACGCCGGCTCGCAGCCGATTCCGTCCGCCCCAATCTCTGCCTTGGCCAATGCGATTTCCACTTCACTCACTTGTTCGACCGTGCCGCCCGTGGCCTCAAGCACGCGCACCGCCTTTTTCCACGAAGCCGGGCTTCCAATTTTTATGGCAGTGGCCATGGTTTCCGCGTGCACCGGGATGAGTTTCTTGCCGCCAGTCTCGCGCATGGTTCGCACCAGGGCGTTGGCGCCTTCGGCCTGAATCACCGAAAGTTTCGGCAGGCGCGCGATGAGACCGAGTTCCTTCATCTCGAGCAATGCCTTGCCGATCGCCGAAGAATTTCCCAGGTTCCCCCCGGGCACGATGATGTGGTCTGGCGGTTGCCAATCCAGTCGTTCCAGCAATTCGACCGCGGCCGTTTTTTGTCCTTCCAGACGGTAGGGGTTCACCGAGTTCAAAAGATAAACCGGCATGCGCTCGACCACTTCATCGAGCACACGCATGCAGCCGTCGAAGTCGGTTTTTAGCTGGCAGGTGACAGCGCCGTAGTCGAGCGCCTGCGAAAGTTTTCCCCAGGTGATCTGGCCTTGCGGAATCAGCACCAGGCTGCGCATGCCTGCGCGCGCGGCATACGCGGCCATGGACGCAGAGGTATTGCCGGTGGAGGCGCACGCCACCCAACGGAAGCCTCCCTGCCGGGCGAACGACGCCGCTGCCGTCATGCCGGTATCTTTGAAAGATCCAGTCGGATTCATGCCCTGATGTTTGGCGAAGAGGCGCTCCACTCCCGCGGCGCGCCCGCAGGAAGGCAACTGGTAAAGCGGCGTGTTTCCTTCCCGCAGAGTGATGACCTGGTTCCAGTCGTTCAGTGCTGGAAGAATTTCGCGGAAGCGCCAGACGCCACTTTCATCCAAAGCGTTTGGAGAAGTGCGGCGCTGCAACCAGAGCTGCTTGAGTGCTGCCGGGTCGAGACCCCCCGCCCTCATCCCGGCAGTCGTGTTCCAGCCGGGAAAAACCACTTCCAGCAGATCCCCACACTGCGCGCAGCGGACACTCTTGGCCCCGCTTTCGCCCACGGCGGCGCACGCAATGCAACGCAATTGCGAGACGCCCGGTTCCAGTTTTGAGGCCGACGCGGCGTGGTCAGTCATTCAGGTATTAGCATACGGGATGGACCGGTTATTTGCCGCCACGCAGGTATTGATCAGTCTTGTTAATCCAGTCGGCGCGCGGCGGATTGAAGACATCGAGATCGACGGTGTCCAGCAGGGCCTCAGCCTTGTGCGGCATGTGCGGAGGGATGGTCAGGACCTCGCCCGCATTCACCACGATCTCCTTGCCATCAACCCAGAACTTGAGCGCGCCTTCCAGAATGTAGGTGAATTGCTCGTTGTAATGACTGTGCAGAGGGATGATGCAACCCTTCTTCATCAGGACCCGGGCCACCATGATGTCGTGACCGACCACAAACTGCCGCTGCAGCAGCGGGTTCAGGTCTTCCAGATCGACGGTCTGCCAGGGAACGTGCCGCAATTCCATTTTGCGGACCTGGCCCTTCGTTGCCGTTTTGCGGCCGGCGCCTTCTTGTCCAGCGCTCTTACGCTTTGCAATTCTTGACTTCAGGCTCCGCCGCTTCGCTGCGGGCTTCGCCTTTGCCTTCGCCATTTCAGTGCACCTTTCCCTGGTAAATTCCAACTGCGTTATCGTGCAGGTAACCATGCGCCAACTGCAGAGCTTGCGCCTCGGTAACTTCACCTTCAGAAATCATCTCGGCCAACGCCGCTGCCAAAGCGCTGCGCGCCGACTGCACTCCCAGCCAGTAGCTTTCTTCCGCGCCGAGAGTCTGGTTGTACGGGAATGAGTCCGTGCCGAAGGTAATCTTATCGGGAAAAGTCTCCAGAAACTCCTTCAGCACGTGCTTGAACTCTGAAGGATACATATCGAGTTCCATCAGTGACGTATCCAGAAACACGTTCTGCATGGCCGCCAGCCAGATTGCCTGGTGCTCATAAGGATAGCCGCCGTGAATCATCACGAACACGGTGCCCGAATAGCGCGGGTCGCGTAGAACATTCTCCAGGTTCATGATGTTGCTTTCGGAGAGGTTGAAGTAGTCGCCGATGCCTACAGCCGAGTGTATGTGCACTGGCAGATGCAGTCTTCCGCCTTCGCGCACCAGATAGCGGAAAATGTAGTCCTGAAAAGTGCGGTACTCCTGTTCGCTGGGGATGCCGCCGGTTACAAAGCGCTGGTACACATCCTCGGCCTGTTCGCGCTTGGGATCGCCGAATTTTGTCGAGCGGAAGTACGCCACTTCAAACTTCATGGCGATGCCGCCCTTTTTCTGGTTGTCTTCCAGTACGCGGCTGATGAACGTCAGATATCCGGCGAAGTCCGGCGGCAACTTGTCCACGTTTTCCTGTTGCATCCAGCGATGCAGCATCTTCTCCTGCAGCGGGATATAGACTTCCTGGTCCCGATTACGCGCACGCTCCCGTTGATTATCAAAAGGCCACATGAAGGAATCGGCGAAGAAGACCCAGGGAAAGCGCTTGGGATCGAGGTAGTCCGCCATCATCGCCCGGTTGGCGACGCCCTGCTCGATGTTCAACTTGTCGAGAATATTGGAGAAGTAGGCATTGCCCTGCGCCTTCTTCAGCTCCGTCTTCTTCTCCACCAGCCATTTCGCGTGCTCCGGCGCGAGGTCGCTATAAGGATAGGCAAACAACGCCTTGGCGGCGGCAACCAGTTCGGGATTGGTATCGCGCGTTCGCAGCGCCGCGCTGCCCGGCGGTGAAGCCATGGCATCCACATCGGGATCGTCCGCGAACCCGGGATGAGCGTGATGATCGAAGATGGGAATCTTTTCGATCTGCGGTAGAAGGCGTTGGTAAATCTGCGGCACATCCGGCCCCGGAAGCGGCCGGGCCTGCGCTGCGGCGATCGACGGCAATCCGCAAAGCGCGAGCACGATCAGCATGCTCAATCCGACTTTCATGAATTCTCCTGATGCTGGACCGCAACCCGACTCTAAAAAGTAGCGCCGGCATCCCTTCGCCCGCTCAGGGCAGGCTTTGCCGGCTGTCCCGAGGGCGTCTCGCCCTCGGCGGTGCGGGCGGGACGCCCCCACGACAGCCGCCGGGACGGCGGCGCTAGGTTAGCGCGTTGCCGCCGGC
>Ga0207657_10000210_pt1 | contig 60425 bp, 56 predicted proteins | sample KBSC33metaG_FD_184316 | JGI IMG/M metagenome (GOLD analysis project Ga0207657, IMG submission 184316) | Corn rhizosphere microbial communities from Kellogg Biological Station, Michigan, USA - KBS C3-3 metaG (SPAdes) (version 2) | ecosystem: Host-associated > Plants > Roots > Rhizosphere > Soil ... | reverse complement strand
ACCATCAGCAGCCGCGGCCCCGTGTCGACACCTTCGCGGACGAAGCGCTTGAGCTGGCCGAAGGGCTTTCGAAGCACGACCTCCTCGTGGACCGCGACGTCTTTGCCCTCGATCTCGACCGACCGGATTCCGAAGTGCGGCTTTCCGTGCGGAGCGGCCGCGCTTGCGAACACTTCCAGGCCCGCCGCGATCAGCGGGCTGGTCGAGACATAAGCCAGGGGATTCACGGGATTGGTGAGCCATCCGGCTCCAAGTCCCGCCAACTTGCTCGCTCCGGCGAGGAAGGAGCGCTGCACTTCATACGCGTCGTAAAGCATCATCAAGGGATGTGGCCCCTATTTCGCACCTGCGCAAGGGACATGCTGCACCGCGGCATGTTCGCCGGCGCCTAGCCACGCTGCTCGTCGGCCGTCCCGTAGAGGCTGCAGATCATTCGGCGCTCATGATCGCTGAGATAGGGGTTCCACACGTCGATGATCAAAACCGCCCGATTCCGTTCGCTGCGGTTCCAGGCCTCATGTTCGATCGTGTCGTCGAAGGCGAACGCCTCGCCCGCGATCCAGCCGCGCGTCTCGCCGCCCACCCGGAACTCGCATCTCTCGGGTACGATCAGCGGCAAGTGAACGACACTTCGGACGTTCGTCACCCCGGTATGCGGCGGGATATGGCTACCCGGCTTCAGGATCGAGAAAAAGACGTTCGGCGCCCGGCCCTCGATGCGGCAGATCGGAAGCGATTCCACCAGGGCCGCCGTCCTAGGCGCGCGATCGCACGCTTCATCGAATCGCGCGCCCTCTTTCCACAGATGGAAGGCGCCCCAGTCCAGCGACTTGTCCAATCCCGACCATTTGTTCGCGGGCACTCCTGGCGGAAGCGAGATGTACGGCGTGAGGCCCGGCTCCGGCTCGGCAAGGATCGCCTCGAGCTCGCTCCGGATCGTTCCAGTGGCGGCCTCCAGCTGGCCGAGCCATGGAAAATGGTCACGCTCGAAAAATTCATCCGCCGGCAGGAACGGGTAATGCAGCCCTTCGCATTGGTTCGCGTAGATCGGCCGCCGCCGAAGCCACGCATCGGCCGCCCTTCCCATTCGCCGCCGGTCGCGTTCGCTGGCTCTTCCCAGCTCCTCCGCCAATGCGCCATCGATCGCATCGGCAAGTTTGTGTTGCCGGTCGATGAGAAACTGCTCCGCGTGCCGCAGGATTTCGGCAAATTCCGGGGTCCGGTTGGTAATATTCCGCGACAGCGCAAGGACCGCGGTCCACCGCTCGGACGCCGCCGCTCCTTGGTCCAGGCGCTCGTGAAGCTCCGCGATCCGGATCAGCGCCAGAAGGTCGGTTCGGTCGATGGCGAGCGCTGCTTCGAGCGCCTCGCGTTCACCATCGGAGTTGCCCAGAACCCGCCGGGCCGTTGCCAGATTGATCCAGTGGGACCGTTCGCCGGCTTCGCGTTTGCATGCGATTTCGAAATGCATCGCGGCGGTGCCTGCGTCCGCCCGCGCCAGAGCGTCGGCGCCAAGCCAGTTGCGGGCAGTGGGCTCGCCATCGTCGATTTCGAGCACGGCTTTGAAATGCTGCCGAGCCTGGTCCGCCAGGCCCGCATGAGCCGCGCGTTGTCCTTCGGCCAGGTGTTGCTGGATGCCATCTACCGACATTCTGGGATTGAGGCAGAGCCGCGGGGACCCGTCAAGCGGCGGCGGAGTCCGCCGGCGCGTGCCGCGCTTTCCGGCCATTGCGGGCGCGGGACTCCGCTGCGACAAGGCAGCATGGCTGACGAGGAGAAGATTCCCGGCGGGGTCGTCCACGACCTTCCCGGAGATTTCGAAGAATCGCTGAGGCTTCATGCGCAAGCGCTGGCGACCTGGTCAGACATCACGCCGCTCGCCCGCAACGAATGGATCTGCTGGATCGAATCCGCGAAGAAAGCTGGGACCCGGCGCAAGCGCATCGACTGGGGGTGCGAAAACCTGGCCGAGGGAAAACGCCGACCCTGCTGTTGGCCGGGATGTCCCCACCGCGAAAAGGGCAAGGGCTAAGCGGTCACTCCGCGTCCGCACAAAATCCTGTCCTACAGCGGCTGCGTTGTGCGACAGGCGCGGCAATGAAATTTTCGCCTCCAACCGGGAAGCTCGCGGCTGTTGCGGCCTTCCCACATACGCGGATGTGCGCCCGTACACGGGGCAGTGCGAACTTTGGGAACATTCGCAGCCTCGTTGAGGCCAGCCGCAGTGGCTGCTAGGCGACACTCCATGGCGGGGACCCCGGACAGGAAACGCGGAAGCTTCGGCAACCTCTGGATCGTCTGGAAGGCGGCTGGAAAATATCCCGCGCAGATCGCGGCGGCACTCTTCTTCCTGATCATGTCGTCGGCGGCGACGCTCGCCATCCCCTACGGGTTCAAGCGCGTGATCGACCAGGGGTTCGGCACGCACGGCGCAAGCCCGCATGCGGTCACCACCGCGTTCCATTATCTGCTGATGATCGTCGCCGCGCTGGCGCTGGCGACGGCGATGCGCTTCTATTTCGTGTCCTGGATCGGGGAGCGCACGGTCGCCGACCTCCGGGTCGCGGTGCAGCGGAACCTGCTCACCCTCCCCCCTCGCTTCTTCGAGGAAAACCGCCCGTCCGAGATCGCCTCACGCCTGACCGCCGACACCGCGATTCTCGACCAGGTGATCGGCTCCAGCGTTTCCGTCGCGTTACGCAACCTCGCGACGGGGCTCGGCGGGATCGTCTATCTTATCGTCCTCGCGCCCAAGCTCGCCGCGCTGCTTCTCGTGGGAATCCCTGTAGTCATCGTCCCACTAGTCCTGTTCGGTCGCAAGGTCCGCGCGCTCAGCCGCTCTTCGCAGGACCGGATCGCCGACGTCGGCACCACCGTTTCCGAAACGCTCGGCGCGATGAAGGTCGTGCAGGCGTTCGGCCAGGAAGAGCGCGAGCTCGGCCGCTTCCGCGACTCGGTCGAAAATGCCTTCAGGGTCGCCCGCCGCCGCTTCACGTTGCGTGCGGTGATGACGTTCAGCGTCATCCTGTTGATGTTCGGCGCCATCGTGATGATCCTGTGGGAGGGCGCAAGCGACGTCGCCGCGGGGCGGATGACCGGCGGCGCGATTGCTGCGTTCGTCTTTACCGGCGTACTCGTCGGCGGCGCGTTCGGAGCGCTGACCGAGACTTACGGCGACCTGCTTCGAGGCTCCGGCGCTGCCGGACGGATCCACGAGCTGATGATCGAGCGGCCGGAAATCCATGCGCCGGCGCAGCCGGTCCCTCTTCCCGACCCGCCGCTTGGAAGCCTCGAATTCGCCAACGTCACTTTCCGCTATCCGACGCGGCCCGAGGACAAGGCGCTCCACGATCTGTCGCTGGCCATCGCTCCTGGCGAGACCGTCGCGGTGGTCGGGCCGTCGGGCGCCGGCAAGTCGACGCTCTTCCAGCTGGCGCTGCGATTCTACGACCCGCAGGAAGGCCGGGTCTCACTCGACGGGATCGACCTTCGCGATGCCGACCCCGCGGCGATCCGTTCGCGGATTGCGCTCGTCCCGCAGGAGACGGTGATCTTCGCCGCGTCGGCCAAGGACAATATCCGCTACGGCCGCTGGGACGCGAGCGAACAGGAGATCGTCGAGGCCGCGAAAGCCGCCAATGCGCACGAGTTCCTGGATATGCTGCCGGAGCGCTACGACACCTTCTTAGGCGAAGGCGGCGCGCGGCTGTCCGGCGGTCAGCGCCAGCGGATCGTCATCGCCAGAGCCTTGCTCCGCGACGCTCCGCTGCTGCTCCTGGACGAAGCGACATCAGCGCTCGACGCACACAGCGAGCGGCTGGTGCAGGAAGCGCTCGAACGGCTCATGAAGACGCGCACGACCATCGTCATCGCCCACCGGCTGGCGACGACGCGCGCCGCCGACCGGATTATCGTCATGGACGGCGGCAAGATCGTCGAGCAAGGGACTCACACCAGCCTCAACGAGGCGAACGGGCTCTATGCGAGTCTCGCCCGCCTCCAATTCGCAGGCCAGGCCGCCTAGCTTTTCTTGCCCGCTCCGGCGGTCCGCTTTGTGGGCGCCCGTCGAGTCGTCTTGCGCGCGGTGCTCCGGCTCTTGGCAGCGGCCGGCTTTCCTGCGCTCTTCGGCGCGGGCGCCTTCTTCGCGGCGGATTTCCTGGCTGCCGGCTTCTTCGCGGACGAGCGTTTGGCCTTCGGCTTCGCGGCAGTGCGCGCCGGGGCCGACGCCCGCGCCGGAGCAGCGTCTTCGCCCGGCCATTTGCCCGACATCACTTTCTGCGCCGCGTCAGCAACGGCTTCGGCAATCAAAGAACCGAGCCTGGCCGCGCTTGCGGTCATCGATTTCGCCGCCTTTTCAGCGGTATCGGCCGCGTCGATTCCGGCGTCCTTGATCGCCTTGCGCGCCTTGGGACTGGCGCTGATCGCGGCTGCCGCCGCGGCGAGACCGGCGGCGAGCATTTCCTTGCTCATCGCGGCCTTGGCGATCTTGTCGACAGTCGCGTTTCCGGAGCTTTTGGAACCGGACGAAGATTTGGATGAAGTTTTCCGAGTGCTGGATTTTGCCATCGCAGGCCTCCCTTGCGTTCGCCGCATTAGACACTTTGGCCCAACAACAGTTCCGTTGCGGCGACGAAAAGGTCAAAGGAAATCGCCAAGTCCGGATGTGTTAAAGGGAGCCGCCACCTCGGCAACGGCTCCCTCGAACATGGTCAGCGGCCGGAGATGTGGCCGTCCGTCAGCACTACGGCTTGACGAACCTCCTTTCCGACCTCTCTGCTGAACCATGAGACATCGGATCACCTCCTTTCGCTGCGTTGAAGCTAAGTCGGAACATGAATCGCAAGGCGCACAAGAACAAGTCTTGTAAAGCGATAGCGTTTCAACGATCCTCTTTGACTTCGCGCTTCCGACTCGGTCGGGCTGCGTCAGCTCCGGCAATCTTCAATGACACGCGTCGTCTCCGGACCGGAGGCGACCGCAACCATCGGTGCGCCGGTCGCAGCCGTCGCGATCCGGCCGCGACTGAAGGCGATCGCGTCGAGCACCGCATCGGTGGAGGTGAGATCCGCGATCAGGTCTTTCGTCGCGAGATATCGCGCCGGGACACTCCGCGACAGTGAAGTGGTCCAGATCGCCAAGGTCGGCGCCGCGGCCGGAACCTGGGTACGAATGATCGACACCGTGCGCGCGGCCCGGTTGCAGCGAATCTCGAGCCGCACCGCAGCGGCGGTATCGACGAAGTCCGCCTCGCTTCCGCCTTCGATGCTTCGATAGGTCCAGGCGCCGCCAATCGGCTGCACCGCTTCGAGAGCGATCGGCGCGGGGGCCTGCGCGGACGCTGAGGAAAGGCACGACAGCGCGCAAGCTGCCGCGAACGCATACATGATTGTCTTCATTTGCTCAGGCGATCGACTTTTTCCTGGAGCTTCGCAAGCTCGGCGCGCAGTTCCTCGAGCTCCTTCTCGGAGGCCGGCGCGCCCGCCTTCCGGGTGCTGCCGCTGAAGGCTTGGGCAGCGTCCTCGAACATTGCCATGTTGCGCTTGGCGAGGTCGGCGAACGCATTGCCGCTGAAAGCGTCGCCAAGCGCCTTCTGGTTGCGCTTGAACGCATCCATCGCAGCGTCGAGATATTGCGGAACAACCCCCTGCATGGAATTGCCATAGAGACCGATCAGCTGCTTCAGGAAGTTGACCGGCAACATCGTCGACCCGCGCGCCTCCTCGTCGACGATGATCTGGGTCAGCACCTGGCGGGTAATGTCCTCGCCGGTCTTGGCATCGACGACTTCGAACTCGCGACCTTCGCGCACCATCTCGGCGAGGCGGTCCAGCGTGATGTAGGACGAGCTTTCGGTGTCATAAAGCCGCCGGTTCGCGTACTTCTTGATCACCACCTTGTCGCCAGACTTGCCCATGAACCGCTCCGATGACCGACGCACCAGCCTAACAGACGCCGATAGTGCGGTGCAACAAAAGCACGCGCCGCGGCCGCTGCCGCTGTTCCTCGAGCTGGTGCGGATGGTGTCGGAGCAGGAACCGGAGCTTGCCGCGAGAGCGCTCGAAGGGCTGGCGAAATACGAAGCCGCGCCAAGGGAGAGACGGCGGTCCGAGCGACGGATCGTGGCCCGGGCTGGACCGGCCGCACTTCGCGACTGCGGCGGAAGCGGAGCGCCGGTCGTGCTTGTGCCGTCGCTGATCAACCCGCCGGACGTCCTCGACCTCGACGAAGCTTCGTCGCTGGCCGGCGCCGTTGCAGCGATGGGCCGGCACACTTTGCTCCTCGACTGGGGAGCGGCGCGCGAGCGAAGAGCGCTCGGCCTCGGCGGCCACGTCACCGAGCTATTACTACCGCTACTCGGCGAACTGGACTCGCCGCCGGCATTGGTCGGCTATTGCCTTGGCGGGACCATGGCGATTGCTGCCGCGAGCCTCACGCAGCTCGAACGGGTAGCGACGCTTGCCGCGCCGTGGCACTTTGCCGCTTACCCGCCGGAGTCCCGCGATTCCCTTCTCCGGCTCTGGGACAGCACCAGGCGCGCCGCCAGCGATCTCAAAGCCTTGCCGATGGAAGTACTGCAAAGCGCGTTCTGGTCGCTGGATCCGAAGCGAACCGTGGCCAAATTCGCAAGCTTCGCCGAATCGGACCCGGACAGTGCCGGAGCGCGCCGTTTCGTCACGCTGGAGGACTGGGCGAACGAAGGTCAGCCCCTCCCCTATCCAGCTGCGCGCGAGTTGATCGAGGACCTGTTCGGCAAGGATTTACCGGGCAGGGGCGAATGGCAGATCGGCGGGCGCGCCATGACGGAGCGCGTCGCTTGTCCGTTGCTCCACATCGCCGCTTTCGCCGATCGGATCACGCCCGCAGCCACCGCTCCCGCCGGCAAGACGCTGCAGGCCGGCTCGGGCCATGTCGGCATGGTCGTCGGCTCGGCGCGTGCAAGGCTCCACGAGGCGCTTGCGGAATTTCTTGTTTGAAGTGGCGCACCCGACAGGATTCGAACCTGTGGCCTTTGCCTTCGGAGGGCAACGCTCTATCCAGCTGAGCTACGGGTGCGTGGGCGAGCGACTTAGCGACGGCGGTTGCGCCCGACAAGGTAGGGCGCGATGAAAGCGCAATGCGCACTCTTCTCCTTCTTGCAGCGGCCGCTCTCGTGACGACACCCGCCAACGCTGCCGATCATCGCCCAAGGACCCGCGAAGCCGGGATCACGATCGGAATCCTGCCGACCGGGCCGCTCAACGCCATCACGGATGTCGCCGGGGTAAAAGTCGGCCAGGTCACCATCATCGAAGGCGCGAACATCCGCACCGGAGTGACGGCGATCCTCCCGCACGGCGGCAATCTCTACCAGGACAAGGTCCCCGCGGGATTCTCGGTGGGCAACGCCTATGGCAAGTTCATGGGCTCGACGCAGATCGAGGAACTGGGCGAGATCGAAACGCCCATCCTCCTCACCAATACGCTGAACGTTCCGGAAGCGGCGGCGGGGATCATCGGCTGGACCCTGAAGCAGCCCGGAAACGAGCAGGTGCGGTCGGTCAATGCCGTCGTTGGCGAGACGAACGACGGCACCCTGAACGACATCCGCGCGCGGCGGGTGCGGCCTGAAGATGCAATCGCAGCCATCGAAGGCGCCAAGACCGGCCCGGTGCAGGAAGGCGCCGTCGGAGCAGGTACCGGGACCATTGCCTTCAGCTGGAAAGGCGGAATCGGGACGAGCTCGCGCAAGCTTCCGGCGAGCCTTGGCGGCTGGACCGTGGGAGTCCTCGTGCAGACGAATTACGGCGGCGTGCTGCAGGTCGCGGGCGTGCCTGTCGGGCAGGCGCTCGGCCAATATTATCTGAAGGACGAGCTTTCCAAGGCGAGCGGTGACGGATCCTGCATCGTCGTCATCGCGACGGACGCCCCGCTATCCGACCGCAACCTGGAGCGCCTCGCCCATCGCGGCCTTCTCGGCATTGTCCGGACCGGCTCGCCGATGACCAACGGCTCCGGGGAATATGCCGTCGCCTTCTCGACCAATCTCGACGTGCGGCGGACAGCGGAACGGCGCTCGAAGCCCAGCGCAATCGTGGATCTCCCGAACGACCAGATGTCGCCGTTGTTCGAAGCCGCCGTCGAGGCAGCCGAGGAGGCTGCGATCAACTCACTGTTCGCGGCCACTCCGATGGACGGCAACGGCCGCCACATCGACGCGCTTCCCGTGGAGAAAGTGGTGGAGCTCTATAAGAGGGCACGCGTCCGCTAACGGGTGCTGGAACCGCTCGGTCGCACCCGCCGTTCAGGCGGCGCATGAACAAGGTGACCACGCTCGAAAAGTCGCTCTACGAGCCGCCGCGTCGACGCGAAGAATTTTACACCGACGTCATCGAGCAGCTGGCGGCCTCGGAAATCCCGTTCCTGCTTTCGGGCACTTATGCCCTTGCCTTCTACACCGGCATTTCGCGCCCGACCAAGGACGTGGACGTGTTCGCGACCGCGGGCGACTGCCTGAAGATTCTGTCCTATTTCAAGGCGAGGAACGTCGACGTCGAGATCGTCGACGACCGCTGGCTGGCGCGGATCACCAAGGGCGAGATCTTCGTCGACGTCATCTTCAACATGCCGACCGCCTCGACCCACGTGACCGAGGACTGGTTCGACAATTCGCCTCGCGCGGAGCTGTTCGGGACCGAAGCGCATCTGGTTCCGCCGACGGAGTTCGTCTGGTCGAAGATGTTCGTCCAGGACCGCTACCGTTACGATGGCGCCGATGTCGCGCACATGATCCTCAAACGCCATTCCGAGATCGACTGGCGGCGCCTTCTCAATCACATGGAATTGCACTGGGAGGTGCTGCTGATGCACCTCCTCAACTTCCGTTACATCTATCCCAGCGAGCGCGATTCCGTGCCGCAATGGCTGCTCGATGAGCTGCTCGATCGTATCGGTGTCCAGAACAGCATCCCGGCGCCCGGCATGAAGGTCTGCCGCGGCCGCATATTCTCGCCGCGCGATTACGTGACCGATGTGACCGAGTGGGGGTTTTCCGAGCCGGTGGGGAATCTCGAAGAACAATATCCGGAACAGCACGAGTGAAAATCGCGGCCGTCGGCGATCTTCATGTGACCGAAGATAGCGTCGCCCCCTATGCGACCATCTTCGAGGAAGCGTCTGCCAAGGCCGACGCGCTCGTCCTGTGCGGCGACCTCACCAATTTCGGCAAGGTCTCCGAAGCGGAAATCCTTGGCGAGGACATCGCAAAATGCACGATCCCGGTGCTCGGCGTGCTCGGCAACCACGATTACGAGTGCGGCCAGCACGAAGAGGTTGCGCGAATTCTCCGCCAGGCCGGGATGGTTCTCCTCGACGAGCAGGCCCATGAGATCGCCGGAGTCGGCTTCGCCGGGGTGAAAGGATTCCTCGGCGGCTTCGGCCGCGGCGAACTGGCGCCATTCGGCGAACCCGAAATCAAGGCGTTCGTCGACGTTGCCAACAACGAGGCGCGAAAGCTGGAAAACGCCCTTCGCTCGCTTCGCACCGAAAAGATCGTCGCGGTCCTCCATTATTCGCCGATCGCACAGACGCTGGTCGGGGAGCCGATCGAGATATTCCAGTATCTCGGCTCGGCGCGGCTCGCGGATGCCCTGGATCGCTTCGAAAACATCGCTTTCGTCCTTCACGGCCATGCCCATCACGGCACCTACGAAGGCGCGACGATGCGCGGCACGCCCGTTTTCAACGTGGCCCGGCCGGTTCTTCGCGACACGTTCGGCAAGCCGTTCGCGCTGCTCGAAGTGTGATCAGTCCTTATTCTCGCCCGGAATCGGGGTCGGCGTGTCGAGCGCCTCGACGACGTAGAGCCGCTTCACCAGCACATAGGTGACGACCGCGAGCGGCGCCGCGAAGAAGACGCCGACAATCCCGAACAGCAGTCCGAAGGCGAGCAGCGAAAACAGCATCACCAGGGCCGGCACTTCCACCGCCCACTGCTGCACCACCGGCTGCAGCACATAGGCCTCCAGGTGATGGACGACGACGTACATCACCACCGTCCAGGCGGCATACTCCGGCCCTTGCACCAAGGCCACCAGGACCGCCGGAATCGCCGATGCGATCGGCCCCGCATATGGGATGAATTCGAGGATCCCAGCGACGATCGCGAGCACCAGCGGCGACTGCACGCCGATGATCAGAAAGCCGACCCAGGTCAGGATGCCGATCGCGACCATCGCCACCAGCTGTCCCTTCAGCCAGAGCCGCAGCGCGTTCGCGGATTCTGCCATGGCCTCCGCGATCAATGCACGGCGTTCCGGCGGGATCAGCTTGATCGCGCCGACTCCGTAAAAGCGCGGCTGGGCGGCCAGGAAGATCCCGCCGAAGACAACGATCAGGACGCTCGCAATCGCCAGCGTCAGGCTCGACAGCCAGCCGCCGAAATTGGCGACAATCAAGCTGTTGTCCGAGCGGACATGCGCGACCCAGCTTTGCACGGGATGATCCAGCCCCAACCCCGCCAACTGGTTGTCCACCATCGCCACCGATCGCGGCAAGGCGGCGGCGAGTTGCTCAGCCTGAGCTGAAATCTGCGAGCTTATCAGCCAGAACGTTCCACCGAGTGCCGCCACGATCAGCAGCACAGATGCCGCGACGGCGAGACCGTCAGGCAGATGCAAATGCATCTTGAACGGCTGCGCGATGGACCGGATGATCGTCGCCACGAGCACGGAGCCGAACAGGAGCACGAGGACATAGCGCAATTCCCAGATCAGGAATGCGCCCGCCACGAGCGCGATGACGAGGATCGTCCTGCGGATGAACGGCAGGTCGCCAGGCTCGTCCTGCTCCCGGTCGGTTTTCATGCGTGCAAAAGCAGGCTTGAACGCAAACTGTTCCGGAGCGGGAAGAACGGGTAGCGAGCGCTGGTTTCATGCTATGGCGCATCGATGGCTAGGATGCCGGCCCTTTTCATCGGTCACGGAAGCCCGATGAATACGCTCGAACTCAACGGCTTCACGCGCGGTTGGCGCGGCGTCGGCAAGGCGATTCCGCGGCCTCGAGCAATCGTCGTCGTTTCGGCGCACTGGTTCTTCGGCGCGACTGCCGTCACGGCGATGGAGCGGCCGCGCACGATCCACGATTTCTACGGCTTTCCGCCCGATCTGTTTGCCTTCGAATATCCCGCGCCCGGAGCTCCGGGAGTCGCGCAGGAGGTGGCGGATGCCCTGGCACCCATCTGGTGCGGTCTCGACCACGACCAGTGGGGCCTCGACCACGGAACCTGGAGCGTGCTCGCTCATGTGTATCCGCACGCGGATGTTCCGGTGATCCAGCTTTCGATCAACGCACTGAAGCCGCTCGATTATCATGTCGAGCTCGGGCGCAAGCTGGCGCCGCTGCGCGACAAGGACGTCCTGGTGCTGGCGAGCGGCAATGTCGTCCACAATCTTCGCCGGATTCAGTGGGACAAGCCGGATTCGGCGTTTGACTGGGCAGAACGGTTCGACGACGCGGTCCAGGGACAGCTAAGCTCCGCCCCCGGCGACATCCTCAAGGTCCTCGATCATCCCGACTACGCGCTTGCCGTCCCCACTCCGGACCATTTCGTTCCGATGCTTTACATCGCCGGAATCGCCGCCGAATCCGGAGAGGTCATCGAGCCGTTCCTCAAGGGCTATGCGATGGGGTCGCTGTCGATGACCTGTTACAGCGCCGGCGCGGACCTTCATTGCGTCGAGGCAGAAGGCGCGGCGGAAATTCCGGAGGACGTCCCCGCCGATCAGACGAACATTTAAGCCGCGCCAGCTAGCCTTTGGGCTTGATCCCCCGGATCACGTCGCCGGCCAGCTAGCCTTTGGGCTTGATCCCCCGGATCACGCCGCCGGCCAGCTTTCCAGGATTTCGACGAAGCGGGTGAGCCAGGCATTGGTCTGGTGGCCGTCCACGACGCGGTGGTCGATCGTCAACGTCACATAGGCCATCGGCAGGATTACCATTGCGTCTTCGCCCTCGATCTCGCGCACGACGATCCGCTTTTCGAGCTTGCCGACGCCGAGGATCGCCGCCTGGCCGGAATGAAGGATGATCGGCGCGGCGAGCAGCGATCCCGACACGCCGTGGTTGGAAATGGTGAAGCTCCCGCCTGAAACGTTAGCTCCGGTAAGCTGGCCCTCCCGGGCCCGACGGGTGAGCTCGTCGAGCTTCGCGCCGATCTGCTCGAGCGTTAGGCTGCCCGCGTCCTTGACGACCGGGACCACCAGCCCCTTCTCGCCAAGCGCGGTTCCGACACCGATGTCGATGGTCGGGGAGACGGCGATGCGGTCCGCTTCCCATCGACCGTTGATTGCAGGCGCGGCCGCCATCGCCTCCGCCGCCGCCTTCACGATGTAGGCGGTGTAGCTGACCTTCACGTTGCGCTCCGCCATCGCACTCTTGTGGGCGGCGATTGCGGAAAAATCGGCTTCGAACACGGCGGTCACGTGCGGCTGCTCCGAAACCGCGCGCACCATGTTTTCGGCGATTTTCAGCCGCATCCGATCATGGGGGATATCGCCGACATTGCGAGGCTGGGCAGTCGTGGGTTGTCCAACGCTGCTCACCGTTGCGTCGGCAACCGCGCGGTCAACGTCCTCGCGAGTGATCCGCCCATCGCGCCCGGTGCCGGTTATCCGGCCCGGATCGATGCCGTTCTGCTGCAGGGCGCGCCGCACCGAGGGAGAGAGACGGTCTTCGCTGTTCCCCGGCGCCGCCCGGGGCCCAGGAGCGCCGGCGGGCGCTTCACGTTGGTCGGTTGGAGCAGAAGGCTTCGCCTCCTGGGCCCCGGCCTTCGCCGGGGACCTGGGATCGATCCGCCCCAGCACCGCTCCGGGAACCGCCTCGGCATCCGTATCCAGCAGGATCTCCGCCAGCACCCCCGCAGCGGGCGAAGGCACTTCCTGCGTAACCTTGTCGGTTTCGAGCTCGACGAGCGGATCGTTCTCGGCGACCGGGTCGCCCACCTTCTTCAGCCAGGAGCGGACGACGGCTTTCGTCCCCTCCTGTTCGTCCGGCACTCGTATTTCGATCACGTCAGAACCCCACCAGCCGGTCGATTTCGGCGCGGATATCAGCGACCGAAGGCACTGCCCAGTCGAGGAGCTTCGGATGATGCGGGCTCGGGATGTCGGGCATCGTTACCCGGGCGACCGGCGCGTCCAGATCCAGGAAAGCTCGATCGGCCACGACGGCGGCAATCTCCGCGCCGAACCCGCCAGTACGCAAGTCCTCGTGGACGATCAGGCACCGGCGCGTCCGGCTGACGCTCTCAAGCACCGCCTCCGTGTCCCACGGCATCAAAGTGCGAAGATCGAGAATGTCGGCGCTGACACCTTCCGCCGCCGCCTCGCAGCGCGGTACCATCGCGCCCCAGGTGACAATGGTTATGTCATCCCCTTGGCGGCTTTTCCTGGCGCGACCAAATGGAAGGACGAAGGCATCTCCAGGCCACGGCCGCCGAGCCCACGCATCGTCGTACATCGCGCGATGTTCGAAGAAGATCACCGGATCGTTTCCGCGAAGGCTCGCTCGCAACAGGCCTACCGCATCTTCCGCGTTCGACGGCACCGCGACCTTCCACCCCGGATTGTGGACGAATTCCACCTCGTTGGTCTGGCTGTGCCATGGGTCGCCGCACTTGAAGAAGCCACCCGGGATGCGCAGGACCATCGGTGCAGCAAAGCGGTTGTTGGTCCGCCACCGCATCGTCCCGCAATCGTGGATCTGTTCGGTCGCTGGCTCGGAATATTTGCGAAACTGGATTTCGGGAACCGGCATCAGCCCGGCAAGCGCCATGCCGACGGCTCGGCCGACAATCCCCTCTTCGTTGAGCGAAGTGTCGAAAACGCGTTCGCGTCCGAACTTCTCCTGCAGGCCCAGCGTCACTGCATGCACGCCGCCCTTGGGACCGATGTCCTCACCGAACATCAGCACGCGGGGGTTCGACTCCAGTTCCTGCTCCAGCGTCCGGCGGATCGCGGTAACCATGTTGATCCGCTGGCCGTCCGGCTTCGGCTCATCGGTCGTGCCGTCAAGGCTCAGCCCCGCTCCGCCGCCGACCTTCTGCACCTCGCCTTCGAAAAAGACGTGAGCCGAGACGCGCTCCGGCGGCGAAACGCCCCGCGCTTCGGCCTCGGCAACGGCAGCAGCGACTTGGCCGGCGACCTCGCGCTCGATCGCCTGCAAGGCCTTCTCCGACAGCCGCGAGTGCGCTTTCAACTTCGGAAGCGGGTCCCGGGACCATTCCTCGGCGACTTCGGCCTCGGTCTTGTATGCCTGCGTATCCTGCGCGCTGTGCCCCTCGAGCCTCGGCACCGTAAGCCGAAGCAGCGCCGGCGCCCTCTTCTGGCGCACATGCGCGACGGCCTTGGCAATCAGCTCCGCGGCCTGCTCCGGCTCGGTCCCGTCGCCGCTGAAAATCGTCAACCCGCGGAAGCTTGCCAGGTTCGCCGCGATGTCCTTGCCGGGAGTCTGGTACTCGGACGGCACCGAAATCCCGTAGCCGTTGTCCTCGATGTACATTAGCAACGGCAATTGTTGGGTCGTCGCAATAGTTAACGCGGACCAAAATCCCCCGGTCGCAGCGCTCGCTTCACCGCCAAGCACCAGCGCGATCGCATCCTCCGGCCCTTCGTTCAGGACATCCCGCCTGTATTTGATTGCCTGCGCCCAGCCCGCGGCCGGCGTATATTGCGCGCCGACCCCGCCACACATGGGAAGCGCGTGCGCTCCGCCCGGATTCGGGTAATTGAATACTACCCCGATGTCGCGGCCGTCGGAATATCCGCCCGCGAGCCCCATCCCCGACCCAAGCGCGTCCGCGAGGTCGACGCCGAGCGAAAGCAACATCGGCCGCGACCGGTAATAGCCGCAGGCGGCATCGCCGTCCTTCAATCGCAGCCCCAGCAGCACCTGCGCCATGTCGTGGCCGCGAGCCGAGAATTGGTAGAGGACCTTCTTTGCGGGAACGAGCTCCTGTTCCTCGATCCGGTCCAATTCGCGCGACGTCAGGACCAGCCGGACGACCCGGCCCCAGTCCACTGTCGCGCTGCTAAATCGCGCCAAGTCCGCGTCAGCCACCGATCGCCTCGAGGACAGCCGAGGCGAAACGGTCGACCTGCTCGTCCGACAGGCCGCAAATGTTGAAGCGGCCGGAATCCGCCATGTAGATGGCATGGTCGGTGCGCAGCTTGAGCACCTGCTCCGGGGTCACCGGAAGCATCGAGAACATGCCCTTCTGCCGCCCGACATAATCGAACAAGGGATTCGCCGCCGCGAGCCTCTGCCGAAGCGTCGCGATCCGTTCGCGCATCCCTTCCAGCTCGACCCGCCACTCCGCGGCCAGCTCGTCGAGAACGATTCGGACGGCGGCGGCGCCGTGATCGGGCGGCATCGACCAGAACTCGCGCGAAATCTGCAGCACGTGGCCCATCGCCGTCGCGGTCGAAGCAGCGCTTGGAGTCTTGAACCAGACCGAGCCGACTCGGTCGCGGTAGACTCCGAAATTCTTGTCGCAGCTCTGCCCGACGAGAACCGTGTCGCAGGCGTCAAGAATGCCGCGAAGCCCCGCCGCATCCGGCGCGAGGCCGTCGCCGAAACCCTGGTAAGCGATGTCGATCACCGGGAGCAGCCCGCGGTCGGAGATCAGCGCCGTAACGTCCGCCCATTGCTCAGGCGACAGGTCAGCGCCCGTCGGATTGTGGCAGCAACCATGGAGCAGCGCGACGTCGCCTGGCCGAGCCGACCGCAGCGTGTCCATCAGCACATCGAAGCGGATTCGGTGCTCCGACTCGTCGTAATAATCATATTCGACCACCTTCAGGCCGGAACCCCGAACGATCGGCCCGTGGTTCGGCCAGGTCGGCATGCCGATGAACACCTGCGCGCCGGGATTGGCGGTCTGGATGAGGTGAAACGCGAGGGTGAGCGCGCCACAGCCGCCCGGCGTCTGCAATCCCGCGATACGGTCGTCCTTCGCATGCTCGCCGAGCAGGATCGGGCGAAGAAGCTCGGCGAACCGGATGTCGCCGCGGCCGCCGAGATAGGACTTGGTCTCCTGCCGTTCCCAGAGCCGCCGCTCGGCTTCCTTGACCACTTTGAGGATCGGTGTGTTGCCGGCACCGTCGCGATAGACGCCGACCCCGACGTCGATCTTCTCGGGCCGCTTGTCGGCGTTGGCGAGATCGATGAGAGCGAGAAGGGAATCGCTCTTGATCGGGTCGAGATCGCCGATCGAGCGGGTGCGGAGTTGCGGTTCGTCCAACATGCGAGCGGCTTAGCGGCAAACCCGCAGCCGCGCAAAAGACTCAAGCGTCGTAATCGACCGCGACGCCCTCGCCTGCGGGCACCGACTGGCAGGTGAGCACGTATCCGTCGGCCACCTCCTCATCCGTCAGCCCATAGCGCGCAGCCATCTCGACCTTGCCGCTGACCACCTTTGCACGGCAAGTCGCGCACACGCCCGCCTTGCAGGCGAAGGGCGCGGGAAGCCCGGAAGCCCGCGCGCTGTCGAGGATGTTGCCTTCGCTGAAGGGTACCTTCCGCGTGCGCCCGTCGAGAGTCACCGAAACGGTCAGGCCCGCGGCCTTCGTCTGAAGATCGGCCATTTCCCTTACGAGCGACTCTTTCGGGCGATCGGCGGTGAACCGCTCGATGTGGATTCTCTCTCGCCCGATCCCCCGGTCGATCAGCGCGCTTTCGGCGGAATCCATCATCGGGCCGGGTCCGCAAATGAACCAGTCGGCGACCTCGTCGGGCGAGCCGATCAGATGCTCGATCGCCTCGTCCACCCGCTCCCGATTCAGCATCCCGTTGAACAGCTCGACGTCGCCTTCTTCCGCGTCGAGGAAATGATACAGCTCGAACCGGTCCAGATAGCGGTCCTTCAGCTTTGCAAGCTCCTCCAGGAAGATGATCGAGGATGAATCGCGGTTGCCGTAAAGAAGCGTGAACCTGCTCTCCGGCTCCGACTTCAGAAGCGTTCGAATCAGCGACATCACCGGCGTGATTCCCGACCCGCCGGCGAGGCCGACGACACGACGTTTCGCGGTCGCGTTGAACTCGGTCGTGAAACTGCCGTGCGGCGGCATGACCTCAATCGTGTCGCCCGGTTTCAGCCTGTCGCCGACCCAGTTGGAAAACACGCCGCCGCCGATCCGCTTGACGGTCACCATCCAGTCGCGTTCTTCCGGAGCGGTGCACAGCGAATAATTGCGCCGCACTTCCTCACCGCCGATTTCGGCCTTCAGCGTCAAATGCTGCCCCGCCTTGAACTGGAAAACGTCGCGAAGCTCGTCGGGAATCTCGAATCGCACCGAGTTTGCCTCGGCGGTTTCGGGCACGATCTGGGCGACTCGAAGCGGATGGAAACGCGCGCTCACTTCACCACTTCGCGTTTGGGTAGGTGCGCTGGAGAAACTGCATCGGCGCGAGGATATGGCCGAGATGCTCGCTGTGATGACCGCGCCGTCCGCCAAGGATCGGCCGCTGGTCAGCAGGCCCTTCGAGCTTCGCTTCCGTGAGCACTCCGGTAATGGCGGAGCGATATTCGTCCTCGAACGCGCGCGGATCGGGCGCGACCCCGCTGTCGATCAGCGTTTGGAGAGTCTCGTCCACCTCGAACAACTCGGGGATGAAGCGCCAGCACCAGTCGAGCCCTTCGGCCATCCGGCGGGCGCTCTCGTCCGTCCCGTCGCCCAGCCGGACCGTCCACTCCGACGCCAGCTCGCGGTGATAGGCGACTTCCTTCACTGCTTTCGACGCGAACTCTACGAGGAAGCGGTCGGTCGATTGCGTCAGTCGCTGGAACAGCATGTGCTGCCATGTCGAAAATAGAAGCTGGCGCACGATCGTCTGCGCGAAATCCCCGTTGGGCTGCTCGACCAGCAGGCAATTCCTGAAATCGAGCACATCGCGGTGGAACGCCAGCTGATCCGCGTCTTCGGCCTCGCCGAGAAGCAACGTCGCCTGCCCGATCAGGTCGAGGGCGAAATTCGCGAGGGTGAGATCGACCTCGAGCGCGGGCGCGTGCCCGCACCACTCGCTCAACCGCTGGCCGAGGATCAGCGAATCGTCGCCAAGTCGTTGCAGGTAATCGACGCGCGCCGCGTCCGGCGCGGTCATATATGCTTCACCTCGTCGGGGATGTCATAGAAGGTCGGGTGACGGTAGATCTTGCTCTCCGCCGGCTCGAACAGTTCACCCGCGTGATCAGGATCGCTTGCAACGATTTCCTTCGACGGGACAACCCACAGGCTCACCCCTTCTTGTCTCCGCGTGTAGGTGTCCCGTGCGTGCGCGAGCGCGAGCTGCGCGTCAGGAGCATGAACGCTGCCAGCGTGGCGATGCGAAAGCCCGCCCTTGCTGCGGACGAAAACCTCCCAGAGCGGCCAGTCGCCACTGCTCATGCCGCCTTCCTCGCGCGGCGCTTGTCCTCGTGCGCCGCAGCGGCTTCGCGAACCCAGGCGCCGTCGTCCCAAGCCTTGCGCCGCGCATGCATCCGCTCCTTGGCAGCGGGGCCTTCGCCGCGGACGACCGCGTAGAATTCCTCCCAGTCGACCTCGCCGTAATCGTAGCCGCCCTTTGCCTCGTTCCACTTGAGGTCGGGATCGGGAACCGTGAGGCCGAGGAAGTCGGCTTGCGGGACCGTGATGTCGACGAACTTCTGCCTAAGCTCGTCATTGGTCTCCCGCTTGATCCGCCAGCGCATCGACTGCGCCGTGTTGGGCGAATTCTCATCCGGCGGGCCGAACATCATCAGCGAGGGCCACCACCAGCGGTCGAGCGCGTCCTGCGCCATGCGCTTCTGCTCCGAAGTCCCCTTCGCCATCGCGATCATGATTTCATAGCCCTGGCGCTGGTGGAAGCTCTCTTCCTTGCACACGCGGACCATGGCGCGGGCGTAAGGGCCGTAGCTCGTCCGCTGCAGCGGCACCTGGTTCATGATCGCGGCGCCGTCGACCAGCCAGCCGATCGCGCCGATATCGGCCCAGGTCAGCGTCGGATAATTGAAGATCGTGCTGTACTTCGCCTTCCCCGAGTGGAGCGCCTCGACCATCTCCTCGCGACTCGTGCCTAACGTCTCTGCGGCGCAATAAAGGTAGAGTCCGTGCCCGCTCTCGTCCTGCACCTTGGCGAGCAGGATCGCCTTTCGCCGAAGCGACGGCGCGCGCGTGATCCAGTTCCCCTCCGGAAGCATCCCGACGATCTCGCTGTGCGCATGCTGGGAGATCTGGCGGACCAAGGTGCGTCGGTACGCCTCGGGCATCCAGTCCTTGGGCTCGATGAACTCATCGGCAGCAACGCGCGCCTCGAACGCCTCGACCAACTTCGGGTCGTCCAGGCTCTCGATCTTCGCCGTCTTCTGAAGCTCGGTCGTGTACATGATGTCGATGTAGTCCGTGCCGGGTTAACGTTCAAATCTCGACGACTGGCCCGCCAAGTGTTCGCGAATAGCCGGTGAACTCGGCGACGATTCGGCCGTCGCCGCCTCTCACAGCCACCCGGGTCACCCCTGCACGCCCCTCCCGCGCGACTTCTGCCGCCTCCGCGATCAGCGTTTCGCCTTCGCGCACCTTGTCGAGGAAGATGATCGACGCCTGCGCGGCCACGCTTGCATGGTTGGCGCCATTGCACACATAAGCGAAGGCCGTGTCGGCGAGCGCGAAAATCATCCCGCCATGGGCGAAGCCGTGGCCGTTGAGCATATCAGCCCGCACCACCATCGATACGCGCGCATAATCCTCGCGCGCCTCCTCGATCCGAATGCCCCAGACTGGCCCCGTGCCCTCTTTCGAAAGCATGTCGTGCGCGACCTTTGCGGCCAGTTCGTTTGCGTCCACTGCCCCTCCTTCGCTACTTGGGCGCAATGGATTACGAGACCATCGACTTCAAGCTCGACGACGGTATCGCGCGCATCACGCTGAACCGCCCCGACCGGCTCAACAGCTTCACCGCGCAAATGCACCAGGAGCTTCGAAAGGCGCTGATCGAAGCGGAGGGCGCCCGGGTTGTCGTCCTCACCGGCGCCGGACGCGGCTTCTGCGCAGGCCAGGATCTCAACGAGCGGGCGGTGGCATCGGGCGATCACCCGGTCGATCTCGGGATGACGGTGGAAACGGGCTGGAACCCGCTCATCAAGACCCTCACCTCCATGCCGCAACCGGTAATCGCGCAGGTCAACGGGGTCGCCGCGGGCGCAGGCGCCAACATCGCCTTCGCCTGCGACATCGTCGTCGCCGCGCACTCGGCCAAGTTCATCCAGAGCTTTTCCACGATCGGCCTGATCCCCGACAGCGGCGGAAGCTGGATATTGCCGCGCCTCGCCGGGCAAGCGCGAGCGATGGGGCTGGCGCTGACCGGAGAGCCTCTTCCCGCCGAACAGGCAGCCGAATGGGGGCTCATCTGGAAATGCGTCGATGACCAGTCGCTGGGAGACGAGGTGGACGCAATTGCGAAAAAGCTGGCATCGCTGCCGCCTTTGGGCCTCGCGGCAATCAAGGCGATCATCCGCTCGACGTGGAGTCGCACGCTCGACCAGGAACTCCACCTGCAGCGCGACGAGATGCGCCGCCTCGGCTTCACCGAAGATTATCGCGAAGGCGTCGCCGCGTTCCTCGAAAAGCGGCCTGCCAAGTTCGTGGGACGCTAAGCCATGGGTACGACAACGATCGAATATCGCACCCTTTCCGGGACCCGCGCAGCGGTCGGCCGCGCCGGCGCACATCATGTCATCGCCGACCGGCCCGAGGGCAAGGCCGGAGGCATGGGCCTGGGCTTCAATGGCGGGGAACTGCTCGCGCTCGCGATCGGCGGCTGCTTCTGCAACGACGTTCAGGCGCTGGCCGATGAAATGGGCGTCACAATCATCGACCTCAGCGTCAGCGTCTCGATCGATTTCGAGGGGACGCCCTCGCGCGCGAGGAACGTGCGGATGGACGTCGGCTGCAAGCTTGGTGAGGACGCCGATCCCGCACCCCTGATCGAGCGCGCGAAAAGGCTGACCACCATCGGCAATTCGCTGCGCTCGGGCATTCCGGTCGAAATAGGAAGCAGGCCGAATGGCTGAACCCGGCTGGCGGCAGGAGCGCAAAAGCGGAATCGCCGCCATTGCTGGCTCGATTGCGGTCAGCGCAATCATCTGGGTCGCAATCTGGCAGCTGCTGCCGCCACTTCACGGGATGGAAACGATCGGCGCACGACTGATCGTCGCACTCAAGTGCGTCGCGCTTGCCACCCTGTTCTGCTTCGTCGGCGGAGTGGAGGCCGTCTCCCACGAGCGCCTGCAAAGCAACGCGTTCGATCCGCTCCAGGGACACCAGACCAGGCGCCTGCGGGTTAACCTCCGCTATCTCCAGAATACGCTCGAGCAGTTGATTATATTCACAGTCGGCCTGTTCGGCCTCGCCTTTTACGTCGATTCCGGGAGCGCGATGCGGATCGTCGTCGCGACGACGGTCATCTGGATTCTGAACCGCTTCGCCTTCTGGATCGGCTATCACCGCAGCGCCGCGATGCGCGGGCTTGGCGCGCCGAGCATGGCGGTGAGTCTGATCATGCTGCTTTACGTCATCGCGCGAATCGGTCTCGATATCGGCGGGATTGCGGGAGCGGTCATCGTGCTCGGCCTCTATCTCGCGCTCGAAGCCGTGCTGTTCCTCAAGACACGCTAAATCCGCTCACTGAGCGATGAGCGAGGCGAATTTCTTGAGATCGATGTTGCCGCCCGAAACGACGCAGACGATCGGCCCGTCGCCTGCCTCGCCGGTTAGCGCTGCAGCCAAGCCCAGCGCGCCGGCCCCTTCCGCGATCACCCGAGCCTTGTCGGCCATCAACCGCATCGCTTCGCGGACCTGGTCGAGCGAGACGACGACTCCGCCGTCCACCACCGGCTGCATCCGGTCCCACATGCGCTGGGTGACGCTCTGTCCGCCCGCGCCATCGACAAACGAAGCCTCCCAGTCCGGGAATTTGCTCGGCTCGCCCTTGGCGAGCGAAAAAGCATAAGGGGATGCCGTTTCCGGTTCGCTCCCCAGCACTCGTACATCGGACTTCAGCGCCTTCACTGCGCTCCCGACGCCAGTAATCAGCCCGCCGCCGCCGATAGCCGCGATGACGGTCTTCACGTCCGGGCAATCCTCCAGGATTTCGAGCCCCATCGTCCCGTGACCGGCGATGAAATCGTGATTGTCGAAGGGGTGGACGAACGTCCCCTCCAGTCCGGGAAAGGCGTGCGCTTCGGCTGCATTCCAGGCTTGCTCGTAGGAGACCGGAACGATCGTCGCCCCAAGCGCCCGCATCCGCTCGAGCTTGGTCTGCGGGGCTGTCTCGATCGCGACCACCGAGCAGGGGATGCCTGCCGCCCGCGCGGCATAGGCGACGCCCTGCCCCGCATTGCCCGCGCTGATCGTCCACACGCCCCGCGCCTTCTCTTCCGAGGAAAGCTTCGCGACCGCGTTGGCCGCACCGCGAATCTTGTAGGCATTGGTCGGCTGGAGGTTTTCCAGCTTTAGCCGGATATCCGGCCCGCCTGGGCCAAGGTCGAGCTTCACCAGCGGCGTTCGCAGTACCGTCCCCGCAATCCGCCCCCGCGCCGCCTCGATATCCTCCAACGGAATCGGCCTAACCGGATCGATCATTCTCACCCTCTCCTGCTTGGCCCCAACTTCTTCTAGAGGGAGGGAATGAAGACTCAACAATTGCTCAATTACGAGCGCGACCGCTGGGTCGCCGGCCAGGATGGCCTCATGGAACTCCCCAGCGCGATCGACGGCTCGCCCGTCGCAATCGCCGGCTCGGGCGGTCTCGATTTCGGGGCGATGCTCCGCCACGCCCGAGAGGTCGGCGGCCAGGCGCTTCGCGCGATGACATTCCACGAGCGGGCGCGGCTGCTGAAGGGCCTCGGCCTCGCGATCATGGCGCGCAAGGAAGAGCTGTACGAATTGAACTACCAGACCGGCGCGACGCGCAAGGACGGCTGGATCGACATCGAGGGCGGCGCGGGCACCCTCTTCTCTTTCTCTTCAAAGGGTCGTCGGGAGCTTCCCGATGCCCACGTGCTCCTCGACGGCGCGCTCGAGCCGCTGTCGAAAAGCGGCAGCTTCGTTGGCCAGCACATCTACACCTCGCTCCAGGGCGCGGCGGTGCACATCAACGCCTTCAATTTCCCGGTGTGGGGAATGCTGGAAAAGCTCGCGCCGACCTTGCTTGCGGGCGTCCCCGCGATCGTGAAACCCGCCTCGGCCACGTCCTACCTGACCGAAGCGGCGTTTCGCGTGATGATCGAAAGCGGCCTGCTCCCGCCCGGTGCGGTGCAGCTCATCGTCGGCTCGGTCGGCGACCTGTTCGACCATTTGCAGGGACAGGACGTGGTCAGCTTCACCGGCTCGGCTTCGACCGCCTACAAGCTCCGCACCCACCCCGCGGTCATGCGCGAAAGCGTCAGGTTCATCGCCGAGCAGGACAGCCTCAACGCCTCGATCCTGGGCCCCGACGCGGCGCCCGACACGCCCGAGTTCGAGCTGTTCATCAAGGAAATCGCGACCGAGATGACGGTGAAGGCGGGACAGAAGTGCACCGCCATCCGTCGGGCCATCGCTCCCGCCGATTTCATCGACGCGGTCGAATCGGCCCTTCGTGACCGCCTCGCCGCCACGAAGATCGGCGATCCTCGCTCCGAGGGCACGCGCATGGGCGCTCTCGTCAGCGCCAGTCAGTGCAAGGACGTCCGAGAGAAGATCGCCGAGCTCGAAGCCGCGGGCGCGCGCATCGTTGCCGGCAACCCTGACGCCGAGACTCCAGTCAAAGGGGGCGCCTTCCTCGAGCCGATCCTCCTTCGGAGCGACGAGCCGTGGAAGGCCGAAGCGGTCCACGACGTCGAACCCTTCGGCCCTGTCTCGACGATCATGCCCTACCGCGACCTCGACGACGCCGTCGCGCTCGCCAATCGCGGCAAGGGCAGCCTGGTGCTGTCGCTCTTCACCCACTCGCCCGGCGCGGCGCGCGACTTCGTCCAGCGCACGGCGTCCTTCCATGGCCGAATGCTGGTCATCGACCGCACCAACGCGAAAGAATCGACAGGGCACGGATCGCCGCTTCCGGTGCTCGTCCACGGCGGGCCGGGCCGGGCCGGCGGAAGCGAGGAAATGGGCGGTATCCGCGGCGTAAAGCATTACATGCAGCGCACCGCGCTCCAGTCGTCGCCGACAATGGTTGCAGCGATCAGCGAGCAATATGTCGCCGGCGGGCCCAAGCACGTCATCGACGCCCACCCGTTCCGGCTGAAGATGAGCGAGCTCGCGATCGGCGACACGTGGATCACCGGCAGTCGCACGGTCACACTCGAAGACATCGAGCATTTCGCCAATTTCACCGGCGACAAATTCTACGCCCACATGGACGACGAAGCGGCGAAGGCCTCGCCGATCTTCGAGGGCCGCGTCGCCCACGGCTACCTGATCCTCAGCTTCGCCGCAGGCCTCTTCGTCGACCCTGATCCGGGACCGGTCCTGGCCAACACCGGCCTTGAAAATCTCCGCTTCCTGACGCCGCTCTACCCCGGCGATTCGATGCGCGTGGAGCTAATTGTGAAGTCGAAGTCGCTGAAAAGCGAGGAAACCGGAATCGTCCGCTGGGCCGTCGAGATCTACAACCAGAAAGACGAACTGGTCGCCACCTACGACCTTCTGACGGAAAACGTGCCCTAGGGTCCGCAACTCGCCTTCCCGCTTGTTCGTTGATCGAGCGGATTCCAGCCAAGGAGGGCGAGATGAAAGTCAGTGAAGTGATGACTCGCGATGTGAAGACCGTGCGTCCGGACCAGACCGCCAAGGAGGCCGCGACCTTCATGCTCGATGAAGACGCCGGATCGATGCCGGTCAGAGACGGCGACCGCCTGATCGGAATGATCACGGACCGCGACATCGCGGTTCGCGGAATCGCGCAGGGCTATGGCCCCGATACCCCGATCAGCGAGCTGATGACTGACGATATAATCTGCGCGCGCGAGGACGACGACATCGAGGAAATCGCGACCAAGATGAGCCGCGCTCAGGTCCGGCGGATGCCGGTGATCGATGCCAGCGACCGTCTGTGCGGGATCGTCAGCCTCGGCGACCTCAGCCGCGAAGCCGACCGCCAGTCAGCCGATCAGGCGCTTCAGGGTGTCAGCGCGCCGGGAAGCCAGCACAGCCAGGGCTGATTAGCGCCCCAGCTCCTTGATCGCCTTGTCGACCAGGGACGAATCCGCTCGTCCGTCGACCCGCTCCGCGATCAGCGCGGCGGCGGCGCGGGTGGCGGCCTCGGTAGCGGCAGAGCGCAGCTGCTGAACCGCAGCGCGTTCTTCGGCGGCGATCTTCTCTTCGGCCATCCGGCTCCGGCGTTCGACGAGCGCGTCGGCGTCCTTCCGCGCCTTTTCCATCAGCGCGTCGGCTTCCTGGCGAGCCCGCTCCACCATCGCTGCAGCTTCCTTTTCGGCGGCTTTCGCCTTGGAAGCATATTCGGCCTTGAGCGCTTCCGCTTCCTTGCGGAGGTTCTCGGCTTCCTCCAGTTGCCCGCGGATTGCAGCGATCTTCCTGTCGAGTGCCGCGCCGATCGCGCCCGGCACCTTCTTCATCAGCAGGATCGCAAACACGAACAGCATCGCCAGCGCGACCCAACCGCCGGCATTGAAGCCGAACACGGACGGCTCGGCATGCTCGCCGCCCGCCGGATTGTGCTCGACGGTCGCGGTGGTCTGCGGATTAGTCATTGAGCGCCACCTTCACGGCCCGGGTCGCCTCGGCCGCCGGGACGGTGCCGCCGGTCAGCTTGGCGAAAATCTCCCGCGTCGCTTCGACCGCGACGCTTTCGATTTCCGACTGGGCGGACGCGGCCGCATCCCTGATCTTCGCCTGTGAGGCTTCGAGCTTGGAGTCGAGCTTCTTCGAAGCCGCCGCGACCCGCTTTTCAGCCTCGCGCGCGCCGGCGTCCTTCGCCTGCTGCGCGAGCTTAAGAGCTTCGCTCCGGCTTGCGTCCATCTTCTCGCGATAAGCGGCCTCGGCCTTTTCCGCCTCGTCCCGCGCCCGCTGCACCTCTTCGAGGTCGGAGGCGATCTTCTTCTCGCGCCCATCGACCGTGGCCTGGATCTTGGGGACCATTCCACGGGCGATGACGAAGAAGATGAATCCGAGCGCCACCGCGAGCCACAGGAGCTGCGACAGGATGACGTCCGGGAGCTGGTAAAGCTGAGGCATTTGAAAAAGGCTTTCCGGCCGCTCTTACAGCTTAGATCGCGTAGAGGATGATCATCGAAATCGCGAACGCCATCAGGCCGAGAAGCTCGGCGGCGGCGAAGCCGATGAACAGGCGGCCCTGCTGACCGTCAGCGGCGGCCGGGTTGCGAAGCGCGCTTTCCAGGAACGAGCCGAAGACGATGCCGACGCCGATACCTGCGGCGCCGACGCCGATTGCCGCGAGACCGGCACCGATGACCTTGGCTGCTTCGAGATCCATGATTTGAACTCCCTTGAAAATCCGTTGGTTAGTGAAGGTTGACCGCGTCGTTGATGTAGAGCGCAGTCAGGATTGCGAACACATAGGCCTGGATGGCCGCGACCAGCAGCTCCAGGATGTTGATGAAGGCGACGAAGAAGAAAGCGAGGATCGAAACGCCGATCCCGCCGCCGCCCGCCTGCAGCCCCTGAACGATGAAATTGCCGAAGATGTCGACGAGGATGTGCCCCGCGAACATCGCGATGAACGGCCGCAGGCCAAGGCTGAACGGCCGGACCATGAACGAGATGAACTCGATCGGGAACAGCAGGACCTTGCCAATCCAGTGAACGCCCGGCGGCGTGAACAGAGTGAAGAAGTGAAGCCCGTGCTTCCAGAAACCGACGCCCAGCACGATCGCGAAGCTGATCAGCGACATCACGCCGGTGAAGGTGAATTGGCTGGTGACGGTGAACGGGTGAACTCCGAACGCGGCCAGGGGCATGTTGCCCATGAGGTTGGCGAACAGAAGGAACACGAACGAGGTGAACACCCACGGCAGGTACTTCCTGCCCTCCGGGCCGATGCTCGCGTGGACCATGTCGTCGCAAAAGCCGATCAGCCCTTCGACCATGACCTGCCAGCGGCCGGGGACGAGCTGCCGCCGCATCCCGCCGAACATGAAGAACCAGATCAGGCCGAGCACGATCAGGGTCCACAGCGCGCTGTTCGTGAAGACGAACGGGTTGCCGGGCTGGAGCGTGCCCGCGATCGGCTGGATCACGAACTGGTGCATCGGGTCGATTTTGGCGCCGGCGGCCACGCGTGTTCCCTTACTCTGTACCGTCGGGCCTTCGGCCCGGCGGTTCGTTTGCAATCCTCATGACGTTGAAGACGCCCGCGGCGAACCCGAGGAATAGCATCACCAACATCAGCCACGGCTTGGTTCCCAGCCAGCGGTCCAGCATCCACCCGACAATGCCGGCGCCGAGCGGCGCTCCGACGAGGTGGCTCAGGACCAGCTGCCCAGCACGGTAGCTGGGATCGCCCTGCCGTTTCTTTGTCCTTTTCGCCTCTGCCTGCTGCAAATGCTCGAGCCGCTTTTCGAGCGATTCGAGCCGTGCGTCTGGCGGAAGCTTCTGGACCTCGTCGCGCTCGTCTTCAGCCATGCGTCTTCCCCTGTGCGTCGCCCGTGCCGAACAGCGTGGGGCCAGGCTCAGGGACGAAGAACATGGCGGCGTAAGAGCCCGCCAAGGCGCGGCCCCTTTATGAACGGGCGTGGGGATAGTCAACCGCGCGTCGCGGGCGCGCGAGAATCTCGCCTTCTCAGCGCCCGCAATAGCTCGGAACGGGCGCCGGCTGGCCCGGGCCGCGCCTCCGCCACATGCCGTCGCTCAGCATATAGCTCTCTCCCACCTTCACGTCGGCGAGAAGCTCGCAGCCCGCCGCGATCCCCACTTCCTGCACCGTCGCGCCGCGCCGGGTTGCAAGGTCGGTGTAGAGGCTCCGCCGCTTGATGTTCACCGCCCCCACTTCCCGGCTTACGCGCTCGCCCGGATTGGCGGCATAACCGAGGTACCCGTCATACCGCTCGCCAACCATTCCCGCCTGGCGCGCAGAGACGATCGCCGGGCTGGTCTGAGCCAGCGCCGCCACCCCCGCGACAGCCAGCGCCGCGCCGGTCGCAACGCGAAGGAGAAATCTCACTGCGATCCTCCGCCCGGCGTCTTGGGAAAGGCCTCCGGGTTCTGCTTGATGAGCTGCTGGACGTCCTGCTGGAGCCGCACCACGACCTCCTGCCGGATATCGACGTTAAGGTTGATCTCGATCGGCTTGTCGGGCGCCTTGACGGTGATGCAGCTGGCCAGCGGAACGGCCATCGCCGCCCCGGCGAGCAGCCTCGTTGTTCGCTTGATGTCGATCTTCGTCATCTCACTTCTCGCTTGGCTGTGGGGGTTTGGTGGAGACTTTGACGTCATTGATCGGGGTCGTCGGGGTTTGCTCTTCCTGCTTGCCCAGCACCCGCACCTCTGTGACGATACCGGGCGCGTCGAGCGGGAACGGCATCACAGGCGCGATCACCTGTCTCGGGTCCTTGAAGCCCTTGGCCATCTGGATGAGCGCCCGGAACGGGCCACTGATGTTGAGGTTGACCTGCAGTGGGACCTTTCTGAACGCGCTGCGCACGAGGCCGCCGACAAGGCCGCCGCGGTTGCTGAGCGAAATCTGCCGGATCGTGAAGCGGGTCGCGAATTCGCCCGCTAGGTCGCCGTCGAGCCGGACGGTCATCGACTGGTAACGCATGTCGCTCAGGAGGTCGAAGGCGAGCCCCGCGACCATTCCCGCTTTCGGTTTCGTACCGGTGTACGCGAACTCGCCGCCCGGAGGCCGCGAATCGAGGCGGCCGCCGACGATCCGGCCGCCGCTCTCGTCGAAGATCATCGGCAGAACGCCGTCGAAGGTGCCGGTGATCTTGAGGCCCGCAAAGCCAAGATTGCCGATGAACTGGCTGGCGTCGAATCCGACCAACTCGAATGTCAGCCGCTTCGGGCTCGGACTCCCGAAATTGAGGATGGTTTCGTCAAGGATCAGCTTTCCGCCCATGAACGGCCATTCGCCGCGCTCGATCTTCACCAGGTTGTTGGGCAGCAGCTGGTAACGGATCACGCCATTGTCGACGATGATTCCGGGGTTGATCGATCGCACCGTGGCGATCTGGCCCGGCGCGGTCTCGAGCTTCAGCAGGTCGGTGAAGTGGACGCTCGTCGTCAGCCCTTCGACCGGTCCGAAAGGCGCTGCCAGATCCATGTTCCGCGTGGAGAAATCGCCGGTCGACGTGACCGCCCCGGAACCACTCCAGTCGATCCGGCCGTGCCCCTGGACGGCGCCCTGGACCAGCGCGACGACGCCCTCGGTCAGCCGGGTCAGCTCTTCCGGCTGCAGATTGGGGCCGAAGGTGATCCCCGGGACGTCGAGATCGGCATGTCCCGACCCGCTCCCCAGATTGTGCTCGATGTCCACGTTGGTGACGAGTGTCCCGGTTTCCGGGTGGCGCAGCGAGCCTGTGGTCGTGATCCTGTTGTCCGCAAGGACGAAATGCACGTCATTGCTCTTGAGCGGGTAGAATCGCGGCGGGTCGGCGCGATCGTTGACGAACAGGCCGCCGTCGATTGCCAGCCGGCTGTTCAGGAAACGCCACTTGCCGTCGATATTCGTCATCTTCAGCGGAACGGTCCCGATCACCGCGTCGGCATTGGTCAGTGTGCCCGTGGCGCCGCCCCTGGTGAAGGCGCCGCGCAGACTTTCCGCATTGAGTGCCACCGGACTTTCAGACTTGCCGATGCGCAACGCGACCGAGCGGCCATTAAAGCCGCGCTGGTCGATGAGGATGCTGTTGGCATTGAGCCGCATCGGCGACGATCCGATGCTCCCCGCGAGCGCCGGATTGCTAATCCGCCCGCCGACCCGCAACGCACTGCCCGCCGGCTTTGAAATGATGGCGGCACCTGTCGGGCAAACCGGCAGGCGCGTCCGGTTGATTTGCAGCGCCTGCATCTTCAGCACGTCCCAGCTTACGACCATGCACCGCTTGCCGACGAGGATGCCGCCATTGGGCCCGATCGTCCCGTCGATGGGGAGATTGAGATTGCGGACCTGGCCGCCGGGGAAATTGCCGGTCAGCCCTGCGACGGTGCTGAAGCTGGTGGCGCCGTTCGCCTCGGCGTTGAAGCGGAGGGTCGAAAGCGTCAGGCGGGACCCGTCCACCGCGTAGGGCTGGAAATTGCCGAAGCCGTTGATCGCACCGTTTCCGGTCTGGTGAAGAGTCACCGATCCCGTCGGCAGCCCGCCGCCTGCCATGGCGATCGTACCGTCGAGCCGAAGCTGTCCTTTGGGCCAGAAGTAAGTGACGCCCTTCCCGCCCGAGATGGTGGCGCGCCCGCCGGTCGCGGTGCGAATCGTGGCATCCGTCACTCGTGCCGCCCCGAAACCGGGAAAATTGACGAGCCGGATTCCGCCGCTGACGTCGAACGATTGCGCGCTCTTCGAAATTGCCGTTGCGATCGATTGGGCGACCGGGCCGATCGGCGTCGACCGGGTCACGTCCAGCGCTCCGGTCAGGGGTGAGATCATCGACGGCGCAAGCGCGGCATTATTGGCCGCATAATGGCCAATCATCACGACGCTGCCCGCAGTCGTCTTCAGCCGGTACTTGCCGTTAACGCGCGTCCGCTCAGCGGTGATATTGCCAAGTCTCGACTTCTGCGCCGCCAGGTCCAACTGCCCGGTCGCGTCGACGGGATCGCCGACCAGGGTAATCCGCCCGCTCATCGCCGCGAGGCCGTTGTCGCCGGCGGTCAGGACCTGCGACATGATCCGGGCGCTTGCGTCGTACTTGTCGAAGGCCTCGCCGAACCGGACGTCCAGGTCCAGGCGCGGCCTGGCGATAGTGAAGCGGCTCGCCGGACAATCGAACTGATTCGCGGTGAGCGGTCCGACCACGTGCGGGTGTCTCGCGTTCACCTCGAGCGCGCCCACCCCGAGAACGTTTTCCGCCGAGCACCGGCCGGTGACCATCCGCGGGCTGTAGGAAACGAATTTTCCTCCGAAGCCGCCGGTCAGGTTTCCGTTGCCCTGGACCGCAAAGCCGATGGGCCCCCACGGAGTCCTCAGCGAAATGCTGCTGTCCGCAATGTCGAGAACGACGTCGGGTAGAGAGAACGGCTTGCCGCTCGGCGGCGGCAGAAGCTTGTCGATTTCGCCCCAGCTGACCCGTCCGTTCCTGAGCACCGTGCCATGCAGCCGGACTCCCCGAGCGACGATCCGGTAGACGTCGATGCTTCCATTGAGCTTCAGCCGCATCTGGATCAGCACCCGCTTGGCGGTGACGTCGGGATGCCTTGGATCGCCGATGCTGAGGTTGCTGATCTGCTGGGTTCTGAGGCCGACGCTATCGAGCGTGAAACTGCCCTTCACGCCGCGGCTCGCCAGTTCGTGTGCGATGAGGTTGCGCGCGATCGGCCGCCGTTCAACCCACACAACAATCAGCGCGGCGACGATCAGCAGGAGGATGCCGATCGCGACCCAGGTGAGAAGGGTACGCCAGCGGGACCGCCGCTCCACGACGACGACCGTATCCCCGCTATCGCCCACCGATTCAGCCATTGGTGGGTTCAACCCGCTCCTGTGCTAGCCGTTCCGTCACCGGCACGACCGCTAGGTGACACTTCCCACTCCGCGCAATCTCCGCTTATGCTTGGCACGCTCGGGCAAATTGGCACAGGAACGACCATGCACGGGCGAGTATCGGACAGTCCAACCGGCGCAAGCGGTCACCGCGCGCGGCTTCGCCACCGAATTTTCGAAGGCGGCGGCAAGGCGCTTCTCGATCACGAGCTGGTCGAATATCTCCTTGCCCTCGCGATTCCGCGCCGCGACACCAAGGATCAGGCAAAGGAACTGATCGCCAAATTTGGAGGAATCGGCGCGCTCCTGTCGGCAAGCGCCGAGACGCTGCGGCGCGAAGGGCTGACCGAATCGGTCATCGGAGCGTTGAAAATCGCCGAAGCAACGGCGCTACGCTTGCTGGAGACCCGAACCGAAGGCGTGCCGGTGCTCTCCAGCTGGAATGCGCTCACCGATTATCTCCACGCGGCGATGGCTCACTCCCGTACAGAGCAGGTGCGCGTCCTCTTCCTCAATGCGAAGAACATGCTGATCGCCAACGAGGCGATGTGGAACGGTTCGGTCGACGAGGCCTCGGTCCATGTCCGGGAGATCATCGCCCGGGCGATCACGCTCGGCGCCACGGCGCTTATCATCGTCCACAATCACCCGAGCGGCGATCCGACTCCCTCGAACCAGGACATCCGCATCACCCAGGACCTCGTCGAAGCCGCCCGCCACATGAAGATCGCCGTTCACGACCACGTCATCGTCGGCGCTTCCGGCCACAGCAGCATGCGCGCGATGGGTTTGATCTAGACCTCCAGACGGTCGCTTTCGCGGGCGACCATCGTGTAGAGCGCGGGCATCAGGAAGACGATGATCAGCAGGCAGGTGATTAGCCCGCCGACGATCACGATCGCGAACGGACGCTGCGTGTCGGTGCCAACGCCGGTCGCGATTGCCGCGGGAAGCAGGCCGAGAGCAGCGACCAGTGCAGTCATCATGATCGGCCTCAGCCTCAGGATCGCGCTTTCGCGGATCGCTTCCGCGATCGGAATCCCGCCGAGGCGCAGTTCGTTGACGTAGGAAATATAGACGAGCGCCGTCTGCACCGAGACCCCGAACAAGGCGAGGAACCCGATTCCGGAGGAGACGGAGAAAGCGGTTCCGGTCAGCCACAGAGCAAGGATTCCGCCGACCGGCGCCGACATCAGCACCCCGGCCAGCGCAATCGCCGGGAATTTGAAGTTCCGATAGAGGAAGAACAGCAGCAGGAAGATCAGCAGCAGGGTCAGCGGGACGATCGTCGCCAGCTGCGCCCGCGAGGCGGTATATTCGCTATATTCGCCGCCCCAATCGGCGCGGTAGCCCTGCGGCAAGTTCACCTTGCGCGACACCTGAGCCATCGCGTCCTCGACCGCGCTCGCAAGATCGCGTCCTTCGACCGAGAACTGAACGCCGATGAAGCGGCTGTTGTTCTCGCGGTAGATGAAGGACGCGCCGTTATTCACGGAAATACTAGCCAGTTCCTTCAGCGGAATGTGCTGCCCGCCCGGCGTCGCGACGAGGATGTTCCCGATCGCGACCGGATCGTTGCGATACTGTCCCTGCAGCCGAACGAGCAGGTCGAACTCCTTCTCCTGCTGCACGACCTGGGTGGCGACATCGCCCCCGATCGCGGTCTGGATGAGGGCGTTGACGTCATCGACGTTGATTCCGTAGCGCGCGATCCTGGAGCGGTCGATCTGAATGGTGAGGCTCGGCTGGCCGAGCTCCTGAACCAGGGTCACGTCGCGGATCCCGCGAACATGCTCGAGCACGGCCTTGATCGCCTTGCCCTTCTTCTCGAGCGTGTTGAGGTCCGGGCCGAAAATCTTGACCGCGAGTGCGCTCTTGAGGCCGGTTTCGGCCTCGTCCACCGCGTCCTCCGCGGGCTGGGTGTAGTTGAACGTGATCCCGGGAAAGGTCTCCAGCTTGTCGTTGATCGCAGCGATGAGCTGGGGCTTGGTGTGGATCGATCCGTGCCACTCGGAATAGGGCTTCAGGCCGACGAAGAATTCCGCGTTGAAGAAGCCGGTCGGGTCGGTCCCGTCATCGGGGCGGCCGTGCTCCGATCCGACGACCGTCACTTCCGGGAAGGACGAGATGATCGAGCGGATCTGCGGAACGATCGTCGCCGATTCGTCGAACGAGATGGTGTAGGGCATGGTCGCGCGCACCCACAGCGCCCCCTCGTCGAGGTGCGGCATGAACTCGGCGCCGACATCCGCGAAAATCAGGAGAGAGGCGAGAACGAGCACGGCCGATCCGGCGATCGTTCCGCGCGGCCGTGCGAGGCAGAAATCGAGCCCGCGCACATAAGCGCCGCGGATCCGCTCGAAGATGGCGTTCCTGCGCTCACGAACGCCGCTGCGCATCAGCCAGGCGCAAAGCACCGGAAGCAGCGTCAGGGTCACGATCAGGGAGCCGATGAGCGCGAAGATCATCGTGTCGGCCATCGGCTTGAACAGCACTCCGGACGGGCCCGACAGCACGTAGATCGGCAGGAAGCTGACGACGATGACGATCACTGAATAGAAAAGCGGCCGGTCGACCTCCGCGGCGGCTTCGCGGACGATCAGGAGCAGATTCTCCGGACGGTCCTCGGCCATGGCCAGGCGGCGGTAGATATTCTCCACCATGATGACCGCCGCATCGACCAGGATTCCGAAATCGATCGCGCCGATCGAAAGGAGATTCGCCGAGGCGCCCTGCAGGTCGAGACAGGCGAAGGCGAACAGCAACGATAAGGGAATCGTCACCGCAACAATGAGTCCGGCGCGGACGTCGTAGAGGAAGAAGATCAGGACGACGACGACCAGGAGCATTCCGCGAAACAGGTTGTGCTCGACCGTGACCACCGTCTCGTGGACGAGATCGGTGCGGTCGTAGAACGGAACGACCTTCACGTCCTTGGGCAGGATGCTGGTGTTGAGCTGCTGCGTCATCGCCTCGACGCCCTTGAGGACATCCTGGGTCTTGTCCCCAGTGCGCAGCATGATGACACCCTCGACCGCGTCGTTCTGCTTGTCGATCCCGAACTGGCCGAGGCGCGGCGCAATCCCCAAGGTGACCTGCGCGACGTCCTTGACGAGCGTCGGGATGCCGTTGTGCACGGCCACGACGACATTTCCGATGTCGTCGAGGCTCGTCAGGCGCCCGAGCCCGCGAACATAGTAGAACTGGCCGCCTTCGGAATAGAATCCGCCGCCGCTGTTGCCGTTGTTCGCTCCAAGCGCGGCTTCCACCTGCTGGGGCGACAGGCCCGCGCCGGCGAGCCGATATTGGTCGAGCAGCACCTGATACTGCATCGTCCCGCCCCCGAACCCGGAATCGTCCGCGACTCCGGGAACCGAGCGATATTGCGGCTCGACGGTCCAGTCCTCGAACGTCTTGAGTTCGGTCGGCGAACGGTCGGGGCTCTGCAACGTGTAGCGGTAGATGAGCCCGGACGGGGACGTCAGCGGCGCGACGTCCGGCGACACGCCCGTAGGCAGAGAGAGCGCCGCCAACCGGTTGAAGACCTGCTGCCGGGCGAAATTCCTGTCCGTGTCCTGGTCGAAGGTGATGTCGATGCTGGACAGGGCATAGAGCGAGATCGAGCGGAGATCGTTCTCCTTGGGAATGCCGTTCATCTCGCGCTCGATCGGAACGGTGATCAGCCTTTCGACTTCCTCTGCCGAATGGCCTGGCCATTGCGCCGTGATCGACACCATCGGCGGCGACAGGTCCGGATAGGCGTCGACAGGCAGCCGGTCCCACGCGCGGATGCCCGCGAAGATCAGCAGGACCGTCAGGAAGCCGACGAGGATCCTCTGCTGGAGGCTGAGCGCGACGATCCGGTTGATGAAGGACGAGCCGGTCCGCCGCGGCCCCTCCGGATCTTCGGCCGGGACTTCGTCGTTCATTGGCTCTGCATGAATTGCAGGAATATGGCGCCATTGGCGACGATCCGGTCCCCGGCCTGGAGCCCGCTCGTCACGTCGTAATTCTGGCTGTCGCGATAACCCAGCGTGACGTGCCGCCGCGCGAAGCTGCCGTCGCGCAGTGCGACATAGACGAAGGGCAGGTTCTCATCGTCACGGAGCACTGCCGACACTGGCACCAGAAGGCCCGTCGTGACGCGCCCCGATTCGATCGAGACGTCGACGTACATCTGTTTCTTGAGGAGTCCCCCCGGATTGGGCGCGACGATTCGCGTGACGACCGCGCGGGTATCGGGATCGACGGAGGCGGAAATATTTTCGACGGTACCGCGAAAGGGCCCGGTGCCGTCGCGCGGATCGATCTGGGCCGGATCGCCTCGCCCGATCGCGCTGAGGTCGTCCGGCGCGACCTGTGCAAGGATCCAGACCTGCGAAAGATTGGCGACCGTGAAGGTCGCCGTCGTCCCCGCCTGCAGCAGCTGGCCCGGCGTAACCTGCTTTTCGACGACGATCCCCGAAACCGGGGCCCGGATGACGGCAGCAGCGGTCCTCCCGGACAGGCTCCTTCGATCGACGCCCATCGCGATCAAAGCCTGCAGTGCGGCATCGCGATCGGCATCGGCGCCGGCGGCGTCGGTGCGCGCCTGCTCCGCCTCCCGTTCGGAGATTCCATTGTGGGCGGCAAGGTCGCGATCGACATCGGCCAGCTTGCGTGCATTCGCGGCAGTGGCGGCCGCCTTGCGGTAGGTTCCGATGGCCGCCGCATAATCGGCCGACTGGACCAGCGCGAGCGGCTGGCCTCTTGCGACATGCTCGCCCAGCGACACCAGCGTTCGGGTCACGGGGCCCGTGAAAGGCGAAACGACCGACGTCGCCTGGTCGTTGTCGAAGTCGACGACTCCGGGCGCCTGGACCTTCTGGCGATAGCCGACCGGGACCACCGTATAGAGCTGGATGTGGCGAAGCTGGGCCTTCGTCAGCCGAACGTTCGCGATTGCGACGCGCGTATCGGTGTCGGCCGCGGGTGACGAGGAGCAGCCGGCGATGGCGGCGCAGGCCAATGCAGCCAGGGCCGCTTTGCAAATCCGACTCTCGATCATGTTGAAGCACCCGTCAGCGTCGGCTCGTGCCACCAGCCGCCGCCAAGCGCCTGGAACAGCGCAACGGTGTCGGTGAACCGGTCGGCTTCGGCCTGGATCAGGCCGAGACGCGCCTGCTGGTAGGCTTGCTCGGCGTTCAGCACCGACAGATAGGCCGCGTAGCCGTCCTTGTACTGCAGCCGCGCCAGGTCGAGGCTCCGTTTGGCCGCATCCGTGGCCGCGGCGGTGGATTTCAAAGTCTCGGCGTCGTGATCGAGCGCCGCCAGCGTGTCCGCGACATTCTGGAAGGCGGTCAGGACGGTGCCTCGATATTGCTCCGCCGATTGCTGGTAGGCGGCTCTCGACGCGCGCTGCTGGTGGAGCAGCCTGCCGCCGTCGAAGATCGGCGCCAGCAGCGCCGCACCGAGGTTCCAGAATCCGGTGCCGGGCCCGAAGACCTGTCCGATCGCGAGTGCCGTGCTTCCCGCATTCCCGCTGAGCGTGATGTTCGGAAGCCGGTTCGCGGCCGCGATGCCGACCTGCGCGCTCGCAGCGTGCATGTTGGCTTGGGCCTGGAGCACGTCCGGGCGCTGCGCGACGAAGGTCGAAGGAAGCGTCAACGGAAGGTCCGATGGCAAAGTCAGGCTGGCGAGGCTGAACTTCTGAGCCGGCATCTGGCTCGGGTAATGGCCTGCAAGCACCGCAAGCAGGTCATTCTGCTGGTCGCGCTGCTTCATCAGCGGCGGCAGCGATGCCTTGAGTTGCGCGAGCTGCGCTTCCTGCGCGGCAAGGTCGGTTCCAGCCGCAACGCCTTTCGAATGCTGGTAGCGGACGACCTCCATCATTCGCTCGTTGATCTCGATCAGCGCATTCGTCGCGGTGATCTGATCCTCGAGCGACGCCTCCTGGATGGCCGCCTCGGCGACATTCGCGGTGAGCGTTACGTCCGTCGCGATCATCTCGTAGCGGGCCGCTTGCTGCTGCGCCGCCGCCGCTTCGACGGTCCGCTTGTTGAGCCCGAAGACGTCGGGAACGTAGGACACGCTGAGCTGGGGCGTGACCAGCGTGTAGAGCGACGCGTTATTGCTCGGGATCGGGGCGAGCGCGCCGTTCGCATCCTTGTAGCGCGTGATCGACGCTCCGGCCGAGACCTGCGGGTAGTAAGCGCCGTGCTCGGACCGGGTGTTTTCGTAAGCGACGCGCAGGGCCGCCTGAGCCGCCTTGAGGTCGGCATTGTTGGCTAGCGCCTGTTCGATGAGGTCGTTCAGCGGCCTCGAATGGAACAGCCTCCACCAGTCCGCGGGAATATCACTTCCGCTGACGAAGTGCTGCGCCGCGCCGCCCGGGACCCCCGGTGTTGCGACTGTCGTCGACTTCGGGGTCGCATTGTAGGTGGCGACCGGAGGCGGCGGCGGGGTCTTGAAATCGGGGCCGACGACGCAGCCGCTCGCCAGCATGGACGCAAGAAGCGCGGCAATGGCGGCCCTGCCAGAAACCAACCCGATCTCCGATTAGCGCTCGCGGAGATCAGAGCCCACCTGGTCCCCCCATAATACGGGTGTGATAGAATTACATTACAAGTGCCGCAATCCATAGGCGGCACAGCGTCAACGCTGCAAATTACAATCCGGCAAGAATCGGGGAGCCTTGCGGCTAACTAAGATACACCGGCGCGGGCTTTGGCGGCTGACGCCTGGCACTGCTTGAGCGGTTGCTCCCTGCCGCAAAAATCCGGCCATTTCCCGCTCTTCATCCAGTAGCCGACCAGGCCGTGCTGGTTGGCGATTCTCCAGAAGCGTGGGTCGGCGCGGAGCGGGCCGGTTCCCGGAGCGAACAGGAACGAAGTTCCCGGATTTGCCGGGGCAAGGTCCATTTCCGGCGCCAACGTGTGCGACAACCCTTCGAGGAGCAAGAACGCCTGGTCTATTTTGCCAAGCGAAGCCAATGCCTTCACCGCGAGATCGAGCCGGAGGCCGGAATCCGAAGCCGACAGGATCGCCGAGGCGGCTCGATCCGCATCGGCGGCCCGCCCGCTGTTTCGCGCCGCAAGATAAAGTTTGAGGGCATCGATTTCCTGCACTCCAAACCCTTCGCCCTGGTTCAGCATCGCCGGCAACAGCGCCGCCGCACTTTCATGTTGCTTTCCAAACGCGAGAATCTCGAACTTTGCGAGGCGAACGAGTGCGTTTTGCGGGTAGTCATGCACCGCTTTTTCGATCGCCTGATCCGCGAGCGATTCCTCGCCGCGCATGTGCAGCGACTCGGCGAAGCGCCACTCGATTGGGGCCGTGAGCGGCCGCATCGCGTGCGCACGCTGGCAATATGGCCATGCGTCGTCGTTGCGGCCCACGCTCATCAGAAACTGGCATTCGCGCATGCTGAGATACGGGAAATCGGGGGCGTGGCTTAAGCCGTCGAGCAGCAAGGATTCCTGCAGGGCTATGTCCCCGGGCTGGTTGTAGACGCTGATCAGGTACCGTGCGTCATAGCCGCCGCCGGATGCCGCAGGGCTGATCTTGAAAGCAATGTTCGCTTCGGACCGCGCCTGCGCGAACAGGGCCTGGCGCTGATCGGGCGGGGACCGCGCGCCATCCTGGACCAGCGTCACCGCAAGGTTCCCATGTTCATAGGCAACATTCGGCGCTCGGGCGACGGCGGCTTCGAACGTCTGGCGCAGCATTCCCTGGTCGAACACCCGCGGGTTATTGATCATCTGCTGGCTCTTCATCAGCGGAGCGAGGTCGTCCGCCGATACTTTCAGTCCCTTCTGCAGGTTGATTTCGCGAAGCTCGTAAAGCGGCTCGGCGGCGGCAATCGTGATCGCATTGCTCAACGCGTCCGAATTTGCCGCCGAGTCCTGAAATTCCTGACTCCATAGGCTGACGCCGCTCTTTGCGTCCTGGAGCTGGGCGAAAACCTTCAGCTCATCGCCAGCCTCAATTACCGATCCGCCGAGAATCATGCCCGAGCGGGCGTTCGCCGTGCTGGCGGCCGCAGCGTCGGACATGGTCGGGATCCCGGCTTCGCCCATGGCGTCGACGAGATGGTCCCTGAGCATCTGGGCGAACTGCGAAGCCTGCGGGCCGTCCTTGGCCTGAAACGCAGCGATTCGAAGCGGCGATTCTGCGATCGTTTCACTCGTTGAATTCCACCAGAGAACGGTGGCAACGAGCAATGCTAGGACCGCCAGTCCCGCGGCCGGATAGCGGAGACGGCGCATCGCTCCGGCCGCAAATGCCGGTGCCCGGCTCCCACTGACCGCGTCGCGTTCAGACAGCCCCTCGCGCGCGCCCAACCTGCGCGCATCATCGACGAGTGCCCGCCAGGCAGGGTCCTTCCTGCTGCCTTTCCAATGTGAAAGGTCGGCCGTCTGCGTAAGTTCGAAAATTACCGGCCGCCGGCACGCCTTGATCGTCACCGGGAGAAAAGCGTTGTTGTTGTCCGCGACGGTGGCCTCGGCCCGCACCCAGCGTGACACCACCGAGCTCGGCGACCAAAGGACGACCACTGCCTTGGAGGCGCGCAGCGCGGTTTCGATCGCCTCGTCGAAAACCTCGCCGGTTTGGAGCGCATTGTCCCACCACACGTCGAACCCTTCCGCCCGGAAGGCGTCCGCGAAGCGCCGCGCCACTTCAGCGTCCGGTCTCGCGTGAGAGATGAAGATATCGGGCGCGGACAGGCGGGCAGGCCTCAATATTGCGTGTGGATGGAAAGCATGATCGTCCGCAATGGATTGGGCCCTGCGAGATATGCGCCATAAAAAGCTGCGAACCGCGGATCGACCGACGGGCTCGCGAAGTCCTGCGAAATCGCGTTCGTGACGTTCTTCGCGACGATGTCGATTCCCCACCGGTTGTTCCGGGCCTCGATACCGGCCCAAAGATCGAGTGTAGTCAGCGCCCTGGACGGAAATTCTTCCTGGCGCTGGTTGAACATCATGCTGCGGTGGCGAAGGTCGCCGCCGAGCCGCCAGTCGAGGCTTCCGGCAAGCCGCGCCCTGTAGTTGGCGTCGAGGTTGAAGATCAGCTTGGGCGCCTGCGACCGGCGATAGCGTCGGAAAACCGGATCGCCGCTTGAATCCACTTCCGGCGCATTGGTCGCGGGATCGATCGGCTGGATGATTCCCGTCGCATCGGCATAGGTTAGGCCGCCGTCGAGCTGAAGGTGCTGGCCTAGCCGGGCGGCGCTTTCAACCTCCACTCCGCGGCTTCGGGCCGGACCGTTGAATGTGATGAAGCCCAGTGTTCCGCCGGTGAACACGGTATCCTGGAAATTCTTGATCTCCATGTCGAAGGCGGCAACGTTGAACCTGACGCGGCGACCGAACAGATAGGATTTGATGCCGGCTTCATAGTCCTTGACGCTCTCGTCCTTGATCGCGGCGCCGGCCGCAACGAGACCCGGCGGGACCTTCCCATCGACGAGAAGCTCGGGAGGAATCGCGATGGTGTTGGTTTCGACGTAACCGCCCGACTTGCTGCCATGCCCGAACGAAGCATAGACCATCGCGTCCGGACTGAGATCGTATTCGACGCTCGCGTTGCCATCCAGGAAGCTGGATTTGTGCGCAAGCGGAGTCGGATCGAAAGGCGGGTTGGCGATCGTGTTCCAGACCGTGGACGGCGGCAACGCCATTCGCCCGAAGACGATGTTCTTGGTCTCGCGGGTGTAGCGCAAGCCTCCGGAGAACCGCAGCGCGGGAGCGATGTGCCAGGTCGCCGAAGCGAATGCGGAATAGGCTTTCTGATCCTGAACGAAGTGATTGACGAACGGTCCGTTGAATAGCTGGCCAGGACCCGGCGGTCCCGCCGGCGGAAAGCCGGGAACGGCCCATTCCTGGTTCTCCAGCGAGTTCCAGTGGCTGCTCAGGAAGAACAGTCCGGCCATATAGTCCACTCGGTCGCCGGTCGGAGACTCGAGCCGGATTTCCTGCGTGAACTGGTGATACTTTTCCCGCCGGTCGAAAGTGTTGCTGTCGTCCGGCGAGAAATCGAAATCGTCGATATTGTGAAGGGTGTAGGCAACGTAGGCGGTCTGGCTGACGAGCTTGTGCGTCCCGATGTCCAGCTCGCCCTTGAGTGACGCGATGTTCGACCGGGTATCATGATCCGTGTCGCCGCTCGAGGTCTTCGACGTGAATTGCGATGTGTGACCGTCCAGCTTGTTGTCGCCGTAAATCGCGGGAAGGTCGCCGCCGACCAGTTGGTAGTTGGCGCCGATTTGGCGATTGTCCGAATATTGATAACTCCCGGTGACCGTGAGGCGTTCGCTGACGTCGGCGCGGATCGTCGCTCGAAGGCCGAGATCCTTATGCTCCGGCCCATCGTGGCCGGTGATGTCGTTATGGACCCACCCGTTGAGGTCGTTGTAATGGGCGGCGACGCGCATCGCGACGGAACCATTCAGCGGCAAGTCGCTCGCTGCGTCGAGCTGATAGCCGCCGTCGATCAGTTCTGTGCCCGCCCGTACCTCGAAGGACGGACGGTCGCCCGGCTGCCGGGTGATGATGCTGATCGCGCCCAGGCTGGCGTTCTTTCCGAGAAGCGTCGACTGCGTGCCCTTGATGAATTCGATCCGGTCGATGTCGAACAGACCGACTGAATAGAGCCGCGTTTTTCCGAGGAACACGCCGTCCGTGAACAAAGCGATCGACTGCTCGAAGGCCTGCGATCGCGCCGCGGTTCCAAGACCCCTGAAGGTCAGCGCGAGACCGTCGTCGGGAGCCCTCGAGAAGATCGCTCCGGGAACCACGGTCACCGCCTGGAACAGGTCCTTGATATTCTGATTAGCCAGCGTCTTTCCATCAAGCGCGGTGATGGTAATGGGCACCCGCTGCACAGACTCGGTCCGCTTCCGGGCGGTGATGACAATGTCCTGCGCGTAAGCAGACGCTTGTGGCTTTACCGTGTCCGATCCGGATAAAGAGGAAACTGCTGGAACGCTCTGGCCAAATGCCGGACCGGCGGTCCACGAACCAATCAGACAAACTGGAACGAAGAAAAGCACCCCGTTGCGCATGTCGGATAGTCCCCCGCAACCACGCAGCACGGCCTCGCCTGGCCAGCCGATACTTTTCGGCCGGCCGAATTCATATCACATTCGTCGCTTAGTCAAAGTGACAACATCATTTGACTTCAACCACTTCGGAACTTCGCCCCCCGCGCTTCCAGCATGGATTTCCAGAACGGCTTCTTCGGGTCTGAATCGAGCACCGCTTCGACGCGCTTGAGTTTCGGAATGTAATGCCTGAGCGTGATCTCCACCCCGCGTTTGAGGGTCATCTGCGCCGACGGGCACCCGCCGCACGCCCCGCTCATCCGAACCTTCGCGACCCCGTCCTTGTAGCTGAGCAGAGTGATGCTGCCGCCATCCAGGGCAACTTTTGGCTGAACGCGTGTCCGCAGGATCTCCGCGATCTGCTGCTCGATCGGATCGTCGAGAGCAACCTGATCCTCGGTCCAATGCTCAAGTTCGCCATCCTCGCCTTCCGCAAGCGCTCCGGTGATCCCGGCAACGATATCGTACTGGAGAATGGACCAGTCGGCGGCGGAATCATCGCGGCTCGCCGAGATGAATTCGCGCGCGATCAGCAGATCGGTGACGCCTTCGATCCGCAGCAGCCGTTCCGCAAGGCGCGGCCTGCGCTTCGATATCCGGTCGAAAGCCATTGGCGCGTCCACCGGCAACGGCTGCGGAAGCGCAAAGCGCCGGGCGATCGGATTAGGTGTGAGTTCGACACGGATCAGCATCGGCCGGCTCTGTCGATTCGGAGAAGGATGCCGGTCAGAACGGCCGCCTCACCACGCCAGTTTCGGAGTGGTCCGATGAAGGAAAACGTCGAATCGCCGTGCCGCGCCGGGATTCGATTTCCTGAGCGCCGCGCACGCCCGTCCGGCAAGCCGGCACGCGCGCTCGACTTCCCCGGAGTCCGCCAACGCGGTCAGGCTCTCGAGCAAGATGTCCGGAAGCATCGGCAATGCTGGGGAGACCGGCCCGCCACTTGCGGCGCAGCCCACCTTCACCAGCCTTCTCCCTCTTGTATCCCGAAATGCGCTTTCGCCTCGGGGCTCATCAGCGCCGGGCTCCAGCGCGGATCGTGGGTGAGCTCCACATAGACGGATTCGACGCCGGCCACCGAGCTTACCGCCTGGTCGGCGCCCCCTTGGAGGTAACTGGTCGCCGGGCAGCCGGGCGTGGTCGTTGTCATTAGGACCCGGACAGCGCCGCCATCTTCGATGTCGACATCATAGATGAGCCCGAGATCGAAAATATTGTAGCCAAGCTCGGGGTCGATCACCTGGCGGAGGGCATCGTGAATCAGGCCGGTCAACTTGAGCTTGTGTTCGAGATCGGACTCGACCTGCATGATTACGCACTCCTCGAGCCGGATGCTGCGGAAAGGGCCGGGTCGGCGGCGGCGCCGATCCGCACCAGGATCTTGTAGGCCTGGCCGTCCGGCTCGAACCCGCCCCGCCAGGCATGGCCGCGCTTGGCTAGCTCGGGCAGCAGGAACAAAGGTTCGCGGCAAACCAGCGCAGAGAGCACCTCGCCATCGTTCATTTCTTCGGTCGCAGCGAGGATGCGCACCATCGGTTCGGGCGGGTCGAGATCGAGATTGTCGAGATGACGAACCGGCGCCGGCCAATCGGCACCGTCGCTCGCGGCCGCGGCCGCCGGCGATTCTTCGCCGGGCGCACTTCCGGTCGGCCGAAACAGGACCTCCCAGTCTCCGCCCCCAATCTCTCTCTCCTCATGTTCGAAGCCCTTCGAGCCGAGCACGCTGAACAGCGGCACGGGCTTGAATGTCGCCAGCAGCCTCAGCCCCTGCCCGGGTTCAAGCGCGCCGATTGCTTCCATGATTTCCTGGAACGGCTCGCCGCCGTTGCGAAGCGTCGGGCGGACATCGAGCTCTGCCAATTGGGTCGTCATGTCTTTCTCCCTTGAGGTCAGCCTGAATTGGAAAGCGAATAGAGGAGGCGCGGCCGCTGCGCTCCTTGCGGGAGCATCTGCTCGGCGTTCACGTCGGCCAGACGGCGCGTCCGGACGAGTTGCACGACAAGGCCGCATGTCCCGACGAACATCGCTCCGGCAGCCACTCTGAAGAGCACGGGAGCCCCGGCAAGGAGCGCCGCTGTCCCGGCCCAGACCGATACGAAATAGAGCACGAACCACTTGGTCGCGCGGCCCTCGACGACGAGATCCTGAACGCGCGGCGTTGGCGCTTTGCCGAGCACCGGCCCGTAGCATTCCAGCCACGTCAGGAACGCTACGATCTTGTAGAGCTGCGAGAGCCCGAGGCCGCTGAGCCAGCCGAAGGCCACCAGGAAGACGAGCGCGCCGATTTGATCGCCCAGCCGCCCCAGCGCGACCAGGACGACGAGCAGGGCGACGGAAGCCGCCAGGGAAGCAAGGCCGAGGGCCGCCATCCGGCTATTGAGCTCGATGACCCGCCGCTTCCTCGCTCGGTAGAGGTGAACGACGTCCACGCCGTAGAGCACGAGCGCCGCAACGCCGAGTGCAAGCGCGATCAGCAACACGGGCCAGAGATCGGCGCCGGACAGGATCGTCACGACCCCCATCACGATCGCGATGGCGAGGGCCGCCGTCCCGAGATGAAGGGTGGCCTTGCTTGTGGTGCGCTCGGCGTCGGGCGCGAGCATGAACATGGCGAGCAGGCGATAGCTGACCCCCATGGCGGTGAAGGTCAGCCATCCGCCGAGGCCGGCGATGGCGTGGACGGGGAGGCCCGTCCCCGTCAGCGCGAACATCGGGCCCAAGGTGGTGGCGCCGCCGAGCGTCAGCGTGAAGATGATCCCGAGCATGACCGTCGCGGCGAGGCACGGCAGGCCGATGGCGACGAAGCGCGCCGGCAGCGGGCGCTCCGACGCCGAGAGGAGCGTTCGGACGAGATTCCCCAGCACCAGCGCAAATCCCACGCCAAGCAAGAAACCGCCGAACGGGAGGAGCGACGGTGACGGATCGATCTGTCCCGCCAGTTGCACGAATCCCAAGACCAGCGCGGCGAGGCCTGCGAGCAAGCAGATCAACGCCGGCAGCGGCAGGCTGTTGCTTGCAAGCGGCCGGTTCACAAGCACCGGCAAAAACTGGAAGAGCGCGCCGCACATGAGAAGGCTGAGCCAGCCGATCGCGACGATGTGCACGAGCACGAGGGTTTCCGGCGCCCGAAGGCCCGCCGCCGGATATCCATAGCCGGTCATCATCAGAAGTTCGGCAGCCAGAAGCGCGCCGAGCGCGGCGGCGAAATAGGACATGGTCCATCGGGAGAGCGAGACGCCGATCATCGATCAACTTTCGTGCCGGGCCCGCGCCGCCATTGGGGTGACGGCGCGAGCGGCCGGACGATCGGTCAGTCGGCCTTGGCGAGCTTGCCGATTTCGACCTGCCAGACCTCGGGGCCGCGTTCGCGGTAAGTCCATGAGAACTGCTTCGGATGCTCGGCCTCGAGCTGATAATAAAGCGGCTTGGGGTCATGATCGTTCACCAGGATGAACGAGGCCCCGGGGGCGAGGCCGCCGACGAGGTCGAAGATTTTCGCATGGCGCTGCGCCGGTATCAGGCTGCGCACATCGACGAGTTCTGGGTCCGATGCGGTCGTGACGTTGGTCATGGTGCACTCCTGGCCGCGCAGGATCGTGGATGCCGGTGATGCGGCCGTGTCGCCGGCGCCGAATAAAGATACATTTGATATGCATCTTTATTCGAGCATGAGTCAATCGCCCGTCCACGCCGGGTAATCGGCCAATCGCTGCGACGTTGCCGGTCCGCTCAAAAGATATATATAAAACGCACAATTTTAGCGTTCGACCGGCTCCGATCGACTGAGTCGACTCGGCGACCTGGATGCCGGCCAGGATCGGATGACAGGATGCGACTCACCGCTTTTTCAGACTATGCCTTGCGGGTGCTGATGTACGCCGCCGCCGCGGAAGACAGTCTCGTCACGGTCAGCGAAACCGCCAGGACGTACGGCATCTCCCGAACCCATTTGATGAAGGTCGTCAACGCTCTGACGCGGGCCGGCTACATCAGGGGCGTCCGCGGCCGCTCCGGAGGATTCGCCCTTGCGAAGTCGCCGGAGGCGATCAACCTTGGCGATGTCGTCCGCGCGACCGAGTCCGATTTCGCGCTCGTCGAATGCTTTTCGCCGGGCAGCCAGTGCATCATCACTAATTGCTGCCGTCTTCCGCAGGTGCTGAACGAAGCACTCAACGCCTTCATCGCCACGCTCGATCGCTACACTCTCGCCGACCTCATGCTGCCAAGACACGACTTCGCCGCCCCGCCGCATCCTGTTAGCGGGACCCGCGGACCGCACTTGCCGATGAGCGACACCCTCCGACCTCCGGCTTGAGCGATTGCTGACGCCGGCCGCGATTTGAACCCCTCCGGCCGCTCTGCTAGCGGCCCGCAATGGTCCCTCGCTATTCCCGCCCCGAGATGACGGCGATCTGGTCGCCTCAGAACCGCTACCGAATCTGGTTCGCGATCGAAGTCTTCGCCGCCGAGGCGATGGGGCAGATCGGCATGATCCCGGCCGAGGATGCCGCGACGATCCGGTCCGCCTACGACCGCGACGTGCTGGGCGCGATCGACGTACCTGCAATCGACGCGATCGAGGCGGTCACCAAACATGACGTCATCGCCTTCCTGACCTGGGCGGGCGAGAAACTGGGTCCGGAGAAGCGCTGGCTTCATCAGGGCATGACCAGTTCCGACGTGCTCGACACAGCGCTCGCGGTTCAGCTCAAGCAGGCCGCGGACATCCTGCTCGCCGATCTGGACCAGCTGTTGGAAGTCCTGAAACGCCGCGCACAGGAGCACAAGCTGACCCCGACGATTGGGCGAAGCCACGGAATCCACGCGGAGCCGGTGACCTTCGGGCTCAAGCTCGCGCAGGCTTACGCGGAATTCTCCCGCAACCGCGACCGCCTCGCCGCCGCGCGCGAGGACATCGCGACCTGCGCCATCTCTGGCGCCGTCGGGACCTTCGCCAACGTGCCCCCGTCGGTCGAAGAGCATGTGGCAAGGGAGCTCGGCCTCAAGCCGGAGCCGGTCTCAACCCAGGTCATCCCGCGCGACCGCCACGCGATGTTCTTCGCAACGCTGGGCGTCATCGCCTCCTCGATCGAGCGCCTGGCGACCGAAATCCGCCACCTGCAGCGCACCGAAGTCCTCGAGGCGGAGGAATATTTCTCACCCGGGCAAAAGGGCAGTTCGGCCATGCCGCACAAGCGCAACCCGGTGCTGAGCGAGAACCTCACCGGCCTCGCGCGAATGGTCCGCGCCTGTGCGATCCCGGCGATGGAAAATGTCGCCCTGTGGCACGAGCGCGACATCTCCCACTCATCGGTCGAGCGGTTCATCGGGCCTGACGCGACGATCACCCTCGATTTCGCGCTCGCCCGCCTCACGGGCGTCATCGACAAGCTGCTCGTCTATCCGGAGCGGATGCTGAAGAACCTCGACCGGATGGGCGGCCTCGTCCACTCGCAGCGGGTCCTCCTCGCCCTCACCCAGGCGGGCCTAAGCCGCGAAGAGAGCTACGCGCTCGTCCAGCGCAACGCGATGAAGGTGTGGGAGAGCGACGGCGAATTGTCGCTCCTCGCCCTCCTCCGCGAGGACCCGGAGGTCACCTCGCGCCTGTCTCAGGAGCAGCTCGAAGCTTTGTTCGACCTCGATTACCATTTGAAGCGCGTCGATGACATTTTCGCGCGCGTATTTGGATCGGCCTAGCCGGCCCCTTCGATCGGCTCCCGTTACGACTTGACCGCATGGTTTGCCGGGCTACCCCTCGTCCATTCCTGGAGGGGGAGAAAAGGTGATGCTGCCTTCGCGGCCGATCGGCTTTGCGGGAATTGCGTTCGCTCTTGCTGTCGCAACGACCGCCTATGTCATCTGGACAGCGGTCATCCCGATGATCGACGGACGCGGCTGGCCGCATCATGACGACCATTTGAGGCTGATCCTTCCGCACATCGCGGGCGGAGTGACGATGATCACACTTGGAAGCTTGAATGTCTTCCTCGGTTGGACCGGGAGAACGAGGCCCTGGCACAAGTGGATCGGCCGTGCCTATTTGCTCGGCGGCACCTTCGCCTGCGTCCTCGTCGTCGTCATGGCCGTCGTTGCCCCCCACGAGCCGCGGAGCCTCTACGTCGCCACCGGAACATTGGCGGCGGTGTGGATCGCGGTCGCAGCGATGGGTTGGCGAGCCGCGCGCAACGGCCGCTTCGACTCCCATCGCGAATGGATGATCCGGAGCTATGTGCTCAGCTGGACCTTCGTCGGCTGCCGCCTCGCGACACAGGTCGATTTCTACCCTTGGCTCGAATCCGAGGGCGTGACCGCCGCAATCTGGGTCAACTGGATCGTTCCGCTCGTTCTTTGCGAAATAGCGCTCCGCTGGAAGGAGGGCGCGCCCGCCGCCGTAGCCTAGCCGCCCAGCATATCCTTCACCCGTCCGAAGAAGCCCTTCGCATTGGGGCACTCATCGCCCGTTTCCGTCCCGCGGAACTCTTCGAGCAGCTTTTTCTGCGCCTTGCTGAGTTTGGTCGGCGTTTCGACGATGATCCGGGCAACCAGGTCGCCGCGCCCGCGCCCGTTGAGAACGCTCATACCTGCGCCGCGATGGCGCAATTGCTCGCCCGACTGCACTCCCGCCGGCACCTTCATCTCGACCTTTTCCCCGTCGAGACCCGGTAGAGTGATCGATCCGCCCAGCGCAGCCGTCGTGAAGCTCACCGGGCAGTCGGCGACCAGGGTCGTGCCCTCCCGCGCGTAAACCGGGTGCCGCTTCATGTGCACGAAGATGTAAAGGTCGCCCGCCGGCGCGTTGCGGACTCCGGATTCGCCTTCTCCCGTCACACGGATTCGAGTCCCGTCATCGACGCCGGGCGGGATTTTCACCGTCAGCTTGCGCTTGTTGAGAGTCCGGCCCTCGCCTTCACAGGCGTGGCACGGATCCGCGATGATCTCGCCGCTTCCACGGCAGGTCGGGCAACCGCGCTCGACGACGAAGAACCCCTGCTGCGCACGGACCTTCCCCATCCCGCCGCAGGTCGAGCAGGTGCGCGCGCAGTCCGCTGCTTCCTTGCAGCCGTGGCCACCGCATTTCTCGCAGGTCGCGAGCGCATCCACGGTGACGGTCGCTTCCTTGCCCGCGAACGCCTCTTCCAGCGTCATCTCCAGGTCGTAGCGAAGGTCGGCGCCGCGCGCGGGGTTGGCCCGGGCGCCGCCCGTGCGATCCATGAAGTCCCCGAAGATCGACGAGAAGATATCCGAGAAGCCCTCGAAACCCGCAGCTCCGAACGGGTCCTGCCCGCCTGCCCCGCCATTCTGGAACGCCGCCTTGCCGAACCGGTCGTAGGCCGCGCGCTTCTGCGGATCGCGGAGGCAGTCATAAGCTTCGCTGATGGCCTTGAACTTGTCCTCATGCTCGCGGCAGCCGTTATGGCGATCGGGATGGCACTCTTTCGCGAGGTTGCGATAAGCGCTCTTGATCGTGTGCAGGTCCGCGCCGCGGGAAACGCCCAGCAGCTCGTAATAATCCTGCTCTACCATCGTCCCCTCGCCCTTAACTCGTCACCCCGGACTTGATCCGGGGTCCATGACCTCAAACGCCGGTGTTCATGGATTCCAGCTTTCGCTGGAATGACGTCCATTGCTCAGCCCTTGTTCTCTTCGTCGACCTCGGAGAATTCCGCGTCGACGACCTCTTCGTCCGGCTTCGTGCCTTCGGCTTCCGGCCCGGAAGTTCCGGCGTCGGGCCCGGCCGCAGCCTCGGTTTCTGCCTGCTGCGCCTTGTACATGGCCTCGCCGAGCTTCATCGCCGACTGCGCGAGCGCATTGGTCTTCGTCGTCATCTGTTCGACGTCGCCGCTCTCGACCGCCGCCTTGGCTTCCGAGATTGCGTTCTCGATTTCAGACTTCACCGACGCGTCGACCTTGTCGCCATGTTCCGCCAGCTGCCTTTCGGTGCTGTGGATGAGGCTCTCGGCATTGTTCTTGGCCTCGGCCCCGGCGCGGCGCTTCTTGTCTTCTTCGGCGAAGCTCTCGGCCTCCTGGACCATCTTGTTGATGTCGTCGTCGGAAAGGCCGCCGGACGCCTGGATCCGGATCTGCTGTTCCTTGCCGGTCCCCTTGTCCTTGGCGCTGACGTTGACGATGCCGTTGGCATCGATGTCGAACGTGACCTCGATCTGCGGCACGCCGCGCGGAGCTGGCGGAATCCCGACCAGGTCGAACTGGCCGAGCACCTTGTTGTCCGCGGCCATCTCGCGCTCGCCCTGGAAGACCCGGATGGTGACAGCGCTCTGATTGTCGTCCGCGGTGGAGAAAACCTGGCTGCGCTTGGTCGGGATGGTCGTGTTGCGGTCGATCATCCGCGTGAACACGCCGCCCAGGGTCTCGATGCCCAGCGATAGCGGAGTCACGTCGAGAAGCAGCACGTCCTTGACATCGCCCTGGAGAACGCCGGCCTGGATGGCCGCGCCCATCGCGACGACCTCGTCGGGGTTGACGCCGACGTGCGGGTCCTTGCCAAAGAACTCCTTCACGACTTCGCGCACGCGCGGCATCCTGGTCATTCCGCCGACCATGACGACGTCGGCGATGTCCTTCGCTTCGAGGCCGGCATCCTTCAGTGCCTTCTTGCACGGCTCGATGGTGCGCTGGATGAGGTCGCCGACCAGCTTTTCGAGGTCGGCTCGGGTGATCGTCTCGACGAGGTGGAGTGGAGTCGTCGTCCCTCCTTCCATGCGCGCAGTGATGAACGGCTGGTTGATCTCGGTTGTCGAGGCCGAGCTCAGCTCGATCTTCGCTTTCTCGGCGGCTTCCTTCAGCCGCTGAAGCGCAAGCCGGTCGGTGCGGAGGTCGATGCCCTCCTTTTCCTTGAACCGGTCCGCCAGGTAATTCACGATCTTGGCGTCGAAATCCTCGCCTCCGAGGAAGGTGTCTCCGTTGGTCGACTTCACCTCGAACACGCCGTCGCCGATCTCGAGGATCGAGATGTCGAACGTTCCGCCGCCAAGGTCGTAGACGGCGATGGTCTTGCCGTCCTGCTTCTCCAGCCCATAGGCGAGAGCGGCAGCGGTTGGCTCGTTGATGATACGTAGAACTTCGAGACCCGCGATCTGCCCGGCATCCTTGGTCGCCTGGCGCTGGGCGTCGTTGAAGTAAGCCGGGGTCGTGATGACCGCCTGGGTGACGGGCTCGCCGAGATAGGCTTCGGCGGTTTCCTTCATCTTCTGGAGAATGAAGGCGGAAATCTGCGAGGGGCTATAGTCCTTGCCGCCGGCTCCGACCCAGGCGTCGCCATTGTTGCCCTTGACGATCTTGTAGGGGACAAGCTCGGTGTCCTTCTTCGTGATCGGGTCGTCGAAACGGCGCCCGATCAGGCGCTTCACGGCGAATATCGTGTTGTCGGGGTTGGTGACCGCCTGCCGCTTGGCGGGCTGGCCGATCAGGCGCTCGCCGTCCTTCGTGAAAGCGACCACCGACGGAGTGGTGCGCGCGCCTTCGCTATTCTCGATGACCTTGGGCTTGCCGCCTTCCATGACGGCCACGCAGCTGTTGGTCGTGCCAAGGTCGATTCCGATCACCTTCGCCATTTCTCTTCCCTCTTCCATTCGCCCCCGGACGCAGCGAACCGCGCCCGCGTAAATTCGTGTCGGCAGCGATATAGGAGCAGCGAGCGGCCCAACAAGGTCCGCCATGCTGCGACTTTGTTAACCATAAGATGGCAACAACCCTGTGGTGGACGCGCTTCGAAACGGCAGCTGGCTTACGCGCGAGCGGGTAATCGCGATTTCGGCGATGGTCGGCGCCGCGTCCCTGTTCTCGCTGGTCTGGTTGTTCGGATTCGGTCACGGGACTCTCGATCCGTTCGGACGCCCCCTGGGGACCGACTTTTCGCAAGTCTATGCGGCCGGCAAGATGGTCCTTGCCGGCCATGCAGGCGACGTCTGGACCTGGCCGAAACATTTCGCAGTCCAGCAGCAGATCCAGCACAGCACGACCGTGGACCTCTACGGTTGGCACTACCCGCCGCCGTTCCTGCTTGTCGCGACTCCGCTTGCGCTGCTCGCCTACCTCCCTGCCCTGCTCGTGTGGCAGGCGCTCACGCTCGGCGCCTTCGCCTGGCTCATGTGGCGCATCGTCCCGCGCTGGGAGACGATCCTTCTCGTCCTTTCCGCGCCGGTGACGTTGGTCTGTGTCACGCACGGCCACAACGGTTTCCTGACCGCCTTCCTGCTCGGCGGCGGGCTTTTCCTCCTCGACCGCAAACCGCTGGTCGCGGGGCTGTTGCTCGGCTGCCTCATCTACAAGCCGCAACTCGGCCTGATCATCCCGCCGCTCTTGCTCGTAACCCGCAACTGGCGGGCAATCGCGGGCGCGTGCATTTCTGCGAGCCTCCTGATCGCCGCGACCCTGCTGCTGTGGGGCTGGCCGGTCTGGCAGGCCTTTATCGACAGCCTGCCGCTGACCCGCCATGTCGTTCTCGAACAGGGCCGCACCGGCTGGTACAAGATCATGAGCGCCTTTTCGGCCGTGCGAATGTGGGGCGGCGGCATCGCGCTCGCCTACGCAATCCAGTCGATGGTCACGGCCGTCACCATGACGACGGTCGTTTTCCTCTCGCTGCGGAGCAACGCGAAGCTGCGCAATGCCGCGGTGGCAGCGTCCATCATCCTCTCGACGCCCTACGTCCTCGACTACGACTTCGTCGTGCTCGGCCTGGGGATTGCGTGGCTTTGGCTGGACGGAGAGGAGAACGGGTTCCTGCCGTGGGATCGCGCCCTGCTCGCGTTCGCCTGGGTTGCGATGCTTCCCGCGCGCCAGATCGCGCACTTCACCAATTTTCCGCTCGGCTTGCTGACCGCCGCCATCATGCTGGCGCTGCCGGTCCGCAGGTCGATCGTCAGGGCATCGCCATTCCGCCGTTCACGTGTAGCGTTTGCCCGGTGACGTAACCGGCCTCTTTCGAGGCCAGGTAGACGCAGGCCGCACCGATATCCTCGCCCGAACCCATCTCGCCCATCGGAATCCGCGACAGAATCCCCTCTCGCTGCTGGTCGTTGAGCGCGTCGGTCATGGCCGAAGTCATGAACCCCGGAGCGACGCAATTGGCCGTGACTCCGCGGCTTGCGAGTTCCTGCGCGACGGCCTTCGTCATCCCGATCAGAGCCGCCTTGGAAGCGACATAATTGGCCTGTCCGGGATTGCCCGTGATCCCAACCACGGACGTGATCGAGATGATTCGTCCGAACCGCGCCTTCATCATCGGCTTGGCCGCCGCCCGCATCAGCCGGAATGCGGCCTCGAGGTTGACCTTGAGGACCTCTTCGAACTCCTCGTCCTTCATCCGCATCAGCAGATTGTCGCGCGTAATCCCGGCATTGTTGACGAGGATGTCGATCTTGCCACCGAGGGCATCCACCGCCGACGGCACCAGCCGGTCCACGGCCGAGGCATCGGACAGGTTGCAGCCAATGGCGACATGATCGCCGCCCAGCCCTTCGCGAAAGCGCTCCAGCTTCTCGACGTTGCTCCCCGAAACCGCCAGTCGCGCCCCCTGGCCGGCCAATGCCGCGGCGATCGCGGACCCCAGCCCGCCCGAAGCGCCGGTCACCAGCGCGGTCATTCCAGTGAGGTCGAACATCACGCGATCTCCTTCGCCAGCGCTCCGATATCTTCCATCGTGACGACGCTGGTCATCTTCACGTCGGGGACGATGCGCTTGACCATCGACCCCAGCACCCTGCCGCCGATCTCGACGAATTCCGCGACCCCCGCCTCGGCCATGTTGCCCACACTCTCCCGCCAGCGAACCATCCCGGTCACCTGGTCGACGAGCAGGCCGCGGATCGCGTCCGGGTCGCTCTCGGCAGCCGCAGTCACATTCGCGAAAACCGGCACTGCCGGAGCCGCGACAACGACATAGCTCAGCGCGTCGCTCATGGCTTCGGCCGCGGGCTGCATCAGAGGACAGTGGAATGGTGCGGAAACCGGCAGCGGCACAGCTCGCTTCGCCCCGAATTCCTTCGCCATTTCGACCGCGCGGTCGATCGCGGCCTTTGCGCCCGAGATCACCACCTGGCTCGGGTCGTTGTCGTTGGCGACCGTGCAGACTTCACCCTGCGCGGCAGCCTCGGCGATCCGCCGCGCCATCGGCAGGTCCGCGCCGAGAAGCGCGGCCATCGCGCCTTCGCCCACCGGGACGGCGGCCTGCATCGCCTGGCCACGAAGCTTGAGCAGCTTGGCAGTCGTCGCGAGATCGAACGACCCAGCTGCGCACAAGGCAGAATATTCGCCGAGGCTGTGCCCGGCGACGAAGCTCGCCACGTCCGAGAGATCCACCCCCCACGCCCGAAGCACCGCGATCGAATGCGCCATGATCGCCGGCTGGGCATTCTCGGTTAGCTTCAGCTCCTCGTCCGGCCCTTCCCGCATCAACCGGAAGAGGTTCTGCCCGAGCGCCTCGTCGACCTCGTCGAACACGTCCCTGGCGGGCCTGCTCGCGTCGGCAAGCGCCGCTCCCATGCCGACCGACTGGCTTCCCTGCCCAGGGAAAATGAATGCGCGCATCGTTGCCCCACTTTGGCTATGGACTTGGCGGGGCGACTAGGCTGGCGAGCGCCGCTTGCCAAGGCGGGAGAAAATGATGACCGACGATCGCGAGCGCCGGATGCTCGGCCCGTGGATGACTCTCGCGCTCGTCATCAGCGGCGTCGTCGGCGTCGGCATCTATTACCTCCCGATCGCGCTCGCCCCGCTTGGCGGAAGCGTTCCCATCGGCTGGCTGATCAGCGCCATCGGAATCATGGCCATGGCCTATTGCGCCTCCCGGATCATCAGCCCCGACGGCGGCGGCATCCAGGCCTATGTCGAGCACGAGCTCGGTTCGGGCGCCGGCTTCATGGTCACATGGATGACCTGGTGCTCCAGTTGCGTCGGCAATCCGGCGGTCGCGCTCGCCGCGGCCGCGGGCCTCGCCACGATCATCCCCGGTCTCGGCAATCACCTGGTGCTTCTGGCCTCCGCTTTCTTCATCACCCTGACGCTCGTCAATCTTCGCGGAATCAAGGCGGTCGGCGAGCTCGCGATCGTCACCGTCCTCATCAAGATCCTGCCGCTCATCGCGGTCATCGTCATCGCCGCCATGCTCGGCGGCAGCGGCGCGCCACTCCAGCCCATCGACGTGCCTCCGCCCTCCTTCGGCAATATCGCCACCGCCTCGGCCCTGTGCCTGTTCGCGCTCACCGGCTTCGAATTCGCGCTGTCCCCGGTGGGCAAGATCCGCAATCCGGAGCGCAATCTCGCCCGCGCTCTCGTTTTCGGCCTTGCCGGCATCGCCGTCACCTACCTGCTGGTGACGCTTTCGCTCAGCCTGATCATGCCCAACTCGGCCATCGCCAGGTCCATCGCCCCGTTCCCGCAGGCGATCGGCTCCTACTGGGGCGGCGTGGCTGGCCTTCTTGCGGCCGTGGCGATGGTGGTCAGCGCCTTCGGAACTCTCAACGCTTCGATCCTCGCCTGCGGGGAAATGCTCTATTCGATGGCGCTGCGGAACGACATGCCGCGCTATTTCAGCCGCACCAACCGCTTCAACGCGCCTCATGCGGCGCTGATCGCAAGCGTCGGCCTCGGCTTCATCCTTCTCGCCCTCAACGAGGCGAAGGGCACCACCCAGCTCTTCACCTTCATCACCCTGCTCGCGACCGACGCGGTCCTTTACCTCTATTCCGCCGCCGCCATCGCCGCCGCGATCAAGGACAAGCGCCCGACGACGACGATCGCCTGCGTCATCGGCCTCGCCTTCGTCCTGTTCGCTTTCTACGGCTCGGGGCTCGAGGCCTTCCTGCTGTCGGTGGCGCTGTTCGCGACCGGGGGCGTGATCTTCCTGATCAGGAAACCGCGGACCAACCCGCCGCCGGAGGTCGTTCCAGCCGCGCCTGGGGAATGAGCTTGCGGAGCTTGCCCGCAAAGCTCCTCAGGCAGACTTCGCTCGTCCCCAGCGGCCCCGCCTCATAGGCCGGCGACTGCATCCCCAGCTGCACCCGGGTGATCAGCTCCGTATCCTCCGCGTTCACCCGCCGGTTGATCCGCCAGTTCAAGTATCGCGCCGCCTTCATCTCCCGCCGCTCATCCGGAAGCGCGTAGCTGATCTCCCGGATCACCGTCTCGGTCGAGCTCACGGGGAGGAACTGCATGAAATCCACCTGGTCCGGGTAGATGTCGAACGCGACGTTGGGGAACAGCTTGTAATACAGCCACTTGCGCCGGTGCGACGGCGGCAGGTGCTCCACCTCCGGAAGCAATTCCTGATACGCCCGCTCCGACACGTTGGCGCTCGCCTTCTCGGCCAGGTCGCCTTCCATCCGGTCGACCCATTCCTTCGCCTCGATCCGGTAATTCTTCCCGAACAATCGCGTCAGCCCCGGATGCCCGACCGGGATATGCAGATGGTCCGAATAATTGTCCGCGATCGTCTTCCAGTTGAGCGGCCGCGGCCGCAGCGTCACGCGCCCGATCGCCCGCAACTCCTCGAGCCGGTACGGCGCCACCTCCGCCTCGTAAGGCGCCATCATCTCGGCGACGCTCGGCGCGCCGGGCTCCAGCGTCACGAACACAAACCCGCGCCAGCGCTCCAGAGCCACCGGGAACAGCCCGTGATCCTCCGTCCGAAGCCCCGGATATTCGTGCCTGTGCGGCACCCCGACCAGCCGCCCGTCCCGCGCATAGCTCCACGCGTGATACGGGCAGGTCAGCACTTTCGCGCAGCCCCCCGTCCCGTCCACGATCCGCGACCCGCGATGCCGGCACACGTTGGAAAAAGCGCGGCATTCCCCGTCATCCCCGCGGATGACGATCACGCTCTCGCCCAGATATTCGATCGACCGCCACTCGCCCGGCTCGGCAATCTCGCCCTCATGGCAAACCACCTGCGGCGCGGCGCGCAAAAACGCTTTCTTCTCCGCCTCGAAGAACTCCGGATCGAAATAGAGCCACCCCGGCAGGCTCATGCCATCCAAAGCGTCGGGCGTCGGTTCAACGGAGCGAAGTTGCGTAGCCATGGCTCCAGTCTAGCCGTTCATCCCGACCGAGCCAACGGCGACCGTCGGATCCACTCGAGCGATCCGCATTTCGCAGGAACCCCCGCGCCCCCGCCTCGTTGCGCCTCTCGCGACACGAGGAGACTCCCGCAATGAAAAACTCCATCCGCACCCTGACCCTCACTGCCGCGGCAGTGCTGGCCCTCGCCGCCTGCAAGAAGACCACCGAGACGAACAACATGGCCGCGCTCGACCTCAACGCGACGGACAACATTGCGATGACCGCCAACACCCCGGCCACCAACGAAGCCGGTACCAACACCGCCGCCGCGGGCCAGGTGGACGCCGATTTCGTCACCAGCTCGATCAAGGGCGACACCGCGGAGGTCGCCATCGGCCAGCTCGCGACGACGAAGGGCTCGACCAGGGCGGTCAGGGACTTCGGCCAGATGCTCGTCACCGACCACGGCGCCCACAAGCAGAAGCTGATCGACCTCGCCAACACCGCCGGCATAACGGTCCCGACCGAGCCCGCCGACGAAGGCCACGCCAACCTCCTCAAGCTCCAGGCACTGAGCGGCACGACGTTCGACAAGACGTTCGAGCAAATGCTGGTCGACAGCCACCACAAGGGCATCGCCAAGAACGAGAAACAGGCGGCCAGCGGAGACGCGCAAACCGCCGCGCTGGCGAAGGCGACACTGCCGGTCCTGAAGAAGCATCTGGCCAATGCCGAAGCCTTGCTCAAATAGTTCCCCGGCGAAGGCCGGGGTCCAGTCCGGTCAAAAGACTCTGTTCCCCTGCGAAGGCAGGGGTCCAGCCCGTCAAAGACTCTGTTCCCCTGCGCAATGCCCGAACGGCACCGTCCCCCAGACGGTGCCGCATGCGGACATGGGGCCCAGTCCGATCGAAGACTCGTCATCCCGGGCCTTGAGCCGGGACCCGCTGCCTTCTTCCCTTGTCGCGTCTCTGGCGCCTAGGTGAAAGCGCCCGCCGGAGCTAATCGTCTTCCGGCGGGTTGATTGGCTGGCCGCGCTTCAGTTGCATCACTGCTGCAGCATTTCTAATTAGGAATTGGTGCAACGCTGAGCCACCGCGCTTTAGATAACTGTCAACAATCGATTTATCGATAAAAACGAATTGAAGGTGTGTTGATTCGGTGATGTGCTTTGCGAATTCCAGCGCCTGCTGCGTGAATTTATTTGTCGAGATCATCACCACCACGTGGGATCGTGAGAACATCGCAATTCCGACTTCTTTAGCCACAGCTGCTAAGTGAACGCTGCTCTTCACATGCTCGCATTGAATCGTCCACCGCGAGAAAATCAAGTGAGCGCCTTCGGCTATCAAATCAACTTCAGCGCCGCCTGTATCTGCGCTCCTGGAGCGAAAACCACGCGGCTGAAGGCCCTGTTCGACGTTCATCTGGACGTGCTTCAGTCGGCGCAACTGGCCTCTGCGCATCAACCCCGGCCGCGCGCAGTCGGCGGTAACGGGCTTCGTCACCGTCCTCGACCCAATACGCCGCCTTGGAGAATGGCTGGCATGGCGCGCCGCCGACGATGATTAGCGGATCATGCGTTTGCAATGAGGCAGCGCGGCGCAAATCTGACCCTGTGACGTTACGAACGTCGTTCTTGATGACCTCGCCGTGAAACCTTGGATTAGATCTCAATGTATCGCAGGCAATGTGGTCGAGCTCTATCGATGCACGAACGTCACAACCCGCCTCTGTTGCACCGACACTAAGCCCGCCAGCACCAGCGAAAAGATCAATTACTGGCACGCACTTTGTCACGGTCCGCTCCCTTTGCCGCGCCCAACAAGCGAGCACCAAGGCTTGTAGGCCTACGGGCCCGAGCTGCCCTATGGGAAGTGGTATTCATGATTTGTTCTCATGAAGCAAGTACATTGTTGTGGATTAATCATAGTCGCTCGAGACGAGCGCAGCTGACGCCGTCCGGCATGTGCTGTCTCTTCGCGCGGCTCGCGCTCGGCAGCTTATGCTTTCCTACAGCACCCCTTCTGTGCCTTAGGCTCCGGGATGAGCGCTCCACCCTCTCCCGCTCTCCACCCGCACCCAACTACCCCTCGCGCGCGCCCATGCCCGCACACGCGTGTCACTGCGAACTTTGCGAACATTCGCTCGGAAGCCCGAGCGCAGCGGAGCTGCGTCCGAGAGCGGCCGCATGGCCGCCATGCCGGGGGCATGGTGGAACGGCTGCTGGAGAGCCGGCCAGCGGGTCGGCGCAGCCGAGCCCGACTGACGTCACGAAGGGAGTGTCAGCAATGCGCCAGCATTGCGGGAGCGAACCACCCGTGACGGCCCTCAAAAGGTCACGAAATAGAAGAAATAGAAGGAGCCCCGTTTCGCCCCCCGGTTTGCGCGTCTCCGCGTGAACCGATTGCCAGCCTTGCCTTTTGCGCCCTCATTCGTCATAGGCCGCCCCCGATGGGCTGCAGGCTTCGCCTGTGGCCCAGTTAATTTTGAACGACAGAACGACAGCCGGAGGGGCGCCGCACTGGGCGGCGTCAGCGATCGGCCAACACAGGTGCATACAACATGCCGCTCTACGAGCATGTTTTCCTTGCGCGTCAGGACCTGGCCCAGGCCCAGGTGGATGCGCTCGCTGAAAACGCTACCAAGATCCTCACCGACA
>Ga0207657_10000208_pt1 | contig 60691 bp, 61 predicted proteins | sample KBSC33metaG_FD_184316 | JGI IMG/M metagenome (GOLD analysis project Ga0207657, IMG submission 184316) | Corn rhizosphere microbial communities from Kellogg Biological Station, Michigan, USA - KBS C3-3 metaG (SPAdes) (version 2) | ecosystem: Host-associated > Plants > Roots > Rhizosphere > Soil ... | reverse complement strand
CGCCGCGGTGGCGGTCGAAGCCGAAGTTGCCCACGTAGGCGCGACCGCGCGCGTCCACCACCATGTCGTTGCAGGGGCCGGTGGCGACCGCGGCGAGGTCGGCGTGAGGCGCCGCCCGGCCGTCCCGCGCCCGCAGGAGCCGGCGGTCGAGCATCGAGACCACGAGCAGGCTGCCGTCGGGAAGCCAGCCGAGGCCGGAGGGCCGCTGCGCGACCTCGAGCACCGTCTCCGCCTTGCCCTCCGGGGTCACCGCGAGCACGCGGTGGGTGTAGAAGTCGGAGAACCAGAGACGCCCGTCGTGCCAGCGCGGCCCCTCGGTGAAGGTGAGGCCATCGAGCAGGGGGGCGAGCACGGGGAGACCCTAGAGGACGGCGGCGGGGGCGTGCGGGGTCGACCGCCACTGCTCGGGGTCGTGGCCGTAGAACACGGTGGCGCCGTCGCGGTCGCGCAGGCGGCGCAGCGTGGCCAGCGACTCGCGCATGACCGGCCCGTTCCACAGGATGCGGGGCAGCACGTCCCGGTCCATGTTCTCCCGCGTGTAGCAGGCGTCGGCCGCGCAGACGAGGTCCTGGCCCTTGCCCGCGCGCACCCGCAGCGACTGGTGTCCGGGCGTGTGGCCGAAGGTGGGGAACAGGACCACGCGGCCGTCACCGAACACGTCGTGCTCGCCGTCGACCAGCCGGTAGTCGAGGGGATGGTCGAAGTCGAGCGGGCTCGGGTTGTAGCCGGGCGCGAAGCCGGGGCGGCGGGCCGCCTCCATCTCCGCCTTCTGCACGAGGAACGTCGAGCGCGGGAAGAACTCGTTGCCGCCGCAGTGGTCGAAGTGCAGGTGGGAGTTGACCACGTAGCGCACGTCGTCGGGCCGGAGGCCGAGCAGGGCGAGCTGCGGCACCACGTCCTCGCCCGCCTTCGACTTGTCGACGAGGCGCTTGGCCCGTTCCGGCCCCATGCGCCCGATGGGATCGACGCGGGTCTGGCCGTGCACGCCGGTGTCGAAGAGCAGGCGACCCTGCGGGTGCGCGACCAGGAAGCTCATCACCGGCACCGTCCACGGCTGGCCGGCGGGAAGATCGTCGAGCATGCTCGCGCGATCCAGCTCCAGGTACCCGCTGCAGAGGGCGAAGACCGAGATCACGGCGGCTACCATAAACCCTCGGGGCGTCGTTGTCAGGCGGAATCGCATCCGCTAGCATGGCGCGCGGTGCGCGTCGAGACCCTGCTTCCGCTTGGCAAGCTCGATCCCGGCCTGCGGGCCGCGGAGACCCCGCTCGACCTCGCCCGCGTCATCGAGGACGCGCGGCTCGTGGAGTCTCTCGGCTTCGACGGGCTCGCGGTGGAGGAGACCAAGGTCGATCCGTACGTGGTGATGGCGCTCGCCGCCGCGGGCAGCACGCGTCTGCGGCTCACCACCGCGGTGGCGATGGCGTTCCCCCGCAGCCCCACCGTGACCGCGATGTCGGCGTGGAGCATCCAGAAGCTCTCCCGCGGCCGCTTCGTGCTGGGCCTGGGCAGCCAGGTGCGCGGTCACATCACGCGGCGCTTCGGCCTCGCCTACCGGCCGCCCGGCCCGTGGATGCGCGACTACGTGCGGGCGGTGCGCGCGGTGTGGGCGGCCTGGCAGCATCGCACCCCGCTCGCGTTCGAGAGCGAGCACTATCGCCTGAGCCTGATGGTGCCGCTCTTCGATCCCGGCCCGATCGAGCACCCCGAGATCCCGATCCACCTCGCGGCGGTGAACCCGATCATGTGCCGCATCGCGGGCGAGGTGGCCGACGGCCTGCGGCCGCATCCGGTGTGCACGCCACGCTACATCCGCGAGGTGATGCTGCCCGCGATGTGGGCGGGCGCGCGGGCCGCGGGTCGCGCCGGCGGCCTCGCGGTGGCCATGAAGCCGCTGGTGTGCGCGGCGCCCGACGAGGACGCGCTCGCCCGCCGGGTGCGCGACGCGCGGGCGCGCGTCGCCTTCTATGCCTCGACGCCGGGCTATCGCGCCGCCTTCGAGGCGCACGGCCTCGGCGAGCTCGCCGCGGAGCTGGCCTCGCTCTCGCGCGCGCAGCGCTGGGAGGAGATGCCGCCGCGCATCGGCGACGAGGTGCTCCACACCTACGCGGTGGTGGGCACCTACGCCGAGATCGGCCGGCGGCTGGTCGAGCGCTACCGGGGCCTGGTCACCGACGTGGAGTTCAGCATCCCGGCCGGCACACCGCGGGAGCAGGGGATCCTGCGCGAGCTGGTGCAGGACATCCGGCGCGAGGCCGCCTGAGCCTCAGCGTGGCGGCGGGGGCGGCGGCGGGCCCGGTGGCGGAGGCGGCGTGACCTCCGCGGCTGGTGGCGCGGGAGGCGCGGGCGGGGCCGGCGTGACCGCGGGCGGCGGCGGGGGCGGCGAGCTCATGGCAGGCCTCACCACCACCGGGCGCCCCGGCACCTGATCGCCCTTGGCGTACATGCACTGCGTGTAGGCGTTGTCGTAGCGGTGCTGCACGCTCTCGCCCGAGGCCTGGCCCGCGCTGGCCCCGACCGCGGTGCCGCCCACCAGGCCGAAGCCGGCGCCGAGCGCCGCGCCCGTCGCGGGGCTGCGGGTGATCGCGCCGAGAGCGGCGCCGAGCCCCGCGCCGATCAGGGTGCCGATCGCCGCGCCGCCGACCGTGCTCCGGGCCGCCGAGGCTCCGGGCGTGGTGCCGGCCTGCTGATGCGCCCAGTCGCGGCAGACGACGTCGTCGTCCTGGAACTGCTCGAAGGTCTTCCCGCGGCCCGGCAGCACCGACACGCTGGGCCCGGCGGGCACGGTGGCGCACCCGGCCGCGAGCGCGACGACCAGCAGGAGCGCGAGGGCTCGCATGGCGGCCATTTCCTTCATGGCGCGCTGGGCGTCGGGCTGACCGGCTGCCAGCCCCGCGGGCACTCCTTCACGTAGGGGTAATAGCCGGCCGGATCCTGGCAGTAGTACCAGTACTGCCGAGCCGCGGTCTGGGGCTGCTCCTGGTAGACCGGCGCGGGCTCGACGACGACCGGGGCCGGGTAAGAGGGCGCCACCACGACCGGAGGGCCCACCACCACCGGGGGGCCCACCACGATCCCGGGACCCACGAAGACCCGGGCCCGCCAGGCCAGGGCCGGGGTGGCGCTGGAGGCCACCAATCCGGCCGCTACGGCCGCGATCAGCCCCATCGAAGCAAGTATCCGGGGGGCAAGTATTCGCAGGCGCATCATGGGTCCCCTCCTCGAGGGCCACCTCGTCCGACGGCGGTCGGGGCCCCTTCATTTACGGGACGAGCGGGCCGACCCTCTGGTTGACCGGCCGGCGGGGGCGAGGTGATGTCGACGACAGCAACGGGGGCGAGAGCCTGCTCGCCAAGGTCGCCCGCGCCCTGTCGGTCGGCGACGTGGCCGCGGGCCGCCGGCCCGGCGCCTAGCCCGCGTAGTTCTCCGAGGGCCGGGTCATCTCGAAGATGTCGTGCACGTGCGCGTAGGCGTGCCCGGCCAGGCGCCCCACCGGCTTGAGGCGCGCCATGTGGATGCGGCCGGTGGCCGGGTCGTAGATGTCGTCGCGCACGTGGAAGTACACGATCTCCCCCAGCACCAGGCTGTGGGGGCCGTTCCCGACCGGGATGACCTGCGCCAGCCGGCACTCCAGACTGATCGGCGCCTCCACCACGCGGGGCGACCGTACCCGCACGCCGGGCGCGGCGGTGAGGCCGGTGAGGGCGAACTCGTCGATCTCGGGCGGGTACTCCCCGGAGGTCCGGTTCATCTGCTCGGCGCGGTCGTCGTCCACCACGTTCACCACGAAGTCGCCGGTGTGCTCCGCGTTGCGCACCGTGTCCTTGCGGTTCTTCGCCCGGGGGCCGGAGGAGAAGGCGATGGTGGGCGGATCGCCGCAGACGCCCATGAAGAAGCTGAACGGGGCGAGGTTGTGCACGCCGTCCGCGCCCAGGGTGGAGACCCACGCGATCGGCCGGGGCACCACGCAGCCGATCAGGAGCTTGTAGGTGGACTCGTGCTTCATGGTCCGGGGGTCGAGCTGCATGCGGAGCTCCTCTCGGATCGGGGTGCGCTACTTGTCGCTGCCGCCGCTGATGCCGGTCGCGGGCCGGCGGATTCCGACGCGCTCGCCGAGCCGGGTCCAGATCCCGGCCATGCGCAGGCGCCAGCGCTCGAGGAACAGGTAGATGACCGGCGTGGTGTAGAGCGTCAGGAGCTGGCTCAGGAGGAGCCCGCCCACGATCGACACCCCGAGCGGACGTCGCAGCTCGGATCCGGTGCCGACGCCGAGGGCGAGCGGCAGCGCCCCGAGCAGGGCGGCCATCGTGGTCATCAGGATGGGACGGAGCCGCTGCAGGCACGCGGCGTAGATCGCGTCCTGGGGGGCGCGGCCTTCGCGCCGCTCGAGGTCGAGCGCGACGTCGATGACCAGGATCGCGTTCTTCTTCACGATGCCGATCAGCAGGATGATGCCGATGATCGCGATGATCGACAGCTCCATGCCGCAGATCATCAGGGCCACGAGGGCCCCCACCCCCGCCGAGGGCAGGGTGGACAGGATCGTGAGCGGGTGCACGTAGGACTCGTAGAGCATGCCCAGCACGATGTAGACCGCGAGCAGCGCGGCCAGGATGAGCAGGGGCTGGGTCGAGAGCGAGTCCTGGAACGCCTGGGCCACGCCCGCGAAGCGGCCCTGGATGCTCGCGGGCAGGCCGATCCGGCGGGCCGCGGTCTCCACCGCCACCACCGCGTCGCCGAGCGCCACCCCCGGCGCGAGGTTGAACGAGACGGTCACCGCGGGGAACAGGCCCTGGTGGTTCACCTGGAGCGGCGCGGCGCTCGGCTCGAAGCGGGTCACCGCGGTGAGGGGAATCGGCGCGCCGGAGATCGACGGGACGTAGATCGCGCGCAGGGCGTCGGGACTCTGCCAGAACTCGGGGGCCACCTCCATCACCACGTGGTACTGGTTCAACGACGTGTAGATGGTGGAGACCTGGCGCTGGCCGAAGGCGCTGTAGAGCGTCTCGTCGATCAGCTTGGTGCTCACCCCCAGGCGGGCGGCGGTGGCCCGATCGATGGTGAGGGGCACCTGCAGGCCCGCGTCCTGCTGGTCGCTCGACACGTCGCGCAGCTCCGGGAGGTTGTGCAGGGCGTCGAGCATCCGCGGCGCCCACTCGCTCAGATCCTGGAGGCTGTCGGCCTGGAAGGAGTACTGGTACTGCGCGTTGCCGCGCCGGCCTCCGAGGCGGATGTCCTGCACCGCCTGCAGGTAGAGGGTCGCGCCGGGCACCCGCGCGAGCTTGGGGCGCAGGCGCGTGATGATCTCGTCCGCGGTCGCGTCGCGCTGCCGGCGGTCCTTGAGGGCCACGAACATCCGCGCGGTGTTGACGGTGGTGCCGCGGCCCCCGCCGCCGCCGGTGTAGGCGGTGACGGTGGCGACGCCCGGATCGGCCTGCACGATGCCGGCCAGGCGGGCGACCTTGTCCCGCATCGCCTGGAACGAGATGTCCTGCGAGGCCACGATCGACCCGCTGAGCCGGCCGTTGTCCTGCTGCGGGAAGAAGCCCTTGGGGATCACCACGAAGAGGTAGACGGTCAGGGCGAGGGTGATGGCGGCGATGGCGAGCACGGTGCGCCGGTAGAGCAGCGCCCAGCCGAGGGTCCGCTCGTACCCGTGCACGACCCAGCCGAACACGCGCTCGCCGTCCCGGTAGAAGCGGCCCCGGGGCCGGCCGTGCTGGGAGCGCAGCAGGAGGGCGCACATCATCGGGGTGGTGGTCAGCGAGACCACGAGCGACACGAGCACCGCCACCGAGAGCACCACCGCGAACTCGCGGAAGAGCCGGCCGATGAGGCCGCCCATCAGCAAGATCGGGATGAAGACCGCGACCAGCGAGATGCTCATCGAGAGCACGGTGAAGCCGATCTCGCGGGCCCCGGTCAGGGTCGCCTGCATCGTCGGCATGCCCGCCTCGAGATGGCGCATCACGTTCTCCACCACCACGATCGCGTCGTCCACCACGAAGCCGGTGGCCACCGTGAGGGCCATCAGGGACAGGTTGTCGATCGAGTAGCCGATCAGGTACATGAACGCGAAGGTGCCGATGAGCGAGACCGGCACCGCGACGCCGGGGATCGCGGTGGCGCGGGCGTCGCGCAGGAAGAGGAACACCACCAGCACCACCAGGGTCACCGAGATCATCAGGGCGTGCTCGACGTCGGACACCGAGGCCCGGATGGTCACGGTCTGGTCGAGCACCGGGGTGAGGGTGACGTCGGCGGGGAGCAGGGCGTGGAGCTCGGGCATGGCCGCCCGGATGCTGTCCACCGCGTCGATGATGTTGGCCCCGGGCTGACGGAAGATGATGAGCAAGGCGGCGGGCTTGCCGTTGGCGAGTCCGATCGAGCGGAGGTCCTCGACGGAATCCTGCACGTCGGCCACGTCCGACAGCCGCACCGCGGCGCCGTTCCGCCACGCCACCAGCAGGGGCCGGTACTCGCTGGCGAAGCGGAGCTGGTCGCTGGTGCCGAGCTCCCACGCCCGCTCCGGGCCGTGGAGCTGGCCCTTGGGCCGGTTGACGTTGGCGCTGGCCAGCACCGCGCGCACGTCCTCGAGCCCGATCCCGTACCGGGCGAGGGCGTTGGGGTTGAGCTCCACCCGCACCGCCGGCAGCGAGCTGCCGCCCACGAACACCTGGCCCACGTTCTCGATCTGGGCCAGCTTCTGCTGCAGGATCGTGGAGGCCATGTCGTAGAGCTGGCCGGTGCTCGCGGTGGCCGAGGTCAGCGCCAGGATCATGATCGGCGCGTCGGCGGGGTTGACCTTGCGATAGGTCGGATTGCTCGGCAGGTTCGAGGGCAGCTGGCCGCTCGCCGCGTTGATGGCCGACTGCACGTCCCGGGCCGCCCCGTTGATGTCGCGGGAGAGGTCGAACTGCAGGGCCACGCTCGTCGAGCCGAGGAAGCTCGTCGAGGTCATCTCGGTGACCGCCGCGATGCGGGTGAACTGCCGCTCGAGCGGGGTGGCCACCGCGGAGGCCATCGTCTCCGGGCTCGCGCCGGGCAGCCCCGCCGAGACGTTGATGGTCGGGAAGTCGACCTGGGGCAGGGGGGCCACCGGCAGCAGCCGGAAGCCGATGATCCCGGCCAGCACCAGGGCCACGGTCAGCAGGGTGGTGCCGACCGGCCGGCGGATGAACGGCGCCGAGAGGTTCACGGGCGCGAGGGCTCGGCGGGCGCGCTCGCGGGGGCTCCGGCGCGAGCCCGGGAGCGGCGGGCCGCGCGCGACGCGAGGCGGTCGAAGGCCAGGTAGATGACCGGCGTGGTGTAGAGCGTGAGCAGCTGGCTCATGATGAGGCCGCCCACGATCGCGACCCCGAGCGGCTGGCGCAGCTCGGAGCCCACCCCGCGGCCCAGGGCGAGCGGCACGCCGCCCAGGAGCGCGGCCAGGGTGGTCATGAGGATCGGGCGGAAGCGCAGCAGGCACGCCTGGTAGATCGCCTCCGGGGCCGGCTTGCCCTCGGTGCGCTGCGCGTCGAGGGCGAAGTCGATCATCATGATCGCGTTCTTCATCACGATGCCGATCAACAGGATGATGCCGATCAGGGCGATCACGCTCAGGTCGAGGCGCGCCGCGAGCAGCGCGAGGAGCGCTCCCACCCCGGCGGAGGGCAATGTCGAGAGGATCGTCACCGGGTGGATCCAGCTCTCGTAGAGCACGCCGAGCACGATGTACACGCACACCACCGCGGCCAGGATCAGCAGCGGCTCGTTGGCGAGGGAGGCCTGGAAGGCGCGCGCCGCGCCCTGGAAGCGGGCCTCGATGTAGGCGGGCATGCCGAGGTCGCGCCGGGTGGCGTCGATGGCGTCGACCGCCTCGCCCAGGGAGGTGCCGGGGGCCAGGTTGAACGAGACGGTCACCGCCGGGAACTGGCCCTGGTGGCTGATCACCAGCGGGCTGGCGCGCTCCTCGAAGGAGGTGAAGGTCGACAGCGGCACCTGGCCGCCGGTGCTGGAGCGCAGGTAGATCTGGTGGAGCGCGGCCGGGTCCTGCCGGAACTCGGGCCGCACCTCGAGCACCACGCGGTACTGATTGAGCTGGGTGAAGATGGTGGAGATCTGCCGCTGCCCGAACGCGTTGTAGAGCGCGTCGTCGATCATCTGCGGGGTGATGCCGAGCCGCGAGGCGGTGTCGCGGTCGATGCGCACCGTGGTCTCGAGCCCCTGGTCCTGCTGGTCGCTCGCGACATCGCGAAGACCCGGCAACGCGCGCAGGCGCTCGACCATGCGGGGGGCCCAGCGGTTCAGCTCGGTGAGGTTCGGGCTCTCCAGGCTGTACTGGTACTGGGTGCGGCTCACCCGATCCTCGACCGTGAGGTCCTGCACCGGCTGCAGGTAGAGCGTGATGCCGGGCACGTCGGCGAGGCGCGACCGGAGGCGCTCCACCACCTCCCGCACCCCCACTCCGCGCTCATCGAGGGGCTTCAGCGTGATCTGGGTGCGCCCGCTGTTCAGGGTCACGTTGGTGCCGTCGATGCCGATGAAGGAGGAGACGGTCTCCACCGCGGGGTCGGCCAGGATCGCGCGCACGAGCGCCTGCTGCCGCTGGGCCATGGCCGGGAACGACACGGTCTGCGGCGCCTCCGAGATGCCGAGGATCACTCCGGTGTCCTGGATGGGGAAGAGGCCCTTGGGCACCACGGTGTAGAGCAGCAAGGTGAGGCCGAGGGTCGCCACCGCCACCACCAGGGTGAGGCCCTGATGGGCCAGGACCACCCGGAGCGTGCGCGCGTACAGGTCCAGCACCCGGTTGAACACCGCCTGGGAGGCCCGGGCGACCCGGCCCGCCTCGCGCGCCTCGCGGTGGTGCAGCAGCCTGGCGCACAGCATGGGGGTCAGCGTCAGGGACACCGCGGCCGAGACCAGGATCGCGGCGCTCAGGGTGATCGCGAACTCGCGAAAGAGCCGGCCCACGATGTCGCCCATGAACAGGAGCGGGATCAGCACCGCGATCAGCGACACGGTCAGGGACAGGATGGTGAAGCCGATCTGCGCCGAGCCCTTCAGCGCCGCCTCCAGCGGGCCGTCGCCGGCCTCGATGTAGCGCGCGATGTTCTCGATCATCACCACCGCGTCGTCGACCACGAAGCCGGTGGCGATGGTGAGCGCCATGAGGGTGAGGTTGTTCAGGCTGAACCCGAGCCCGTACATCACCGCGAAGGTGCCGATGATCGAGACCGGCACCGCGATCGACGGGATGAAGGTCGCGGCGGGGCTGGCCAGGAAGAGGAAGATCACCGTCACCACCAGGACCACCGCCAGCATCAGCTCGAGCTGCACGTCGTGCACGGAGGCCCGGATGGTGATGGTGCGGTCGCTCAGGATCGCCACCTTCACCGAGCCGGGCAGGGTGGCCTGGAGCGCGGGCAGGAGCTGCTTCACCCGGTCCACCACCTGGATGAGGTTCGCGCCCGGCTGCCGCTGGATGTTCACGATCACCGCCGGCTCCGTCCCCATCCAGGCGGCCTGGCGCAGGTTCTCCGCGTCGTCCACCGTGTCGGCCACGTCGGAGAGGTGCACCGGCGCGCCGCCGCGATAGGCGATGACCAGGTTGCGGTACTGCTCGCTGCTGACGAGCTGGTCGTTGGCCCCGATGGTGAAGGCCTGCCGCGGCCCGTCGAGGCTGCCCTTGGCCTGGTTCACGCTCGCGGCCGCCACCGCGATGCGCACGTCCTCGAGGGTGAGCGAGTTGGCGGCGAGCCGCGCCGGGTTCACCTGGATGCGGATGGCCGGCTTCTGCCCCCCGCTCAGGGTGACCAGGCCCACGCCCGGCAGCTGGGAGATCTTCGGCACCAGGCGCGTGTCGGCGAGGTCCTGCACCGTGGTGAGGGGCAGGGTCGCGGAGGTGAGCCCGAGGGTGAGGATCGGCGCGTCGGCGGGATTGACCTTGCTGTAGATCGGCGGATTGGGCAGGTCGGTGGGCAGGAAGGAGGTCGCCGCGTTGATCGCGGCCTGCACCTGCTGCTCCGCGATGTCGAGGGCCAGGTTCAGGTCGAACTGCAGCGTGATCACGCTGCTGGTCGAGGAGCTGGTCGAGGTCATCTGCTTGAGCCCCGGCATCTGGCCGAACTGGCGCTCGAGGGGGGCGGTGACCGCGGAGGCCATGACGTCGGGGCTCGCTCCCGGATAGAACGTCTGCACCTGCATGGTCGGGTAGTCGACCTGGGGCAGGGCGGACACCGCGAGCAGCCGGTAGGCGACGAGACCGGCGAGGACGATCGCGGCGGTCAGGAGAGAGGTCGCGACCGGCCGCAGGATGAACGGTCGCGACGGGTTCATCCGCCTCCGCGGGCTCCGGGCGGCCGCTCGCCGCGAGGAGCGGGCGACTGGTCTCCCCGCGCCGGCGCCGGCTGATCGCCGCGGGGGGCGGCCGGCCGGTCGCCGCGCATCGTCGGCTCCACGCGCGAGCGCTCCTGCACCTTGTCGGCGCCGTCGACGATCAGCGCGTCGCCCGCGGCCACGCCCTCGCGCACCGCGGTGACGCCGCCCTCGACCGGCCCGAGCGTGATCTTGCGCAGCTCCACCGTCTTGTCCGGCTTCACCGCGTAGACGAACGGGCCCTGGGCCCCGCGCTGGATGGCCTCGTTGGGCACCAGCACGGTGCCCTTGAGGGTGTCGACCAGCACGCGGGCGTTGACGAACTGGTTCGGATACAGCGCGAGGTCGGCGTTCTCGAAGCTCGCCTTCAGCTTCACGGTGCCGGTGCCCTGGTCGATCTGGTTGTCCACCGCGATCAGGTGGCCGCTCGCGATGCGAGTGCGCCCCTCGCGGTCGAACGCCTCCACCGCGATCGCCCCCGCCGCGCGCTGGCGCGCGAGCACCGCGGGAAGATTGTCCTGCGGGATCGTGAACAGCACCGCGATCGGCTGCACCTGGGTCAGCACCACGAGGCCGCCCGCATCGTTGGCGTGCACCATGTTGCCCGCGTCGACGAGGCGCAGGCCGGTGCGCCCGGTGATGGGGGCGATGATCCGGCAGTACGTGAGCTGGAGCTTGATCGCGTCGACGTTGCCCTGGTCGGCCCGGATGGCGGCCGCGAGCTGGGAGACGCTGGAGGCCTGCGTGTCGAGCTGCTGCTGCGGGATGAAGCCGCCCTTGACGAGGGTGCGGTACCGCTCGAGATCGAGGCGCGCGTTGCTGAGCGCGGCCTCGTCCTTCGCGAGCTGGCCCTCGGCCTGGGTGAGCTGGGCCTCGAAGGGGCGCGGGTCGATCTCGGCGAGGACGTCACCCGCCTTGACGAGCTGACCCTCCTGGAACAGCGTCCGCATCAGCTGGCCGTCCACGCGGCTCCGCACCGTCACCGTGTTCAGGGCGGTCACGGTCCCGAGGCCGGTGAGGTAGACCGGCAGGTCGCCGGTCTTCGCGGGCACGGTCACCACCGGGATCGCCCGCGCGCCGGCGGGACGGGGAGGCGGGGCCGCGCGCCCCGGGCGATTCAGCGCGAAGTAGCCGCCACCGGCGAGCAGGGCGGCCAGGACGATCCCGATGATCCAGACCCGGCCGCGTGACCGGCGGGTCGCGTTCGTCGGCTCGGAACGCAACCCCTCGAACTGCTGCGCTTCGCCAGCCATGCCGCCCCCCTCTCGTCGTGGCTCCGCCTTGTAGCATACTTCGACGGACCACTCCGGGGGATCATTCGGCCCGACGAAGTCCGAGATCGGGGGACCGCGGGGGTCAGGGCGCGCCGCGCGCATCACGAGGTCGCTCCGAGGCGATCGATCCAGGCCGGAAGCGGGGCGCCGAGGGCCCGGAGCGTCCACGCGACGCGCGCCGGCGTGCCCAGATCACACCAGGTGTGGGCCGGCACCTCGGCCACCGAGAGGGCGAGCGCGGGCGACTCCAGAACCGCCCGCGAGAAATCCGCGGTGGGGGCGAAGAAGTAGGCCTGGCGGAGGGCCCACGTCTCGTACTGGGTGCCGGTGAAGAGGCCCATGCGCACCAGCCGGTCGTGCAGGAGCGGCAGGCACCGGCGGCCCGCTTCGACCAGGGCGTCCACTCGCGCCGCGAGCACGAGCGTGTTCCACAGGGCGCCCAGCGCGAACAGCCGCCGCGCCGATTCCTCGGTGGGCTTCTCGCGGAAGCCACGGATCCGCCACACCGGGTCCGCGCCCGCCCATCCCACGCGCGGGCCCCGCTCGATCCAGCCGTAGTCGGGGTCGGGGTCGGCGGGCGGCACTCCGAGGAGCACCAGCCCGTCCGGCTCCGCGCCCACGTAGGTCGCGACCGCTCCCACGTGGGTCATGAAGGCGTCCTCCTCGAGCACGAAGTGGTCGGCCGGGAAGACGGTGACCACCGCGTGGGGATCGCGCACCCGGATCCAGTGCGCGGGCATCAGGACGCCGGCCGCGGTGCCGCGGTTCGAGGGCTGGGCGAGCACGTGCACGCTCGGGAAGCCGGCCAGCTCCGCGTCGAGATAGCGGTCGTGGCTCGCCTGCGCCACCACCACGATCCGCGACGGTGGCACCAGGCGAGTCACCCGCTCGAGGGTCTGGCGCAGGAGCGACTTCGACCCGGTCAGGACCGCGTACTGCTTCGGCCGCTCGTCTCCGTAGAGGTAGCGGGTGAGGGCCCGCAGCCGGAGCCCCTCGCCGCCGGCGAGCACGATCGCCCACAGGCTGCTCTCGCGCCCCGGGCTCGGGATCGTGAGGCCGGGATCGCTGCACGTGATCGCGTGGTCGAGCATCGCCACCTCCTACGCGCCGCCGCCGGCTTCGAGCTCGAACGAGGCCACCTGCACGCGGAACGACGCGCGGGCGGGTACCCGAGCGTCGAAGTAGGCGCGCCCGAGACCCGGCACCTCCCCGCGCACCGGCCGCATCACCGAGTCCGCCGGCTGGCCGGCGGCGTCGAGCGCGGTGATGCGCAGCTCCACGTCGTCCGCCGTCTCGCCTTCGTCGTTGTAGACGTAGCCGGTGATCTCGGATTGACCGTCGGGGACGGCGGTGACGGCCCACTCGACGTGGAACATCTGATCGCCGAGGCTCCGGTCACCGAGCCCCTCGCCCTCGCCGAGGGACTTCTGCATCGGCGCGGACTCGTCCCAGTCCTTCCCGTACTCGTTCCATTCGGCGCGGGCCGTCCGGCCGTCGAGCGCGATCAGCCCCGCCACCGCCACCGCGAAGCACGCGAGCACCACCGTCACCATGCGAAGCATGGGTCTCCTCCTCGTTTCACCTCCGTTCGGGGTTTCGTCGAAAGGTCGCCGTCCTTGGACGATGCGCGGGGGACGGACTTGTGGGGCGAACCCACGAGCGAGCCCGGCCGCGCCGGCCGGCGACGAGAGAATGACGGCGGCTAGAGGGTGGGAGGAGCGCGGCCCTGATTCGCGCGCGTGCCGCGCGACTCGGGCGCCGGCTCGGACCGGTGGCCGACGCGCTCCGCGGGCGCGGGGCCGAGGCGCTGCGCGTCCGGCGGCTCGGGACCGACGCTGCCGGTCCCCGAGGTCACGCGCACCACGACGTCGTCGAAATCGGCGTCGTCGTAGAGGCCGGGGATCCACGAGGGGTCCGGCGGGCTCGCGTGGGCCAGGGCCGGCAGGACCAGGCCGGTCGCGAGGACGATCAGGGCGAGGAGCGAGCGCATGGCGGGGCTACCGGCGCGGCGGCTGCATCAGCTGGCGCATCTCCTCGCGGAGCTGGGAGAGGCGCTCCTTGGTCTGGGCCACGCGCGCCAGCTGCTCGGGCGTGAGCACCGCACGGACCTCGAGGGCGGTGGTGGCGCTGCCCCGCGCGAGCTGGTCCCGCAGCTGGTTGATCCGCTCGAGCAGCGGCTGCAGATCGGCGGCCTGCACCGGGCCCGTGGCCAGCAGCTTGTCGCCCAGCTCCGCCTGCGCCCGGCGGAGCTGCTCGACGACCGGGCGCGCCGCCGCGCGGTGCGCGGACAGGATCTCGCGCACGCGGGTCTGCTGCTCGGGCGTGAGATTCGCCGCGCGGATCATGAGGGCCAGCTCACCCTCGCCCCGGCCGGCGCCCCACCGCATGCCCCCGTCCCGGCCACCGCCGAGCGGGCCCTGCGCGAGCGCCGCGCCGCTGCCCGCGGCGGCCAGCAGGGCGCCCACCAGGAGCGCGGCTCCGATGCGCGGCATCCTCACGGCTCGGCTCCGGTGAGCGTGCTGTCGACCTCGCGCGCCATCGCCTCGAGGCTCTGCGGGCTCTCCTCGGCGGCGGAGGCCGAGCCGGGATCGCCGCTCAGGGAGAAGAGAGACGCCGAGACGTCCGACAGGATCGCGGCCACCTCCTGCGGCTGCATGCTGGGCGGCACCGGGGTCACCGCGCGCCACACCGCCACCTCCACCCACACGAGCAGCACCGCGGCGGCCGCGGAGAGACCGACCGCGGCGGGCAGCCAGCGGCGCGGCGCCCGCACGGGAGCGGAGCGCGTGACCGGCTCCGGCGTGTCGCGCAGCACCGCGGCGATGAGGTCGAGGTCGCCCCGCATCCGACGCGAGCGCGCGGTGCACGCGGCGCAGGCGGCCAGGTGGGCGCGCTCCGCGATGGAGCCCAGGTCGGCGTGCACCCGGGTGAGGGCGTCGTCCGAGAGGCACGGGCTCACCGGGCGTCCTCGAGGGCGCCCCGCAGGTGGCGGAGCGCGCGGAAGAGGTGGCGCTTCACGCTGCCCTGGCTCAGGCCGAGGGCCAGCGCCACGTCGCTCGTCGATTGCTCCTCGATGTAGCGCAGCGCGAACACTTCCTGCTGCCGCCGCGGCAGCGTGCGGAAGGCGGCCCAGATACGGCGCCGGGTGTCCTCGCCGATCGCCACGTCGCTGGGCGCCGGGGTGTCGGCGACCAGGGGCAGGTCGTCCACGTGGGTGGAGCGCAGACGCAGGCGCATCCACCCGCCCGCCCGCCGCCGGTCCCGGCAGGCGTTCACCGCGACACGGGTGAGCCAGGCGCCCCAGTCGAGCGGGGCGCGCCCGAGGCTCTCGGCCTCGTGGCCCTTCAGGAACACCTCCTGCACCACGTCCTCGGCCTCCTGGGCGTCTCCCAGCAGCAGCCGACACAGCCGCCGCAGACGCCCGTAGTGGGCGGTCACGATCATATCCGGGCTCGGCGAAGGCTCCACGTCCCTCTGACGGGCCAGCCCGGCCCTCTCATCGGTCCTGACGAATGAAAGATGCGATCCGTTGACGGTCAACCGGCCCGGCCGCCCGATCGTCTATGCGGCAGGGGCGGGAGGCCTGGTGGCTTCCGGTCACCAGGTGACGAGCGGTGGGCCCCCGGCCAGCCTTCGGGTTGGTTCGCGCTTCGGGTGGAGGAGGTCCGAATGGGTGTCTGGGCGAGCGCATGGGCCAGCGCTCGGATCGCGGTCCGGGCCCTCCGGGTGAACAAGCTCCGCAGCGCGCTCACCATGCTCGGCATCGTCATCGGGGTCGGCGCGGTGATCACCATGGTCGCGGTCGGCTCGGGGGCGCAGGCCCGGGTGGCCGAGCAGATCCAGAGCCTGGGCTCGAACATGATCATCGTGCTCTCGGGCTCGGTGCTGTCGGGCGGGGCCCGCATGGGCTCGGGCAGCCAGCTCACCATCACGGAGGACGACGCGTGGGCCATCCAGCGCGACATCCCCGCGGTGGTCGCGGCGGCGCCCACCTCGCGCGGGAGCGCCCAGGTCGTCTGCGGCAATCTCAACTGGGCCACCGGCATCCAGGGCGTCACGCTCGAGTACTTCACCACGCGCGAGTGGGACGTGGTCGACGGGCGGCTCTTCAGCCTGGAGGAGATCGAGGGCGCCAGCAAGGTCGCGCTCCTCGGCCAGACGGTGGCCAGCAGCCTGTTCGGCGAGGGCGATCCGCTCGGCCAGGTGATCCGCATCAAGAACGTGCCCTTCACGGTGATCGGGCTGCTGGATCGCAAGGGGCAGACCACCTTCGGCCAGGACCAGGACGACACGGTCCTGATCCCCCTCAGCACCGCCAAGAAGAAGGTGCTGGGCGCGAGCCAGGCGAACGCGCGCTCGGTGGGCTCCATCGCGGTGAAGGTGGGCGAAGCCCGCGCCATGGGCGACGCGGAGCAGGAGATCCGCGGGCTCCTGCGCCAGCGGCACCGCCTGCAGAACAACCAGGAGGACGACTTCAACATCCGCAACCTCACCGAGGTGCTCCAGTCGCAGGAGGCATCATCCCGGGTCCTCACGCTGCTCCTCGCCGCCATCGCCTCGGTGTCCCTCCTGGTGGGCGGGATCGGGATCATGAACATCATGCTGGTCTCCGTCACCGAGCGGACCCGCGAGATCGGTCTCCGGATGGCGGTGGGGGCCCGCGGCCGGGACATCCTGCTGCAGTTCCTGGTGGAGGCGGTGACCCTGTCGCTCATCGGGGGGGCCATCGGGGTCGCCATGGGCCTCGGAGGCTCCTACGCCATCGCCCACTTCGCGCAGTGGCGCACCCTGGTCTCGACCGAGGCGGTCGCGATGGCCTTCGCCTTCTCGGCCGCCGTCGGCGTCTTCTTCGGCTTCTACCCGGCCCGCAAGGCGGCGGCCCTGAACCCCATCGACGCCCTCCGTTACGAATGAGTTCCGGGCTTTTAAAACCGCGCCACTTCTGATAAATTGAGCTTCCGGGTCGAAATTTCCGGGACCCGGAAAAGTCGAGGTCGTCCGTGGGGGGCAAGGGCATCCAGGACCTGGTCGGACAGGTGATGATCGACAAGGAGTTCCTTGCCGATCTGACGCGGGATCCCGCCCGGGTTCTGGCCGGCTTCGAGCTCACCGCCGACGAACGGGCCGCCATCATGCACGCCCTCGGCTCCACCTCCGAGGTCTCCGACCGCGACCGGGCCCGCGCGCTGCAGAACGTCATGCTCAAGCGCTGGGCCACCTGATTGTCGAACCGTCCCGAGCTCGGCTTCCTGCGTCGGGTCGTGCTGTTCAAGGACGTCGAGGATCACGTCCTCCTCGCCCTCTGGCCCAGCTTCCGGGAGCGTCGCCTGCGGAAGGGCGACGTCCTGTTCCGGGCCGGTGATCCCGGCGAGGAGCTGTACCTCATCAAGGACGGGAGCATCGTGGTCTCGAAGCCGGTGACGGGCCGGGTCGAGCAGGTGCTCTCGCGCCTCGGGGCGGGCGAGGCGTTCGGCGAGATGAGCCTCTTCGGCGACGAGCGCCGCCGCTCCGCCACCTGCCAGGCCGAGACCGACGCCGCTCTCTACAGCCTCGACCGCGACAGCCTGAGCCGCTTCATCACCGGCAGCCCGGTGGCGGCCGCGAAGTTCTTCCAGCAGATGGCCCAGGTGGCCTTCAAGCGGCTCCGCGACTCCTCCGACCTGGTCGCGGAGGTGACGCGCTGGGGGCTCGAGGCCACCGGTCTCGACATCGAGCACAAGTAGCGCCGCCGGAGCGTTCCCGTGAGCGAAGGCGGCGACAAGGTCGTCGACAGCAGGCCGAAGCGCACCCGCATCGAGCTGCTCGTCCGCGAGCAGGACGGCAAGGGCTTCGAGACCCGCGAGATCGCGAGCGGGGTCGCCTACCTCCACAGCCGGCCCCAGCGCATCCCCGACGCGGACTGGGAGATGGCCCGCCTGCCCTACGCCCCCGCGGGCATCGTCACCTACGCGCTGAAGAACCGCCGCACCGAGCAGATCATCCAGATCACCGAGACCGAGAAGTTCCTCTGGCATCAGATGGACGGGCGCGCGTCGCTGCAGGAGATCGCGACCTCGTACCTCCTGCACTACGGCTCGTTCGACTTCGAGATCATTCCGACCCTCCTCGTGAAGCTGCTCCGCGCGGACCTGCTCACGATGCGGCCGGTCTCGCGCCTGCGGGCGGTGCTGGCCCGCAACCGCCGGAACCCGGCCGCGCGGGCGATGGAGGGCACGCTCCACGCGCTGGAGCGGCTGACCGTCACCAGCCGGCGCTCGCACCAGTTCTTCGAGCGCGTCTACCGCTACGGCGGATTCGTCCTCTTCACCCCGTGGGCCCTCATCGCGCTCGCGATCATGGTGGTGGTGGGCGGGCGCAGCGCGATCGCGATCTGGCACGACCTCTCCGAGGTGACGCACGGGCTCGCGCGCCATCCGGTGGTGGCCATCCTCCTGGTGAAGATCGTGTTCTGGCTCACGGTGGTGAACCACCAGATCATCCACGCGCTGGCGTGCGTCCACTACCGCCGCCGCGTGCGCGAGTTCGGCTTCACGATCCTGCACGGCTTCATCCCGACCTTCTACGCCGACGTCACCGACATCTTCATGGCCACCCGCCGGGCCCGCATCGTCAACGCGGTGGCGGGGCCGCTCTTCCACCTGTTCCTGGGCTTCTTCTGCTTCTGGCTCGCGGCGCACCTCGAGCCCGGCCTGATCCAGGGATTCCTCGCCGCGTCCGCCCTGCTGCAGCTGCAGTCGTTCCTGATCAGCCTCTACCCGTTCTGGTTCCTCGAGATGGACGGCTACCACATCCTGGTCGAGATGGTCGGCGTGCCGACCCTGAACCACGACTCGGTGCGCTTCGTGCGCGAGTCGCTCTGGCGCCGCATCCGCAGCGCCACGTGGCCCACGCGCCAGGAGGCGATCTGCCTCGCCTACTTCACGCTCTCGGTGGCCTCGGTCGCCGGGTTCGTGCTTCTGAACGTGTGGCTCTTGACCCGCGCCGGCAAGTCCTAGGCGCCGGCGTTCGCATCACCGTTTAGTTCTTCAAGCTCTTCATCTGCGGGGGCCCAGAAATGGCCCCCGCACTCCCCCGGCGGCGGGCAACCGGTTCGAGCTTGGGCGCAACCGTTTAGTTCTTCAAAGCTCGTCATCTGCGGGGGCCCAGAAATGGCCCCCGCACTCCCCCGGCGGCGGGCAACCGGTTCAGGCCCGTTTCAGGCCCAGGGCGAACATCCGTGGGCGAGAGTTTTGGGCGAGCCGGCTAGGCCCCGCCCCGGATCACGAGCGCGAGCAGGCGGCCGACCGATTCGCCCAGCGCTTCGGGCAGCTCGGCCGGCGCTTCTTCCAGGACGCGGCGCTGCTCGGGCTCGGGGAGGGCTTCGAGGCGGGCCTGGGCGCGCAGGCGTACCTCGGGGCCGAGCAGGCGCGCGACCTCCAGCACGAAGCGCAGGGCCTGCTCGGCGCGCTCCGGCGGGGAGGCGGCGCCGGACAGCGCGGCCATGCCGGCGGCGCGCAGGCGGCGGCTCAGGCGCACCTCTTGCCCGTGCACGCGCAGCAGGTCGCCGGGCACCGGGCCCCACTCGAGCGCGAGATCGTCGGTGACCCGGGCGATCTCCGGCGCCAGCGCGGGCGCGCTCTCGCGTGCGATCAGCTCGCCGAGGGCCGCGCGCCAGACCGGGGCCAGCGGGGCCGGCGCGCCCTCGTCGACCGCGGGCGCGGGCGTCTCCAGCACCTCGCCACGGCGATCGAGCACGAGGCGGTCCTCGATCGGGCCGCCGAGGGCCCAGAGCGAGCAGATCACCCGGTCGCCGTCGGCGCGAACCCGGCGGGGCTCGCGCCGGCGGATGTCCTGCCACTCCGCGCGATAGAACGGCACGCCGTCCAGGAAGACCTTGTCGACCTCGTGGCGGAGCTGCACCACCACGCCGGGGGCCACGTGGTGCGTCTCGAACGGGGCGGGGTGCCAGTCGAGCGAGGCGTCGGCCAGAAAGCGCTCGAGCGGGAGCGCCTCCGCCCCGGCGTAGCGGAAGCACTCCAGCAGCGCGGTGAAGAGCTGCTCGGTGGGGTAGGCCCCGCGGTAGCGCACGGTGGCCAGTCCGTGATCCTTCATGAGGCCGGCGATCACGTTGAGCAGCGCGGTGCCGCCGCCCGCGGGCAAGCGGCGCGGCTCCGCGAGGGCGGGGATGAAGTCGGGCCGCGCGTAGTCGATCGACTGGAAGACGGTGAGCGCCTCGCGCGGCTCCCACCCCGCGCCGGGCTCGAGCCGCCACACCCGGTCCGCCGCGCCTCCCGCGGGATGCGTGGCCGCCGCCGGCTCGATGCCGAGCCAGCGTCCGTCGGGCAACACGCACTTCGCCCACGCGAGCGCGCCGTCCGCGCGCCACCGCCACGCCGCGATGAGGTGGCCGTGACGATCCAGCTGCACGAGCCGGCGACGATCGGGACCGGGAGCGTAGCCGACGAGCGTGCCGCCGCGCCCCAGAGTGGCGGGGGGATCGGCGTCGTCCAGCGCCTCGCGGAGCCGCGCCACGCGCTCCGGATCGACGGCCGATACGTCGGCGCGCGCGAGCCAGCCCCGGAGGCGCCCGAGCGCGGCACGGTCCATGCCCGGATGATACAATCGCGCGCGTGATCCTGCGGGCGCTCGCGATCGGCGTCGGGCTGGGCCTCGCGGCGTGCGCGCCGGTGGCGGTGCCGATGCCGCTCCAGCCGTTCCCGGACGTGCCGGTTCCCGCCGAGTGGGCGCCGTACTCCGACGACTGGGTCATGATCCGGTCGCCGAAGATCACCGCGGCGAAGCTGGTCTACTTCACCCCCGAGAGCGTCGACGAGACCCTGGCCCACGCGCGCCGCCTCCTCGCCAATGCGGGCTGGGTGGAGATGCGTAGCGAGCGCTTCGTGAACCCGGAGAAGTTCCCGGGTGTGTGGGCGGAGTTCAGCAAGGGCGAGGACATCTGCCGCCTCACCGTGATCGAGGGCAGCGGCGCCACCCACGTGGACTACACCCTCGCCCGCGTGAACCCGGGCTCCTGATGGCGATCCCGGACCTGCCCTGGCGCTCGGCGCAGGAGCTGGCCGCGCTCATCCGCGGCAAGCAGATCTCGCCGGTCGAGGTGGTCGACGCGCTGCTGGCCCGCATCGAGCGCGTGAATCCCCGGCTCAACTGCTACGCGACGGTCACCGCCGACGAGGCGCGCGACGCGGCGATGGCGGCGGAAGTCGCGGTGGAGACGGGGGAGTCCCTCGGGCCGCTGCACGGCGTGCCGCTGTCGATCAAGGACCTGGTCTTCACCCGCCACGTGCTCACCACCGGCGGCTCGCGCCTCTTCGCCGACCACATGCCGGAGGAGGACTCGGTGTGCGCGGAGCGGCTGAAGGGGGCGGGCGCGATCATCCTCGGCAAGACCACCACGTCCGAGTTCGGGCACAAGGCGGTGACCGACAGCCCGCTCTTCGGCGTCACCCGCAACCCGTGGGATCCCGCGCTCACCCCCGGCGGGTCGAGCGGCGGCGCGGGCGCGGCGGTGGCGGCCGGCCTCGGCCCGCTCGCCATCGGCACCGACGGCGGCGGCTCCATCCGCATCCCGGCCTCGTTCTGCGGCATCTACGGGCTCAAGCCCTCGTTCGGGCGCGTGCCGCAGTTCCCCGGCTTCCCGGGCTGGGAGACGTTCTCGCACACCGGCCCCATGGCCCGCACCGTGCGCGACGCGGCGCTGATGCTGGACGTCATCGCGGGGCCGGACGATCGCGACCGCCACTCGCTGCCCGCGGCGGGGCGCTCGTTCCTCGCCGCGTGCGACGACGGCATCGCGGGCCTGAGCGTGGCGTGGTCGCCCGACCTGGGCTACGCGCGGGTGGATCCGGAGGTGGCCGACCTCTGCGCGGCGGCGGCGGAGCGCTTCGAGAGCTTCGGCGGCCACGTGGAGGTGGTGTCGCCCTACTGGGATGACCCGGAGGAGATGTTCCGGATCACCGCGGGGGCGGAGATGTGGAGCGCCTGGGGCGACCGCATCGAGAGCGACGGCGAGCGGATGGACCGGTCGCTGCGCGCCTTCGTGAAGTTCGGGGCGGGGGTCACCGCGGCCCAGTACCTGGGCGCGCTGCGCCGCCGCAGCGACTTCTGGACCGAGGTGCAGCGGTTCCTGGCCCGCTTCGATCTCCTGATCACGCCCACGGTGGCGGTGCCTCCGTTCGAGGTGGGCAAGCCCGGGCTCAACGAGGTGAACGGGCAGCCCGCCTCCCCGCTCGGCTGGACGCCGTTCTGCTTCCCGTTCAACCTGACCGGGCAGCCCGCGGCCACCGTGCCGGTCGGCTTCACGAGCGCCGGGCTGCCGGTGGGCCTGCAGATCGTCGGGCGGCGCCACGCCGACCACACGGTGCTCGCCGCCTCCGCCGCCTTCGAGGCCGCGCAGCCCTGGGCGGACCGTCGTCCGCCGGTCGACTAGCGCGCACGTCCTCCGATCTCGATGACGCGCTTCGCGCTGATCTGCCTGGGGGGCGCGGTCGGGACCGGCGCCCGATACCTGCTTGGCGGAGCGGTCGTGCGCTGGATGGGACCGGACTTTCCGTACGGGACCCTGCTCATCAACGTGCTCGGGTCGCTCCTGATCGGAGTGGTGCAGCAGATCGGGCTCACCACCTTGCTGATCCCCGATACACTGCGCCTCGTCCTCGCGGTGGGGGTCATGGGCGGCTTCACCACCTACTCGTCGTTCTCCTACGAGACGATCCGCTTGATGGACAACGGGTCGTGGATCGCGGCGAGCCTCTACGTCGGACTCACCACCGCGCTGTGCCTGGGTGGCTGCGCGGTCGGCCTGGCGCTCGGCCGCCTCCTGGTCGAGGGGCGGGGAGGATGGTAGCCATGCGCAAGCTGGACGGCGAGCAAGTGCTGATGCGGATCTACATCGGGGAGAGCGACCGGTGGGAGCACCGTCCGCTCCACGCGGCCCTGGTCGAGCTGTTTCGCCGGGAGGGGCTGGCCGGGGCGACCGTGCTGCGCGCGGTGGCAGGCTTCGGGGCGAACTCGGTGGTGCACACCGCGAACATCCTGAGGCTCTCCGCGGACCTGCCCCTGGTCATCGAGGTGGTGGACACCCAGGAGCACCTGGATCGGGTGCTCCCCCAGGTGGACCGGATGATGCGGGGCGGCCTCGTCACCCTCGAGAAGGTCCGGGTGCTGAAGTACAACGCGAGCGCTTCCGGCTAGCCGGTCACCGGGCGGCGAGCGGCTTGCCCGACGGTGCAGAATGGCCGGAGGGCCGGAGGAGGGCGCCGCGATGACGAGATCGGAGATCCGACGAGCCGCGGTGACCATCGCGCTGCTGGCGCTGGTCGCCGCCGCGGGCCCCGCGGGCGCGCAGGTCCTCGGTCGCCCCGCGGACGGAGACCTGCGCCTGGAGTGGACGGCGGCCGAGGACCGGCGTGGCCGCCCGATCGTCTCGGGCTACATCTATAACCTGCGCGGCGGCACCTACGCGACCTCGGTGCGGCTGCTGGTGGAGGCGCTCGACGCCTCCGGCGCGACGGTGGGCTCCACGTCCGGCTTCGTCTTCGGTGACGTGCCGCCCTCGGACCGCTCCTACTTCGAGATCAAGGCGCCCCCCAGGGCCGCGAGCTACCGGGTCAGCATCCAGACCTTCTCGTGGCGCTCCTACGGGGCGGGCGGAGGATAGCCAGATGAATATCGACTCGAACCGGTCGCACGTGAACGGGCGGTGGGATCCGCGGCTCCTCTCCGCGGTCGTTGCCGCGATGCTCTGGCTGGTCGCCCCGGTGCCCGTGCCGGCCGCGCCGGCCCCCGACGATCCCTACGTGGCCGGCTACGCCGGCGCGGTGCTGGAGCGCGAGTTCAAGGTGAGCCGTCGCGCGGTCACCGTGGACAACGGCGTGCTCACCCTGGACGCCGCCCAGCTGGCGGGCGCCGACCGCGGCCGCATCCTCTCGACGCTGGCCGCGCTGCCCGGGGTCACCCGCGTGGAGGTGCGCGAGGCCGCGCCCGGTCCCCCGCCGCCCGCTCCCGGCCCCGGACCCTGGGGGGCGCCGCCCGCCGCGCTGCCCACCGGCTTCCTGCCGCCGGGGCACCTCTTCCAGCCGCTGCTCGCCGATCCGCGCTGGCCGCACTTCTCGGCCGCGTACCGCTACTACTTCGGCGATCCCGACCTCAAGCACGTGGGGGCGGTGAGCTTCGGCGAGACGATCCCGATCTTCCGCGGCGCCGCCCCGGGCGACACCCAGTGGGAGGCGGGCATCCAGGCCGGGGTGTTCGCGGTGTTCCAGATGGACCAGCCCTCGAAGGACCTGTTCAATGCGGACTACTTCGCGGCTCTCTACGGAGCGTGGCGGGGCGGCCCGATGTCGGCGATGGGCCGGCTCTTCCACCAGAGCTCGCACCTGGGCGACGAGTTCCTCCTGCGTACCCGGACCGAGCGGGTGAACCTCACCTACGAGAGCGTGGACCTCAAGCTCTCCTACGATCTGCCGTGGGGCTTCCGGACCTACGCGGGCGGCGGCTACCTCTTCGACCAGGAGCCGTCGGATCTGAAGCCGTGGATGGTGCAGGGAGGGGTGGAGTTCCGCAGCCCGTGGACGATGGCCTCCGGCCAGATCCGGCCGGTGGCCGCGCTGGACGTCAAGAGTCACGAGCAGAACGGCTGGAACGCGGACTTCTCGCTCCGGGGCGGCATCCAGCTCGAGAATGTGCGGATCTTCGAGCGGAACCTCCAGCTGCTGCTGGAGTACTTTCACGGCAACTCGCCCGACGGGCAGTTCTTCAAGCGGCGCGTCGAGTACCTCGGGCTCGGGGCCCATTTTCACTTCTAGCCGGCGCGGCTAGGCCGGGCGCGTCTCCTCGCGGGTGAGCGCGACGATGAGGTCGCGGGCGGCGGGATGGCGGGCGAGCAGCGCGGCGCGCTCGCCCGTCTCGTAGTCCGCGTAGTCGAAGCCGGGGGCGACGGTGGTGCCGAGCAGGGCCAGCCGGCCGCCCGGCACGAGCCGCGCGCCCTGCCACACGTCGCGGGGCACCACCACCTGCGGGCGCTGCCCCGCGTCCACGTCCGGACCCAGGATCGCGACCCGATGCGAGCCGTCCGGCCGGAGGTGGAGCATCTCGACCGGGTCGCCCAGGTAGAAGTGAAAGACCTCGTCGGTGGCCAGCCGGTGCATCGCGGAGACGGTGTCGGAGGTGAGCAGGTAGTAGATGGCGGTGGCGGCCGCCCGCGGGCCGCGGTAGCGGGCGGGCAGGGCGTCGGGGGGCACGAGATCGGCGCTGCGGTAGGTCTCCCGGAAGAAGCCGCCCTCGACGGGGTGCGGGACGAGGCCCAGCAGCGCGCAGAGCGCCTCGACGGTCGGCATGGCGACATTGTAAGATACGCACATGCGCCCATTTCGCCGCATCCTCTACGCTACCGATTTCTCGCGGGCATCCACCGCCGCGCTCAAGGCCGCGGTCGGGATGGCCAAGACCCACCGCGGGCGCCTCACCATCCTCCACGTGATGGCGCCGTCGTCGCTGGCGCTGCCCGGCGAGGGCTACGTGTCGCCCGCGCTCTACGAGAGCCTCGAGCGCTCCGCCCGCGGTCAGGCCCGCAAGCGGCTCGACGCGGTGGTGGCCAAGGCCCGCAGCGCCGGGGTGCGCGCCACCCCGCTCCTGCTGGAGGGGGTGCCCCACGAGATGATCGCGCGGGCCGCGCGCAAGGCGGATCTCCTCGTCATCGGCACCCATGGGCGGAGCGGGCTGGCCAAGCTCTTCGTGGGCAGCGTGGCGAGCCGGCTCGTGACCATGGCCCCGTGTCCGGTGCTGACCGTGCGGGGCCGCCAGGCGTGACGGACGCCGCCGCCTCCGCCGGGATCACCGCCGAGAGCAAGATCAACGACGTGCTGGCCCGCCATCCGGCCACCGCGCCGGTCTTCACCCAGGGGCGCCGGCTCTACGTGGACCAGCTGCACGACCTCTACGCGCGCTTCCCGGGTCTGACGGTGGGCGACTTCGCGCGGCAGAACTCGCTCGACCTCGGCGCGGTGCTGGTCCAGCTGAACGCGCTCGCCGAGTCCGAGGACGCGGCGCGGCGCCGCGACACCCGCGCCACCGACGACCCCCGCGTGGGCCACTTCTCGCTGACCCTCGGCTACACCGCGAGCTATCGCCCGCGGGAGGACGCGGCCCCGGACCGCGTCTCGGTGGTGTCGGTGCAGTCGGCGCGCGGTCCCGAGTAGCTCCAACGACCGCGCATCCTCCGTCGCTCCCGGCGAGGCCGGCCGCGCCGCCGGCCTCCGACCGATCCCGGTGGGGCAAGGAGACGGTGGTCCCCGAGGAGATCCGCTTCCTCGAGGGGCCGCAGACCCGCTCCTTCGAGCTGGCCCGCGCCGTCCGCATCTTCCTCGAGTTCATGCGCGGCTTCCGCGCGCTCCACTACGTGGGCCCGTGCGTCACCGTGTTCGGCTCCGCCCGCTTCAAGGCCGACCATCCGTACTACGACATGGCCCGCGACCTGGGCGCGCGGCTGGCCCGGGTGGGCTTCACGGTGCTGACCGGCGGCGGCCCCGGGCTCATGGAGGCGGCGAACCGCGGGGCCCGCGAGGCGGGCGGCCGCTCGATCGGCTGCAACATCGAGCTGCCGACGGAGCAGCGGCCCAATCCCTACCTCGACCGCTGGATCACCTTCCGCCACTTCTACGTGCGCAAGGTGATGCTGGTGAAGTACTCCTACGCGTTCGTGGCGCTGCCCGGGGGCTTCGGGACCCTCGACGAGATGTTCGAGGTGGCCACGCTGGTGCAGACCGGGAAGGTCAAGGAGTTCCCGATCGTGCTCCTGGGCCAGGAGTACTGGCGGCCGCTCACCGACTTCGTGCGCAACCGGCTCATGGTGGAGGGCACCATCGATCCCGGCGATGCCCAGATCCTCTTCACCACCGATTCGGTCGAGGAGGCGGTGGCGCACGTCGCGGACGTCGGGATGCGCCGCTTCGGCCTCGGCTACGCGACGCGCCCGCGCCGGCGCTGGTTCCTGGGCGAGTCGTCTTGACCCTTCGCGGAGCGCTTGCTAGCGTAGCCGCGCCACCACCGACACCGAACGGGAGATCGTCCATGCACATGGCCTCGTCGCTTCGTTTCATCGTCGCCCTGCTCCTGGCCCTCGGGGCCGTGGGCGGCCCCACCGCCGCGCTCGCCCAGGCCCCGATCAAGATCGGGCTGGTGCAGGGCTTCACCGGGGCGCTCGAGGTCTACGCCAAGCAGGCCAAGCGCGGCTTCGACCTGGGGCTCGAGTACGCGACCAAGGGCAAGAAAGAGGTGCTGGGCCGCAAGATCGAGGTGATCGAGGAGGACGACCAGCTGAAGCCGGACGTGGCCAAGCAGAAGGTCACCAAGCTCTACGCGGACGACAAGGTCGACCTCGTGGTGGGCACCACCTCGAGCGCGGCGGCCCTCGCGGTGCTGCCGGTGGCGGCCGAGTTCAAGAAGATCCTCATCGTGGAGCCCGCGGTGGCGGACAGCATCACCGGCGAGAACTGGAACCGCTACGTCTTCCGCACCGGGCGCAACTCGACCCAGGACGCCATCGCCAACGCGCTCGCGGTGGCCCGGCCGGGCGTGTCCATCGCCACCATCGCCCAGGACTACGCCTTCGGCCGCGACGGGGTGGCCGCCTACAAGGCGGCGGTCGAGAAGGCGGGGGCCCAGGTCGTCCACGAGGAGTACACGCCCACCACCGCCACCGACTTCACCGCGCCGATCCAGAAGATCATCGGCGCGCTCAAGGACCGCTCGGGGCCCAAGTACGTGTTCGTGATCTGGGCCGGCAAGGGCGGTCCGTTCCCGCAGCTGGTCGACAACCGGCTCGACAAGTACGGCATCACCCTCACCAGCGGTAGCAACGTGCTCGACGTGCTCAAGGCCATGAAGAGCATGAAGCTCGAGGGCATGGTGGGCGGGGCGTATTACTACTACGAGATCCCCAAGAACCCGGTCAACGACTGGCTGGTGCGCGAGCACGTCAAGCGCTTCAACGAGCCGCCCGACTTCTTCACCTGCGGGGGCTTCGCGGCCGCGATGGCGGCGGTGGCCGGGATCCAGAAGGCGGGCGGCACCGACAGCGAGAAGCTGATCGCGGCCATGGAGGGGCTCGAGTTCCAGACCCCGAAGGGCAAGATGGTCTTCCGCAAGGAGGACCACCAGGCCCTGCAGGCGATGTACGCGTTCAAGATGGTCGGCAAGCCCGACGTGGCGTGGCTGGTGCCCACCCTGACCCGCGAGCTCTCGATGCAGGAGACGGCGCCCGCGATCACCAACAAGCGGTGACCATGGCCCGCGTCGCGGTCGGCCCGGTCTCGCTTGCGGTCACGGAGTGGCCGGGACCCGCCAAGGGGCCGGCGCCCAAGGGGCCGGCGGTGATCTGCATCCACGGGCTCACCGCCAACCACGTCTGCTGGGCGAGCGTGGCCGACGTGCTCTCGCCCGCCCACCGCCTGGTCGCCTACGACCTGCGCGGGCGCGGCGAGAGCGACAAGCCGGACAAGGGCTACAGCCTCGCCATCCACGGCGAGGACCTGGAGGCCCTGCTCGACCAGTTCAAGCTCAAGAAGGCGATCCTGGTCGGCCACTCCCTCGGGGCCCACATCGCCCTGCGCTTCGCGGCCACGCGCCCGCAGCGAGTGGAGCGCCTGGTGCTGATCGACGGCGGGCTCGACGTGCGGCACGAGGTGCTGGAGTCGCTGCGGCCGGCCATCGACCGCCTGGGGGTGGAGTTCCCCTCGCTCGACATGTTCCTGGGCTTCGTGCGGATGCTGCCCATGTTCGAGGGGCGCTGGAACGACTACCTCGAGCGGTACTTCCGCTACGACGTGGAGGAGCTGCCCGGCGGCACGGTGCGAGCGAAGGCGTCGCGGCAGGCCATCGAGGAGGAGATCGCCAGCCTCGAGCGGGAGCGCCTCTGGGTCTACCACCATCGGGTCAAGGCGCCCACCCTGATCTTCCGCGCCCCCGACGGGCTGCTGACGCCCACCGACTGCCTCATGACCCAGGAGGAGGGGGAGGCGATGGCCCACGCCATCCCGCGATCGAAGCTGGTGGTGGTGCCGGGCACCAACCACTACACCGTCCTGCTGGGGCAGCACCCGAGGGTGAAGTCGGCGCTGCGCGCCTTCCTCGAGGGGGCGTAGCGACGGCCGCGGCCCCCGTCGTCTCCACCCGCGACCTCACCATCCGCTTCGGCGGTCACGTCGCGGTCGATCACGTCAGCCTGGACGTCGCCCCGTTCACCCTGAAGTCCATCATCGGGCCCAACGGGGCGGGCAAGACCACCTTCTTCAACCTGTTGAGCGGGCAGTATCGCCCCAGCGAGGGGCGCATCCTCTTCAAGGGCCAGGACATCACCCGGCGGGGCGCGGCGGCGCGCACCCGGCTCGGGATCGGGCGCTCCTTCCAGCTCACCAACGTCTTCCCGACGCTCACCGTGCTGGAGAACGTGCGTCTCGCGGTCCAGGCCCGGCGCGGGCTCGGCTTCGTCGCGTGGCGGCACTACCGGCGCTACGCGGAGGTGGAGGACGCGGCCTACCGCCAGCTGGAGGCGGTGCTGCTCGAGAGCCGGTGGCAGGCGGTCGCGGGCGCGCTCGCCCACGGGGAGAAGCGCAAGCTCGAGCTGGGCATCCTGCTGGCCCTGGAGCCGGAGGTGCTGCTGCTCGACGAGCCGACCGCGGGCATGTCGCTCGAGGAGGTGCCGGCCATCATCGGGCTGATCGAGCGCATCCGGGAGCGGCGCGACCGGACGATCCTGCTGGTCGAGCACAAGATCGACATGGTGATGGCGCTGTCGGACTCCATCGCGGTGCTGAAGGACGGGCGGCTGATCGCGGACGGGCCGCCCGCGGCGGTGAGCGCGAGCGCGGAGGTGCAGGCCGCGTACTTCGGGGCGGGGGCAACCACCCCTCACCCTGCCCTCTCCCCGGAGGGGAGAGGGAGATGAGCGACGTGCTGGAGGTGGAGGACGTTCATACCGACATCGGGCAGCACCACATCTTGCAGGGCGTCTCGCTGCGGGTGCGCGCGGACGCGGTCACGGTGCTGCTGGGCCGCAACGGGGCGGGGAAGACCACCACCATGCGCACCGTGATGGGGGTGCTGCCCCCGCGCCGCGGGGCGGTGCGCTTCGAGGGCCGCGCGATCCACGGCCGCCCGCCCCACGCCATCGCGCGGCTCGGCATCGGCTACGTGCCCGAGGGGCAGGGTATCTTCGCGACCCTCACGGTGGAGGAGAACCTGCGCGTCGCGATGCGCGCGGAGAACGCGGAGAGCCGGGAGCGGATGCGACGGGTGCTGGGGCTCTTCCCCGACCTCGCACGGTTCCGGGGCGCGCGGGCCGGCACGCTCTCGGGCGGGCAGAAGCAGATGCTCGCCATCGGGCGCGCGCTCGTGAACCCCATCCGGCTGCTCCTGATCGACGAGCCCTCCAAGGGCCTCGCCCCCATCGTGGTGGAGCACCTGGTCACCGCGCTCGAGGCCATGAAGCGCGACACCACGGTGGTGCTGGTGGAGCAGAACTTCGCGATGGCGAGCCGGCTCGGCGACGACTGCTATGTGATGGACGGCGGGCGCACCGTCTACGCGGGCACCATGGCCGCGCTCGCCGCCGACCGCGTGCTCAAGCAGAAGTACCTCGGAGTCTGACCTTCCCGTGAGGCGCGCGGCCCCCCTCCTGATCGGCGCGGGCCTGCTCCTGCCCCTGGCCGCCATCGAGCCGCGCGCGTGGCTGACCCTCACGGTGGCCGGACTGGCGATGGGCATGCTGATCTTCCTGGTGGCCTCGGGCCTCACCCTCATCTTCGGGCTCATGGACGTGCTGAACTTCGCGCACGGGGCGCTCTTCTCGTGGGGCGCCTACGCGGGCTTCACGGTCGCGGTGGCGGTGAACGCGCGGTGGGGCTGGGCCGCGTCGCCCTCGGTCTGGGCCAACGCGGGCCTGCTGCTGCTCGCGGTGGCGGGGTCGGTCGCGGCCGCGTTCGCGCTCGGCGTGCTGCTGGAGCGGGTGATCGTGCGTCCGGTCTACGGCCAGCACCTCTTCCAGATCCTCATCACGCTCGGGGCCACCATCGTGCTGGAGGAGCTGATCCGGGTGGTGTGGGGCCCGAACGACCAGGTGATGCCGGTGCCGGCGACCTTCCAGGGCTCGTGGGACGTGGCGGACGTGGTGGTGCTCCGCTTCCCGGCCATCGCCATCGCGCTGGGCCTCGCGGTCTATGCGGCCATGCAGTGGCTGCTCACCCACACCCGGGTCGGCCTCATCGTGCGGGCAGGGGTGGAGAACACCGAGATGGTGCAGGTGATGGGCCACGACATCCGCCGCTACTTCACCGCGGTGTTCGCGGCCGGGTCAGGGCTCGCGGGGCTGGGCGGCCTCATGTGGGGCATGTTCAGCCAGGCGATCCGCCCGTCCATGGGAGGCGAGCAGCTCATCTTCGCCTTCATCGTGGTCATCATCGGCGGCCTCGGCAGCGTGACCGGCTCGCTGGTGGGCGCGCTGCTGGTGGGCCTGGCCTACAACTACGTGGCCTTCCTGGTGCCCAAGGCGGCCATCGGCGTGACGATGGGCATCATGGTGCTGGTGCTGCTGGTTCGGCCGACCGGCCTCTACGGGGCGGGGCGGTGAGCGCCGGCGTCATCACCGCGGTGCAGGCGGCGCGTCGGGCCGCTCGGCGCGCGCGCGGGCGGTCGCCCGCGCTCTACTTGCGCCTCGCGCTGGTGGCCGCGTGGGCCCTCCTGCCCGCGCTGCAGCCCTCGTATCAGCTCCTCGACCTCGCGCTGAAGGTCGCGCTCTTCGCGACGCTCGCCGCGAGCTACGACGTGGTCATCGGCTACACCGGCATCGTCTCGTTCGGCCACGCCATGTTCTTCGGTTTCGGCGCCTACGCGGTGGCCCTCGCGGTGGGACGGCTGGGGGCGCCCACCTACGGGCACCTGCTGCTGGGAGTGCTGGCCGGCGTCGCGGTGTCGGGGGTCGTCGCGGTGGTGATCGGCGTGTTCTCGCTGCGGGTCAAGGCGCTCTTCTTCGCCATGATCACCCTCGCCTTCGCGGAGTTCGCGCTGATCCTGGCCGTGCAGTGGGGTGCCCTCACCGGCGGGGAGGACGGGCTCTCGCCCCGCATGCCGGGCGTGTTCGCGGCCGGAGCCGCGGGGCCGCTCGGTCTCCCGGGCCGGGTGGTGACCTACTACGCGCTCCTGACGATCTGCCTCGGCCTCTTCCTGCTGATGGGCCGCTTCGTGCACTCGCCGCTCGGCCGCACCCTGCAGGCCATCCGCGACAACGAGCTGCGGGCCGAGGCGCTCGGCTACCGCACCTTCGTGTTCCAGCTGGTGGCCTCCTCGTTCGGCAGCGTGGTGGCCGCGGTGCTGGGCGGCGGCTACGCGGTGTGGGTGCGCTACGTGAACCCGGAGTCCGCGCTCGGCATCCCGATCATGCTCGACGTGCTCCTGATGGTGATCATCGGCGGAATCGGGACGCTCGAGGGCGGGCTGGTGGGCGCCGCGGTGCTGCTGACCGCGCGGACGCTCCTGCCGAACCTGCGGGGCCTCGGCGGCTCGCTGGTGGCGGGCTCGGAGATCCTGCAGCGCCTCTCCGAGCGCTGGCTCCTCTACTTCGGCATCCTCTTCGTGCTGGTGGTGTTCTTCTTTCCCCGCGGGGTGCTGGGCACTCTGCGCGAGGTGGCCGCCCGGCGGCGCGGGGGCGCGGCGCCCGAGGCGTGAGCCGCGCGCTCATTTCGATCGACGTTTCGGGTATGCTGTGCGGGAGAATGCCCGCTCGGGACTACGACGCCATCGTGGTGGGGGCCAGCTTCGCCGGTCTCGCGGTCGCCCGCCAGCTCCACGGGAACGTGCTGCTGCTGGATCGCAACGAGGTCGGCGCGGTGCAAACCTCCGCGTGCGGGACCCCGCTGTGGGTGCCGGAGAGCCTGGGCGTCTCCTCGAGCGTGCTGCAGGTGCACGACCGGCTCGTGATCCGCACCCCGACCCGGACGGTGCGATACGACCTCTCCTCGGTGCCGTTCTGCACCTTCGACTACCGCGCCTTCTGCCAGGGGCTGCTCGCCCAGTGTGGTGCGCGCTTTCTGCGCACCTCGGTTTCCGGTATCCAGGACCGCGCGGTGGTGACCGGGGAGGGGCGCTTCACCGCGCCGGTCGTGGTCGACGCCTCCGGCTGGCGGCGAGTCCTCACCGGCGGGGCCCTGCACCAGCCGGGGGGGCGCCACTCCTTCGGGCTCGAGACCCACACCGAGCACGACGACGAAGGGCTCACGTTCCTGCTGGACCAGCGGCTCATTCCGCAGGGCCTCGGGTGGATCTTCCCGGTGGGCCGCGGCAGCCTGATCGGCCTCGGCTCGTACGCGGGGCGCTCCAAGCTCAAGCCCGCGCTCGAGGGCCTGCTCCGCGAGCAGGGCATCGCGGCGGGCTCGTACCACGGCACCTACTTTCCGAAGCGGCTCCTGCCCGGCACCGTCGACCGGGTGTTCGCGGTGGGGGACGCGGCCGGGCAGTGCCTGCCCCTCACCGCGGAGGGGATCCGGCCCGCGGTCTACTTCGGCGGCGAGTGCGGGCGCATCGTGCAGCAGATCCTCGACGGCGCGCTCTCGCTCGACGCCGGGCTCGAGCGCTACCGCCGGCTGGTGGCCGTGTACCGCCGGCCCTACCGTCTGCTCCAGTTCGCGCAGTGGATGGCGGCGTACACGCCAACCCGCTGGTTCGCGATGGTCACCCAGATCGCGGCGACGCATCCGTTCCGGTCCGGCTGGTGGCCTCGCTACGGCTGGTTCGGTCGCTCCCCGCGCGCCGGGATGGCGGCGGCCACCTGAGGCCACCCGGGCATGTGCGCGTCGACGGAGATGTGGGCTCGCCGGGATCGTGAGGGATGAGCACTCGCCTGCGCTGGGCGCTGGCGGCGGGCGTGTGCGGCCTGATCGTCGCGTACTGCGCGTACCTGGTGTGGATCGACGCGCCCTCCTACCGGTTCCTGGCGCGGCTCTACGGCGACAAGTACTACCTGAAGCGGATGCTCCGCGAGTGGGGCGTGCTCGCGCCGGTCATCTTCATCCTGCTCCAGGCGCTGCAGGTGGTCGTCTCTCCCATTCCCGGCGAGGCCACCGGGATCCTCGGCGGCTACCTCTTCGGCCAGGGGCTCGGGCTGCTCTACTCCACGATCGGGCTCACGGTGGGGTCGGTGGCCGCGTTCGGCATCGGGCGGTGGCTGGGCGCGCACTACGTGAAGAACCTGGTCAGCACCGAGACCTGGAACCGTCTCGGCTTCATCGTGGAGGCGGAGGGGGCGGTGCTCTGCTTCATCATCTACCTGATCCCGGGCCTCCCGAAGGACATCGTCTGCTACCTGTTCGGTATCAGCCCGATGCCGCTCTGGGTGTTCGCGCTGGTATCGGGCCTGGGCCGCATCCCCGGCACCTGGGTGCTGTCCGCCCAGGGCGCGCACACCGCGGCGGGGGACTACATGCAGGTGATCCTGGTGTCCGCGGTGGCGGTGGCGGCAGCCCTGCCGCTCTACTACTACCGGCACCGGATCGTCATCTGGTTCCACGGGCGCAGCGCGGCCCGCGGGAAGGGGGCCAACGGGAAGCTTGACAGGGAGAAGCCGGGCCCGTAAGATCGCCCCACTTTGAAGACCATGGAGCACGGAGGCATCGAGCCGGTGCGCGCGACGGGAACGACCAGCAGCCACGGAGCGTGGCGGTCGTATTTTTACTTTCCCAACGTTCGCCGCCTGGCTCCCATGAGCTGAACGCAAGGAGCCACGGGCGACGAACCAGCCCGTGGCGGCCAGAACCGATAGACGCCGCGGGCACCCCCCGCGGCGTTTTTATTTTCACGCACCACCGGACCCTCAAACGGCTGTCCGCACCTGGGGGAGTGCGGGGGCCATTTCCGGGCCCCCGCAGATGAAGAGCTTGAAGAACTAAACGGCAGCAACAGGCACCATAAACGAAAGACAAGAAGTAAACGGCAGCAACACGCACCACAAACGAAAGACAAGAAGTAAACGGCAGCAACACGCACCACAAACGAAAGACAAGAAGTAAACGGCAGCAACCGGCACCACAAACGAAAGACAAGAAGCAAACGTGGAGGAGAACACCAATGATCATCGTGCTGAAGCCAGGGTCGAGCGAGGCCGACATCGAGGACGTCTCACGCCGCGTGAGGGACTTCGGGTTCCGGACCCACCTCTCGCGCGGGGAGGTCCGCACCATCATCGGGGTCGTGGGCGACGACCGGGCGAAGGAGCAGCTGCTGGCGCTGCAGTCCCTCGACTCGGTCGAGAGCGTCGTCCGCATCCTCCAGCCGTTCAAGCTGGCCAGCCGGGAGGCCCACCCCGACAACACCCAGTTCAAGGTGCACGGCGTCCCGGTCGGCGGTCCTCAGATCGTGGTGATGGCCGGGCCGTGCTCGGTGGAGTCGCAGCCCCAGCTCACCGGGGTGGCGGAGAGCGTCAAGGCGGCCGGCGCGCACGTGCTCCGCGGGGGCGCGTTCAAGCCGCGCACCTCGCCCTATGCGTTCCAGGGGCTCGAGGAGGACGGCCTCGCGCTGCTGAAAGAGGCGAGCAAGCGCACCGGGCTGCCGGTGGTGACCGAGGTCATGGAGCCGGACAAGGTCGAGGTGGTGGCCGAGCACGCCGACATCCTCCAGATCGGCGCCCGCAACGTGCAGAACTTCTCCCTGCTCAAGCGGGTGGCCGAGTGCGGCAAGCCGGTGCTGCTCAAGCGCGGCATGTCGACCTCGATCCAGGAGTGGCTGCTGTCGGCGGAGTACGTGCTGGCCGGCGGTAACCCCAACGTCATCCTGTGCGAGCGCGGCATTCGCACCTTCGAGACCTCGACGCGCTACACCCTCGACCTGAACGCGATCCCGGTGGTGAAGAAGCTCTCCCACCTGCCGGTGGTGGTGGATCCGAGCCACGGCACCGGGCACTGGGAGTACGTGTCGGCGATGGCCAAGGCCGGGCTCGCGGCGGGCGCCGACGGGCTCATCATCGAGGTGCACAACAATCCGGCCGAGGCCCTGTCCGACGGCCCGCAATCGCTCAAGCCGACGAAGTTCGCGCAGCTCATGGCCGAGCTCCGGCCGCTGGCCCAGGTTCTCGGGAGGACCCTATGATCATCGTGCTCAAGTCCGGCATCAGCGACTCCGACGTCCAGGACGTGTGCCAGCGCATCACCGAGATGGGCTACGGCCCGCACGTGATTCGCGGGGAGTTCAAGACCATCGTGGCCGCGGTGGGCGAGGAGCGCGGGCGGCCCGACCTGCGCCTGCTGGAGGCGCTGGAGACCGTCGAGTCGGTCATGCCGGTGCAGCAGCCGTTCAAGCTGGCCAGCCGGGAGGTGCGCCGCGACTCGAGCGAGGTGCGCATCAACGGGGTCACGGTGGGCGGCCGCGACGTGGTGGTGATGGCGGGGCCCTGCTCGGTGGAGTCGGAGGCGCAGGTGCTCGAGGTGGCCGACGCGGTGAAGGGATCGGGGGCCAGGATCCTCCGCGGCGGGGCCTACAAGCCCCGCACCTCGCCCTACGCCTTCCAGGGGCTCAAGGAGCAGGGGCTCCGCTACCTCGCGGAGGCGCGCAAGCGCACCGGGCTGCCGGTGGTCACCGAGGTGCTGGAGACCGAGAGCGTGGAGGTGGTGGCGGAATACAGCGACATCCTCCAGATCGGGGCGCGCAACATCCAGAACTTCACCCTGCTGCGGCGAGTGGGGGAGATCGGCAAGCCGGTGCTGCTCAAGCGCGGGATGGCCACCAGCATCCAGGAGTTCCTGCTCTCCGCCGAGTACATCCTCTCCGCGGGCAACCCGAACGTGATCCTGTGCGAGCGGGGCATCCGCACCTTCGAGACCGCGACGCGCTTCACGCTGGACCTGAACGCGGTTCCCGTCCTGAAGAAGCTGTGTCATCTTCCGGTGGTCGTGGATCCTTCCCACGGTACCGGGCACTGGGATCTGGTCGCGCCGATGGCCAAGGGGGCGGTGGCCTGCGGGGCGGACGGGCTGATCATCGAGGTGCACCCGCGCCCGGAGGAGGCGCTCTCCGACGGCCCGCAGTCGCTCAAGCCGTCGAAGTTCGCCCAGCTCATGCGCGAGCTGCGGCCGGTGGCGGAGGCGGTGGGGCGGGGGCTCTAGCCGCTCAGGCGACGGGAGCCGGCACCCGGCGCGCCTGGTCGAGCGTCTCGCGGACGCGCTGGACCAGGGCCGCGGGGGTGAACGGCTTCTGGAGAAATGCGGTGTCGGAGCCCAGGACGCCGTGGCGGATGACCGCGTCGTCGGTGTAGCCCGACATGTACAGCACGCTCAGCTCGGGCCGGAGGGAGACCATCCGCTCGGCCAGCTCGCGGCCGCTCATGCGCGGCATCACCACGTCGGTGAGGAGCAGGTCGAGGGCGCCCTGGTGGCGCTCGCCGAGCAGCAGGCCCTCGGCCCCGTTGCGCCCCTCCAGCACCGTGTAGCCGCTCGAGCGCAGGATGTCGCGCGCCAGCTCGCGCACCCCGTCCTCGTCCTCCACGAGCAGGATGGTCTCGGTGCCGCCGGTCGGCGCGGCCGCCCGCGGGCTGCGCTCGGCGGCGGGGCTCGCGGAGTCGACCCGCGGCAGGTAGATGCGGAAGGTGGTGCCGCGCCCCGGCTCGCTGTCGACCTCGATGTAGCCGCCGCTCTGCTTGACGATGCCGTAGACGGTGGCGAGGCCGAGCCCGGTGCCCTTGCCCTGCTCCTTGGTGGTGAAGAACGGCTCGAAGATGTGCCTCTGGAGCTCGCGCGGGATGCCCACTCCGCTGTCGGACACCGCGAGCATCACGTGGGGGCCCGGCCGCGAGCCCACGTTGCGGCGCACGTACTCGTCGTCGAGGTCCGCGTTCGCGGTCTCCACCACCAGCTGGCCGCCCTGGGGCATCGCGTCCCGCGCGTTGATCGCGAGGTTCATCACCACCTGCTCGATCTGGCCGCGGTCGGCCTTCACGTGGCCGAGGGTCGCCGCGAGATTCGTCACCAGCGCGATATCCTCGCCGATGAGCCGGGCCAGCATCTCCTTCATGTCGGTGGTGACCACGCCCAGGTCGAGCACCACCGCCTCCAGCACCTGCTTGCGGCTGAAGGCGAGCAGCTGCTTGGTCAGCTCGGCGGCGCGCCCCGCGGTGCGCTGGATCAGCGCGATGCCGCGACGGAGCGGATCCTCGGTCTTGATCTGGGTGAGCAGGATGTCGGTGCGTCCGAGGATGACGGTGAGGAGGTTGTTGAAGTCGTGGGCGACCCCGCCCGCGAGGCGGCCGATGGCGTCCATCTTCTGGGCCTGCTCGAGCTGGCCCTGGGTCTGCGCCAGCTCGTCGTAGGCACGGCGGGACTCGTGGAGCAGCCGGCTGTTCTCGAGGGCCACCGCGGCGTGGGAGGCGAAGGCGGTGGCGATCGCGAGGTCCTCGGTGGAGAAGCCCTCCTCGCGGCGGGTGAGGAAGGAGAGCACGCCGACCACCCGGTCGCCCACCCGCGCGGGCACCGTGAGCATGCCGTGGTAGCCCAGGCGGCGCATCGCCTGCGCGTGCTCGGGCAGCATGCTCGGGTGGCTCGCCGGATCGCGCAGGAGCAGGGGCCGCCCGGTGGCCGCGACCTGGCCCGCGAGGCTCTCGCCGATCTTGAGCCGCCGCCGCACCGGCATCTCGGTGCCGCCCTCGAGGGTGCCGGCGACCACCAGCTCGTCGCCGTCCACCAGGCGGAAGCCGACCCAGTCGGTCTTCACCAGGCGGCCGCAGGCCTCCGCGATCCGTCCCAGGAGCGAGTCGAGCGGCTGCATGCGCGACAGCTCGCTGCTGATCTCGACCAGGCTCTCCAGGCGGGTCTGGCGGGTGCGCGCCTCGTGAAGGGCCTGCTCGAGGCTGGCCGCCATCGAGTTGAACGCGCGCACGGTGGGCCGCATCTCGGCCAGCTTGGTCTCGGGCATGCGCGCGGTGAGGTCGCCGTGTCCGAGCCGGGTGGCGCTGTCGGCGAGGGCGCGGACCGGCCGCAGGCCGACGAGCAGGATCACGTGGGTGAGGCCCAGCAGCGTGACCAGCAGAACTCCGGTCACCGCGATCATGGTGCGGACCTCGGTCCACAGCTCGTTCTCGAGGCTCTCCACCGAGGGAGTCACCGCCAGGACGCCGTAGACCACCGGGGCCGCCGCGATGGGGACGCGATGCTCGGGCAGGGTCACCGGCACCAGCTGCTTGAGCCAGCGCGGGGCCCTGGAGCGGCGCACGTCGGCGGGAGAGGCGTCGAAGATGACGCGACGGCCGTCGCTCTCGTAGAGGAGCACGCGGCTCCACACCGACTCCATGTTCAGGTTGCGGAGGGTCTGCTCGGCGCGGGCCAGGTCCCCGACCACCAGCGAGTCGAGCAGCAGGGGGCCCGCCGCGGTGGCGAGCCGCTCGGTCTGCTCCGAGAGGCGGACCTGGGCCGCGGTGGAACGATCGCGGAGGTTGACCGCGAGGCCTCCGAGGGTGACGGTGACGATCGCGACGGAGCTGAGACCGAGGAGGAGCGTGCGGAGGCTGGATTTCACTGGCCGATGAGGCGGTAGATCCGGCGCACGCCGTCGTAGTCGCGCTCGGTGGCGGGCTCGAAGCCCTTGAACTTCGTCTGGCTCAGCACGGGCGCGGCGGCCGGATCGGTCGCCATGCCCAGCAGCGCGCGCCGGACCCGCTCCGCGGTGGCGGCGGGAACGCGGGGGTGCGCGATTACCGCGAGGTCCGGGAAGCCGTCCGAGACGTAGATCTGCCGGAACTCCACCCGCTCGCGCTCGGCGTACTGGGTGAGGAAGCGCGAGTTGACCGCGCCCGCCTCCACGCGGCGGGCCTTGAGCTGGGCGAGGGTGCCTTCCTGGTTGCCGCCGAAGACTTCCTCGACCTGGACCCCGGCCCGCTTCAGGGCCACGAGCGGCACCGCGTAGGCCACGAAGGCATCCGAGGAGGGGAACGACACGCGCTTGCCGTGGAGCTCCTGGAGAGAATGCACGGGGCTGTCGGCGGGCACCGCGATGACGGCCCGGATCGGCTCGCCCGCCCAGCGGGCCAGGACCTTGAATGCGACCGCGTCGAAGTCCGACTGAAAGTTGTGGTTCGTGAACACGAAGTCGAAATCGCCGCGCCCCATCATGGCGTCCGTCTCTTGCACCGTGCGGCCCATGCGCAGCTGGAGCGGGACGCCGCTCTGGATGCTCAGGTAGTGCAGGATCGGGTTCCAGCGCTCGGCGGTCAGGGCCGGGCTCTGCTGGTTGAGCACCCCGAACGTCAGCGAGGCCGGCTCGCCGTGGGCGATCCCGGCCGAGAGGAGCAGGCCGGTCAGCGCGATGAGGAATTTTACTAGGGTTCGCATGGGAGAGGGCGCAGAGTGCCTTTCCAGCGCCGTGCCAATCTCGACGGGAGCCAAGTGCCTGAAAACGCGCCTGCTGTCCGCGACACGGCATAAGGACAGGACACGGGGCGCCCCTGGGTGTCATCACACGGACACAATTCGTCAGAAAGCCCGTGAGACCGAGGGGTTCGGAGCCATCCCGCGGCGCTATCGGCCGCATGTCATAATTGCCTCGTGAAACGCCTGGTGCGGTGGATCCGGGGACGGGTCCGGCTCCCGAGGGATCGAGCCAAGCGGACGCTCGTGCTCGCCATCGTGACCTCGGTCCTCTTCCACCTGATCTTCCTGCTGCCGTTCGTGGTGGTGCCGGGCTTCTTCATGGCCCCGACCTACGTCAAGCGCGGCGAGCCGCTCCTGGTCGACATCGCTCCCGAGCGTCCCGAGGAGAAGGCGCCTCTCGGCAACCCGTCGCGTCCGCCCGCGCCCGAGCCGCGCGAGGTCCGCGAGCGTCCGGCTCAGACGCCGCCCGCGCCACGCCCGCCCGCACCCCGGGCGCCCGCGCCGCGCATGGCCGAGGCGCCGCGCCCGGCCCCGCCCCGCCCGACGCCTCCGGCGCCGCCGCCGCCGCCCGTGGCTCGCCCGGAGCCCGCGCCGGACGCGCTGGTGAAGACTCCGGAGCCGCGGGCGGCGCCGCCCGAGTCGGCCCCGAGCGCGTCCGCCGCCGCGCCGGCCGCGCCCAGCCAGCCGCAGGTCGCGGTGGCGCGCCCGCCCGCCAGCATCTGGCGCCAGCCGGGCGGCGGGGGCGGCGTGCAGGGGGGCGGTCGCGGCGGGGTGGAGGGCGATCCGATCCCGCTCGACACCGTGGAGCCGAAGTACCAGGACTACTTCAACCAGGTGCGCGACCGGATCAAGGCGAAATGGGTGTATCCGCGGCCGGCGGGTGAGCGCGGGATCGAGGGCGAGCTGCTGATCGAGTTCCACATCGCCAAGGACGGCCGGCTCGAGTACATCGAGCTGCGCCATTCCTCCGGCACCCAGATCCTCGACGACGCGGCGCTCACCGCGGTGAAGCTGGCCCAGCCGTTCCCGCCGGTGCCCGACGACATCGCGAAGCGCACGCTCGCGATCAACGGGCAGTTCAAGTACCAGATCGTCAGCGGCTTCGTGAACCAGTTCCTCCGGTAGACGGCGCTGTCTCACGAATCCGTCGCCCGGCGCGCGCTCGCCGGCGGTCTCCTCGCTCTCCTCCTCGCGGGGTGTGCCGAGACCCGCTGCGGGGACCGACCCCCGGTCCGGGTCCAGCTCCTCTCGGTGAACGACGTCTACGTGCTCGAGCCGGTGGCCGGCCGGGGCGGGCTCGCGCGCGTGGCCACCCTGGTGCGCGGGCTCCGGCGCGAGACGCCGAACACGATCTTCGCGCTGGGTGGCGACACCCTCTCGCCGTCGCTGCTCTCCACGCTCCGCAAGGGCGCGCAGATGATCGAGGGGTGGAACGCCCTCGGGCTCGACGTCGCCGCGTTCGGCAACCACGAGTTCGACTTCGGCCTCGCGGTGCTGGCCGAGCGCGTCGCGGAATCGCGCTTCCCGTGGCTCGCCACCAACGTCGTCGACCCCGCGTCCGGCCGCGCGCTCGCGGGCGCCCGCCCGTGGCTGCGCCGCGAGCTCGACGGCGCGCGTGTGGGCCTGATCGGCCTCACCACGCCCGACGCGGGGCGCACGTCGAACAGCGGGCCCGGGGTGCGCTTCGACGAGCCGCTGGAGGCCGCGCGGCGCGCGCTCGCCGCCCTCGGTCCGGTGGACCTGAAGGTGGCGGTCACCCATCTGCCCATCCGGGAGGACCGCGCCCTCGTCGCCGCGCTGCCGGTCGACGCGGTCCTCGGCGGTCACGACCACGAGCCCATGCTCGAGGAGGGGCGGGCGGTGATCGTCAAGGCGGGCTCCGAAGCGGTCAACGTGGGGCAGGTCGAGTACGAGCTGCGCTGCGGGGCGGTGATCGCCCGGCGCCAGCGCCTGATCCCGGTGGACGACCGGCTCGCCGAGGCGCCCGACGTGGCCCAGCTGGTGGCGCGCCAGGCCGCGGTGCTCGCGCGCGAGCTCGAGACGGTGGTGGGGCGGACCCCGGTCGCGCTCGACGGGCGCGAGAGCCTCGTGCGGCGCGAGCCGACCCCGCTCGGGCACTTCCTGGCCACCCTGATGCGCGAGCGGGTGGGGGCGGAGGTGGGCCTGCTCAACAGCGGGGCCATCCGCGGCAACCGGGTGATCCCGTCGGGACCGATCACCAGGCGTGACGTCCGCGAGATCTTGCCCTTCACCAATACCGTGACCTTGCTGGAGGTGACCGGTGAGGCCCTCCGGGCCGCGCTGGAGCGGTCGGTCGACGAGCTGCCGCGCGCGACCGGCCACTACCTGCAGACTTCGGGGGTGGACCTCACCCTGGACCCGGCCCAGCCGCCCGGCCGCCGGGTCATCGGGGTCTCGGTCGGCGGCCGTCCCCTCGATCCGGCCGGCCGCTACCGGGTCGCCACCGTCGATTACCTGTCCCGTGGCCGGGATGGCTACCCGATGCTGGCCGCCTCCCGGCAGCTCCTGGGCCCCGAGGACGGGCCGGGCCTCATCGAGACGGTCCTGGACGGCCTCTCGGCAGGCCGCTCCCCTTGACGGACATGGGCCGCTCCGGTAGTGTATTCAATGCTTTCGGGAACCTAGGCTCGTAGCTCAGTGGGAGAGCGCTACCTTGACACGGTAGAGGTCGGCGGTTCGAAACCGCCCGAGCCTACCATTTCCTGAACGGGAGCAGTTACCGGGGGGTGCGCATCGTCAGTCGGTCGCGCGCGAAGTGAGCGAGGGAGTTGCGAGCATCACTGGGCGCAGCCCTGTGATGCTCTCTTGTTTTCTGAGACAGGGAGAGCATGGCGGACGCTGAAGAGGAGGCGCGGCATCTGAGCATGGCGGGGGAGTTCGACTGCCTGCCGGAGCCTTTGCCCACGCTGCGCCACTCCACCTCGCACGTGATGGCGCAGGCGGTGAAGCGCCTGTTCCCCGACGTGAAGGTCGCCATCGGCCCCGCCATCGAGGACGGCTTCTACTACGACTTCCTGAAGGCCGAGCCCTTCTCGCCGGAGGATCTCGCGCGCATCGAGGACGTCATGCGCGAGATCGTCAAGGCGGACTATCCCTTCGTGCGCGAGGAGATGGACCGCCAGCGGGCGATCGGGTTCTTCGAGGAGCGCGGGGAGCCGTTCAAGGTGGAGATCCTGCGCGGACTCGACGCGCCCACGGTGTCGATCTACCGCCAGGGCGATTTCCTCGATCTCTGCCGCGGGCCCCACGTGGCGTCGACGGGCCAGATCAAGGCCTTCAGGCTCCTGTCGTCCTCCGGCGCCTACTGGCGCGGGGACGAGAAGAACCCGATGCTGCAGCGGATCTACGGGACCGCGTGGCTCACCAAGGAGGAGCTCGACAAGCACCTCTGGCGGCTCGAGGAGGCGAAGAAGCGTGACCACCGCAAGCTCGGGCGCGAGCTCGACCTGTTCGACTTCTTCGACATCGCGCCCGGGGCGCCGTTCTGGCTGCCCGGGGGCATGGTCCTCGTGCGCGAGCTGGAGAAGTACGCGCGTGAGTCGCTCGACGCGCGGGGCTACCAGGAGATCGCCACCCCGCTGCTGGTGAACAAGAAGCTCTGGGAGCAGTCCGGGCACTGGGAGCTCTACCAGGACCACATGTTCAAGTTCGAGGTCGAGGACGAGGTCTTCAGCCTCAAGCCGATGAACTGCCCGGAGTCCGCCCTCGTCTACAAGCGGGCGCTCCGCTCCTACCGCGATCTGCCCATCCGCTACTCGGAGATGGGGCGCGACCACCGCAACGAGCGCTCCGGCGCGCTCTCTGGCCTCGTGCGGGTGCGGCAGTTCACCCAGGACGACGCGCACCTGTACTGCCGCCCCGAGCAGGTGCAGGCCGAGATCACCGATCTGCTGGAGCTGGTGCGCGAGTGGTACGGCACCTTCGGCCTGCAGCCCTCCTACCGAGTCGCGACCCGTCCGCCCGACAAGCTCGGGACCGAGCAGCAGTGGGATCAGGCGGAGGAGGCGCTCCACCAGGCGCTGCGGGTCAACGAGGTGCTCTACGAGCACGACAAGGGCGGCGGCGCGTTCTACGGGCCCAAGATCGACATCGACGTGGAGGACGCGCTGGGCCGCAAGTGGCAGCTCGCCACCATCCAGGTCGATCTCACGATGCTGCCCGAGCGGATGCAGTGCGAGTACATCGACACCGACGGCAAGGCCAAGCGCCCGGTGGTGATCCACCGCGCGATCTTCGGCTCCTACGAGCGGTTCGTGGCGATCCTGACCGAGCACTTCGCGGGCGCGTTCCCGACCTGGCTCGCGCCGGTCCAGGCGCGCGTGCTGCCGATCAGCGAGAAGCACGGCGAGTACGGCCGCAAGGTGTTCGCCGCGCTCCGGGCGGCGCGGATCCGCGCCGAGCTCGACGACCGCAACGAGAAGCTGGGCTATCGCATCCGCGACGCCCAGGTCCGCAAGGTGCCGTACATGCTGGTGGTGGGAGAGCGCGAGGCCCAGAGCGGCGCGGCCAGCGTGCGCCGTCGCACGGGCGAAGACGTGGGCGCGGTGCCGGTGGAGCGCATCGTGGCCGAGCTCACCGCCGAGATCGGAAGTCGTTCCGCCACCCTCACCGTGGGCCACGCCGGCTGAGCCGGCCCCAGAAACAGGAGCGCGCGCCATCCAGTCAAAGGACATCCGGATCAACGAAGGCATTCGGGTGCGGGAAGTGCGAGTGGTCAGCGCCGACGGTGAGCAGCTGGGGATCCTGCCGATCCAGCAGGCCCTGGATCTGGCGCGTCAGCGGGACATGGACCTGGTGGAGGTGGCGGCGGAGGCGCAGCCGCCGGTCTGCCGCATCATGGACTTCGGGAAGTTCAAGTACATGCAGGCACGGCGGCAGAAGGACGCGCGCAAGAAGCAGACGACGATCCAGGTGAAAGAGGTGAAGCTCGGTCCCAAGACCGACACCCACGACTTCGACTTCAAGGCCAAGCACGTGCGGCGGTTCCTGGAGGAGGGCAACAAGGCCAAGGTCACGGTGCGGTTCAAGGGACGCGAGATGGCCCATACCGAGCTCGGGTGGAAGATGCTCAACAAGATGGTGGAGGGGATGTCCGACATCGCGGTGATCGAGAACCATCCGCGCATGGAAGGCCGCATGCTCAGCATGATCCTCTCGCCCAAGCCCCACTAGCGGACCACCCCTCACCCTGCCCTCTCCCCTCAGGGGAGAGGGGAATGAGGAAGGAACGACACCCCATATGCCGAAGATGAAGACACGGCGGGCCGCGGCCAAGCGCCTCAAGGCGACGGGCACCGGCAAGCTCAAGCGACGCAGCGGCTGGAAGCGGCACCTGCTCGAGGCCAAGGGCCCCAAGCGCAAGCGCCGTCTCCGCAAGGCTCGGTTGGTCGCCAAGGTGGACGAGCCGCGCCTGAAGCGCCTCGTTCCGTACCTCTAACCACGGGAGTCAGTCATGCCACGGGCAAAGGGCGGAGCCAAGACCCGCCAGCGCAGGAAGAAGATCCTCAAGCAGGCGAAGGGTTACTTCGGCGGCCGGCGCAAGCTGTTCCGTCCCGCCGCGGAGACGGTGCTTCGCGCGGGCGCGTTCGCCTACCGGGGGCGCAAGCAGAAGAAGCGCCGGGCGCGCTCCCTCTGGATCATCCGGGTGAACGCGGCCTGCCGGCAGGTGGGGCTGTCGTACTCCACCTTCATGGCCGGTCTCAAGAAGGCGGGCATCGCGCTGGACCGCAAGATCCTCGCCGAGCTCGCGGTGTCCGACCCGACGGCCTTCGCCAAGCTGGCCGAAACCGCTCGCGCCCAGCGCGCCTGAGCGTGGCGGGGGACCCGCGCGTCCAGGAGGTCCTCGACCGGGCCCTGGCGGAGGTCGCCGGGGCCCGCTCCACGTCCGACCTCGAGCAGATCCGCGTCCGCGTGCTCGGCCGCGCGGGCCGGCTCACCACCCTCTTGCGCTCGCTCGGCGGCATTCCGGCCGCGGAGCGGCCGAAGGTGGGCGAGCAGGCCAACCGGGCCAAGGCCGAGGTGGAGGCCGCGATCGCGGCCCGGCTCGAGGGGCTGAAGGTCGACGAGCATCGCAAGACGCTCGCGGCCGATCGGCCCGATCTCACCCTCCCCGGCCGCCGCCCGCTGCCGGGCGCGGTCCACCCGCTCACCCGGGTGACCGAGGAGATCATCGGGGTCTTCGAGGGGCTCGGCTTCTCGGTGGCGGAGGGGCCCGAGGTCGAGTCCGACTACTACAACTTCGCCGCGCTCAACTTCCCGGCCGATCATCCCGCGCGGGACATGCAGGACACCTTCCACGTGGGGCCGGACGCGCTGCTCCGCACCCACACCTCGCCGGTGCAGATCCGCACCATGAAGGCCCAGCGGCCGCCGGTGCGGATCATCTGCCTGGGCAAGGTGTACCGGCGCGACATCCTCGACGCGACGCACTCGCCGATGTTCCACCAGGTGGAGGGCCTCGCGGTCGACCGTCACATCACGATGGCCGACCTCAAGGCCACGCTCCAGCGCTTCGCCCAGGCGATGTTCGGGCCGAAGTCGGCGGTGCGCTTCCGCCCCTCGTTCTTCCCGTTCACCGAGCCCTCCGCGGAGGTCGACGTGCGCTGCTTCAAGTGCGGCGGCGACGGCTGCCGCTTCTGCAAGGAGTCGGGCTGGCTCGAGATCCTGGGCTCGGGCATGGTGCACCCGAACGTGCTCCGCAACGTGGGCTACGACCCGGAAGAGGTCACCGGGTGGGCCTTCGGCATGGGCATCGACCGGATCGCCCTGCTCAAGTACGAGATCGACGACATCCGCCTCTTCTTCGACAACGACCTGCGCTTCCTGCAGCAGTTCGCCGGCCTGCCCGGGCGATGAAGATCTCCTTCCGCTGGCTCAGGGAGTTCGTCGAGACCGATCTCGACGCCCGCGCGGTGGCGGACCGGCTCACCAACGCGGGCATCGGGGTGGAGCAGATCACCCCGGTGGTCGAGGGGCTCGCGGGGGTGGTGGTGGGCGAGATCGAGGCCGTCGAGCGCGAGCTCGGCACGAGCGCGGCCGGCCACGTGAACCGGCTCGTACGGGTGGCGCTCCCCGGCAAGCACTTCTCGGTCGTCTGCGGCGCCCCCAACGCGGCGCCCGGCCTGCGGGCCGCGTTCGCGCCCCCCGGGGCGCGGCTGCCGGGCCTCGGGCCGGTGAAGGCGGCCAAGATCCGCGGGGTGGTCTCGGAGGGCATCCTCTGCTCCGAGAAGGAGCTGGGCCTGAGCGACGATCACGGCGGCATCCTGGTGCTGCCCGCGGAGGCCCCGCTGGGCGCCGATCTCACCACCTATCTCGGGCTCGACGACTGGATCCTCGACATCGAGATCACCCCCAATCGCCCCGACGCGCTGTCCGTGGTGGGCGTGGCCCGCGAGATCGCCGCGCTCACCGGCGCCTCGTTCCGCTTCCCGCGAGTCGTCGCGACCGAAGGCGACGTCGAGGCCTCGAGCCTGGCCGCGGTGGAGGTGCAGGCGCCGGATCTCTGCCCCCGCTTCTGCGCGCGCGTGATCACCGGTCTCACCGTGAAGCCGTCGCCGCCCTGGCTCGCCCAGCGGCTGCGCGCGGTGGGCCTGCGCCCGATCAACAACCTGGTCGACGTGACCAACTACATCATGTGGGAGCTGGGCCAGCCGCTCCACGCCTTCGACCTCGACACGCTGGCCCGGCACACGGTGGTGGTGCGGCGCGCGCGGCCCGGCGAGCGCACCAGGACCCTCGACGGCCAGGAGCGCGCGCTCGGCCCGGACATGGCGCTCGTGTGCGACCCGGAGCACGCGGTGGGCATCGGCGGGGTCATGGGCGGCGCGGACAGCGAGGTGACGGACGTCACCACGCGGGTGCTGCTGGAGGCCGCCTACTGGGACCCGGGCTCCATCCGGCGGACATCAAGGGCGCTCGGCCTCTCCACCGACGCCGCGTATCGGTTCGAGCGCGGTGGAGATATCGAGGCGCCGCCCGACGTGCTCGCGCGCGCCGCGCAGCTGATGGCCGAGCTGGGCGGCGGCGCGGTGGCGCGCGGGGTGATCGACGTGTACCCGGAGCCGCGCCCGCACCGGCGGGTGACCCTGCGGATGTCGCGCGTGGAGCGCGTGATCGGCGCGAGCCCGCCGCGCGCGGAGGCGGTGCGCATCCTCCAGGCCCTCGGCTTCGCGGTCGACGACACCGGCGCGGACCTCCAGGTGGTGGTGCCGAGCTTTCGGCGCGACATCCACCAGGAGGACGACGTGGTCGAGGAGATCGTCCGCATCTGGGGCTACGATCAGATCCCGCTCGCCCTGGCCGGCGGCGGCGAGATCCAGCCCATCACGCAGCCGGTGGGCCTGCGCGTGGGGCGGCTGATGGGGCGGGCGCTCAATGCGGCCGGCCTCTCCGAGTGCGTGACGTGGGCCTTCCTCGATCCGGACCGGCTCAAGCGGATGGGCTGGGCCGACCCCGAGGGCCTGCTCGCGCTCCAGAACCCGCTCTCGGTGGAGCGCTCGATCCTGCGGCCCTCGCTGCTCCCCGGGCTTCTGGAGGTCGTGGGCCTCAACGCCAGCCGCCAGATGCCCGACGTGCGCGCCTTCGAGATCGGCAACGTGTTCGCGCCGCACCGTCCCGAGGACGGCGACCGGCCCGCTCACGAGGACCTGCGCCTCTGCCTGGTGCTCACCGGCCTCCGCGCTCCGCGGGCCTGGTTCGCGGGCTCGCGCGACCGGGTCGACCTCTACGACGCCAAGGGCATGGCGGAGGCCGGGCTCCAGGCGGCCGGCGTCAGCGATGCCCGGACCGTGGCGTGGGACGACGAGCAGGTGCCGGCGTTCCTCGAGCCGGGCCGCGCCGCGCGGCTCGTCCGGGGGACCACCGAGCTCGGCTGGTTCGGCGAGGTCGCGCTCGCGGCCCGCGAGGTCTTCGACCTCCCGGGCCCGGTGTTCGCGGCGGAGCTCTCGGTCACCGCGCTCACCGGCCTGCCGCCGGCCGCCGTCCGCTACGAGCCGCTGCCGCGCTTCCCGGCGGTGCAGCGCGACCTGGCCATCGTGGTGAGCAGCGAGGTGACCGCGGGCCAGGTGGAGGCCGCGATCCGCGCCCTGGACCTGCCGCTGCTGAGCCGCGTCACCCTCTTCGACGTGTACACTGGCGGCCAGGTCGGAGCCGGCCGCCGCAGCCTGGCCTGGAGCCTCACGTTCCAGGCGCCCGACCGCACCCTCACCGACGCCGAGGTGAACCGGGTGCACGAGCGGATCGTGGCCGAGGTCACGCGGCAGTTCCGGGCCGAGGTGCGCGGCGCATGACGGAGGACTCCATGGCGGAGGGGCTCACGGACCGCCTCGAGCAGCTCGAGAAGTCGGTGCGGCGCGCCGCCGAGACCATCACGCGTCTGCGCAAGGAGCGCGACTCGCTCCAGGCCAAGGTGGCGGGTCTCGAGGCCAAGCTCGGCGCCGCGGAGGCCGACCGCACCGAGCTCGCGGGCTTGCGGCAGGAGCGCAAGGAAGTGCTGGCCCAGGTGGACGGCATCATCAAGGAGCTGGACCGGCTCGACATCCAGTAGCATCGGGCGGTAGCCCATTGGCAGTACCAGGGGAGCCAGAGGGGGCGCCATGGCGGAGAAGCAGCGGGTCGACATCGAGATCCTGGGGCAGAAGTACCCGATCCGCAGCGAGGCGGGGGCCGACTGGGTCCGCCAGCTCGCCTCCTTCGTCGACCGGCGGGCACGCGAGATCCGCGGGGACGCCCCCGGACAGGACGCGGTGCGGGTCCTGGCCCTGACCGCGCTGGACATCACCGACGAGCTGTTCCGTCTGCGCGACGAGCGCAAGGAGCAGGACGTCGACCACAAGGACGTCACGGCCCGTCTCGGCGCACTGCGGCAAATCCTCGATGCCGTGGTCCCGGAGAAGTAACGATTCCCTTGACCCGCCCGCGGGGCCGGGAGTACACAGGAGAGGCCCTACGCTGTACGTGATGCCGGGGGGAAGTTTCAACCTCGTTTAAAGATTGGGAGCCGCTCACGAGGGTGGTGCGCATGCCCCTCAGAAAGAGGGGAAGCCTGAAGCCCTCCATTTTGGCGCCCACCTGGTGCATACCAGGTTCGAAACACCGTCGGCACACGGCAGAGGTGGGGCATCTTCGTCTCTGGCGGCGCCCCGCCGCCGTCGGGTACCGGAAGTCCTCATCGTCGCCCTGCCGTCACCTCCCGGTCGCTCTCTCCGGTTCGTTGACATTGCCTCCGCGCGGGGCCTATAATTCGTCAACTTTAGCGGCCACTTGCCGCACGCAGGCCCAAGTGCACACGATCCGGACCGGGTCTCATCCCGGGATGGAGTGATCGATGATTGCCATGCCGTGGCTGGTCCTCCTGCCGCTGGTCGCAGTCCTGGCGTTGCTGCTCGGTTACTTCGGCTCACGCGCGGCCACCGCTCGCACGCTCGGCGACGCCGAGACGCGCGCGTCCCGGATCCTCGACGACGCCAAGCGCCTGGTCGATCAGGCGCGCACCGACGCCGACGCCAAGGGGCGCGAGGCGGAGTCGAAGGTCCGCAACGCGGAGCTCGAGGCGAAGGAGCTGGCGCTGAAGGTTCGGGCCGACCTGGACCAGGAGGCGCGGGTCCGGCAGCGAGAGATCCAGGAGGTGGAGCGCCGGGTGATCCAGCAGGAGGAGCAGCTCTCGCGCCGGCTGGACCAGCTCGACCGGCGGGAGACCGACGTGCAGGCCCGGGACCGGGCGGTCGCCGAGCGGGAGCGCAGCCTGGGCGAGAAGGAGGCACGGCTCGGATCCGCGCTCGAGGAGCAGCGACGCAAGCTCGAGTCGATCGCCGGGCTGACCTCCGAGGAGGCCCGCCGTCAGGTCATGGCCCAGGCCGAGCTCGAGTCCCGTCGGGAGGCGCAGCTCCTGGGCATGCGGCTCGAGGAGGAGGCGCGCGAGACCGCCCACGTGAAGGCCAAGGAGGTCCTGGCCACCACCATCCAGCGTCTTGCCCCCGACTACACGGTCGAGACCGCGGTGTCCATCGTGGACCTGCCCTCCGACGACATGAAGGGGCGCATCATCGGCCGCGAGGGCCGCAACATCCGGGCGCTGGAGGGCTTCACCGGCGTCGACCTGATCGTCGACGACACCCCGGAGGCGGTGCTGATCTCGGCCTACGATCCCTACCGTCGGGAGATCGCGCGGCTCGCGCTCCAGCGGCTGATCGCCGACGGCCGCATCCACCCCGCCCGCATCGAGGAGGTGGTGGAGAAGGTCAAGAAGGAGATGGAGCAGCACCTGCGCGAGGAGGGCGACAAGGCCTGCTTCGAGGTCGGCGTGCACGGGCTGCATCCCGAGCTGATCAAGCTGGTGGGTCGCATGAAGTTCCGCACCTCCTACGGGCAGAACTGCCTGCAGCACTCGAAGGAAGTGGCCTGGCTGGCCGGCATGATGGCGGCCGAGATCGGGGCCGACGTGCAGCTGGCCAAGCGCATGGGCCTGCTTCACGACATCGGCAAGGCGCTGACCCACGAGCAGGAGGGGAGCCACCCCGAGCTGTCGCTCCAGGTGCTCACCAAGTACAACGAGTCGCCCCAGGTCATCAACGCGGCCCTCTGCGGGCACGAGAACGTGGAGCCGGAGACCATCGAGGCGGTGCTGACCGAGGCCGCCGACGGGATCTCCGCGGCCCGACCGGGTGCGCGCCGCGACGTGCTGGAGAGCTACATCAAGCGGCTGGCGAAGCTGGAGGAGATCGCGCTCTCCTACAAGGGCGTCGAGCTCTGCTACGCGATCCAGGCCGGCCGCGAGCTGCGGGTGATGACGAAGGCCGAGCAGATCTCGGACCTCGACGCCCACCAGCTCGCCAAGGACATCTCCAAGAGAATCGAGGCCGAGATGCAGTATCCCGGGCACATCAAGGTGGTGGTGATCCGCGAGACCCGCGCGGTCGAGGTGGCGCGGTGACCAAGCCCCTCACCGTCATCTGCGTGGGCGACGTCTTCGGCGAGCCGGGACGGCGCGCGGTCCAGATGCTGCTGCCCAAGCTCAAGAAGCAGCACGAGGCGGATCTCGCGGTCGTCAACGTGGAGAACTCCGCCTCCGGCTTCGGGGTGACCCCGCTGATCGCGCGCACGTTCCTCGAGCAGGGGGTCGACGTGATGACCTCCGGCAACCACATCTGGGACAAGAAGGAGATCATCGAGTACATCGGCAAGGAGAACCTGCTCCTGCGGCCGGCGAACTATCCGCCCGGCACGCCCGGGGCGGGCTCGATCGTGGTGAAGGCCGGGCCCCACAAGGTCGCGGTGCTCAACCTGATGGGCCGGGTGTTCCTGCCCCAGCTAGACTGTCCGTTCCGCAAGGCCGACGAGGAGCTGGAGAAGCTGCGGGCCGAGACGTCGCTCATCATCGTCGACATGCACGCGGAGGCCACCTCCGAGTCGCAGGCCATGGGCTGGCACCTCGACGGGCGGGTGAGCGCGGTGGTGGGCACCCATCGCCACGTGCAGACCGCGGACGAGCGCCTCATGCCGAAGGGCACCGCCTACATCACCGACCTCGGGCTGACCGGCCCGGTGGACTCGGTCATCGGCGTCGAGCCGGAGCTGGCCCTCGGTCGCTTCCTCTCCCAGATGCCGAACCGCTTCGAGCCCGCCAAGGGCCCGGCCATGCTCCAGGGCGCGGTGATCCGCATCGATCCCGAGAGCGGTCGCGGGCTGTCCATCGAGCGTCTGCGCGTCCCCCTCGCCGGCTGAGCGCGCCGTTTGCTGATCCTGAGCGGCAAGGAAGTCGCGGCGAAGGTCCTGGCCGACGTGAAGGCGGATGTCGCCCTCCTGTGCCAGAAGACCTCGGTCGCGCCCACCCTGGCGGTGATCCTGGTGGGCGAGGACCCGGCCTCCCAGATCTACGTGCGCAACAAGAAGCGCGCGGCGGACGAGGTGGGCATCGGCACCCGGGACTACCTGTTCCCCCAGGGCTGCTCGCAGGCCGAGCTGCTCGACACGATCGCGGGGATCAACCGCGATCCCGCCGTCCACGGCATCCTGCTCCAGCTGCCCCTGCCCAAGGGCATGGACGAGGATGCGGCGGTGGCCGCCATCGCTCCCGAGAAGGACGCCGACGGTCTGCACCCGATGAACCTGGGCCACCTGCTCGGGGGCAAGCCCGGCGCGGTGCCGTGCACGCCGGCGGGGTGCGTGGAGATCCTCGACCACTACGGCATCCCGCTCGAGGGCGCGGAGGCGGTGGTGGTCGGCCGCTCCCGTCTGGTCGGCAAGCCGCTCGCCCAGCTGCTGCTCGGACGCAACGCCACCGTGACCATGTGCCACACGCGTACCCGCGACCTGGCCGCCCACTGCCGGCGCGCCGACATCCTGTGCGTGGCCGCGGGCAAGCCGGGCGTGGTCACCGGCGACATGGTGCGCGAGGGCGTGGTGGTGATCGACGTCGGCGTCAACCGCCTGCCGACCGGCAAGGTAACCGGCGACGTGCAGTTCGACTCGGTGGCACCGAAGGCGCGGGCCATCACCCCGGTGCCGGGCGGCGTCGGCCCCATGACCATCGCGATGCTCATGCGCAACACCTACCGCGCCGCCCTCCGCCAGCTCCTACCCCCTCTCCCTCTCCCCCCTGGGGAGAGGGCAGGGTGAGGGGCCCGTTGCTTCAGATCTATCCCTCTCCCCTGCGGGGAGAGGGCAGGGTGAGGGGAGTCTCCTTCCGGGAATCCCCACGCGACTACGCCCGCAACCTCCGCCATCGCCAGACCGACGCGGAGCGCAGACTCTGGTCTCGCCTTCGCGACCGGCGGCTCGTCGGCGCGAAGTTCGCGCGCCAGGTGCCCATCGGCCCATACATCGTGGACTTCTGCTGCCGAGAGCTCAAGCTGATCGTCGAGCTCGATGGGGGACGGCATGCGATCCAGGCAGCATACGACGCCGAGCGCGCGGCGCTCCTGGAGCGCCTCGGCTATCGCGTGATGCGATTCTGGGACAACGAAGTGCTCGGGAACACCGAGGGCGTGCTGATTCGAATCGTCGAGACGCTGGCCACGCGCCCCTCACCCCGGCCCTCTCCCCGGAGGGGAGAGGGAGAAGGTCGCGTGTGAGCGAGCGGGTGGTGTGCACGGTCAGCGAGCTGGCGGCGCGCATCAAGGCGCGGCTCGAGGACAGCTTTCCCACGGTGTGGGTGGAGGGAGAGATCAGCAACCTGCGCACGCCGTCGTCGGGCCACGCCTACTTCACCCTGAAGGACGACACCGCGCAGCTCAAGTGCGTGCTCTTCCGCAGCCGGGGCCGCCGCGTCGCGTTCCAGCCCGAGGATGGCATGCAGGTCCTGGCCTTCGGCGGGCTCGACGTGTACATCGCCCGCGGTGAATACCAGTTGGTGGTCGAGCTGCTGGAGCCCAAGGGCGTGGGCGCGCTCCAGCTCGCCTTCGAGCAGCTCAAGCGCCGGCTGGAGGCCGAGGGGCTCTTCGAGGCCGCGCGGAAGCGCCCGATCCCGTCGTTCCCGCGCGTGATCGGCATCGTGACCTCGCCCACCGGGGCCGCGATCCGCGACATGCTGCACGTCATCGACCGGCGCTTCGCGGACCTGCGGATCCTGATCACTCCGGTGCGCGTGCAGGGCGAGGAGGCGCCGGGCGAGATCGTGCGCGCCCTGCGCGACTTGCAATCGGTGGAGGACCTGGACGTGGTGATCGTCGGCCGCGGGGGTGGCTCCATCGAGGACCTGTGGGCGTTCAACGACGAGCGGGTCGCCCGCGCCATCGCGGGCTGCCGGGTGCCGGTCGTCTCCGCGGTGGGGCACGAGACCGACTTCACCATCGCCGACTTCGTGGCCGACCTGCGGGCCCCCACGCCGTCCGCGGCCGCGGAGCTGGTGGTACGCGAGAAGCTCCAGGTGGCGGCCGCGGTGGTGAGTCTCTACGAGGCCCTGAAGCAGAGCATGCGACTGCGCCTGGCCCGCGAGCGTCAGCGGGCGGATACGCTCGGGCGGCGCCGCGTGCTCACCGACGCGGTGCGGGCGCTGCGCGATCTCTATCGCCGGCTCGACGAGATGGGCGCGCGCCTCACGCGCGGCGTGCAGAGCGGGCAGCGGCAAGCCGCCCACCGGGTGTCGCTGGCGACAAACGCCTTGCGCTCTCTCAATCCGGTGGCTAGGATTGCCAACGGCACGGTGCTCCTCGCGCAGCTGCGCGGGCGCCTCGCGTCCGCGGCGGTGTACAGCGTGAAGGTGTCGCGGCATCGCTTCGACGCGTCGGTGGGCCGGCTCGACAGTCTCTCGCCGCTGGCCGTGCTCGGACGGGGCTACAGCCTCACGCGGCTCGTGCCCGCGGGCACGATCGTCCGCCGCGCCGAGCAGACCCGCCCCGGCGACGCCATCGAGATCCTGCTGCACCAGGGCGCCCTCGAGGCCCGGGTGGAGCGCCTCAAGGAACGTGATGACCGACCTCAAGTTTGAAGCCGCGCTGCAGCGCCTCGAGCAGATCGTCGATCAGCTCGAGGCGGGCAATCTCTCGCTGGAAGAGTCGCTGCAGGTGTTCGAGGAGGGCGTCGGCCTGGCCCGCCACTGCGGGCGCTACCTCGACGACGCCGAGAAGCGTATCGAGCTCCTCACCCGCGACGAGAGCGGTGCGCTGAAGACGACGCCGTTCGACCTCGCGGACGAGGAGCGCGCGTGAGCTTCGACCTCGGCGCCTACATGAAGGTGCAGGCCGCCGCGGTCGACGTGGCGCTCGACCGCTTCCTGCCGCCCGAGACCCAGCGGCCCGAGACCCTCCACAAGGCGATGCGCTACAGCGTGTTCGCGGGCGGCAAGCGGCTGCGCCCGGTGCTGGTGATCGCGGGGGCGGAGGCGGTGGGCGGCACCGCGGAGCGGGTGATGCCCACCGCGTGCGCGCTCGAGATGATCCACACCTACTCGCTGGTCCACGACGACCTGCCCGCGATGGACAACGACGACTTCCGTCGCGGCGTGCCCACCAACCACAAGGTCTTCGGCGAGGCCATCGCGATCCTGGCCGGGGACGCGCTGCTGACGCTCGCCTTCCGCCTGGTGGCCGACAACGCGCGCACCGCCGACCTCGGGGCGATCCAGGCGGTGGTGGCCGACGTGGCGGAGGCCGCCGGGCACGCGGGGATGGTGGCGGGGCAGGTGGCGGACCTGGAGGCGGAGGGCCGGCAGGTCGGCGCCGACACCCTCGACTACATCCACGTGCACAAGACGGGTGCCCTGATCCGCACCTCGCTGCGGGTGGGGGCGATGCTCTGCGGCGCCACCGCGGAGCAGGTCCGCGCGCTCAGCGTGGCGGGGGCCAACCTCGGGCTCGCGTTCCAGATCGTGGACGACATCCTCGACGTGGTGGCCAGCTCCGAGGAGCTCGGCAAGACCGCGGGCAAGGACCAGATCCAGCAGAAGGCGACGTTCCCGGCGATCCACGGCATCGAGGCCTCGCGCGCCCGCGCCCGCTCCCTGATCGCGGAGGCGGAGGAGGCCCTGACCGCGTTCGGCCCGCGCGCCGAGCCCATCCGCGCCCTCGGGCGCTTCATCCTCGAGCGGAAGGCCTGAGCCATGTCCGAGATCCGTGCCACCCACGCCCGTGAAGTGCTCGACTCCCGCGGCAACCCGACCGTCGAGGTCGAGATCTGGCTGGAGTCCGGCGCCTTCGGGCGTGCCATCGTGCCCTCCGGCGCCTCCACCGGCAAGCGGGAGGCGGTGGAGCTGCGCGACGACGACGACAACCGGTACGGCGGCAAGGGCGTGCGCCGCGCGGTGCAGAACGTCAACGAGGTGATCGCGCCCGAGATCGAGGGGCTGGAGGCCGGTGAGCAGGCGGCGCTGGATCGCGCCCTGCTCGAGCTGGACGGCACCCCCAACAAGTCGGGCCTCGGGGCCAACGCCCTGCTCGGGATCTCGCTGGCCGCCGCGCGCGCCTCCGCGGACGACGCGGGCCTGCCGCTCTACCAGTACCTGGGCGGGCCGGGGGCGCGCATCCTGCCCGTGCCCCTGATGAACGTGCTGAACGGCGGGGCTCACGCCGACAACGGGCTCGACATCCAGGAGTTCATGCTGGTGCCCGCGGGGGCCAGCTCGTTCAGCGAGGCCCTGCGCACGGGGGTGGAGATCTTCCACGTGCTCAAGCGCCTGCTGAAGGACAAGGGGCTCTCCACCGGCGTCGGCGACGAGGGCGGCTTCGCGCCCGCCCTGGGCGGCAACGAGCCGGCGCTGGACTTCCTGCTGCGCGCCGTCGAGCGGGCCGGCTACCGTCCCGGCGAGGACGTGTGGCTCGCGCTCGACACCGCGGCGAGCGAGTTCGGCGAGCACGGCCGCTACCGCCTGCGCGCGGACAAGACCGAGAAGTCGAGCCAGGAGATGATCGCCTACTACGAGGGTCTGATGAGCCGGTACCCGATCTGCTCCATCGAGGACGGGCTGGCCGAGGACGACTGGGAGGGCTGGGGCGCCCTGACCCGTCGCATCGGCGCCCGCTGCCAGCTGGTGGGCGACGACGTGTTCGTGACCAACCCGGCGATCCTGCAGGAGGGCATCCGCAAGGGCATCGCCAACGCGATCCTGCTCAAGGTGAACCAGATCGGCACGCTCACCGAGACCCTGGAGGCGGTGGAGCTGGCCAAGCGGGCCGGCTACGGCACCGTGGTCTCGCACCGCTCCGGCGAGACGGAGGACGCGTTCGTGGCCGACCTCGCGGTGGGCGTCAACGCGGGACAGATCAAGACCGGCTCCCTCGCGCGCGGGGAGCGGACCGCGAAGTACAACCAGCTGCTGCGCATCGAGGAGGAGCTGGGCACCGCCGCGGTCTGGGCGGGCCGGGCCGTGTTCCGGAGCCTCGCCCAGTGAGGCGCCGCGCGCTGCTCCTGACCGCGTTCGGCGCCGCGACCTTGATGGTGCTGGGCTACGGCGGGCAGAGCCTCGCCCGGGTCTGGCACATGAAGCGCGAGGTCGAGAGCATGGAGCGCGAGATCACCACGCTCCGCGCCGAGACCGGCCGCCTCACCGCGCTGGTCACCCGGCTGCGCACCGATCCGGAGCTGATCGAGCAGGTGGCTCGGGAGGACCTCGGGCTGGTCAAGCCGGGGGAGCGGATCCTCAAGCTCCCGCCGTCGCCGCCGCAGAGAGGGCGCTAGCCCTCGTGGAGCTCGTCCCGCTCCTCTTCTTCATCGCGCTCTTCTTCAACATCCGGGCCTCCTTCAAGCTGGCCCTGGACTGGCGCGGGATGCTCATCACCACCCGGTTCGTGCGCGAGGCCTACGCCCGGCTCGGCGAGCTGCCCACCGAGGAGCGCCTGGAGCGGGAGTCGGCCGCGCCGGTCTTCCTGCACCTGGTGCCCGCGTTCCAGGAGCCGCAGATCGCGGTGACCGTCTCGGCGCTGGTGGCCTCGCGGTACCCGCACGGCCGCCTGCACGTGGTCGTGGTGACGAAGGAAGAGGAGGAGCGCGCCCCGCACCCCGCGATGGGGGTGAGCACCGGCGAGCTGGTCCGCCGCCTGCGCGAGACGCTGCCGCCCTATCAGCAGAAGCGCCTCACCCACGTGGCGATGCCGGGGCCCGGGCGCAAGGCGCACCAGCTCAACTGGGCGCTCCGGCCCGAGCTCCTGCGCGAGGTCCTGGGGGAGGAGATCGATCCCGGGCAGGTCTTCGTGGGCGTCAGCGACGCGGACTCGATCCCCGACCTGGACACGTACCGCTGGATCGCCCATCGCGAGCTGTCCGGGCAGGGGAGCCTCGCCTACCAGGGCATCCCGCTGTCGCTCGCCAACTACGATCGGCTGACGATCCGCGGGAAGATCTGCGCCATCCAGCAGTCGTCGATCTTCATCCGGGTGTCGATCGCGCGGCTGCTGAACGAGGTCAAGCGGGTGCGCCTGCTGGAGCGGATGACCGCGGGGCTGCCGCGCCTGGCCTGGATCATCCGTCCCGCCTTCGAGCTGCTCTTCCGCCGCGCGCAGATCTGCCTGGGGCACAACCAGTTCGTGCGCCTGGACCTGATGCAATCGCTCGGCGGCTTCCCGACCTCCGGGGCCACCGAGGACTCCACGCTCGGCTACGCCCTGGGCCGGCGCGGCGTGCTGATCCAGGCTCTTCCGATGGTGGAGGTGACCGACCTGCCCGAGACGTCGGAAGGCGTGATCCGGCAGAACGCGCGCTGGTACCTGGGCGTGCTGGACGACATCCCGTACCTGCGACGCACGTGGTGGGAAGAGCCGACCGCGTTCAACCTGGCCCAGCTGGTGCGGCACATCGCCAACAAGGTCGTCGAGTGGCCGATCGCGGCGCTGGTCTACCCGGTCACCGGCTGGCTCGGCTGGTACCTCGCGTACCACCACGAGGGCCATCGTTTCTGGTTCTACATGGCCACCGGCGCGCCCACCGTGTCGCTGCTCCTCACGGTATGGGTGGGCGGCATCATGACCCAGACCCTGATCCAGGACATGCGGCCGTACCTGCCGCGGCAGGTGGACCTGCGGCGGAAGAGCCTCCAGGAGCGCTTCCTCGGTACGTTCCGTTGCCAGACCTACTGGCTGCTGGCCACGCGCGGGGCGTGGCGCGTCCTGTGGGCGCTGGCGCGCCGGGGCCGCTACGAGCCGGCCAAGACCGACCGCGTCACCGGGCGCCGCGTGTACGTGCCGCAGCGCGCCGCGCGCAGCTTGTCGCCCGTGAAGGGCAGGCCCGGAGAGGGTACGTAGTCCCGCCACCGCGGTAACCGTTACCGCGTCGATTCTGCTCCGCGGCAAGAATTCAGCACGCCAATCGCGTTGTGCAGTCCCATCTTCTGCGCCGTCCGGCCGAGCCTGGCCCCGGGGGGGCGTTATATCCAGATGGGCATACCACTTGCTGCCCTGGAACCAGGTGCGGCGTCCGTATTGCGCCGCAAACACGACCGCGAAAAAAGGGGAGGCGAGATCATGATCAAGCTGGTGCCGGCCACGATCACATCGATGTCATTTCTGATGCTGCTCGGTCCCACACCGAGCCTGGCGGCCCAGCAGTGTGCCGACGTGGAATCCGCCAAGGTCGCCTTGAAATCGGCGAGCGTGAGCAGCTCGCGCGGCCAGGACGGGCAGTCGCCGCGCGACCCGCAGGGTGGGCGTCGCGACGGTAGCCTGGCCGGGGCTCGCAGCCAGGACGTCCAGTCGCCGCGCAATCAGGACATTCAGGCTCCGCGTGGTCAGGACGTGCAGTCGCCGCGGGGCCAGGACGTCCAGTCGCCGCGCAGCCAGGACATCCAGTCGCCGCGCAACCAGGACATCCAGTCGCCGCGCAGCCAGGACATCCAGTCGCCGCGCAATCAGGACATCCAGTCTCCCCGGAACCAGGACGTCCAGTCCCCGCGGAACCAGGACATTCAGTCTCCGCGCGACGGCAATGTCCAGCAGCAGCGTGCAGCCAAGCTCGTGAACGAGGCCGCCGCGGCGTGCAACGCCGGCAACACGACCCTGGCCAGCCAGAAGGCCCGGGAGGCCATGCGACTGCTCCGGAAGTAGCCGACAAGGGTGGCCGGTTGACTTGGGGTGACCGATCGGCTACATTGCGTGAGTCACCGCGGGGTGGAGCAGCCCGGTAGCTCGTTGGGCTCATAACCCAAAGGTCGCTGGTTCAAATCCAGCCCCCGCAACCACCGAAATCAAAAGCCTGGGGGGCCAACCCCAGGCTTTTGACTATTTC
>Ga0207657_10000207_pt1 | contig 60795 bp, 57 predicted proteins | sample KBSC33metaG_FD_184316 | JGI IMG/M metagenome (GOLD analysis project Ga0207657, IMG submission 184316) | Corn rhizosphere microbial communities from Kellogg Biological Station, Michigan, USA - KBS C3-3 metaG (SPAdes) (version 2) | ecosystem: Host-associated > Plants > Roots > Rhizosphere > Soil ... | reverse complement strand
GCGCGCGCCAGACGTAGGTGACGAAGACGGCGTCGCCGATCGCCTGGATCCCGAAGGGCGCGTACCAGGCCGGAATTCTCGAGTCGCGGAAGGAACCTGGCAGCCGCAGCCGTCGCCAGTGCCGGTCGTACACGTCGACGCGCGCGTTGTGGAAGTCGGTCACGTACAGCCGGTCGTGCGAGAGCGCGAGGCCGCGGAAGACCGCGGCTTCCGCTCCCTCGTCGACGGTGACGAGCGTGCTCGTCGACCAGCCGTGCGGCACGGTCGGCGTCCATGCCCGGACCTTGCCGTCCTCGCACGCGTAGATGAACCGCGCGGGATCGGAGACCCGCCCGGCCGAGATCCGGAACCCCCGTCCGGCGTTGTAGACGACACCCGTCGGCCCGCCCGGCACCTCGACCGTGAGGAGCTGCTTGCGGCCCGCGCCCGAGTAGAGCGTGCTGGAGTCGCGCGCCTCGTTGGCGGTCCACCACGGTCCCGTCGGGCTCGCGGCGAGCCCCCATGCGTTCACGAGGCTCGCGTCCACCCGCGGCGCGCGCGCAGCCGTGTCGGCGACGAGCGGTGAGACGAGGTAGCCGGCTTCGACCCGCCCGGCGCCGGGTGCAGCGAGCACGAGAGCAGCGAGCGCGACACCCGCGGCTGCGATGCGTGCGTTCACCGCTTCGGCGGGGCCGTCGTCTCCCGCACGACGAGGCGCGTCGAGAGCTCCATGCGAAGCGCGTCGATGCGCTGGCCCTCGAGGAGCCGCGTCAGCAGGCTGACGCCGGTGCGGCCGAGCTCGGCGAGCGGTTGCCGCACGGTCGTCAGCGCCGGCATCACGATCGTCGCCTGCGCGGTGTCGTCGAAGCCGACGACCGAGAGGTCGTCCGGCACCGAGAGACCGAGCCGGCGCGCGGCGTGCAGGACCCCGATCGCGATGTTGTCGTTGAAGGCGAAGATCGCGGTCGGCCGATCGTCGCGCGAGAGGAGCCGCTCCGCGGCGTCCATGCCGGGCTCGATCTGCCAGTCGCCGTACTCGATCAGCTCGGGGTCGGCGAGGATGCCGGCGGCGGCGAGTGCGCCGTGGAAGCCGCTCAGCCGTTCCTCCATCGCGTACCAGCCGGGGCTGCCCGTGATCGCGCCGATCCGCCGGTGACCGAGTGCCAGGAGATGCTTCGTCGCCTGCATCGCACCGGCGGCATGCATCGCAGAGACGCACGGAATCCCCTCCGGCGGGCGCTCCCGCGGGTCGACGACGACGAACGGGAAGCCCTGGCTCTGCAGGAGCTCGAGCTCCTCGCCGGACTCCTCGGGCAGCATCAGGATCGCGCCGTCGGTCGTGCCGCGCATCAGCCGCTCGAGCAACCCGACCTCGCGGTCGTGCTGGTGCATCGTCGGACAGAGGACGATGCGCATGTCTCCCTCGTAGAGGGCCTCGGCGGCGCCGCTCAGGATCGGGCCGAAGTACGCGTCGTTCACGAGCGGCAGGGTCACGCCGATGAAGCCGCTCCGCCCGCTCGAGAGCGCGCGGGCGCCGCGGTTCGTGCTGAAGCCGTGCTCCCGCACCACCTGCATCACGGTCTCGCGCGTTCCGGGCGCCACGTCGGGGCGGTCGTTGAGGACGCGCGAGACCGTCGCGATCGAGACGCCGGCGAGATCGGCGATGTCCCGGATCGTCGCCCGGCCGCGGAACTTCTGGTCGGGGTTGAGGTCGGTGGCAGCCATGGTTCAGCACATTGAATCATCCGGAAGCGTTTCCGGCAATTCCCGCCGCGGTCGGATTCCCGACAATCCTTGATTTTGGGGGTCCGGCCTTGACACGGGCAGGCGATTCGTGGTAACCGTTCCCGGAAATTTCCGGAAATGTTCCGACAGTCCTCCCGCCCGCCGACACGGGTGAGAAAGGAAGGCAGATGTCCCGTCACATCCGCTCCCGCCGCAGCCTCAGCGTCGCCGTCGCCGCGGGAGCTCTCGCCGTCACCGCCGCGCTCGTCGCCGCGAGGCTCGCCCCCGCGGCACCGCTCGCTGCGGCGGCGTCGCACTCGTGCCTCGTGATGACCGGAGCGGGCGACCCGGCCTTCACGAAGAACTTCAACCCGTACATCGCCACCGGCCTGCCGAGCGGCCAGTTCGTCAAGGGCGCGATCTACGAGGGCCTGATCATCAACCCCGAGGGCGGGAAGCCCGCCGTGCCGTGGCTCGCGCGCAGCTGGAAGTGGAGCAACGGCAACAAGACGCTGACGCTGAACATCGCGAAGGGCGTCCGCTGGTCGGACGGGAAGCCGATGACGTCGGTCGACGTCGTCTACAGCCTCACCGCGGGCCGGCAGAACAAGGTGATGGACATCATCGGCGTCACCCGGCCGGACACGAACATCCTCTCGGTGAAGGCGAAGGGCTCGTACACGGTCGTGATCAACCTGAAGACCGCCGACTCCCAGTTCATCGCCGCGACGCTGAACGGCCAGATCGTCATCCCGCGTCACATCTGGTCGAAGGTCGTCGACCCGGCGACCTGGACGAACCCGAACCCGGTCGGCACGGGGCCGTTCACGAAGATCACGCGCTTCACGTCGCAGGACTTCGTGCTCAGCAAGAACCCGACGTACTGGCAGCACGGCAAGCCGCTGATCAAGTGCCTCGAGTACGTGCAGGCGTCGTCGAACGACGCGGCGCTCGCACTGATCCAGAGCGGGCAGGTGGACTGGACGCACAACTTCGTCCCGAACGTCGACAAGGCGTACGAGTCGAAGGACAAGGCCCACTTCCATTCGTTCTACGCGACGACCGCGTACCCGGTCTCGCTCGTCTTCGACGACACCCAGTATCCGTACAGCCTGGTCGCCTTCCGCAAGGCTCTGTCGATGGCGATCGACCGCAACACCGTCTCGAAGCTCGGCGAGTACGGCTACGCGCCGCCGACCGACGCGATCGGCCTGAACGGGCTCTTCCCCGGCTGGGTCAAGGATCCCGCGGTCAAGGCGCAGGCGAAGCAGCTCGCGACCTACAACCCGACGGCGGCGAAGAAGCTGCTGACCGACAACGGCTTCACCTACAAGGGGAACCAGCTGATCGACCCGAAGGGCAACGCCGTCAACCTGGACATCCACGTGATCTCGGGCTGGTCGGACTGGGTCGCCTCGAACCAGATCATCACGAAGAACCTGCAGGGCATCGGGATCAACTCGAACGTCAAGCTCGAGCCCGACTGGAACTCGTGGTTCCCGAACGCGTTCGCGACGAAGAACCCGACCCTGCTCTGGCAGAACGGGTCGCAGGCCTCGCCGTACGGCTACTTCAATGCGAACCTCTCGCAGAACTCCCTGATCCCGTCGGGGCAGGACGCATCGAGCACGGGGAACTGGTCGCATACGTTCAACGCACAGGCGACCGGCCTGCTCAACCAGTGGAAGGTCACCCTCGATCCCGCCAAGCAGCAGGCGATCGCGACGCAGCTCGAGAAGATCTGGCTCTCGGACATGCCGATCGTGCCGCTCTTCATCGGGCCGCGGTGGTCGACCTACAGCACGCGGTACTTCCACTGCTTCGCGTCGCCGAAGAACTTCTACGGCGACCCGATCTTCTCCACCTTCCCGGACAACTCCCTCTCGTTCACGAAGATCTGCCCCGGCGGCAAGGCCGGCGTCTAGAACGACCCGACGAGCTCGCGCCGGGCGGGGCCCCAGTCCCCGCCCGGCGCGATACTCACGACGCACACGCATGAGCTGGTTCCTCCGCCGAGTCGCGTTCTACCTCTTCGCCGTCTGGGTCGCGCTGACCCTGAACTTCCTCCTGCCGCGGCTGATGCCCGGCGATCCGGCCGGCGGCGTGCTCCAGCGGCTCTCACCCGCCCAGATCCAGGCGAACCCGGGGATCATCAAGACCTACGAGGCGCTGCTCGGCGGCGGCAAGGGATCGCTCGGCCACGACTACGTCGTCTACCTCCACCGCCTCGCGCACCTGAACTTCGGGGTGTCGACCTCGAGCTACCCGGCAAAGGTGTCGGAGGTCATCGGCCGCACGCTGCCGTATTCGATCTTCCTCGTCGGCGTCGCGTTCATCATCGCGTTCCTCCTCGGCACGACCATCGGGATGATCGCCGCGTGGCGGCGGGGCGGCGCGATGGACTCGATCGTCGTCCCGACGCTGATGGCGCTGAGTGCGTTCCCCGCGTTCTTCACCGCACTCCTCAGCGTCTACTTCCTCGGCCTGAAGCTGCACTGGTTCCCGATCCAGCACGGCTACGACAGCGGTCTCGTGCCGGGCTTCGACTGGGCGTTCCTCTCGAGCGCGTTCCGCCACTCCGAGCTTCCGATCATCGTGATCGTCGCCGCGTATGCCGGCGGCTGGGTGTTGAACATGCGCACGGTGATGATCAACACGATCAGCGAGGACTACGTCTCGATGGCGCGCGCGAAGGGCCTGCGCGACCGGCGCGTGATGACCCGCTACGCCGGACGCAACGCGATCCTGCCGCCGCTGAACGGCTTCGCCGCCCAGTTCGCCGGCGCGGTCGGCGGCCTCGTCTTCATCGAGTACGTCTTCAGCTACCCCGGCGCCGGGTTGACGCTGCAGCAGGCGGCTCTCGGCAACGACTACCCGCTCACCCAGGCGCTGCTGCTCGTCTTCGCGCTCTGCGTGATCGCGTCGAACTTCATCATGGACCTGCTGAACTTCGTCCTCGATCCACGCGTGCGGGCGGCCTGAGCGATGTCGCAGCTGCAGCCGGCGATCGCTCCGCTCGAGCTTCCAAAGGTGAGGCGCGCCGGCCGGATCCCGGTGCCCGGCTGGCTGCGCCTCCTGCTCTCCAACCCGAAGTCGCGCGGCGGCCTCGTCCTCGTCTGCTTCATGATCGTCGTCGCGCTGATCGCGCCGTTCGTCTCGGTCGACGACCCGCAGGCGTTCAACCTGCTCGCTGCGAAGCAGGCGCCCTCGTGGCACCACCTCTTCGGGACGAGCGACCAGGGCAGCGACATCTTCTCGCAGGTCGTTCTCGGCGCCAGGCGCTCGCTCATCCTCGGCGCGACCGCCGCGCTGCTCGCGACCGTGCTCGCGACGGTCCTCGGCGTGCTCGCGGCCTATGCGGGCGGCCTCGTCGACGAGATCGTCAACTTCCTCACCAACGTCTTCCTGGTCGTGCCGACGATCCCGCTCCTGATCGTCATCTCCGGGTACCTCCGAAACCGCGGCATGACGACGATGATTTTCGTCCTCGGCCTCACGCTGTGGGCCTTCGAAGCACGGATCCTGCGCGCGCAGGCGCTCTCCCTGAAGAACCGCGACTTCGTGCAGGCGGCGAAGGTCGCCGGCGAGTCGACGTGGCGGATCGTCTTCGGCGAGCTGATGCCGAACATGATCAGCCGGATCGCGGCGGCGTTCGTGCTCGTGTTCTACGTCGCGCTCCTCGTCGACGCCGGCCTCGAGTTCCTCGGTCTCGGGGACACCTCGCATGTCAGCTGGGGCGCGACGCTCTACTGGGCGCAGACGAACTCCGCCGTGCTGCAGGGCGAGTGGTGGCCGTTCCTCTTCCCCGGTCTCGCACTCGTCCTCACCGTCGTCGGGCTCGTGTTCCTGCTCGCCGGGATCGACGAGGTCTCGAATCCCCGCCTGCGCAGCGAGGAGCGCCCGCGGCTCTTGCCCCGGCTGCGCACGCGCCGGCAGGAGGCCGCGTGATCTCCGTGTCGACCGAGCTGCCGGCATCGCCGGTGCCCGTCGTGCCGGAGACGCTCGTCGAGCTGCGCGGTCTCGTCGTCGACTACGGCTCGGGCTCCCGCCGCGTGCGTGCAGTCGACGGCGTCGACCTCGCGATCCATCCCGGCGAGATCGTCGGGCTCGCGGGCGAGTCGGGCTGCGGCAAGAGCACCGTCGCAAACGCGCTGATGCAGATCCTCCGCCCTCCCGCGCGCATCGCCGGGGGCGAGGTGCTCTTCCGCGGCGCCGATCTCGCGCGCCTCGGCACGGACGAGCTCCGTCGCCACCGCTGGCGCAACGTCTCGATGGTGTTCCAGAGCGCGATGAACGCACTCAACCCGGTGATGCGCGCCGGCGACCAGTTCGTGGACATGATGCGCGCCCACGAGCGTGTCTCCCGGCGCGATGCGCTCACGCGCGCCGGCGACCTGCTCGAGCTCGTCGGGATCGACAGGCGCCGCGTGCGCTCCTACCCACACGAGCTCTCCGGCGGGATGCGCCAGCGCGTGATCATCGCGATGGCGCTGGCGCTGCGTCCCGAGCTCGTGATCATGGACGAGCCGACGACGGCACTCGACGTCGTCGTGCAGCGCGAGATCCTGCAACAGGTCCGCGACCTGCAGCGCGAGCTCGGCTTCGCCGTCCTCTTCATCACCCATGACCTCTCGTTGCTGCTCGAGTTCGCACATCGGATCGCGATCATGTACGCGGGCGAGATCGTCGAAGAGGCTCCGTCGGCGACGCTGCACGCCGAGCCGCTGCACCCGTACACGATCGGGTTGATGCGCTCGTTCCCGCCGTTGACGGGGCCGATCGAGCGCATGGCGGGCATCCCCGGCGCGCCGCCCGACCTCGCCGACCCGCCCGCCGGCTGCCGCTTCCATCCGCGCTGCCCGCACTGCCTGCCCGAGAACGCCGCGCTCTTCGCGCGGCAGACCGCCGAGCGGCCGGTGCTGCGCGAGCTCGCGCCGGGGCACCGGGTCGCCTGCCATCTCGTCGGGAGCGGCGCGTGACAAGCTCGGCGACCCTCGAGGCGCTCGGCCTCTCGAAGCAGTTTGCGGCGGGCGAGCGCCTGCTCGGCCGCGGCGGCCGCGTGCATGCCGCGGACGACGTCAGCTTCGCGCTGCGCCCCGGGACGATCACCGCGCTCGTCGGCGAGAGCGGCAGCGGGAAGAGCACGGTCGCCCGCCTGCTCGCACGCCTCTACGTCCCCACCTCGGGCAGCGTCCTCTTCGAGGGACGAGATGTCGCCGCCGACCATCGCCGGCGCGAGGTTCTCCGCTACCGGTCGCAGGTGCAGATGATCTTCCAGGATCCGTTCGGCTCGCTGAACCCGGTGAAGACGGTGCGGCATCATCTCGCACGTCCGCTGCGGATCCACCATGTCGTCCCACGCAACCGGGTCGAGCAGCGCGTCCTCGATCTGCTCGAGCAGGTCGGGCTCGCACCGCCGGAGAAGTTCGCCGAGAAGTACCCGCACGAGCTCTCGGGTGGGCAACGCCAGCGCGTCGCGATCGCGCGTGCGCTCGCCGTCGAGCCGCTCGTCCTGATCGCCGACGAGCCGACCTCGATGCTCGACGTCTCGATCCGGATCGGGATCCTCAACCTGATGCGCGACCTGAAGGCCGAGCACGACCTCGCGTTCCTCTACGTCACGCACGACCTCGCGAGCGCGCGATACGTCGCCGACGACGTCCTCGTCATGTACGCCGGCCAGATCGTGGAGCAGGGCCCGGCGGAGCAGGTGCTCCAGCACCCGCTCCATCCGTACACGCAGCTCCTGCTCTCGGCGGTGCCCGACCCGGCGACCGTCGGCGACGCGAAGCGGATCGAGATTCGCAAGGGCCGCGCGTCCGCCTCCGTCGACCCGGCCGAGGGCTGCCGCTTCATCGGCCGCTGCCCGCTCACGGTCGGCGTCTGCTCCGAGCTCACACCGCAGCTCGTCGAGGCCCGCCCGGGCCAGAGCGCCCGCTGCCATGTCACCGCACCGTCCCCCGTCGTCCGAGAGGAAACCCATGTCGAGCCAATTCGCTAAGCCGTTCCCGACCGACTTCGTTTGGGGTACCGCGACGGCGTCGTACCAGATCGAAGGCGCCGCCTACGAGGACGGGCGCGGCGAGAGCGTCTGGGACCGCTTCTGCGCCACGCCGGGCAAGGTCCGCAACGCCGACAACGGCGCCGTCGCCTGCGACTTCTACCACCGCTACCGCGACGACATCGCCCTGATGCGCGAGCTCGGCCTGGACGCGTTCAGGTTCTCGGTCGCGTGGCCTCGCGTGCTCCCGGAGGGCCGCGGCAAGGTGAACGATGCGGGCCTCGACTTCTACGACCGGCTGGTCGACGAGCTGCTCGGGAACGGCATCGCGCCGTACGTGACCCTCTTCCACTGGGACACGCCGCAGGTGCTCGAGGACGCCGGCGGCTGGCCCGCCCGCGACACGGTCGAGGCCTTCGGCGAGTACGTCGAAGCGGTCGTCGACCGGCTCGGCGACCGCGTCGGGCACTGGATCACCCACAACGAGCCGTGGGTCGTCGCCTGGGTGGGCCACGGGTGGGGCCATCACGCGCCGGGCCGTACCTCCGACCGCGACGCGCTCGCCGCAGCGCACCACCTCCTGCTCTCGCACGGGCGTGCGGTCGAGATCATCCGCCGGGCCGCGCCGCAGGCGCAGGTCGGAATCACGCTCAACCTCGACAACCCCCTCCCCGCGGGCGACAGCCCCGAGGATCTGGCCGCGGTTCGCTGGGTCGACGGCCTGCACAACCGCTGGTTCCTCGACCCGATCTTCCGCGGCGCCTATCCGGACGACATGGCCGAGGCATGGGCGGACGACCTGCCGGAGATCCGCGAGGGCGACCTGCAGACGATCGCGGCGCCGATCGACTTCCTCGGCGTGAACAACTACAGCTCGCCGCTCGTCGCGGCCGACGAGAACGGTGGGCGCGCGAAGATCGTGCGCCGCAGCGACGTCGACCGGACCGACATGGGCTGGGAGGTCGTGCCCGACGAGTTGCACGGCCTGCTGACCCGGCTCACACGCGACTACGACCCGCCGGCGATCTACGTGACGGAGAACGGCGCCGCCTACCCGGACATCCGCGGCCACGACGGCCGGGTCCTCGATCCGGAGCGCCAGGCATACCTCGAGGGCTACATCGACGCCGCGGGCCGCGCCGTCGCCGAGGGCGTGCCGCTCCGCGGCTACTTCGCGTGGTCGCTGCTCGACAACTTCGAGTGGGCCTGGGGCTACTGGAAGCGGTTCGGCCTCATCTACGTCGACTACGCGACCCTGGAGCGGGTGCCGAAAGGGAGCTTCTACTGGTACCGCGACTTCATCGCCGCGCAACGGCTGAAGAAGGGATCCGAGGCGGCGGCCTGACGCGGACGGCACCTCGACTCGATCGAGCTATTGACCGGCCCCGGTGTCCCGGGCCAGGATCAGTCGCGATGGCGCAGCCGAAGACGATCACGGGCCTCCTCGCGGCGCTCGCGCTGCTGCTTCTCGGTCCCGTCTCCGCCGGCGCGGCCGGGTCGCCGCAGGAGACCGTGACGGCGATTCTCGCGGCGGCGCGGGCGCAGCAGTCGGTGCACTACGTGACCGACGCGAGATTCGGCACCTTTCACACGCGAATGGTCTGCGACGTCGGCAGGACTCGCGGGATCCAGCGGATCACCTTCCAGTCCGGGGGCAAAACAGGCACCGTCACCGTGCTCGTCGTCGCGGGCTCCGCCTACATACGCGGCGACAGCTTTGTGCTCACTCGCTACATGGGCTTCAAGGCGGCGGGCTCCGCGGGGTACGCGGGCACGTGGGTTCGCATCCCTCGCACGGACCGCCACTACGCGGCCGTCGCCGAGGCGGTGACGCTCTCGTCGGCGATCGGCGAGCTCCGCCTCGCCGGCCCGCTGTCGGCTCTCCCGGAGACGACGATCGCCGGCCGCCGGGTGCTCGGCATCAAGGGGACGACGACCGGGAAGCCGAAGGTGCCGGAGGCGCTCTACGCCCGAGCGCAGGGCCTGCCTCTCCCGGTCGGCGAGATCGCGAGCGACGGGACCGCCGTGGTCGTGACGAACCTCAGCGGGTGGAACGAGGCCGTGCATGTTGCCGTGCCGCCGCATGCAGCCGGGATCGCGACAACCGGCCTCGAGTAACTCGTTCGCCGCTCGACCGATCGCGCGGGTCAGTCGTCCTGCGGCTGCTCCTCACGCGCGAAGAACGGGCGCCCGATCCGCAGCTCGAACGTGAAGTACCGGTCGCCTCGCGCGCCGTCGACCTCTTCGCGCGTGGCCTGGATCATCGCCGCCGCCGTGTCGAGATCGTCCACGTCGTAGAGGAGGTACCACGCGCCGCGCGGTGCCGCCGCCGGGCCGACCTGGAAGACGTCGTCGCACATCGAGGCGACGACGCGGGCGCCGAGCGCCTCCCACTCCGCGAGGATGCCCTTGAAGCGCGGCATCGCGCGGTCGAGCTTCTCGGCCTCCGACGCAGCGAAGAAGTTGTCGAGAGCCGACCCGGTGACCATCACACGGTAGGGCCGGTGGAGCGTCAACGGCTGCCAGGGAATCGTCATTCGCGTGTCTCCTTGTGTTCGTTTCGGTCGAGCTCGTCGGCCAGGCGCACGAGCAGCTGGTGCGAGAACCGGACGTGGTCGAGGTAGTCGTCGATCCGCCCGTGCTCGTCGGCGGCGTGGATCCCGCTCGCGAGGCGCGTCGTCCCCGCGGGCGAGACGGTGGTCGCCCCGAGGATGTCCAGCACCATGCGGCCGGGCCCCGCACCCGGGAGCAGCGGATAGACGACGGGCTCGCCCATCGTCTCGCGCGCGGCGACGATCGCGGCACGGCCGAGCGGCGTGTCGATCGGGCTCTTCGCCGGCGGGACGAGGTGCCGCACGTCCATGCGCACGCGTCCGTGCCCGGCGCGGTCGAGATGTGCGCGCAGGAGCGCCGCAACCGCCTCCGGCTGCTGGCCGGGCACGAGGTGCACGTCGACGTTCGCGCGTGCCGTCGCGGTGACGACGCCGGTTCCGGTCTGGACGTCTCCCGCGCCGATCGCGGAGATGTTGATGGTCGGCGTGTAGAGCAGCCGGTCTGCGAGGGCACGCTCGTCGAGACCGGCGAGGTGCGGGCTCACGCCGTCGACGCCGACGTCCCTTCCCGGCGGGGAGACGCTCAGTCCGGCCGTTCGCTCGTCGTCTGTGAACGGCAGGATCCCGTCCTCGAACCCCGGCACGAGCACGTTGCCGTTCGCGTCGACGAGCGACGCGATCGCGTGGACGAGCTCGACGGCGGCCGACCGGAACACCGGTGAGAACGCGGCGTGCTGGTCGCCGGTCATCGTGCGCACCGACAGCTCGAGCAGCACGACGCCGCGGCACCCGAACGCGATCTCCGGGCGGCCGTCGCCGCCGCGGATGAAGCTCTCCCAGAGGCACCAGTCGGCCCGGAGCTCGTCACGGTGGCGGCGGAGCAGCTCCTCGAGACCGGGGCTGCCCACTTCCTCCGCGCCCTCGCACAGCCAGACGATCGTGAACGGCGGCGGGCCGGACAGCGACTCGAGCCAGTGCTCGAGTGCCTGCAGGCGCGCGGTGATGTCGGCCTTGTCGTCACAGGAGCCGCGCGCGACGACCGCGCCGTCGCGCAGCTCCGCCGCGAACGGCGGCGACGACCACGCGCCCCCGTCGCCCGCCGGCTGGACGTCGTAGTGCGTGTAGACGAGCAGACGCTTCTCGCCGCTCCCGGCGAGCGTGGCCAGGAGCGCGGGCGCGTGCCCGGCTACGTCGACGCGGCTGACCGAGTCGAAGAGACGCTCGAGCCTGGGCTCGACCCAGTCGGCCATCCGCGTCGCAGCGTCCAGGTCACTCGAGACGGACGGGATGCGGCAGGCCTCCCGCCACTCCTCGACGAGCCGGTCGCGGTTCGCGTCGATCCAGGTGTCGAGGCTCACGCTTCGAGCTCGTACGGGTAGTCGGTCAGGACCTCCGCGCCGTCCTCGGTCACGAGCACGAGGTCCTCGAGGCGGACGCCGCCCAACCCCTGCCGGTAGCAGCCCGGCTCGACCGCGAGCACGTCGCCGGCGACGAGCTCGCCCTCGCCGGGGGCGAGATGCGGCGCCTCGTGCACCTCGAGCCCGACGCCGTGCCCGAGGCTGTGGAAGAAGCCGTCGAGCAGCACCGTGCCCGGCTGCTTGGAGAGGAGCGTCGGCTGCCCCGCCGCCTCGAACACCTCAGCGGCCGCGCGATGCACCTCGGCGGTGCGTGCCCCGGGCCGGATCGCGGCGACGCTGCGCTCCAGTGCGACCTTGCACAGCCCGTGCCATTCGCGCAGCTCGTCGCTCACCGGACCGACGACGAACGTGCGCGTCATGTCGGTGAAGCACGCCGACTCACGGTCGCGCGGCCAGATGTCGACGGTGATCGGCTCGCCCCAGCCGATCGCGCCGGATCCCATGTGGTGCCCGATGCAGGTCTGCGGCCCGTGCGCGACGATGAACTCCTCGGCACTCGTGTCGTTGGCGACGAAGGCCGCGGCCGCGGCGGCCTTCAGGAGCTCGGAGGTCAGCGGCTCGCCGCGGCTCACGAGCTGTCCGTCCACCTGCTCGGCCGCGCGCAGGAGCTCCGCTATGGCGCGTACGCCGGCCTCCGCCGCCCGTTGCGCCCGCCGGATTCCCGCGAGCTGGTCGGGCGTCTTGACCCGGCGCCGCCGCTCGAAGAGGTCGCGGTCCGGCACGACGTCGATCCCCGCGGCGCGCAGGTAGTCGGCGAGCTCGAGCGGGAAGTCCGCCGGCACCGCTGCCGCGTCGACGCCGAACCTCTTGCAGCCGCGCAGCGCGACTTCGAGCGCGACCTCGCCGTCGCCCCGCCCCTCGGCGCGCAGCTCGTCGTAACCGAGGTCCTCGAGCGGGACGACCTCGAGCCCGTCGATCTCGCGCATCCGGGCGACCTCGAGCGACCGGATGACCGCGAACCGCGTCGCGCCGGTCTCGCCGTAGAGGAAGCGGTCCGCGACGGCGTGCGGCACCTCGCGGCGGAGCTCGGGCGAGCGGACGGTGTCGGCGAACATCAGGACGTTCGGCATGGCTTCTCCTCGGTCGCGGCGGGACGTTTGATCTTGAGCTGCGGCGCCGTGGCGCTGCGGTCGGCGTCGTGCAGCCAGCACGCGGCGGTGCGCCCGTCGGAGAGCGCAAGGAGCGGCGGCACCTCCCGGTCGCAGCGCTCGAACCGGTAGGGGCACCGCGGGTGGAAGCGGCACCCGGACGGCGGACGCGCCGGGTCGGGCACCTCGCCCGGAAGCGCCTCCGGCATCTCGCCCCGACCGTCGGCGTGCGGAATCGCCGCGATCAGCGCCTGCGTGTAGGGATGCAGCGGCTCCCGCCACATCGCCTCGGCCCGCCCCTCCTCGACGATCTCGCCGAGATACATCACGGACACCGAGTCCGCTGCGTACCGCACGATCGCGAGATCGTGCGAGATCAGGAGCAGGCCGATCTGCTCCGTGCGGGCGAGCGTGATCAGAAGGTTTGCGAGCTGCGCCTGCGCCGAGGCGTCGAGCGACGACAGCGGCTCGTCGAGGACGATCACGGAAGGCCGCGCGGCGAGGGCGCGCGCGACGGCGATCCGCTGCCGCTGGCCGCCGCTGAAGCGGTGCGGGTAGCTGTCGGCAGCCGCGGGGGTGAGGCCGACGCGATCGAGGAGGCTGCCGACCTCGCGCTGGCCGACACGGCGGCGGACACCGGCGGCGACCATCGCGTCGACGAGCTGCGCGCCGACCGTGCGGCGGGGGTTGAGCGACGAGAACGGATTCTGGAACACCATCTGCAGGCCGACGAGCTCCCTGGCCCGGGCGCGCTTGCCGAGAGGCTGTACGTCGTGCCCGTTGAAATGCACGCTTCCCGAACGGACGGGCACGAGTCCGACCGCCGCCCGGGCGAGCGTGGACTTGCCGCAGCCGCTCTCCCCGACGAGCGCCACGATCTGCCCCGGCTCGACCCGCAGGCTTGCGCCCGCGACGGCACGCACGGGTGCGCGACCGCGTTGCTCGTAGACCACCTCGACCTGCTCGAGCTCGAGCACGCGGCTCATTCCTCCCCGGCGAACGGATCGACGGGACAGGCGAAGGACCGGCTGCCGTCCACGAGGAGCGGCGGCACGTCGGTCGTGCACGAGGCGACCGCGTAGGCGCACCGCGGGTGGAACGCACAACCGGCGGGATAGGCGCCGACCGCCGGCGGCGAGCCGGGAATCGCGACGAGCGGCGTCGCCCGCGACGACTCCGGATGCGGCAGTGCCCCGATCAGGGCCTTCGTGTACGGATGGCGCGGCCGCCGGAGCACGTCCTCGCGGGGGCCGTGCTCGACGACGCGCCCCGCATACATGACGAGCACCTCGTCCGCGATCGCCGACATGACGCCGAGGTCGTGGGTGATCAGGATCACCGCCAGGTTCTTCGTGCGGCGCAGCTCGTCGAGCAGGTGGAGGATCCCCGCCTGCACGGTTACGTCGAGCGCCGTCGTCGGCTCGTCGGCGACGAGCAGCTTCGGGTTGCACGCGAGCGCGGCCGCGATCGCGATGCGCTGGCGCATCCCGCCCGAGAAGTGGTGCGGATAGGCATCGAGCGCCCGCTCCGGGTCGGGGATCCGCACGTCGGCGAGCAGCGCCGCGGCATGCTCGAGCGCGCGGCGGCGCGAGTAGCCGAGGTGATGGCGGACGTGCTCGCTGAGCTGGCGCCCGACCGTCATCATCGGGTGGAGCGCCGTCATCGGATCCTGGAAGACCATCGCGATCTCGCGCCCGCGGATGTCGCGCAGCGAGCGCTTCGACATCGACAGGAGCTCTCGCCCGGCATAGGTCGCGGTTCCCTCGACGAGCGCGCCCGCCGGGAGCAGCCCGAGCAGGGCGAGCACCGACATCGTCTTGCCGCTGCCGCTCTCGCCGGCGACACCGAAGACGCTGCCGGGCTCGACGGCGTAGCTGATGCCGTTGACGACGAGCGCCGGCCCGCTTCGCGTCGGCAGCCGGACCCGCAGCTCGTCCACCTCGAGGAGCGCGCTCACAGCGCCCTCTTCACGTCGCGGCTCGCGGAGCGCGGGTCGAGCAGGTCGCGGAGGCTGTCGCCGAGGAAGTTGAACGCGAGCACGGCGGTGAAGATCGCGAGCCCGGGGAACGTGCTCAGCCACCAGTTCTGGAAGTACTCGGTCCCCGTGGAGACCATCTGCCCCCACTCCGGCGACGGCGGCTGCGCACCGAGCCCGAGGAAGGACAGCCCGGAGAGGAGCAGGATCGCGTTGCCGAGGTCGAGCGTCGCGAGCACGATCACCGGCCCGATCACGTTCGGCAGCACGACCCGCAGGAGCGCCGAGCGAGCCGAGGCCCCGAGCAGCCTGCTCGCCTGCACGTACTCCGCCTCCGCGGTCGCGAGCACGAGGCCGCGGACGACGCGCGCGTAGGTGGGCCATGACACGAAGACGAGCGCGAGCACCGCGTTCCGGAGGCTCGGCCCGAGCGAGGCCGTGACCACCATCGCGAGGATGATCGCCGGGAACGCGAACACGAGGTCGGTGAGCCGCATGATCATGCCGTCCACCCACCCGCGGAAGTACCCGGCGATCAAGCCGAGCACGGTGCCGACGAAGACCGAGAGGGCGACGAGCAGCATCGCGAGCGGCAGCGAGAGCCGCGCCCCGTACAGCACGCGGCTGAGCACGTCGCGACCGAGCTCGTCGGTCCCGAACAGGTGGGCGCGCGAGGGATGAGCGAACGGCAGGAAGTTCTGCGCCAGCGGGTCGTGGGGCGCGATCAGCGGCGCGAAGACCGCGATCACGAGCCACATCAGTGCGATCGCCGCGCCGGCGACCGCGAGCGGCTGGCGCCATGCGGAGGAGAGCGTGCCCGGCCGCTGCCGGCGCAGACGCAGGCGCGGGCGAGGCGGCGCGGTGAGCGGCGCGAGCTCGGTCATGTCACCCGGATGCGCGGGTCGATCACGCCGTAGAGGATGTCGACGATGAAGTTGACGACGATGTAGACGAGCGCGACGAAGAGGCTGACGCCCATGATCGCCGGCAGGTCGAGCGACGTCGAGCTGTGGTAGGCGTACTGGCCGATTCCCGGCCACGCGAAGATGTTCTCGACGAGGACCGACCCGGTCATCACGTTTGCGAAGGCGAGCCCGATCACCGTGATCAGCGACGTCATCGCTGCGCGGAGCACGTGACGGAAGACGACCGTGCGCTCCGGCAGCCCGCGCGCCCGCGCGCCCTGGACGTACTCCTCCTCGATCACCTCGAGCACCGCCGAGCGCGTGTAGCGCGTCAGAAGGCCGACGTTGAAGAGCGCAAGCACGAGCGCGGGCAGGATCAGGTGCCGCGCGGCGTCGGAGAACGTCGACCACTGACCGGCGACGAGCGCGTCGATCGTGTAGAAGCCCGTGTGGTGCGGCGGCGCGAAGACGCCCGGATCGAGCCGGCCTCCGCCGGGCACCCAGTTCAGCCGGAAGAAGAACACGTACAGGCAGATCAGCGCCAGCCAGAACGTCGGCACGGAGATGCCGCCGAGCGAGACCACTCGCAGCACGTGGTCGGTCAGCCGGTTGCGGTGCGTCGCCGCGAGGATCCCGAGCCCCACCCCGACGACGACGGCGATCAGCATCGAGAGGAGCGCGAGCTCCGCCGTCGCGGGAACGAACTGTGCGAGGTCGTGGCGCACCGCGTCGTGCGTCTGCTGCGACTCGCCGAGGTCCCCGTGCAGCAGGTTCTCGAGGTAGCGCAGATACTGGACCGGCAGCGGCTTGTCGAGCCCGTAGTGGTGGCGGAACGCCGCGACGACCTGCGGGTCGGACTGCGCGATCTGCCCGAGATTCGAGCGGATCGGGTCGCCCGGCACGAGCTGTGTCAGCGCGAACGCGACGAGCGTGATCCCGATCGAGAGTGCGACGAGGGCCGCGAGACGCCGGGCCACGAACCGCAGGAGCGGCCGGGACGGCACGAAGCGCCGTCCCGGCCGCAGCGCGACCCCAGAGCTAACGGGTGCCGACGGAGCGGACGTCAATCAACCACGTGAAGTTGAGGACCGCATTGGTGAGGTTCTTGCTGGCGACGATCGCCTGCGACGGCTGGAAGAGCGGGATGAACGGGCTGTCCGCGTTCAGCTTCTGCTGGATCTGGCGGTAGAGCGCCGCCCGCGGCTTGTCCGCGATCGTCCGGAGCGCCTTCTTTCCGAGCGCTTCGAGCGCGGGATCGGCACCGGCCTTCCAGTTGACGCGCAGGGCGGCGTGGCCACCCGGCAGGAACACCTGGTAGTCGTTCGGGTCGGGATAGTCCGGCCCCCAGTAGGACTGGGTCATCTCGTCCTTGCCCGCTGCATACTGCTGCAGCATGGCGTTGACGGGCAGGCCCTGCAGGCTGACGTCGATCCCGGCATCGGCGAGATTCGCCTTCGTCTTCTGGGCGAGCACGCCGAAGTCGATGCCGTTGATCGTGAGACCCGCGGGATAGGTCAGCTTGATCGCAGGATTCGCGATCCCGGAAGCCGCAACCTCGGCCTTGGCCTTCGCGATGTTGCGGTGGGCTGCGAACCTCGCGGGGAGTGCCCCGAGGAACACCGAGGGCACCATGCCCGCCGCCTGGATCGAGCCGGGCCCGCCGAGCCGCGCGAACGCCGGGTAGTCGAGCGCGAGGCGCACGGCCTTGCGGATGTGCGGGTTCGACGTCACCGCCGAGACCGACGGCGACACGTTCATGTCGATGTTGAAGAGGTTCGGCGACGGGTTGATGCGAACCTGCACCGACGAGCGCCCCTTCAGCGTGTTCGCCTGCTGCGAGGAGAGATCGAGCGCGATCTCGTTCTGCCCACGCTGCACGTTGAGAAGCTGCGTCGGAGCGGTCATGTTGCGAAGGACGACGGTCGAGAACTTCGGCTTGGCACCCCAGAATGTCGGGTTCGCGACGAGGATGATCTGCTGGCTCGTCGAGAACTGCTTGAGGGTGAACGGGCCGCTGCCCGCCGACTGCCCGTCGAGGAACTTCTCTGCCTTGTCCTTCTTGTCGGCACCGACCGCGTCCGTGCCGCCGTGCGCACGCACGACCGCCGAGTTGACGATGCCGAGCGCGGGGTTCGCGAGGATGCGGGTCAGCGCCGGATTCGGCACGGACGAGACGAGAACCACGGTGTCGCTCGTCGGCGCCGAGACCTTGACGTTGTCCAGGAGGAACGATCCGCTGACCTTGAGGTTGATCAGCCGACGGAAGCTGAAGAGAACGTCCTTCGACGTCAACGGCGAGCCGTCGGAGAAGCGAACGCCGTGCCGGAGGTGGAACACGAAGCGCTTGGCGCTGTTCGAGACCTTCCACGACTTGGCAAGCCAGGGCACCGGCGTCGTTCCCGCGCCCTTGAAGGTGACGAGCGTGTCGTAGAGCGCATGCGCGACGATCGATCCGGTCGGGTCGAACTCACGCTGCGGGTCGGAGGTGCGGATCACGAACGAGTTGTCGATCACGAGCGTGCCGCTCGCCTGCGATGCACGCGTCGCTGCACCGCCGCTCACCGCCGCGGCAAGTGCCGCCACGATCGCGACGACGATCAGGGCCAGCACCACACCGATGCGGGACGCGCGCGGCCGAGCTGAAAAACGGGTTGTACTCATGCCACTCCTCTCAGTCCTGAGGTCTCATTCATCGCCTAGACGATCTGACGTTCGTGGACGAGCTTTCGACGTCCGAACCGCTCGAGGGAGAGCTCCTCGAGCGACGGATGCAGCTGCTCGCCGGCAACGGCCGCGGCGATCCGCCGTCCCACGGCGGGCGCCATCATGAAGCCGTGCCCGCTGAACCCGACGGCGAGCCACAGCCCGTCGAGGCCGTCGACGGAACCCAGGATCGGGTGATGATCCGGCGTCACGTCGTAGAACCCCTCGACGAGATGCTCGAAGGGGACGAACTCGAGCAGCGGCAGGAGCGTGCGGATCCCCGCCGCCACGGTCTCGCGCCAGTGGCGTCTCCCCGACTCGGGATCACCGTCGGCGCTCAGGTCGCTCGCGAGGACGCGGCCGTCGGCAAGCTGCTTCGCGGCGAACCGCCGCTCACCGGCGACGACGAGCGGCTCGAGCAGCCGCTCCTCGATCGGCTTGCTGAAGAAGAGGTACCGGGCCTCCTTCTGGATCGGGACATCGAGGGCGAGCGACTCGAGCAGGGCGGGCGTGCCGTAGCCGGCCGCGACGACGACCTGTGCCGCGCGCGCCGACGTCCCGTCGGCAAGCTGCAGCAGCCACCCGCCGCCGTCGGGCTCGAGCCGCCAGACGTGCGCATGCTCGATCCTGACGCCGTCGCGCTGGGCCGCCTCGGCGAAGGCCTCGACGACGCCCTGCGGCTTGTCGAAGTATCCGTCCTCGCCGCAGTAGGAGCCGCCGAGCATGCCGTCGGCCGAGAGCCCGGGGACGAGTGCCTCCGACTCGGCCGCGGTGACGATGCGCGACGGGATGCCGAGCGAGTTCTGCAGCGCGACGTTCGCGGCGAGCCCGGCGAGGGTCTCCTCCGAGTCGGCGACGAACAGGTAGCCGCCCTGGTCGAGTCGCGGCGCAACCCGCGTCTCGAGCCGCGCGGCGATGTCCCGGTAGAAGGCGACCGACTCGAGCGCGAGGTCGCAGCTCACCCTCGTGCTCCACTGCTGCCGGACACCGCCGGGCTGGACGCCCGATGCCTCGGCGCCGACGCCGGATCGTTCGTACACGGTGACCGGGCCGACCGACCGTCGAGCGAGGTGCCAGGCGACCGAGAGCCCGGTGATCCCGGCGCCGACGATCGCGACCTCGGACGTCTCAGGCGGCGGGCTCACGCGACTGCTGTGCAGTATTTTGCATGAAGTCCAGCATACTGCCGAGCGGCGGTGGCTCCTGTCAAGCGGGCTGGGTCAGGCGGGGAGGATGAAGGCGACCTCGCCGAGCCGGCGGTGCCCCGCCACCGAGGGGTGATTCCCGTCGGCCGTCCAGTCCTCGCGCATCCTGCCCGGGCGGTCCGGGTCCTCGAGCGTCTCGTAGAACGGCATCACCGGCACCTGCTCCTCGTCGCCGAGCGCGGCGATCAGCTCGTTCAGGCGCCGGATCCGCGGGTCGGCGTCCGGCCAGCCGCGGTTCCACGGCAGGACGTTCACGAGCGCGACGCGAAGGCCGCGCTCCTTGCCCCGCCGCACGAGCTCCTGCAGGTTGGCGGCGGCGGCGTCGAGGCTGCGTTCGTGCACGACGTCGTTGATCCCGCCCTGCACGACGAGGACGTCGGCGCCCCCGGCGGCCGCCTCGAAACGCCGTAAGATCTCGTCCGTGCACTCGCCCCCGACACCGTGGTTTCGGAACTCGATCCTCGGATCGGCGCGGGCGGCCCAGTAGAGGTATTGGCTCTGGGGATCGTCACCCTCGTCGAGGCGCCGCACGGGATCCGGGTCCCAGCCGGGGTTCCCGGCAGTGATCGAGTCGCCGAGCGCCGAGACGACGATCCTCTCGCCGGCCGGGCCTGCCTGCCCTCCGTTCACGCCAACCTCCTGCCTCGCCTCTGGTGAACATACTGCAGGGGCACTATTATGTTCAAGAGGTGGGACGCGGTGGCCGCTGAGCACATCCTCGGGGCGACGCTCCGCGCAATCCGGACCTCCCGGCGCCTCTCGCTCGCGTCGGTCGCCGAGGCGACGAACATCTCCCCCTCGTTCCTCTCGCTCGTCGAGCTCGGCAAGAGCGACATCACGATCGGCCGCCTGACCCGGCTCGCGGAGTTCTACAAGATCTCCTTCGCGGATCTCCTCGGCGGGGCCGACACGACGGACGCGGAGATCGTGCGCACGCACGAGCGGCAGCTGATCCACTCCCCGGCGGAGGGGATCGACGTCTATCTCCTGACGTCGGACACGCGGCGCACCATGATGCCGATGCTCCTCGTCTTCGAGCCGAGCGCCGAGCTGGCCGAGTACGGCCGCCACGAGGGCGAGGAGTTCGTCCACGTGATCGAGGGCTCACTCGTGCTCGAGATCGAAGGCTCCGACCTGCGGACGCTCGAGACCGGGGACAGTGCCTACTACTCGGCCGAGCGCCCGCACCTGTTCCGCAACGCGAGCGGCAAGAAGCCGCTGCGGCTTGTCTGCGTCGACTCGCCGCCGCCGACCGTCTGAGCAGTCACCCGGAGACGATCGCGTCGAGCTCGACCTCGACGAGCACGCCCTCCGGGATGAACCCGGCGACGTAGAACGTCGAGTTCGCCGGCTGCACGTCGGCGAAGAGCTCGCGGTGCGCGTCGACCGCGCGGCGCCACTCGGAGTCGACGCTCAGGTACATCCGGGTCCGCGTCACATGCTCCGCGCCGCCGCCGAGCTCCCGGACCGCTGCGAGCGCACGCTCGAACGAGAGCCGCGTCTGCGCGTACGTGTCGCCCCGATGCAACGCGACCCCCTCCTCCCCGGTCGGCGCCGTCGCGCTGACGGCGATGTGGTCGCCGACGCGAACCGCGCGCGAGTATCCCGCCGCGTCCTCGAAGCCACCGGTGCGAAACGTGGTGCGCACGACGGCGAACGCTACGGGATCGGCAACGGGTCGCGCTTCGCCTGCTCCTGCGCGGCGAGCCGCTCGGCGCGCTGCTTGATCCCCTGCAGCATCTTGCGCTCCATGATCAGCGAACCGGCCTCCATCGGGATCATCCCGATCCGGTCGGTCAGCCGCGGCAGCCGGAAGCGGTTGCGACTGACGAGGCGCGTTTTCTCGTCGCGCTCCTCGAGGACGAAGCTCCAGACCCAGTTCCCGTCCGCGGAGCGGAGGGCGAGCACGCGCTCGGGCTCGACCCGCTCGAACCGCATCCGGTTTCGGCCGTACCCGAAGCCGTCGCCGATCGTCGGATGTTGGTACTCGGGGAGGACGCGGTCGACCGAGTGCATGTTCAGGCCGAGCAGGTTCTCGACGAAGTCGTAGGTGTAGGCGCCGCCGCGCGGAGACGGCCCCATCTGCGCAATCCACGGCCACACCGCAGACGCCGGGGCGTCGATCGTGATCGCGCGCGTCGCGACGCCGTCGGCGTCCGCGAGCAGCTCGTCGCCCGGGAGGCGCGCCTCGGCCTCTGCGGGTGTCGCGCCCCAGGTCAGGATCGGGCGCCGCAGGAGCTTCGCGTAGGCGAGCGCGGCGCCGGCGGCGAGCGCAGCAGCCCGCAGCAGGGTCTTGATCGACATATCGAGTCCTCCTTCTGTCGCAGGAATCCGGGTGGTCCCAGGGTCGCGTGTCGCGAGCACGGTGGAATCCGCGTGATGCCCGATCCCGGGGTGTGGCGAACTACGGGAGCCGGGGGTAGCCGTGGGCCTGGAGCCGGCGAATGCGCTGCATCCGTCAGCCCCAGGCGCCCGGCGTGCGTCCGGCGTCGGGCCTGCTCATGGTCTCGTTCGCAGGCGCCGGTGCCGAACGTCGAGTGCGGCGTGGGCCAGGACGGAGAGTCCCGACAGCCTCTCCGCGACGCGAAGCGGCGGCAGCTGTGGCCGGTGCAGCGGTTGCTGCGCGGCCCCGGCCAGCCGCTGCACACGTTCGTCGTGGAGCAGGCGGCGAACTTCAGGCTGATGAGAAAGCATGGTGTTCCTCCTTTCGCGGTGTCGGCGTGTGGGTGACGGGTCGGTGCGCGGGATTCGGTGTCACGGCGTGCGTTCTCCTTCCGAGACGGATCGTGTTTTTTCGGGCGCCTGGACGGCGCCGTCGGGAGAGGACGTCGGTCGAGAGAGCGAGGCGGTCGGGCGGCGGAGCGCCCTCCCCCACGCCGTCTGCGCGGGTCAGTCCTCTACGAGGTGGGCTTCGGCGAGCCCTGCGCGGCCGTGCTGATTACGCCGCGGCGGGAAGCCAGAAGCCGCAGTTCGCAATCGCTTCGGTGCTCGACATTCCGACCTCCCTTCAAGTGTCGGCCGAAAACCGGCCGGAGACGAAGCCAAGGTTTCTACCAGCAGCACGTCGCCGTGTCAAGTGCGGAGGTCGTTCGATCGAGCAGGTCACGCTCAGCGCGAGAGCGTGCCTCGCTTGATCTGCGCAAGCTCGTTCGACCAGGACGAAACCGAGCCGATGTTCGCTTTCGTGATCAGGCGCGGCGCCCGCACGACGACGTTCGGAAGCGGCAGGTTCTGCTTCGTGAGCACGTCGTAGGCTGCGTTGTCGCTCTCGCCGACGACGGCGACGAGCAGCGGCGCCGCGACGCGCGCTACGCGACGATCCTCGAGGAGCTCCCGTACGGCTCGCGCCAGCCGATCTGGAGTACGACGTCCGGGAGGCGCTCGCGAAGCTCCGCTGAGGAGCCTCTAGAATCTCCCCGTGCAGGCCGACCCAGCAACTCCCGGCCCGGGCCCGAGGAGTGCAGAGCGGCCGATCCGCGCAGCCGAGCTCGTCGGCGCGCTTTCGCTCGCGACTGATCTCGGCACGGGGCAGCCGCTCGAGCATGCCCTTCGGACTGCCGTGCTTGCGGTACGCCTCGGCGAGCTTGCGGGGGCGTCCGCGGCAGAGCTCCGCGACACCTACTACGTCGCACTCCTCCATGCGGCCGGGTGCACGTCGAACGGACACGAGGCCACGTTGCTCTTCGGCGAGGACATCGAGCACCGGGCGGCCTTCTTCCTGATCGACCCGGCCGACGCGACGCAGGTCGTCGCGTTCTACCGTGGCCATGTCGCGCCCGGCCGAGCGCCCGAGGTGCGCGAACGGATGGTCGAGGCGGCGCTCTCCGATCCGACGAGGGCGGCTGACTCGTTTGCCGCGATGTGTGAGGTGGCGCAGCGATTTGCCGGATGGCTCGACCTAGGGCCTGGAGTCGAGGCGGGGCTGGAGTATGTCTTCGCACGCTGGGACGGCCGGGGCTGGCCGAGAAACGTCGCGGGCGCCGCATTGCCGCTGCCGGCGCGTCTTCTCCACGTGGCGCGGGACTTCTCGCTCTTCCTCTCCGCCGCGGGCCGCGACGATGCGTGCGCTGTCCTCGAACGTCGAGCCGGCGAGGCATATGAGCCCCGGCTCGTGGAGCTTGCCGTGAGCGACTACGACAACGCCCTTTCCGAGCTGGACGAGACACGAATGTGGGACCACGCGCTCGAGAGCGAGCCGTTTCCGCAAATCCATCTCTCGCGGGAAGGAATCGACGCAGGTTTCGGCGCTGTTGCCGCCCTGACGAATCTCAAGTCGCCTTGGCTACGAGAGCACTCGACCGGCGTCGCAGAGCTCGCCGAGGCGGCCGCCTGGCGCCTCCGGCTGTCGCCGGACACGGTCACGGAGCTGCGGCGCGCGGCCCTCGCGCACGACCTCGGCCGCGTCGGCGTGTCGAACGCGATCTGGGAGAAGCCCGGCCCGCTCGGGTTCGGCGAGTGGGAGCGAGTCCGTCTGCACCCGCACTTCACCGAGCGTGCGTTCGCACAGTCGCCGACCCTTGCCCCGATCGGGCTCCTCGCAGGCTCTCACCACGAGCGGCTCGACGGCTCCGGATACCCTCGCGGCGTTCGCGGCGGCGCGCTCGACCTACCGGCGCGCCTGCTCGCCGCGGCCGACTGCTACTCGGCCATGGTCGAGGCGAGGCCGCACCGGCCGGCACTCGAGCCCGTGGCCGCCGAGGCCGAGCTGACACGCGAGGCGGCGGAGGGGCGACTCGATCCGGAGGCGGTCGACGCCGTGCTCGCCGCCGCCGGCCACGAGGTCCGAAAACGCGCCCGCGAGCTGCCGGCCGGCCTCACTCAGCGCGAGCTGGAAGTGCTCCTCGCGGTCGCGCTCGGGCGATCGAACCAGGCGATCGCCGACAGCCTCGGCATCTCTGCGAAGACCGTCGGGCATCACGTCCAGCACGTCTACGAGAAGGCGGGCGTTCGCAGTCGCGCAGCCGCGACGGTCTGGGCCTTCGAGAACGACCTCGTGCACGTGCGATAGGGCATTCGCCCGATGCGGCGAGGCCGCCCGCGGATCACACTCGTTCGGACAGTTCGCGCCGACCCGCGGCGCGAAGAGACGAAAGGAGCGGAGAAGTGATCCTCGCAACGACCACGGTCGAGAATCTCGATCAGTTCGTGAAGATCTACGCGACGACGGGCGCCGAGAAGCGCAAGCTCCACGGGTCGAGGGGCTCCACCGTCTTCCGCGACCCCAACGAGGAGGACCGCGTCTGGGCGATCTTCGACTGGGATCTGGACGGGTGGAAGAGCTTCGCCTCGGACCCCGAGGTCCCCGCGATCATGCAGGACGCCGGCCACAAGAACAGGCCCCAGGTCACCGAGCTCGTCGGCCGCTTCGACGCCTAGCTCGCGCTCTTCGAGGCACGGCAGGCTGCTCGCTCGAACTTGCGACTCGAGCGACAGCCCGCCGACCCGCTTCAGTCGTTCGAGTGCGAGTCATCCTCGGTTGCGCCTTCCAGATCTCTTCGACTGGCCCACTGCGGGCTGCCCGAGCCGATGATGATCATGGACCTGAGGGGAGTTCTTTCAAACCCTCCCGAGAAACTCCAGGCGCTGTTCGATAGGGGTGACGGTGGCGACCGTGTCGTTGCTAGACGAGACTAACGGCGTGCAAACACCCGAGGTCAGCTATGCGCGCAGCGGCGAGGTCTCCGTTGCCTATCAGCTCGTAGGGGCCGGTCCTCACGATTTGGTCTTCATCCGCGGGATCGCTGGGGATCTGCTTTCGACCTGGGAGCAGCCATTGCTCGTACGCCACGTCGAGGGTCTCTCGGCTCACAGCCGCGTGCTGATGCTCGACAAACGCGGGACAGGTCTCTCCGATCGTGTGCGGGAGGTGCAATCGCTCGAGACTGCGATGGATGACATCCGCGCCGTGATGGACGAGGTTGGCTCCGAGAGGGCTGTTCTCTGGACGGGTACGAGCAGCACGGGCATCAGCGTCCTCTTCGCGGCGACCTATCCCGAGCGGTGTGCAGGTCTTGTCCTGTTCGACCCGAGCGTCAAGGGGATCCGTTCCGCCGACTACCCGTGGGCTCCGAGCGAGGAGGAATGGCGTCAGAGGCTGGTGGACGTGCGCCGCGGCTGGGGCGAACGCGGCTATCTGAAGAACCTCGCCGACGAGTGGGCGCCCGAGGTCGCCGAGGATGGGGCCTTCCGCGAGTGGTTCATCTGGCATATGCGCCGCAGCCTCAGCCCCGGCGCGGCTTTGACCGCGTTCCGAGCCGCAATGGAACTCGACGTCAGCGATGTCCTCGCCGCCGTCCGCGTGCCGGCGCTTGTGATTGCCCATCCGGCGCGTCCCGGCCCCGCCCACTACATCGCTGAGCGGATTCGTGGTGCCGAGATTGCTGAACTGCCGCCGCTCCGAGGCCTCTATACCTGGGTTGACGACGACGCACACCGAGCGACGATGGAGGCGACGGAGCATTTCGTGTCGCGCCTCGCCCGACCGGTCAACGTCGAACGCGTCCTGGCGACCATTCTCTTCACCGACATCGTCGGCTCGACCGAGCTGGCGGCACGAATCGGAGACTCGGCGTGGCGTGAGCTTCTCCAGAAGCATCACGCGATCGTCCGTCGCGAGCTCGCGCGATTCCAGGGCCGGGAGATCGACACAGCAGGAGACGGATTTTTCGCTTCCTTCGACGGACCCGCCCGTGCCGTTCAAGCCGCCGCTGCCATCCGCGATGCGCTCGGGGCGCTCGAGATCCAGATCAGGTCAGGGCTCCATACTGGCGAGTGCGAGGTGAGCGACGGCAAGATCGCAGGAATCGCCGTCTCGATCGGATCGCGCATTTCTTCACTTGCAGGCCCCGGCGAGGTCATGGTCTCCAGCACGGTCAAGGACCTCGTCGCCGGCTCAGGCCTTGGGTTCGAGGATCGCGGTGACCATCAGCTCAAGGGCATCCCCGATGTGTGGCGCCTCTTCGCTCTCTCCACCTGAGGACGTTCCGTAGCACGTTGTCGGACCGACAACAAAATGGAGGCGGCGGGAATCGAACCCGCGTCCGCGGACGCACCGGATTGAGCGTCTACAAGCATAGGCCGCCGTTTGAGTTCGCTCGCCGGCCGGTTGGCGACCGACCTACCGTCGAGCTAGCCCTCCTGAAATGTCGCGCCGCCGACGAGTGGCTCTTCTTTGGCGCCGAGCCCGCTTGTTGATGCCGCTTCCGGGACGCGGGCTTGCCCGGGGCGACACGCTAGCTAGTCGTGAGACTAGGCAGCGAGTGCGAGATCGTGATCCGCACTTGCGTTGTTTCCGGTGGTTTTACGAGGCCGACCGGATACCTCGGCTTGCAGCTCAACCGGAGAACCGACCACGTCGAAGCCATGGCGCCCCCGTATGTCTGTCCCGGAATGGTAGCCGGGATCTATGGATTGGTCGGCTGGGCCTCCGGTGCCGCTTCCGACTTCTCGGAATAGATCAGCCAGCCGCCGGCGCCGATCGCGAGGGCGAGGAGGAGGCCGATCCACTCCGGCCAGCGGCGTAGCTCGTTGGCGGTCAGGAACTTGAGGATCCCGAGGGCGAGAACGCCCGCGGCCAGGCCGGCTGCGACGAGCGACTCGGGCACCGGAACCAGCTTGCGCATGTCCGCGGTGCGGTCGCCGAGCAGGAGCATGACCTCCCAGACCAGCAGGGCGATCGTGAAGAGGCCGAGGAGAACGCCGTTCAGCCCGTGCCAGCCGCTGACGCCGACGGTCGTCCCGAGCACGCTCACGCCCTGCCAGGTGAAGAACATCACGATGAAGAGCACCGCCGCGCAGCCGGTGAGGATCCGGTGTGCGAGGCTCATGCTTCGCAGATCGATCTGGCCCATGGTCCGTCCCTTCGCTGGTCGTTTACCCCTCCGGCGACACTAAAAGGTTGTGCCCGCCCGGTCTAGTCCACGACGGGAAGTTCGACGCGGAACGCCTAGCGCCTGCTCTTCAGGGCCCGCTCCATCTGTCGTTTGGCGTCACGCTCGACAACATCCCGGCGCTTGTCGCGCTGCTCCTTGCCGCGGGCGACGGCAAGCTCGACCTTGACCCGCGAATCCTTGAAGTAGAGCCTCGTCGGCACGATCGTCATGCCCTTCTCGCGCACCTGCCCGTAGAGCGAGTCGATCTGGCGGCGGTGCAGGAGGAGCTTCCGCGCCCGCATCGGCTCGTGGTTCGCGCGGTTGCCCTGGTCGTAGGTCGAGATCTCGAGCCCGTTCAGCCACGCCTCGCCGTCGCGGATGTCCGCGTAGGCCTGCGCGAGCGTCGCGCGCCCGTCGCGCAACGACTTCACCTCGGTCCCGGTCAGGACGAGGCCCGCCTCGAAGCGCTCGAGGAGGTGGTAGTCGTGCCGCGCACGCCGGTTTTCCGCGATCAACTTGTCGGCCACGGCACGAGGGTAACGCCCGGGAGAGACTAGGGTCGGACCAGGGTGATGCCGGATAGCCACGGAAACGGTGCCGCGGCAACCTGAGACCCATGGAACACACAGCAGACATCCCAAGCACGAAGCGCCTCGAGCGCCCCACCACCGGCCGCATGTTCGCGGGCGTGTGCGAAGGGCTCGGGCGGTACTTCGACCTCAGCCCGACCTTCTACCGGCTCGGCTTCGTCATCCTCACGCTGCTCGGCGGCGCGGGCCTCCTCGTCTACCTGGCCGCGGTGCTCGTCATCCCGGCGCAGGACAAGGAGAGCTCGATCGCCGCGGAGGCGCTCGCCGAGCGTCGCGACAAGCCGTGGCCGTTGATCGGCCTCGGGCTCGTCGGTGCCGCAGTCGCCGTCCTCCTCGCCCGGGCCACCCTGTGGCCCGTCGCAGGCGGCGGCTGGTTCCTCATCCTGCTCGTCGGCCTCGGCGTCCTCTGGGCGAGCCGGGGCCGGACCCGGGGGCGCATCTTCGTTCGCGTGCTCGTCGCGGCGTTCGTGACCCTCCTCGTCGCCGCGATCGCCGCATTCAGCATCGCGATCGCCTGGTTCGACGTGAGCTTCTCGGACGGCGTCGGCAACCAGACCTACCAGCCGGCGGCCGTGTCGGACCTCAGACCGAGCTACGAGCTCGGCGTCGGCGACCTCGCGCTCAACCTCACGAGCCTCGGCCCCGTCACCGAGCCCACCACCATCCATACGAAGGTCGGAGTCGGCGAGATCCGCATCACCCTCCCGGAGAACCTGCCGGTCGCCGTCAATGCGCACGCGAAGGTCGGCCAGCTCGACGTCCTCGACCAGCATGACGGGGGCCACGACGTCAGCCTCTCCGAGCAGGGCAGCGCCCTGCTCGTGATCGACGCAAAGGTCGGAGCCGGCCGGATCCACGTGGAGCGGGCTCCACGGTGACCGCCGTGTCGGCAGCGCGCTTCGAGCCGAGCAAGGACGATCGCATCGTCGCCGGCGTCTGCGGCGGTCTCGCCGCGACGCTCGGCGTCGACGCGACGCTCGTCCGGCTCGTCTTCGCGCTGCTCGCCCTCGCCGGCGGCTCCGGCGTCCTCCTCTACGTGGCGCTGAAGTTCTACGCCGACGGCCGCGTCGTCATCGGCGCGACGCTCGTCGCCGCCGCGGCAGCGATGCTCCTCCTCGCGATCGGCCTCTCGGCCACCGCCGTCGTCGGCGTCAGCCTGCTCGTCGCCGGCCTCGGCGTGATCCTCGTGCGCGGCGGTTCGCTCCGGCCGGGCGGGTCGCTCCCGGTGCTCGGGCTCGCGCTCCTCGTCGGCGGGGCGGTCGTCTTCCTCAGCCGCAACGGCGCCTCGTTCAGCCTCGTCGCCCCCGGCTCCCTGATCGGCGCCCTCCTCCTCGTCGTCGGCCCCTGGATCTGGCAGCTCGTCAGCGAACGGAGCGAGCGCATCCGCCTCGAGGAACGCGCCGAGATCGCCGCCCGCATCCACGACTCCGTCCTGCAGACGCTTGCGCTCGTGCAGCGCCATGCCGACGACCCGGCGCGCGTCGCCGCGGTCGCGCGGCGTCAGGAGCGCGAGCTGCGCCGCTGGCTCTACGGCGGCGGCTTGGGCAGCGCCGACACCCTTTCCGATGCGCTCGCGGAAGCCGCCGCCGACGTCGAGGAGCTGCACGGCGTCCGCGTCGAGCTCGCGAGCGCCGGCGACGCCCCGCTCGACGATGCCGTCCGCCAGCTCGTGCTCGCCGCGCGCGAGGCGATGACGAACGCGGCCAAGTTCTCCGGCGCCGGCGAGGTGTCCGTCTACCTCGAGACGGCCGGCGATTCCCTCTCTGTCTTCGTCCGCGACCGCGGGGTCGGCTTCGACCGCGCCTCCGTCCCGCCCGACCGCCGGGGGCTCGTCGAGTCGATCGAGGGTCGCATGCAGCGCGCCGGCGGGACGGCGACGATCACGAGCGAGCCGGGCGAAGGCGTCGAGGTCGAGCTGACGCTGCCTCGGAGGACGTCGTGAAGCGCCGCGTCGTGCTCGTCGACGATCACGAGCTCTTCCGCGCCGGCGTGCGCGGCGAGCTCGGGGATGCAGTCGAGGTCGTCGGGGAGGCCGGCAGCGTCGCCGACGCGGTGCCGCTGATCCTGCAGCTCGATCCCGAGGTCGTGTTGCTCGACGTTCACCTGGGAGACGGCGGCGGCGAGGCCGTGATCGCAGGCGTCGCGCCCGAGCGGCCCGGCGTCAAGTTCCTCGCGCTCTCCGTGTCCGACGCCGCCGAGGACGTGATCGGCGTGATCCGCGCCGGCGCGCGGGGCTACGTCACGAAGACGATCTCGAGCGACGAGCTCACCGATGCCGTCGAGCGGGTCGCGGCCGGCGACGCGGTCTTCTCACCGCGGCTCGCCGGGTTCGTCCTCGACGCGTTCCGCGACGGCGCGCGGGTCGGCGACGATGCGGAGCTCGACGTGCTCACTGCCCGCGAGCGCGAGGTGCTGCAGCTGATCGCGCGCGGCTACCGCTACAAGGAGATCGCGGCGCGCCTGCATCTCTCGGTCAAGACCGTCGAGGCGCACGTTTCGAGCGTCCTGCGGAAGCTGCAGCTCTCCTCGCGCCACGAGTTGACACGCTGGGCGCACGAGCGCCGGTTGATCTAGGTCGCTCGTCCTCGCCCAGCTCGAGCTCGACCTTCCCCTCGCTGCGCGTGATCTTCTCGACGCGCACCTCGATCGCGTCGCCGAGCCGGTAGCTGCGCCCGGTGACACGGCCCTCGAGCGCCGTGCCGAGCTCGTTGATCTCGAAGAACTCGCCGTGCAGCTTGCGGGCCGGCAGGAATCCCTCGAACACCTCACCGAAGCGGACGAAGAGGCCCGACGCGATGAGGCCGGTGATCTCCCCCGCCCAGCGCTCCTGCCACCCGCGTTCGTAGAGCAGCCGCTCGAGCAGGAACGCGAGGCAGATGTCGTCCGCGAGGTACTCGACCTTCGCCGCCTCGCGCTCCCGCTCGGACGCGTGCTCGGCGAGCGACTGCAGGTCCTTCGGCGGCCGGTCGTCCGAGAGCCCGAGCTCGCGCAGGAGCGCGCGGTGCACGACCAGGTCGGGATAGCGCCGGATCGGCGAGGTGAAGTGCGCGTAGGCGCGGCTTGCGAGCCCCGAGTGGCCGAGGTTGCGCGGGTCGTACCGCGCCTGCTTGAGCGCCCGCAGGACGAGTGCCGGGAACGCCTCCCTGCCGCGTCCCGACTCCTCGACGTAGGCGGCGACCCGCTTGGACACGGCGCCGGCGAGGTCGGCGGCCTGCTGCGGCGTCATCCGCTTGGGGACCGGGGGCGTCGGCACGCCGGCATCGACGAGCTTCGCGAGCAGGTGCTCGACCGCCTGCGGGTCGGGCCGCTCGTGCACGCGGTAGAGCGCCTCGCGGTTGCGGGAGGCGAGAAACGCGCCGACGTGCTCGTTCGCGAGGATCATCAGCTCCTCGACGAGCATGTGCGCATGCGGCTCTCCCTCGAGCCACGCCTCCGCGACGCCGCCCTTGCCGTCGAAGCGAAACACGACCTCGGGTGTCTGCACCTGCAGCGCCCCGCGCGCGAACCGGCGGTCGCGGAGCGAGGTCGCGAGCTCGTCGTTCAGCGCCAGCTGTTCGAGGATGATCGGCTCTGCCTCGCGCCGCTGCGCCTCGCCGTAGGTGAGCCGTGCGTCCGATCGGATCACGCTGCGGTAGAACTGCGTCTCCGCGCCGGGCGCGATCTCGACCGTGACGCACAGGCGATCGACGTGTGGGCGGAGCGAGCACAGGTCGTCGGCGAGCTCGTGAGGCAGCATCGGCGCGACCTTCCCCGGCACGTACGTCGAGAACGCACGCTGCGCTGCGCCGCGGTCGAGCGGTGTGCCGGCCCCCACGAAGAAGGAGACGTCGGCGATGTGCACCCAGGCGCGGATGCCGTTCGCCTCGCGGCGGAACGAGAGCGCGTCGTCGAAGTCCTTGGCCGTGTCGGGGTCGATCGTGTACGTCGTGAGCTCGCGCAGGTCGACGCGCCCCTCGAAGTCGGGCTCGGGCGGGTCGTGGGGCTCGAACGGGCGCCGAGCGCCGCGTTCGACGAGGAGCGCCTCGAGCACGTTCCCGACGTCGTCGGCCGGTCCGAGCACCCGCTCGATCCGGGCGCGGCCGCGACCGGGCCGGACGACGGCCAGGTCGCCGTGGCCGACGTCGCCGCTCCCCTTGGCGTCCAGGACGACGGGAACGCCGGGTGTGAAGAACGGGTCGCCGGTGATCAGCCGCCCACGGCGGCTAACTTCGACGACCAGCTCGGCCGTTGAGGAGTCGGAAGGCGGCGGCAAGGGGGTGGGCCGAGCGTACGTCAGGCCGCACGCCGCCGTGCGAGATGTCGGTTCCGGCGGGGGTCAGGTAGCGCGCGACGGTCAGCTTCAGCGCCGCTCCCGACCGCAGCTTCACGATCTGCTGCACGAGCGACTTGCCGAAGGTGCGCTCGCCGACGATCTGCGCCCGGCCCTGGTCCTTGAGCGCGCCCGCGACCACCTCGGAGGCGCTTGCGCTGTCGCGGTCGACGAGCACCGCGAGCGGTGTCCCGAGGTTCGGGCGGCCGTGGGCGTAGAGGATCACGAGCGGCCGGTGGGCACCGGCGAGCGAGACGACGCTCGCCTTCGGCTGCAGGAAGAGCGAGGCGACCTTGACCGCCTGGTCGAGCAGGCCGCCGGGATTGCCGCGCAGGTCGAGCACGAGCCGTGTCGCGCCGGCCTCGATCAGCCGGTGCAGCGCCTTCGCGGTGTCGCCCGCGCTCCGGTTGGAGAACGACTCGATCTGGATGACGCCGACGCCGTGCTCGAGGCGCGAATGGACGACGGGCAGCTCGAAGCTCTGGCGCTCGATGCGGAAGCTCATCTCCTTGCCGTCGCGCAGGATGCGCAGGCGGACCCTCGTCCCCGGCCGGCCGATGATTCGCCCCATCGCCTCGTCGAAGGACAGCGACGCTGTCGCGGCGCCGTCGACCGCCATGATCGTGTCGCCGGGGCGAATGCCCGCGATCTTCGCGGGGCCCGAGATCGTCCGCCGCACGAGCAACCCGCCGGGCGCCGGCAGGACGGTGACGCCGATGCCCCCGTAGCCGCCGACGAACGCGCGATGCGCGACGCGGTACTGCGACGGGGTCAGATACATGGTGTAGCGATCGTGGAGCGCCGCGATCGTCCCGGCGATCGTCGGCTGCGAGAGCACCGAGCTCGGCAGCGGCCGGTAGTAGCTCGACGCGAGCGCGGAGCGCACCTGCGCGAGGGCGGTCGGGGACCCCGGGCCGCCGGCCGGCCGGAGAGCGAGGCCGACGCCGAAGGCTGCCATCGCCGCGGTCGCCACCGCGAGGACCACCGTCCGCCGCACGATGGCGGGGACCATAGTGGGTATTCAGACCTTGAGGAAGCGGCGCATGGTGATCCCGGAGCCGAAGGCGCCGACGCCGAGGCCGAAAAGCAGGATCACCAGGGAAATCAGGGGGAAGCCCCAGGAGTGGACGTCAGGGTCGTTCGTCAGCCGCGGCACGATCGCAGGCAGCACGGCGGCCTTGCCGATCACGAGGAAGAAGATCGCGAGGAAGGCGCCCACGAGCCCGCAGAACACGCCTTCGAGCATGAACGGCCCGCGCACGAACCAGTTCGTCGCGCCGACGAGCTTCATCACCTCGATCTCGCGTCGCCTCGAGAAGATCGAGAGGCGGATCGTGTTCGAGATGAGAAGCACCGACGCGATCAGCAGCACGCCGGCGGCCAGTATGAAGAAGACGTCGATGTAGTGCGCCACCTTGAGGATCGCGTGCGACTTCTGCTTCGCGTCCTGCACCTTCGCGACGCCCTTCGGCAACGAGCCGTCCGCTTTGACGATCGAGCCGTAGAGCTTGTCGATGTCCTCGCCGCGCTTCGGCTGCACGTTCAGCGAGTCGGGCAGCGGGTTGTACGCGACGCCGGCGACGAGCGCGGGGAAACGGCGCTTCATGTCGGCGAGCGCCTGCTCCTTCGAGACGTAGACGACTCCGTTCGCGGCGACGTACTGGTTCTGCTGCAGCTCGCGCGCGAGGTTGTCCTTGTCCGAGCGCGTCGCGCCCGGCTGGAAGTAGACCTTCACGAGGAGCTCGCTCTTCACGTGCGAGGACCACGAGTTCATCCAGGTCCCGAAGGCGACGAAGAGCCCGAGCAGGAACATGCTGATCAGCACCGTCATCGTCGCGGCAACGGTGGTCGAGAGATTCGCGCCGAGCGACCGCCACGCCTCCGACACGAGCAGCTTGAAGCGCCCGCTCACTCGTAGCCTCCGCGGCGCTCGTCGCGCGCCAGCCGGCCGCCTTCGAGCTGGATCACGCGCTTGCGCATCTTGTCGACCATCTCCCGGTCGTGGGTGACCATCAGGATCGTCGTGCCGCTCCGGTTGATGCGGTAGAGGAGCTGCATGATCCCGACCGAGGTGTCCGGGTCGAGGTTGCCCGTCGGCTCGTCGCAGACGAGGAGCGGCGGGTGGTTGACGAACGCGCGGGCGATCGAGACGCGCTGCTGCTCGCCGCCGGAGAGCTCGTCGGGAAGCGAGTTCGTCTTGTGCGACAGCCCGACCATCGCGAGCACCTCGGGAACCTTCTTGCGGATCGACCCGGCCGATTCGCCCTGCACCTTCAGCGCGTACGCGACGTTCTCGGCGGCTGTGCGGCGCGGCAGGAGCTTGAAGTCCTGGAAGACGCAGCCGATGTTCCGGCGCAGGCGCGGGACGTTCGAGTGCTTGAGGCGGCCGAGCTCCCGTCCGCCGACGACGATCTTCCCGGTCGTCGGGTCGAGCTCCTTGAGAAGCAGGCGCACGAGTGTCGACTTGCCGGACCCCGACGCGCCGACGACGAAGACGAACTCGCCCTTGTCGATGTGGAAGGTGACGTCCTGGAGCGCGACGACGTCCGGCTCGTAGACCTTCGTCACGGCGTCGAAGACGATCATCGACGAGGTACCGGGACGCGTCGCCTCGGGCGGCGCGTCGACGACGACGGTCGTCGTTTGGATGTCTGTCAGATCGGGTTCCTGCACGGTCATTCCGGGGATGCCGCCACCGGCTGCATCGGGGTGCGTGGGTGCGCTCAAGTGTATCCGACGCCCCTACCGGATCCTGCCCGCCGCCCGGGCGAGCAGGTATTCGCGGATGAACGGGTCGAGCTCCCCGTCGAGGACGGCCTGGGCATTTCCCATTTCGTAACCGGTGCGACTATCTTTCACGAGCTGGTAGGGGTGGAGGACGTAGGAGCGGACGGACTCGCCGCCGAAGCCGGTGTCCGCCGATCCTCCCCGTTCTTTCGCGAGCAGCGCCTCCCTCTCCTCTTCCGCCTTCTCGACGAGGCGCGCCTTGAGGACGCGCATCGCCGTCTGCTTGTTCGCCGACTGCGACCGCTCGTTCTGGCACTGGACGACGATTCCGCTCGGAAGGTGGGTGATCCGGACGGCGCTGTCGGTCTTGTTGACGTGCTGGCCGCCGGCGCCCTGTGCGCGGTAGGTGTCGATCTTCAGGTCGCCCTCGTCGATCTCGACGTCGGCGTCCTCGGCGAGGAGCGGTGCCACGATCACGGTCGAGAACGCGGTGTGGCGGCGGTGCGCCTGGTCGAACGGGCTCTGGCGGACGAGCCGGTGCTTGCCCCGCTCGGCCTTCAGGATCCCGTAGGCGTTCTCGCCGGAGACTGTGAACGTCGCCGACTTGAGCCCTGCCTCCTCGCCCGGGCTCGCCTCGAGGAGCTCGACCTCGAAGTGCCGGTTTGCCCCCCAGCGCTCGTACATCCGCAGCATCATCTCGGCCCAGTCCTGGGCGTCCGTGCCGCCGGTCCCCGACTGGAGCGTGACCACGGCGTCGCCCGTGTCGTACTCGCCGTTGAAGAGCGCCGCCTCCTGGAGCCGCTCGAGCTCGGCGCGCAGCGGCACGAGCCCGCCGGCGATCTCGCTCTCCATCTCGCCGCCGTCCAGCTCGGCGAGCTCGGTCGCGTCGCGGTAGTCCTGCAGGAGCTGCCGGTAGCCCTCGAGCCGCCGCGAGGTGCGCGCGTGCTCGGACGAGACCTTCGCCGCCCGGGCCTGGTCGTCCCAGAGCCCCGGCGCGTTCAGCTCGTGCTCGAGCTCTACGAGCCGCTTCTCGAGCGAAGCCGGGTCAAAGGTACTCACGGACCCAGTCGAGCTGGGCCCCGAGCTCGGAGAGCTGGTCCGTGAGGGATTTGCCGTCGTCGGTCATCGCGCCCGGGATGGTAGCGAGGAGGCGACGCGGAGTAGCAGCTCTAGCGGGCACAGGTGCGCCGCGGCGAGATCCCGGTCAGCGTCTGCAGCCCGCGCACGACGTTGACGGCGACGCGCAGGTCGACGAGCCCGGCGTGTGCCGCGAGCAGCCGCAGTGACCCGTCGGGGCCGCGCCAGAGGCAGCCCTGCGAGGTGTGCCAGTAGGGCGACCAGCTCACCTTCACGCGGTACCGCCCGGGCCGGTCGACCTGCGCCACGATCCGCGTCGGCCACATCCAGAGAATGCTCGCATCCCCGCGTCCGGTGATGATCGGCGCGGCGTCCGGCAGCTCGTAGACGTCGACGTGGGCCGAACGGAAGACGCGCACGAGTGCCGTCGTGCCGGAGCGGACGAGCGCGGCCTCGGCCCGCGAGCTGTAGTCGGTGGGAGCGTCCGACAGGACGACGTAGCGCACGCCCTGCGCGCGCAGCCACCTGTCGTAGGCGGCGGCCTGCAACCCGCGGTCGTAGAGCAGCTCGTTCTGCGGAAAGTCGCTCTGCCGGTACCAGCCGCGGACGATCGGGATTCCCGCGTCGGGCAGGTAGGCGGCCGCCCAGTGCTCGGCGGTGTCGACGGCCTCGACCCGGAAGGACGGGCTCAGGTTCGCCCGCAGGTAGTGGATCGCCGGCGCCCAGTAGGCGGCGCGGTGCGCGGGGTCGTTGCCCGCGCGCTGCGCGGTGTGGGCGAGCGCCGACAGGTTCCAGAAGCCCGCCACCGCCACGAGCGGGATCACGAGCAGGATCCGCCGCGGCGCGAGCGCGGCTGCGAGGAGGGCGATCGGGATCGCCGCGTACTTGAGGCGCTCGACGTTCGAGCCGAGGTCGCTCGGGACCGCGAAGGCGACCATGATCGCCGCCAGGAACACGGAGAAGACCCCGAGCAGCCTGCGTGCCTGCGGCACGCGCACCGTGACGCCGATCCCGAGCGCTGCGAACGCGACGCCGGGAAGGAAGTCGGCCACGGAGAACGGAAACCGCCCTTCGCCCGGGAAGAGCCGGCGGAGCGCGAGCTCGAAGGCGGTCGCACCGGCGAGCACGAGCACGGTCGCGCGCCGCGGGCGCTTCTCGAGCGCGCCGCCGGCGAGGACGAGGACGAGCAGCAGGAACGCGAGCGGGCTCGCGAGCAGCGTCAGGAAGACGAGCCCGGCGAAGAGCCGCCGGCGACTCCGTTGCAACGCGTTGACGGCGAGCAGCGCGAGCGCCGCGCCGAGCGCGAACGGGAACGCGGCCGAGAGCACGATCCCCGACCAGAGGACGGCGAACGTGCGACTCGAGTAGCGCGTCGCCGGGCCCCACTCGCACCAGACGACGAGCGTGAACGCAAGCGCAGCGGCGCTGATCGTCACGACCGCGAGCGCCTTGATCCCGACGAGCAGCGCCAGCGGGTAGTAGAGGAAGCTGTAGGTGACGAACGAGTAGTGCCCGCCGTACCAGAAGTTGTTCCAGACGGCGAAGCCGTGGTTGAGCAGGAACGTGCGCTGATAGGCGTGCGCAGCGAGGTCGACCCCGGGCGGACCGAGCCAGACGAGCACCGCGGCAAGCATCCCTGCGACCGCGGCGGAGATCGTCGCCTCGCGGGCGAGCAGCCGTCGTTCGGCCACGCTCACGCTCGGGAGCCTACGCGATCAGTCGGTGCTGAGGCGCGACCAGACGCCGGTGTCGGCCCGGCGACCCTCCTTGACGTGCAGGTTCCGGAGCACGCCTTCGCGGCGGTAGCCGGCGCGCTCTGCCACACGTTCCGACGCGCCGTTCGCCACGTCGATCCGCAGCTCGAGGCGCTCGAGGCCGAGCTCGTCGAAGCCCCACCGGGTGAGGAGGGAGACGGAGCGTCCAGCGACGCCGCGGCCGCGCGCCGCCGGCAGGACGAGATAGCCGATCTCGCCCTCCCGTGCGTCGAGATCGAGGTGGACGAGCGCGGCGAAGCCGAGCGTGGCGCCGTCTGCGGCGTCGCAGATCGTGAAGCCGGCGCAGCTTCCGTCGTCCCAGCCGCGCTCGTAGCGTGCGATCCAGCGCGCGACCCACGGCGCGTCCGCGTCGCTCGGGATGCGGGTGAACGCCTCGATCGCCTCGTCGCCGACGAGCGGCAGGAACTCCGCGTGGTCCGCCTGGCTCATCGGCTCGAGCCGGACGGCGTCGTCGGCGAGGGGCGGGTCGGGGCGCGTCAGGCGTCGAAGCCTCAGGCGCCGTGGCACTTCTTGTACTTCTTGCCCGAGCCACAGGGACACGGGTCGTTCCGGCCGACGTTCTCGAGCTCGGAGTTCACCTTCGGCCTCGGGGCGACCGGCGTCGCCGTGCCGCCCCCGCCCCCCGTGCCGGCGTAGGTCGACGTCCCGCCGGCGGCGAGGATCGCCTCGGCACCCGCGAGCGACTCGTGCTCGTAGCTCATCGCACCGTTCCCGCCGCCGTTCTGGCCGGGCTGTTGTTGCAGCTCGCTGCCGGCGTCGTTCGCCGTCACCTCTGCGTGGTAGAGCAGCGTCACGACCTCCTCGCGGATCGCGCGGGTCAGCTCCTGGAACATGATGTGCCCCTCGTTGCGGTACTCGACGAGCGGGTCCTTCTGCGCGAGGCCGCGGAGGCCGATTCCCTCGCGCAGGTAATCCATGTTCTCGAGGTGCTCGCGCCAGCGGATGTCGACGGTCTGGAGGACGATGAAGCGCTCGAGATCGCGCATCAGGCCCTCCTGGATCTCGTCGATCTCCTTCTCGCGCTCGGCGTACGCGTCGAGCGCGTCGTCGAGGAACTCCTGGAGGATCGCATCGCGGTCGAGCCCCTTGAGCTCGGCGGCGGTGACGCCCGTGCCGTAGATCGCGTCCATCGCGCCGATCAGGTCGCCGAGCTCCCAGTCCTCGTTCGACTCGGACGCCGTGTAGTCGGAGACGACGTTCGAGAGCACCTCGGGCAACCACTCCTCCCGCAGGTCCTCGGCGAGGTCCTCGCCGTGCAGCACGCGGTTGCGCTGCTCGTAGATCACCTGCCGCTGCACGTTCATCACGTCGTCGTACTTGAGGACGTTCTTCCGGGCGACGAAGTTCTGCTCCTCGACCTTGCGTTGCGCGTTCTCGATCTGGCGAGAGAGGATCTTCGCCTCCATCGGCTGGTCGTCAGGAAGCTTGAAGCGCTCCATGATGTTCTTGATCCGGTCACCGGCGAACATCCGGACGAGGTCGTCCTGCCCCGAGAGGTAGAACCGCGTCTCGCCGGGGTCGCCCTGGCGTCCGGAGCGGCCGCGCAGCTGGTTGTCGATCCGGCGCGCCTCGTGGCGCTCGGTGCCGAGCACGTAGAGCCCGCCGACCTCGCGCACGGTGTCGTCGATCTTGATGTCGACGCCGCGGCCGGCCATGTTCGTCGCGATCGTCACGGCACCCACCTGGCCCGCGTCCTTGATGATCTCGGCCTCGCGCGCGTGCTCCTTCGCGTTCAGGACGGTGTGCGGGACACCCTGCCGCTTCAGGAGCTCGCTCAGGTACTCCGAGGTCTCGACGGCGATCGTGCCGACAAGGACAGGCTGCCCCTTCTCGTTGCGTTCCTTGACGTCGTCGACGACCGCCTTGAACTTCGCGTCCAGCGACTTGAAGATCAGGTCGTTCTTGTCCTGACGCTCGACAGGGACGTTGGTCGGGATCTCGACGACGCTCAGACCGTAGATCTCGACGAACTCCTTCTCCTCGGTCTTCGCGGTGCCGGTCATGCCGCCGAGCTTGTCGTAGAGACGGAAGTAGTTCTGCAGCGTGATCGTCGCGAGCGTCTGGTGCTCCTCCTGGATCGCCACGCCTTCCTTCGCCTCGACCGCCTGGTGCAGGCCCTCGCTCCAGCGCCGTCCCTCCATGATGCGGCCGGTGAACTCGTCGACGATCTTCACCTCGCCGTCCTGGATCAGGTAGTCCACGTCGCGCTTGTAGAGCGCCTGCGCCTTCAGCGCCTGGATGAGGTGATTGACGAGCTGGACGTTCCCGGGGCTGTAGAGGTTCTCGACCCGGATCGCACGCTCGACCTTCTCGATGCCGGACTCGGTGGGCGCGACGGTCTTGTGCTTCTCGTCGAAGAGGAAGTCGTACTGCTGCGCCAGCTGCTCGTCGTCGAGCTTCGTGCCCTTCGTCTGCACGCCCTCGAGCAGCTTCACGACCCGCGCGAAGTCGTGGTAGGTCTTCGCCGCGGTCGTCGGCTCGCCCGAGATGATCAGCGGCGTCCGGGCTTCGTCGATCAGGATCGAGTCGACCTCGTCCACGATCGCGTACGCGTGCCCGCGCTGCACGACTCCCTCGAGGCTGATCGACATGTTGTCGCGGAGGTAGTCGAACCCGAACTCGGAGTTCGTCCCGTACGTGACGTCCGCGTCGTAGGCGGCCTTGCGGGCCTCGAACGACATGTTGTTCTCGATCGCGTCGACGTTGATCCCGAGCCGTTCGAACACGCCGCGGTTCCACTCGGCGTCGCGCTGGGCGAGATAGTCGTTGACGGTCACGAGGTGAACGCCGGTGCCGGGCAGCGCGTTCAGGTAGAGCGGCATGCTCGCCACGAACGTCTTCCCTTCGCCGGTCTTCATCTCGGCGATGTCGCCCTCGTGCAGGACGATGCCGCCCATCATCTGGACGTCGAAGATGCGCTGGTCCGACTCGCGCACGCGCGCCTCGCGGACTGCGGCGAACGCCTCGAAGAGCAGCTCCTCGAGCGCCTCCCCGTTCTCGAGGCGCTGCCTGAACTCGACGGTCTTGGCGCGGAGCTCCTCGTCCGAGAGCTTCTGGAAGTCCGGCTCGAGCGTCGCGATGTAGGCCGCCTGCTCGGCGATCCGCTTCATGCGGCGCCCTTCGCCGAAGCGCAGCGCCTTCTCGAACGATCCGATGGCCGAGGTCATCCCGCGACAGGGTACCGAGCGTTGCGGCCCAGCTAGAGAGCGCTCGCCTCGACCTGCCAGAGGTCGCCGTCGAGGCGCGTCGCCCGGACGACGTACTCCGAGCCGACCCCCTCCCCGGCCCGCTCCAGGCCCGGCGCCCGGCCGAGCGTCGTCCTCCCGTCCACCCGCAGGACATGGCCGTCGCGGGTCACGACGAGCTCCGCCTCGTCGCCGGTGAGGCCGGGGAGCTCCGAGACGGCGATCCTCGACCCTGCGACGGCCCACGTCTCCGACCCCCGGCGCACCGCCTCTGCCCGATAGGGCGGCGGCAGCGCGGCCTCGATCCCCTCCGCGAGCGGAGCGAGAGCGCCGTCGGGCTCGTCCTCCTCCACGACGAGCGTTCCGTCGGGCAGCGCCACGAACCGCACCGTGTCGCCCCGCAGCCCGGGAGCCGCGACGCTCGTGACGGTGTCCCAGCGCCGCACCCGAGGCACGCCGTGGATCCCGGCCTCGCCACGCTCGGTGCCGTCCCAGCCGGGCGGCGAGGCACCGAGCGGCGACGATCTCGACCCCGGCGACGGGCCTGTGCCGAAGTCGAGCGAGACGCCGGCAGCATCCGCGAGCTCGCGATGGAGCGGTCCCCGCCGTCTGAACACCGCGACCTATTCCGCTTCGGGAGGCTGCTCGTCGCCGTTGTGCGGCGCGTGGCGGCGCGGCTCGACCCGCCGCATCTCGCGGTAGCGCTTCACCTGGCGGGCGAGCTTCTCGACCAGCTGGTCGATCGCCGCCTTCATGTCGGGCGAGGCTTCGCGGGCGCGCAGCGTCGGTCCCTTCGTGAAGATCGTCGCCTCGGCCACATGGCTGGCTGCGATCGACGGGTTCCGCTGCTCCGAGAGCTCGACCTCGACCTGCGTCTGCTCCGCGAGCTGCTTGTCCAGCTTCGCGAGCTTCCGTTCGGCGTACTCGCGGATCGACGGGCTGACCTCCACGTTCTTGCCCTTCACCTGAAGCCTCATCAGCTGCCTCCTTCGGTGGTGGTCGATCCGTGTCCTGAGCCTAGCGCACGGCCCGCGCAAAGGTCACCACCTCCACGTGACGTGCTCCCGCGCGACGAAGCTCTGCTGCAGCCGCGGCCGCGGTCGCGCCCGTCGTGTAGACGTCGTCCACCAGCACGACGCGTGCGGGACTCGTCGCCGCCGCTCCGAACGCGTCGCGAACGTTGCGCCGCCGCTCGGCCCGCGGCAGGCCCGTCTGCCGCCGGACGACGCCGACACGACGCAGGAGCGCACCTGCCTCGATCCCCCAGCGCTCCGCGAGCTCGTCCGCGAGGCGCTCTGCCGGATGGTGTCCCCGCTCGAGCTGCCGCACCCGATCAGGCGGGATATACGTGATGACGTCCGCCGCCGGACGCTCGACGTGCGCGGTGACGAGCTCGGCGGCCAGGGCCGCGACCGGGCGGAGGCCGCGCTCCTTCCAGGCGCGCACGAGCGGACGTGCCGGGCCGTCGTAGGCGACCGCCGCACGGGCGCGGGCGAATGCGGGCCGCCGGCCCGCACACTCGCGGCAGCGGTCGACCGGCCAGGCCGTCGGCGCGCCGCAGCACGCACAGCACGGCGGCCCGAGCGGCCGTAGCAGCCGCACGCACGGGCCACAGAGCGCTGCCGCAGCAGCGCCGCAGCCGACACAGCGGCGAGGGAGAAGCAGGTCGACGAGCCACGCCGGAAACGCTAGCCCGCCACCTGCAACGTGTCTGGGCCGAAAGTGCAACAACTTCTCGCCGCGCCGTCGTCCCGGCGGAGGCGGACGACGTCAGTCCGGGTCGTACGCCTCGCGCGCCGGCAGGCCCGACCGCGACCGCAGGCGATTGTCCGCTTCCAGCAGTTGCTCGCTGTTTCCGATGTCGAACCAGTCGCCCTCGAACTCCCAGCCGTAGACCGGCTCGTGCCGCTGCAGCCAGCCGACGAACCGGCCCGGCTGGTCGGAGCCGTGCTCGCCGGCCAGGTAGTCGGCGAGCAGCCGCGCATGCTCACGATGGAAGAGATAGGTCGCCGTCGCGGCGAGGCTCGACGGCGGGTCGGCAGGCTTCTCGACGAAGTCGAGCAGCCGCCCGTCGGGGGCGAGCGCGACGATGCCGTAGTGGGAGGCCAGCTCGAGCGAGCCCACGTCGCGCACCGCGACCGCGCTCGCGACGCCCTTCGAGCGCCAGAAGGCAACGAACTCGTCCAGGCTGAAGTCGAACAGGTTGTCGCCGGCGATCACGAGCAGGTCGTCGTCGAGACCCGCCTGCCGGACGACGAAGAGCATGTCGCCGATCGCACCCAGCCGGTCGTCGTTCGAGCTCGTGCCGTCGTCGTGCACGATCACCTCGCGGCCTTCGGCCCAGCGCGCGAACGCGGCTGCCTTGCGCGAGTTCGTCACGACGTGCACCTCGTCGACGTCGGGCACCGCCGCGATCGCGTCGGCGATCCAGTCGATGATCGGCCGGCCGCCGATGGGAAGCAACTCCTTCGCCCACGAGTCAGTGAGCGGACGGAGCCGGGTCGCGTAGCCGGCCGCGAGCACGATCGCCTTCATGAGGCGACCGCCCCGCCGAGCGACTCGGCAAACGGCGCCGCATGCACGCCGTTCTCGGTGACGATGGCCGCGATCAGGTCGGCCGGCGTCACGTCGAACGCGGGATTGCGCGCGGCGAACCGTGCCGTCACCTCCGCCGGGTCGCGTTCCTCGATCGGGATCGCGGCGCCGCTCGGCATCCGGAGGTCGACCGTCGTCGTGGGCGCGACGATGTAGAGCGGGATCTCGTGATGGTGCGCGAGCACCGCGAGGGAGTACGTGCCGATCTTGTTCGCCGTGTCGCCGTTGGCCGCGATCCGGTCGGCCCCGGTGATCACGCAGTCGACCTCCCCCGCAGCCATGAACGAGGCGGCGGCGGAATCGGCGATCACCGTGTGCGGGATTCCCGCGGTCTCGAGCTCCCACGCGGTCAGGCGTGCGCCCTGGAGGAGCGGACGTGTCTCGTCGACCCACACGCGCTCGAGGACGCCGCGCTCCCACGCCGCGAGCAGTGCGCCGACCGCGCTGCCGTAGCCGCCCGTCGCAAGGCCGCCGGCGTTGCAGTGCGTGAGCGCGCGGGTGCCGGGCGCGAGCAGCTCGGCGGCGTGCGCCGCCATCTGCCGGCAGCGGGCGACCTCGTCGGCATGGATGCGACGGGCGCGCTCGTAGGAGGGATCGTCACGCAGCTCGTCGAGGGCCCAGGCGAGGTTCACGGCGGTCGGCCGCGAGGCGCGGAGGACACGATCGGCTTCGGCGAGGTCCTCCCCCTGCGCAGCCGCGAGGGCGAGCCCGTAGGCGGCGGCGACGCCGATCGCCGGTGCGCCGCGAACGACCATCGACGCGATCGCCCGCGCGACCTCCCCCGACGTGCGGCATTCGACCTCGCGCTCCTCGAGCGGCAAATGCCGCTGGTCGAGGAACACGACGCGGCCCGGTTCGAGGCGCAGGATCCGCTCAGGCTCGAGCAAGCGCGACGGTCCCGCCCTCGGTCTGCACGGCGCGAGGAACCAGGCGTGCGCGGATCAGGTTCCTTCGTCCCACGAGGCGAGGTACTTGGTCTGCTCGTCGGTCAGCCTGTCGATCGTCGCCCCCATCGTCGCGAGCTTGAGGCGTGCGATCTCCTCGTCGATGTCGGTCGGCACGGGGTACACCTTGTTCTCGAGCGAGGCGGCGTTCTTCACCGCGTACTCGGTTGCGAGCGCCTGGTTCGCGAAGCTCATGTCCATCACGATCGCCGGGTGCCCTTCCGCCGCGGAGATGTTGACGAGCCGCCCCTCGGCCAGCAGGTAGATGCGCCGGCCGTCGGCGAGGGTGAACTCCTCCACGAAGTTCCGCGCCTCGCGCGTCTCGACCGCCTGCTCGCGCAGCGCCGGGATGTCGATCTCGACGTTGAAGTGCCCGGTGTTGCAGACGATCGCCCCGTCCTTCATGGACGCCATGTGCTCGCCCGAGACGACGTGCTTGTCGCCGGTCGCCGTGCAGAACACATCGCCGACCTTCGCGGCTTCCGCCATCGGCATGATCTCGAATCCGTCCATCAGCGCCTCGAGTGCGCGCATCGGGTCGACCTCGGTGACGATCACGTGCGCGCCGAGCCCCTTCGCGCGCATCGCGACGCCGCGGCCGACCCAGCCGTAGCCGGCGACGACGAACCGGCTGCCGGCGATCAGCACGTTGGTCGCGCGGATGATCCCGTCGATCGTCGACTGGCCGGTGCCGTAGCGGTTGTCGAACAGGTGCTTCGTGCGGGCCTCGTTGACGGCGATCACGGGGAATTCGAGAGCGCTGTCTGCCTCCATCGCCTTCAGGCGGATCACGCCCGTCGTCGTCTCCTCCATCCCGGCGACGATGTCGCCGAGCTGCTCGCGGCGGGTGCTGTGCAGGACGCTGATCACATCCGCCCCGTCGTCCATCGTCAGCTGCGGCTTGTGGTCGACCGCCGCCTGGATGTGCGAGTAGTAGGTGTCGTTGTCCTCGCCCTTGATCGCGTAGACGGAGATCCCGAACTCGTCGACGAGCGCCGCGGCGACGTCGTCCTGGGTCGAGAGCGGATTCGATGCGCAGAGCACGACGTCGGCGCCGCCCGCCTTGAGCGTGCGCATCAGGTTCGCGGTCTCCGTCGTCACGTGGAGGCAGGCCGACACGCGATATCCGGCGAGCGGCTGCTCGCGCTCGAACCGTTCGCGGATCGCCTGCAGCACCGGCATCTGCCGGTCCGCCCACATGATCCGACGCACGCCCTCGGAGGCGAGCGAGATGTCCTTTACGTCGTGAGGCAACGTCTGAGCCATGAATCCTTCCTTTGAGGTCGCGGGGAGTGTAGTCAGGCCGCCAGGAGCCGCTCGTGCTTGCGCTGCTCCCATTCGACCCAGGAGCCGGCGTCGTCGCCCGCGGCGAGCCACGCGTCGACGGCGGTCCGGAGCTCGACGTCGCGCCGCAGCCTGAGCGCGAACGCGAGCTCGGCGAGATCGAGCCCGAAGCGGCGGCGCAGCTCGCGCAGCGTCGCGAGGCGGTTGACCTCGGCGAGCCCGTACAGGCGGTAGCCGGCGGGGGTCCTCCGCGGGACGACGAGCCGGTGCTCCTCGAGGTAGCGGAGCATGCGGGCAGACCAGCCGGTCTCCCGGGCGGCCGCGCCGACGGTCAGGGGCTCCTGCACGCCCCAACCTTACCAGATGCGTGTGAAGGTTGCCGCGGAGCGCTACGGCGCGGAGGTTCCCTCGCGACCGTAGGCGTCTTCGAGCCGGACGACGTCGTCGAGCTCCGGCGTCGAGACCTCGAGGATCGTCGTGTCCTCGATCGCCGTCACCCGGTGGACGGTGCCGGGGCGGTAGTGGAAGGCCGCCCCCGCGCCGACGATCTCCTCCTTGAGCACCGTCTCGCCCACCTCGCCCAGCTCGAGCTTCACGCGCCCCGACTGGATCAGCCACGCCTCGTCCTTCGTGCGATGGAACTGCAGCGAGAGCGCCTGCCCGGCCTTCACGAAGAGCAGCTTGCCGCAGTAGGTGTCGGTGAGCGCCCAGATCAGCTCGTGGCCCCACGGCTTCTCGACCTTCGTGACCGTATGGCTCCAGGCATCGAGCGAGTCGATGTTCGGCGAGTCGAGGCTCATCGGCAGCGCGATCCTCTCACGCGAGCCACTCGGGATGCGAGTGGACGTGGTCGGACGCCGCCCGCAGCTCCTTCGGCGTGTTGACGGTCAGCCAGAGGCCCTCGTGGCGGAAGGCGCGCAGGCCTCCCTCGGCGGCGAGCTCGGGGAACGTCGACGACTCGTGGTCTCCCCTGTCCGGAAAGCGATCGACCGTCTCCTCGGCGAGCACGTAGTTGCCGCAGTTGACCCAGAACGAGACGCGCCCGCCCTCGCGAAAGCCGTGGACGACGTCGTCGTCGTCGACCTCGACGAGCCCGAACTGCGACTTCGGCCGTGCGATCGTGATCGTCGCGAGCGCCCCTGATGCCCGGTGGGCCGCGAGGAGGGCGGCGAAGTCGACGTCGAGCAGCTCGTCGCCGTTCAGCGCGAACACCTCGCCGTGCTCCCGGCGCCTGCGCGCCGCGAACTTGATCCCGCCGCCGCGGCCGAGGCGCTCGGGCTCCTCGACGGCGACGATCTCGGCCCCGAGACCCGCGAGCTCCGACTCGAAGAGCTGTCCCTGGCCCGCCGCGCAGGCAAAGAGCACGCGCGTCACCCCGGCCTGCACGAGCCGGGCGACCTGGTAGGCGGCGAGCGGCCGGCCCGCCACCTCGACGAGCGCCTTCGGCCGTCCACCGGCAGCCTCGCCGAGCCGCTCGGCCTTGCCGCCGGCGAGGATGATCGCTTCCACGGCCTGCTAGGCCTCCTGGGCGGGCGCAGCCTCGGGCAGCTGCGGCAGCACGTCCGTCGGCGAGACCGGACGGCCGACGCCCTCGTACGCGAACCCGGCGCGGCGGGTCTCGTCCGGGTCGAGCAGGTTGCGGCCGTCGATGATCAGCGGGTTGGCCATCGTCGCGCGCACCTCGGGCGAGGCGAGCCCGCGCAGCTCCTCCCACTCGGTCACGATCACGGCCGCATCCGCACCGCGGACGGCATCCGCGACGGTGGGGACCACCTCGACGCCCTTCGGCAGCTTGCCGCCGTCGGCGACCGGGTCCCAGGCGCGTACCTCGGCCCCTTCGGCGAGCAGGCGCGAGGCGAGCACGATCGACGGCGCTTCGCGCATGTCGTCGGTTCCGGCCTTGAAGGCGAGACCGAGCAGCGCGACGTTCTTGCCCCGCAACGAGCCGAGGTGGCGCGTCAGCTTTCCGATCACGCGGCGCTTCTGCAGCTCGTTCACCTCGATCACGGCCGAGAGGAGCTGGAAGTGGTAGCCCGAGTTCGAGGCGAGCTGCTTCAGGGCGAGCGAGTCCTTCGGGAAGCACGAGCCGCCGTAGCCGATGCCCGCGCGGAGGAAGTGCGGCCCCAGCCGGTGGTCGAGACCGACGCCTTCCGCAACCTTCACGACGTCCGCGCCGGTTGCCTCGCAGACATTCGCGATCTCGTTGATGAACGAGATGCGCGTCATCAGGAACGCGTTCGCGGCGAGCTTGATCATCTCGGCCGAGTTGACGTCCGAGCGGACGATGGGCGCGTCGATCTGCTCGTACAGCCGCGCGACCGCGTCGCCGTCGTCGGCGTGGAACGCGCCGATCGCGATCCGGTCGGGATGCATGAAGTCGCGCACGGCGGTGCCCTCGGCGAGGAACTCCGGGTTCGACACGTACCCGACGTGCTCGAGCCCCCGCTGGTCGAGACCCGCGCGGATCTTCTCGCCCGTGCCGACGGGCACGGTCGACTTCATCACGAGAACCGGGCGACCGTCGAGGTCGGGCAGCTCGTCGATCACCGTCCACACGCGCGACAGGTCGGCGTCGCCCGAATAGGTCGGGGGCGTGTCGACGCACACGAAGAGGAACTCGCAGTCGGCGACGTCGGCGACGTCGAGGGTGTATGTCAACCGCCCCGCGTGCGCGTCGAGCAGCTCGGGAACGCCGTCCTCGTGGAACAGCACGTCGCCCCGGCGGAGCGCCTCGATCTTCGCGGGGACGACGTCGCGGACGACCACCTGGTGGCCGAGCTCCGCGAAGCATGCTCCCGTGACGAGGCCGACCCAACCGGCGCCGAAGATGCCTACCTTGCTCATCGCGGGCGGGACTCTACTTTGCGCTTGTTAGGGGTCTGAGACCCTTGGCGATTGCGAGCATCGTCTCGTTCGACAGGTCGTCGAGCAGCGTGTTGACCACCCAGTAGCTGGCGCCGTGCGCGTGCAGCACGACCATGTGCAGGTGCGAGCCGTTGTAGTAGAGATCGAACTCACGGCCGCCCAGATCATGCCGGAAGCTCTTGTCCGCGAGCGCCGGCGCGTCGTCGAAATCGGTCTCCTGGATCCCCCAGAACTCGTTGCCGGTGTGGAAGACGAGACGGACCGCCTTGTGGCCGCCCCTCCGGTCGATCCAGTACTGGCGCACCGGCTTGTCGCCCGACAACGTGTCGGGATACGAGCTCCGCTCGAGCACCGTCGGGACCTGGAGCGGGAACCTGACCTTGGACCTGAGCGGCGCAAGCAGGCTCGTTCCGTAGGACGGGTCCTTCCTGACGTAGGGCGCCTGATGCGTCGGCGTCGTGACGACGGGGGTCGGAGCGATCGTGCCGGGGAACGCGGTGCCGAGCACGACGAGGAGCATCGAGCCCGGGTCGCGCGCGAGCAGGCCCGGCGCGCGCGGGAGCTTCGCGACCTCCGCCGGCTGCAGCAGGTTCTGCATCGCCTTGGCCGCGGCCTGCGACCCCTTCTGCGCCGGGTCGTAGTAGACCTTCGAATGGAAGTAGGTCTTCCCGGGCGGGGCGTTCGCCTCGATCGATCCCGGCGGGACCTGCGTGACGTACCCGCGCTGACCGAGGAGGTACGAGGTATTCGCGGCGGCCGCGGCGACGCCGCTGCCGTTCAGGACGGTGACGGTCACCGAGGACGGACGCGGCGTCTTCGACTTCAGCTTCTTGCCGAGCGCCGACGCGTTCGCGGCCTTCGACGACTGCACGTCGGGATTCTGGAACTGGTCGACCGCCTTCTGGATCTCCTCGGGTGCCGCCGTGCACCCGATCGCACACTGCACGTTCTCGATCTTGTCCTGGAAGAGATGCCCGCCGGGAAGTCCCTGTGCGAACAGTGCGTACGAGATCACCTGGTCACCCTGGAGCGTGCGTCCGCCCTCGCCCACCTCGATGTTCTTCGTGATCGTGTTGACGAGCGCGGGGAACTTCGTGATCGAGAAGCTCTGCGCGACCTGGTCCTTGAACGCGTGCACGAACTCCTGCTGCCGGGCGACGCGGGTCAGGTCGGAGTCGGTGTGCCGGAAGCGCACGAAGTCGAGCGCCTGCTGGCCGGTGAGACGCTGGTACCCCGGCTGCAGGTTGATGTTCGCGTAGTTGTCGTAGTAGGCGCCCGTGTTCTTGTTGTAGTACCGGCGGTCGACGTCCATCCAGATCCCGCCGAGCTTGTCGACGACCTCCTTGAACCCGTGGAAGTTCACCGTGATCAGGTAGTTGATCGGGAGCGACGTGAGATGCCTGACCGTCAGCACCGTGCCTTTCGAGCCGCACCGCGAGTAGGCCGAGTTGATGCGGTCGGTGGTGACGACGTGACCGACGCTGTCCGACGCCGTCGACCCGCAGTAGATCGGCACGTCGAGGTCGCGCGGGAACGAGAGCAGCGAGATGGTCTTCGTCTGCGGGTCGGCCCGGATGAGCATCAGCGTGTCCGAGAGCGAGGGACGGTCGGCCTCGACGCCGGCGCGATGGTCGTAGCCGATCACGAGGGCGATCGCCGCCTTGTTGGCGACGGGGACGTCGAGCGTCTTCGACGCCTTGACGACGTCCGGGGTATGGGCGCGGACGGTCGCGACCGACTGGTGGAAATAGAGATACGAGCCGCCGGCAACCGCGAGGGCGAGCGACGTCAGCGAGAGAAAGGTCCCGAGCAGGATCCGGCGCAGGAACCCGAGGCCGGTCCGCGCCGGGGGCGGCGGCTGCCGGTAGCGCGTGACCGCGCTGACCGTCCCCGGAGGGAAGACGGCGTTGCCGTTTCGGTGGGCGGCAGCGCCTCTGCCGACGCCTCTCTTCAGTGTCGTCCGCATAGAACGTGTGCGGCGCCCGTAGGCGCCTGCCCGGCCAGGATACCCGACTCCCCGGCGGCTAACCGAGGCTCGGCGAGAGCCAGCGCTCGGCCTCCGAGAGGGCCACACCCCGGCGGGCTGCGTAGTCGGCCAGCTGGTCTCGACCGATCCGGCCGACGGCGAAGTACTTCGACTCCGGATGGTGCAGGTAGACGCCGCTGACGGCCGCAGGCGGCGTCATCGCGAAGCTCTCGGTCAGGGCCATCCCGATGCGCTCGGCCTCGAGCAGGCCGATGAGCTTCGGCTTCTCGCTGTGATCGGGGCACGCCGGATAGCCGAACGCGGGCCTGATGCCGCGGAAGTTCTCCTTCAGGATGTCTTCATCGGAGAGATCCTCGTCGGGCGCGTACCACTCGCGACGCGCGCGACGGTGCAGGAACTCCGCAAACGCCTCCGCGAGCCGGTCGGCGAGAGCCTTGACGGCGATCGCGGAGTAGTCGTCGTGCGCGGCGACGTAGCGTGCCGAGAGCTCGTCGGCACCGTGAATCGCGACGGCGAACGCGCCCATGAAGTCGTCCGCCGGCGCCACGTAGTCGGCGAGGCAGCGGTTCGGGCGGCCGTCGCCGTGGTCGGTCTGCTGCCGCAGGAACGAGAAGCGCTCGTCGCCGATCACGACGTCGTCTCCGTCGGCGTGTGCCGGCCAGAAGCCGTGGACGCCTGCGGCGCGGAGCGAGGCGCCCTGGAGGATCTCGCGGAGGAGCGCCTGCGCGTCGTCGAAGAGCTCCCGGGCGGCGGGGTTGTCGAGGATCGCCGGGAACTTGCCCTTCAGGTCCCAGGCATGGAAGAAGAACTGCCAGTCGATGAACGGGACGAGCTCTGCGAGCGCAGGCTCGACCACGCGCGTGCCGATGAACGGCGGCACGGGCGGCACGACGGCGGGCACGCTCGGCCGGTTCGCGCGTGCAGCTGCCAGCGACAGCAGCGGCTTGCGGATCTTCTCTGCGTGCTGGACGCGGAGACGCTCCTGCAGCTCCCGGTTCCCGGCATCGAGCTCGGCACGCCGCTTCGGGTCGAGGAGCTGCGACACGACGTCGACGACCCGGCTCGCATCGAGCACGTGGACGGTCTCGTTCGCGTATTCGGGCGCGATCTTCACAGCGGTGTGCTGCCGCGAGGTCGTCGCGCCGCCGATCAGCAGCGGCAGCTCGAGCCTGCGGCGACCCATCTCGCGTGCGACCGCGACCATCTGGTCGAGCGACGGCGTGATCAGGCCGGAGAGGCCGATCACGTCGACGTTCTCCGCCTCGGCCGTGTCGAGGATCTTCTCCGGCGGGACCATCACGCCCAGGTCGATCACGTCGTAGTCGTTGCAGCCGAGCACGACGCCGACGATGTTCTTGCCGATGTCGTGCACGTCGCCCTTCACGGTCGCGAGCAGCACCTTCCCCTGCGCGCCGTGCGAGCCGTCCTTCTCGGCCTCCATGTACGGCTGCAGGTAGACGACCGCACGCTTCATCACCCGGGCCGACTTGACGACCTGCGGCAGGAACATGCGGCCCGAGCCGAACAGGTCGCCGACGACGCGCATGCCGTCCATCAACGGCCCCTCGATCACGTCGAGCGGCCGCGCAGCCTGGAGTCGCGCCTCCTCCGTGTCCGCCTCGACGTGGTCGACGATTCCGTGGACGAGGGCGTGCTCGAGCCGCTTTCCGACCGGCGCCTCGCGCCAGGCCAGGTCGACCTCGCGCCTGGTGCCGGCGCCGCGAACGCGGTCGGCGAGCTCGACGAGGCGCTCGGTCGCGTCGTCGCGGCGGTTGAAGATGACGTCCTCGACGCACTCGAGGAGCTCCGGGTCGATGTCCTCGTAGACGGCGAGCTGCCCGGCGTTGACGATCCCCATGTCGAGCCCGCCCCGGATCGCGTGATAGAGGAACGCCGCGTGCATCGCTTCGCGCACGCGGTCGTTGCCCCGGAACGAGAAGCTGAGGTTCGAGATCCCGCCGGAGGTGCGCGCGCCCGGGCAGCGCTCCTTGATCTTCGGCAGCGCCTCGATGAAGGCCCGGGCGTAGTCGTTGTGCTCCTCGATCCCGGTCCCGACGGCGAGCACGTTCGGGTCGAAGACGATGTCCTGCGGCTGAAAGCCCACCTCGCCGACGAGCAGGTCGTAGGCGCGCCCGCAGATCTCCACGCGGCGCTCGACCTCGGTTGCCTGCCCCTCCTCGTCGAAGGCCATCACGACGACACCGGCGCCGTAGTCGTGCACGCGCCGCGCCTGCCGGAGGAACTCTTCCTCGCCTTCCTTGAGCGAGATCGAGTTGACGACGCCCTTTCCCTGCAGGCACCGGAGCCCCGCCTCGAGCACCGTCCACTTCGAGCTGTCGATCATCACCGGGACCCGGGCGACCTCGGGCTCGGTCGCGATCACGTTCAGGAAGCGGCGCATCGCCTCCTCGCCCTCGAGCAGGTCGGCGTCCATGTTCACGTCGATCAGGTTGGCACCGCCGCGTACCTGCTCGACCGCGACCTCGACCGCTCCGTTGAAGTCGCCGCCTTCGATCAGCCGCCGGAAGCGCGCGGAGCCGGTCACGTTGGTGCGCTCGCCGACCAGCACGAACCCCGTGTCGGCGCCGATCTCGAAGGTCTCGAGGCCGCTGAAGCGTGCCGTCTCGCCCCGCCTCGCCGGCACCGGACGCGGCGCCAGGCCCCGGACGCTCTGCGCGATCGCCTTCGTGTGCTCCGGCGTCGAGCCGCAGCAGGAGCCGACGACGTTCAGGAACCCGTCGCGCGCGAACTCGTGCAGGAGCCCCGAGGTGACGTCCGGCGTCTCGTCGTAGCCGCCGAACGCGTTCGGCAGTCCCGCGTTCGGGTGGGCCGAGGTCAGGCACGTCGCGACCTGCGACAGATCCGCCACGTACGGCCGCATCTCCCGCGCGCCCAGCGAGCAGTTGACGCCCACGATCAACGGCGCCGCGTGCTCGATCGACGTCCAGAACGCGTCGATCGTCTGGCCGCTCAGCGTCCGGCCGGAGAGATCGACGATCGTGACGCTGATCCAGAGCGGCAGCTGCGGCGCCACCTCGCGTGCCGCCATGATCGCCGCCTTCGCGTTCAACGTGTCGAAGATGGTCTCGATCAGCAGGAGGTCGACGCCGCCGTCGACGAGCCCCCGGATCTGCTCGGCGTACGTCTCGACCACGTCGTCGAAGGTGTGCGTGCGATAGCCGGGATCGTCGACCCGCGGGCTCAGCGAAAGCGTGATGTTGAGCGGCCCGACCGACCCTGCGACGAAACGCGCCGGCCCGGCGGCCTCCCGCGCGATGCGCGCCCCGGCGACGTTCATGTCGTAGACGGCCGACTCGAGCCCGTAGTCCGCCTGCCCGATCGACGTGGCGGTGAACGTGTTCGTCGTCGCGATGTCGGCGCCCGAAGCGAAGTACGCGTCGTGCACGGACCGCACGATGTCCGGTCGCGTGAGGTTGAGCAGGTCGGGGTCGTTCAAGAGGTCGCGCGGGTGATCGGCGAACCGCTCGCCGCGAAAGTCCGCCTCGTTGAGACCGCGGTTCTGCAGCAGCACACCCCACGCCCCGTCCAGCACGAGGATCCGCTCCTCGGCCAGTGTGCGTATCTCGTGGGCGACGTTGCGATCGGTCATAGCTCTTTAGGCGTTTGGTAACCCGGTCGCCAAGCTGCTTTTCAAAGCTTTCCGGAAGATTCAGACTAGCGCCTTCGAGCTACCCCCTGCCGGCCACCGCGAGCTGGTTCTCCGCATGGCGGAGCCGCTGCTCGGCCTGCCAGCGGTCGGCCGTCGAATCGCCCCGGTCGATCGCCTCGAGCTCCGCCTGCGCGGCCTCGAGCTGCTCGCGCGCGCGGGCGTCGTCGATCTGCGCCGCCTCGACGGCATCGTCGACGAGCGCGATCGCACGATCCTCGAGCACCTGGAAGAACCCCGGGCCGGTCGCGAACTCGAGCACCTGCGCGTCGCTCACGTGGACGCGCGTCGAGCCCGCCTTGAGGGTCGCGATCAACGGGGCGTGGCGCGCGAGCACGCCGATCTCCCCGGCCGCACCCGGCACGATGATCATCTCGGCGTCGCCCTCGTACGCGGGACCGTCCGGCGTGACGACCGAGACGGAGAAGCTCCTGCGGTCGGCCACGCGACTACGCGGCTGCGCCGGACATCTGCTTCGCCCGCTCGACCGCGCCCTCGATCGGGCCGACCATGTAGAAGGCCTGCTCGGGCAGCTCGTCGTGCCGGCCCTCGAGGATCTCCTGGAAGCCGCGGATCGTGTCCTCGAGCTTGACGTACTGACCCGGCGTGCCGGTGAACTGCTCGGCGACGAAGTTCGGCTGCGACAGGAACCGCTGGATCTTCCGTGCGCGCGTCACCGTCAGACGGTCTTCGTCCGACAGCTCCTCGATGCCGAGGATCGCGATGATGTCCTGGAGGTCCTTGTAGCGCTGCAGCACCTCCTGCACCCGCGTCGCGGTCGAGTAGTGCTCCTCGGAGACGATCCCGGGCTGGAGCGCGCGGGACGTCGAGTCGAGCGGGTCGACGGCGGGGTAGATCCCCTGCTCCACGATCGCGCGCGACAGCGTCGTCGTCGCATCGAGGTGGGCGAAGGTCTGGGCCGGAGCCGGGTCGGTCAGGTCGTCGGCCGGCACGTAGATCGCCTGCACGGACGTGACCGCGCCCTTCGTCGTCGACGTGATGCGCTCCTGGAGCTGACCCATCTCGGTGGCGAGCGTCGGCTGGTACCCGACGGCTGACGGCATCCGACCAAGCAGTGCCGACACCTCGGAGCCCGCCTGCACGAAGCGGAAGATGTTGTCGATGAAGAGCAGCACGTCCTGCCCCTGGTCGCGGAAGTACTCCGCCATCGTCAGGCCGGACAGCCCGACGCGCAGGCGCGCGCCCGGCGGCTCGTTCATCTGCCCGTAGCAGAGCGCGACCTTGTCGAGCACGCCCGACTCCTCCATCTCGAGGAGCAGGTCGTTGCCCTCGCGCGTCCGCTCGCCGACGCCCGAGAAGACGGACACGCCGGCGTGCTGGCGGGCGATGTTGTGGATCAGCTCCTGGATCAGCACCGTCTTGCCGACGCCGGCGCCGCCGAAGAGCCCGATCTTGCCGCCGCGCACGTACGGGGCGATCAGGTCGATCACCTTGATGCCGGTCTCGAAGATCTCGACCTTCGGCGTCAGCTCGTTGAACGCCGGCGGGTCGCGGTGGATCGACCAGCGCTCGGCGTCCGCGGCCGGCGCCTCCTTCTCGTCGACCGGCTCGCCGAGCACGTTCCAGACGCGGCCGAGCGTGACGTCGCCGACCGGCACCGAGATCGGCGAGCCGGTGTCGAACACGTCGATCCCGCGCGCGAGGCCGTCCGTCGCGTCCATCGCGACCGCGCGCACGCGGTCGTCGCCCAGGTGCTGCTGCACCTCGGCGATCAGGTCGGGGCCGTCCGGGCGCGGGATGCGCAGCGCGGAGTAGATCTCCGGGAGCGCACCGGGGAAGACGGCGTCGACGACGACGCCCTTGATCTCGAGCAGCTTGCCGGTATTTGCGTCAGTCGTCGACACGTTCTAGAGGCTCCTGGAGGATGCGTGGGTGTGCGATGGGCCGCCGCAGGGCGCGCAGTATGCGAGCCGGCTCGGGCAGGCGCAGCCTAGCGGAACGCCGCTCCGATCCGCGCTGCCTGGCGAGCTCGGCGCGCCTCAGCCCTGCCGACACACGGTCGGCGTGGTCGAGGCTTCAGACGTACGAGCTGATGAGGGAAGCGTTCACTCCTCAGACAGACTCTACGGGCAACCGCCTGTTACGGGGAGCGACGCCGATCCGCTGGACGAGGCCGGGCCGCCGCAGCTCGCGGAGCCGGTCCGGCGACTCGGCGGACGCCACCATCGCCACCGGCTTGGCCGCCCTCGATGCGTTCTCCGGCGCGACGATCGCGGCGAGGGTGCCGCAGGCGACGACGGCGACCGTCGCCGCGGCCGTCTGGAGGACCCTGACTCCGGTCCGGCTCCGGCGCGGCAGCACGACCGTGAGTGTCGGAGGCGGCTCCGGCCGGGCCGAGCGGAGCACGCCCGCGACGGCGTCGACCCGAAGCGCGAAGGTCCGGCAGGGCGGACAGCGGCCGAGATGCGCCGCGAGCAGCCGCGCTTCGAGCTCGGACAGCTCGCCGTCGGCGCGGAGGGATGCCCAGCTCCGGGCGCGCTCGCAGCGGTGAGAGTGTGCGGCCATCACGTCTACAGACGGCGGCCCGTCGGCGCGGTTAGCGAAGGATCTCGATCAGATGATCGCGTTTCGCGTATCGACGATCCCGCCGAGGATGATCAGCAGGAAACCGACGATCACGAGCACGGCGGAGAGCGACAGCGTCTCCCGCTGCTCCTCCGGCGTCGCCCACCGCACCCAGCGCTGCAACGAGACCGGGCTCCAGCCCTCGCCCTGCGGCCGCGTCGGGCCGCGGTTCCCGACGAAGAAGCCGCTGATCAGCAGCACCGAGCCGATGCAGTACCACCCGAGCGACAGCGAGCGGCTGACGCCGGCGCCGAAGGCGAGACCGACGAGCAGCGCGAACACCGCCGTCCCGGCGATCAGCGAGCCGACGAGGATCCCGAAGCGGCGAGCTGCCGCGGCCACGCCGGGCCTAGGCCGCCGGGACGGAGCCGACCCGGCGCATCTCGTCGACCGACATCGGCCAGCGCTCGAGCGGGTAGTGGCACTTCGCCGTGTGGGACGCCGGTCCGCCGCGGTTGATCAGCGCAGGCTCCTCCACGTCGCAATGCCCCTCGACGAAGCGCGGGCAGCGCGGATGGAAGCGGCAGCCGCTCGGCGGGTTCATCGGGCTCGGGACGTCACCCTCGAGCACGATCCGCTTGCGGTGGTGCGCGATCTCCGGATCGGGAACCGGGACGGCCGAGAGGAGCGCGCCCGTGTACGGGTGCTTCGGCTCCTGGTAGAGGCTCGTCCGGTCGGCGGTCTCGACGACCTGGCCGAGATACATCACCATCACCCGGTCGGAGATGTGCCGCACGACGTTCAGGTCGTGCGCGATGAAGATGTAGGTCAACCCGAAGTCGCGTTGCAGGTCCTTGAGCAGGTTCAGGATCTGCGCCTGCACCGACACGTCGAGTGCGGAGACGGGCTCGTCGCAGACGATCAGCTTCGGGTTGACGGCGAGAGCGCGCGCGACGCCGATGCGCTGGCGCTGACCGCCCGAGAACTCATGCGGGAAGCGGTTGTAGTGCTCCGGGTTCAGGCCGACGACCTCGAGCAGCTCCTGCACGCGGCGCTTGATCTCCGCGTCGGTGCCGAGCTTGTGCACCTGCAGCGCTTCCGCGACGATGAACCCGACGCGCTTCCGCGGGTTCAGGGACGCGTACGGGTCCTGGAAGATCATCATCATCTCGCGCCGGAACGGCCGCATCTCGGCCCGCGAGAGCTTCGTGATGTCGTGGCCGCGGAACTGGATCTTCCCGCCGGTCGGCTCGAGCAGCTTCATGATGCAGCGCGCCATCGTCGACTTGCCGCAACCGGACTCGCCGACGACGCCGAGCGTCTCGCCCTCGCGGATCGCGAACGACACGCCGTCGACGGCCTTCACCGACGCCACTTCCTTCTGGAAGATGATCCCCCGCGTGACCGGGAAGTACTTCTTCAGGTCTTCGACGACCAGGAGCTCGTCGCCCTGCAGCTCGAGCGGCGTCTGCCGCATCTCCTCGGACTGCTGGGTGGCCAAAGCCTAGGACGCCTCCGCCATCATGCCGGCGAGCAGCTTAGCCGCCTCGCGGTTCTTCGTCTCCTCGTCGAGATGGCATGACTGGAGGTGGCCCGGGTCGTCGGAGACCTCGAGCAGCTCGGGGTTCTGCTCCTTGCAGATCGGCATCACATAGGGGCAGCGCGGGTGGAACCGGCACCCCGTCGGCGGCCGCAGGAGCGACGGCGGCTGGCCCTGGATCTGGACGAGCCGCTCGACGTCCGCGTCGAGCCGCGGCAGCGACCCCATCAGGCCCCACGTGTAGGGATGGTGCGGCTTCTTGAAGATCTGGTTGACGTTCCCCTTCTCGGCCACCTCTGCGGCGTACATGACGACGACGTCGTCCGCGATCTCCGCGACGACGCCGAGGTCGTGGGTGATCATGATCACCGCGCTGCCGAACTCCTCCTGGAGCTTTTCGATCAGCGTCAGGATCTGCGCCTGGGTGGTCACGTCGAGGGCGGTGGTCGGCTCGTCCGCGATCAGCAGGTCCGGGTTGTTGATCAGCGACATCGCGATCATCACGCGCTGGCGCATGCCGCCCGAGAACTGATGCGGGTAGTCGTCGAGCCTGCGCTCCGCCCGCGGGATGCCGACCGCCTTCAGCAGCTCGAGCGCCCGCGCGCGCGACTGCTTCTTCGTGACGTCGGCATGGAGGCGCATCGCCTCCGCGAGCTGGTCGCCGATCTTGTGCACCGGGTTGAGGCTCGTCATCGGGTCCTGGAAGATCATCGCGATCTCGCTGCCGCGGATCTCGCGCAGCCGCTTCGGGCTCGCGGTCAGGAGGTCCTCGCCCTTCCAGAGCGCCTGACCGGCCGAGATCGCGCTGCGGCGCGGGTTGAGGCCCATGATCGTCAGGCACGTGACGCTCTTGCCCGACCCCGACTCGCCGACGATCCCGAGCGTCTGGCCCTTGTCGACGGAGAACGACACGCCGTCGACGGCACGCACGACGCCGTCGTCCGTCCTGAAATAGGTCTTCAGGTCGTTGACCTCGAGGAGGGGCATCAGTGCGTCTCCTCGCGCAGGTCAGCGGACGCGAGGGGCGCCCTGGCTGTCGTCTGGAGGCGCACTTACGTCAGCCTGATTCGCGGGTCGATCCAGGCGTACAGGAGGTCGACGAAGAGGTTGAAGAGGATGATGCACAGCGTCGCGAAGACCACGATTCCCTGTGTGGTCGGGAGATCGAAGTTCGAGATCGAGTTGATCGCCGTCTTGCCGAGACCCGGAAGGCCGTAGACCGACTCGGTGAAGATCGCCCCGCCGAGTGCGATGCCGATGTCCATGCCGAGCATCGTCACGACCGGAAGCAGCGCGTTCCGCAGCACATGCGAGCGCATGACGAGCCACTCCGGCGCACCCTTGGCACGGGCCGTGCGCACATAGTCCTCGCCGAGCGCCTCCATGACGTTCGCACGGATCATGCGGACGTACAGCGCCGCGAAGAGAATCGCGAACGTGAGCCACGGAAGGAAGAGGTGGTATGCCCACTGGACGGGACCACCGCAGTCCCCCGTGGGATGGATGAAGTCGCAGTACCCGGTGATCGGGAAGAGGCCGGCCTTGAAGCCGAAGAAGTAGGCGAAGAGCAGGCCGATCCAGACCGGGTGCGCACTGATCCCGATCAGGACGAACACCATGGCTAATCGGTCGAGTAGCGATCGCGGTCGGAGCGCGGAGAGGATCCCAACGGGCAACGCGATCAGGAGCCAGAAGACGGCGCCGCCGAAGACGAGCGACGCCGTGACCGGCGCGGCCTGCCCCACGACGTAGTTGACGCTGAGGCGGTTCGTGAAGGAGCGCCCGAGGCTCGGCTCCTTGTAGTGCGGCCCGCCCTTGAAGCTGAACGGCATCAGGCGCCCGAAGAACTTGCCGTACTGGACGTAGAGCGGACGGTCGGTGCCGAGGTAGTGGGCCGCGCGCTTGATGCAGACGGCGGTGGCACGCTGGCCGCAGGCGAGCCGGGCCGGGTCGGCGGGGATCGCGTAGAAGATGATGTAGGTGACGATCGTGACTGCGATGAAGAGCACAGCAGCCCACATCACGCGCCGAATCAGGTAGCGAAACACGAGGCGGAGACTTTAACCGATGATTTGTTGAGTCAGTGTTGAGAGGGTGAAATGGGGCGCCCCGAAGGGCGCCCCATTTTCACTTCGCTTCTCTACTTGGAGCAGAGCGCCGCGTAGTCGAGCGAATAGGTCGAGTTGAAGGTGAAGCACCCGATCTTCGACGACACGAGGATCCGGTCGTTGAAGTTGTTGCGGGGTGCCCAGGGCGGGTTCTTGAGCATCATGTTGACGTCCAGGTTCCCGTAGGCCTTGTA